>Ga0137415_10000072_pt1 | contig 75704 bp, 93 predicted proteins | sample CZODoug3_1_1_16f_FD_183082 | JGI IMG/M metagenome (GOLD analysis project Ga0137415, IMG submission 183082) | Vadose zone soil fungal communities from Angelo Coast Range Reserve, California, USA - CZODoug3_1_1_16fungal (Hybrid Assembly) | ecosystem: Environmental > Terrestrial > Soil > Vadose... | reverse complement strand
ATCCACCAGACCGGAACGGAGGCGAGACTGTACCGCAAACGCACTTTCTCCGGGTACATCGTCGTAATGCAAAGGCCGGGAGTCCCCTGTTCCACAACGGCTTGGAAGAGCAGGTAGCTCGTTTCGGATTGTTTCCCCCGAACGAGGTAGCATGTCCCCTCTTCCAATCCGAACGGTTTGCCAAGCATCGGGCGGTCGTTCTCGGTCTTACCGAGCATCGGGCGGTCGTTCTCGGTCTTACCGAGCATCGGGCGGTCGTTCTCGGTCTCTGCGCTCATAGCGGAGTGCCTTACTGATCCGTTGGATGCTAGTCGTTCGGTTGAGGCTTGCGGCGCCATTATCAAGTTTGGGAGTCATTGTGGCTCCATGGGACAACCAAACGTGGACGTACCGAGGGACGTCGCGCGAGGGGCAAGATTTTCGATTCAGACAGGAGGCCGAGGCAAAGCACCTCGAAGACATCCACGCTCTATGACGCGACACGCGAGGTGGCCGAGCGGCTGGAGGCTTTTTGGCTTGCCGGGTTCGAGAAATGGGGAGAGATTCGTGCAAGCAGGTATGGCTCTTCGGGTCGGCAGAGCTTGCTCCCTACCTTGATGCGCTCACGCAGAAATGCGAAAGGATCAGGGAGTTGAGAGGACAAATCAACGCGATCCTCAAGCAGAAGATTACTTTGCTGGTCGCCGAGCGATGGCCAACTAAGGCAAAAGATGGGTCGCTCTTGACTTTGATCGAAAGCTATGTGCAGCAGGAGTCCCCCTTTCTCTGCATTCCAACTGTGAATGAGCCGCACACATCGACGGTATCCCAAGTTTGGGAGAACACGAACAACCAGACCGAGGTCAAGAAAGAAGATTGTCTTGACATGCTTCATGCTCTGAAGAAGGACCTCCTTGTGAACCCGTGGTCGAGGCACACTATCGAGAGGGCGCGGAAACAGTGAAGTATGCGAGATGGCTACACGATGTAATCGGAAAGAGGATGATCTCTCCTTTCAAGTTGGGTGATCGGCGGCCACAAGCATGAATCGGAACAAGAACCGCGAAAGTGCCCGCCCATGCCGGCGGGCTTGGGTGGGGACGGCGACCAAATTTAGGCGACATTACGTCGTCGCGTCCGCAAGTACGATTGGCTCACGATTGCCTGGTATAGAGCGAATTCGCACGGAATCGAATCCCGACCGGGGCGTTCGACCGTAGGGGGCTGCTCGTCCGCGAGGGCGGGCACCGTTCCTATTTCTGTGTGAAGGTGCGATTGCACGAGCACGAATCTTTGAGTCGAGAGGGCAGAGCGCGATGGGTCAGTTCGCCATCGTCAAGGCCAACTCTTTTTCTGCATCTGCTGGTCTCTGAAGAGGATCACCAGGGCCAGAATCGAGATGAAAATCATGGTATATATTGCCATGATGGCCGACGTTTCATAGATGTCACCAGTCCGCCACGTTTGCCCGACTGCATCGGTCACCTGCATATTGGTGTGAAAGAGGAAGCTCCGGAGGAACCCAACACTTGTCCACAAGTAAACCAAAATGGCCTGGAGATAGTGGGTAATGGGTGCAGTTCGGCTCAAGTCATCCGACCCACGCTGCCGCACGTACAGCGCGAAAGGCTGGAGGAAGACATACACGGTGAAAGACCAGCCAAGGAAGTTGGAGATCGGCACGCCAAAGTATCCTCCTCCCTGGGTCCAAATCCAATTCTGGCGGATGGTGGAGGCAATCGGGTCGAGGGAAAGGTCCCAGGCAACCATCATGAACGACGCGACTAATGAAACCGCGACTGCGGTGAAGAGAGGCGACCTCCGGCGAACTTCACCTACCACGACGGTCGATAGCACCCAGGCAAGGTAGCCAAACGAGACGTAGGATGGTGCGATCAGGAGCGGTACGAGGAAGACCTTAGGTCCGAGTCCATCGGTGTAGTAGTAGTGCCCGAACGGAAAGCCGGTCAAGATGCTCAGGTTTTCCATGATGCCGCTGACGATGAGCGTGATGACGGTGAAGACGACAATGCCCTTCCATCCGTAGCGTTTCGCTCCGTGAATCAATGCGAAGGGAAACAGCAAGAAGGGCACGGCAAAACCTGGGGAGATTAGGCTCCCGATTACATACCCGACCGCGATTCCCCAGAGGACGACGTTCGTCAGCCTCTGATTGCCAGCAGGAGTCGCATCCGTCAAGTTCGTTCCCGTTTCTGGAGAGTTGCTGTTGATCCCCGATGCCGTGTCGCGTTCCCCGTTGGTTGAGCTATGTCAAGCGTATAAAGGAATCTTCGCGACGGGCGCATGACATGTCCACGAGAGATCGGTAGAAAAGAGGAACATGCGCCCATTGCTCGGCAGGGTCGCTCGGAGCGCAAAGACGGAGGCGCGTCGCTTTGTTGGAATTGGGTTCTGACCATCTGGGTCCGCTCGAGATGAGACAAGTCGCGTCCAAATTCCGCATAACGGGTTCATATTCTGTCCAGTGACGATCAGACAATCGACTGTCTCCATCATCTGAATTTCCTACCCTGCGGGCCGCGTCGCTCGTGTCCTTGACGATTACGACGCCCGAGTGTCGGGTGGATATCAGGGTCGATAACTCCGAAGGATTCAAGGCTAGCGTGATGATTCCACACCGGGGGAGGAGCAGATTGAATATTCGAAATCTTATCACGTGTGCGCTGGTAGTCGCGGCCGTCGCGAGCGTTTTGGCCGTCCCGGGCTTCGCATCGGCAAAGGTCGGGGGAACGTTCGACTGGCACGTCGGTGATTTAGCGTTCCTAAATGGCCCAGACAACGCGACCGCCGACAACGGGGACTATGTTCTCCTCGTCGGGACCGGGACTTTTAATGCCGCGACGAAGGCAGCGGATGGTGGCGGAACATTCGAGCACCACCATGCCGATGGGTCCCTGTTCGCGGTCGGGACTTGGACGGCAAGCGGCGTCATCAGCTTCGTCTCGTACGGGACCTCAGCAGGGTTGCCGCCAACCTTCTTCGGCGGCAAACTGGCGCTGCGCGTCGCGGCTACCCCCGCAGGCGAGGGAGCGCCGACGTTCCCCGGGGCCATGACGGTCTACTGTCTCATCGGCAGCCCGCCGTCAGGATTCGAGGAAGGTGTCCGCCTGAACGTGTACGACCTAATCAACTTCAACACGCCCTCAGAAGGAGGAGCGACGCTCTTCGTTTCGACGTCCTAGGGATTGTCCAAACGCGCTTCGTGAGATCCGGAGACATCAACGGAGCTAGGGACGCCCCTGCGAACCCTGCGGGTTCACGGCGCGCCTGTCGGTGGCTCCGAGCACACGTCTGTTGCGCGGAAAGTACGGGGACTTTAAGCCCCTGCGCCTGGATAGGGAGCGCGCATGGGCGAAGGCGACCTCCAGGACGATGTGCGGGAGCTCCGCAAGCAGGTGGAGGCCTTGCGGGACGTCCTAGGCAAGGTCGCGGAGCCGTACCGAGAAATCGCGGGCTACCTTGATGAACTCCAGACCATCGCCCGTGGGTACTTTCGCCTACTGGACCTATACGCGAAGCATGGCGCAGTCTCCCCAGACCTCGTCATTCCGGGATTGAAGGACGACATCTCCAAGCATATCGTTACGGCCCTCTTCGAGAAAGGGGACCGCAACATCTCCCAAGTCACCGAGGCGGTGAAGGGGAAGCGAGGAACGGCCTCGCGACGGATCGTGCGGGAACGCATCCAAGAACTGGAGGAACAGGGGGTCCTGGTGTCCGCGCCAGGATCGAGGGGACGAACCTATCGCGTCGCGGAGGCCGTCGTCGAGAAGTGGTCACAAGTGCTCGGTTTCCCCAAATACAAGGACCAGCCTGTTCAGGGACAAGGAAACACCAGGTGACATCGAATGTCGGAAGACAGGGAAAAGAGACACCAAATGGAGCCGGAGAACGTGAAGGAAATCTTCGCCATTTTTTCGGAGAAGATGCCCGCCCTCCTGAACAGCCTCACGGATTCGATCTATGGAAAGGACGCATCCGCGAAGTTCGGGCAGGCGGTCGCGAACTTTTACACGACCCTGAAGAAGAGCGGCATGACGGACGAGCAGGCGTTCAAGCTCTCCGAGCAGTACATGTCCTCTCTGAATCTGGGCGGGATCATTGCGAAAGCTGTCGGCCATCGCCGCGAAGGCGATGACTGATGGCCCGCGACCGAGACAGCCTGCCGGTCGTCCTAGTCGCGGCGATCCCCGTGGTGGCGATCCGCCTCAGCGTGGGGTTCCTCCGCTTCCAGGCGCGCCGGAAACGAGGCGTCCAGAGCTTCCGTGCGACCTTGATGCAGAGCGGGATGCCGCAAGAGCAGGCGGCCCGTCTCGCACAGAGCTACCACGACGCGGGCTCGTTGAGGAAGGTGCTCCGGGCAGCCCGAGCGACGTGAGGGGACATGCGGCAGTCGCTCCAAGATGGAGGGCAAGCCGCGACAACTTCTACGCGCCCTAGCCCGAAGGCGCTCTCGTTCGCGATTCGCGGACGTCAAGCGGCCTCGACGGCCTCGATCGCCTTTTCGATTTCTTTCTGCAATTTCGCTCGCGCCGCGGGCTTGGCCCACAGGTCGACGAGATCGGGTCGCGTCGTTCGGCAAATCGCCAGCATGTCGTCGAGGCTCGTGGTCCGCAGGGTCTGAAGGACCACCGCTTTGTAGGAATGCAGTTCGTTGGAATGTCGTTGAATGACAGACGTGTAGAGCCAGAGTTCGCACTTCAGCCACTTCTCCACGTAACCGCGCGCGAGCGGCCGAACTCTCTTCGCGATTTGTTGCCGGAACGAGTCCTTCGCGAGGTCGAGGAGGAGCGCCCCTTCGCCCGGTTCTGTGGCCACGTCGTCGGGAGAGGCTCGTGTCCTCATAAAGTCCGTCGCTTCCTCCGGTCATCGAGGTCCTGCGTTTGGGTTTCCTTCAGACGGGTCGTCAGGACTCGCAAGTCGGCTCGGTGTCGCGCGCGTCGCTTCCCTTCAAGCAGTTCCCGGTGGGCCCGAGCGATCGCCGCGGGGACCCGAGACTTCAGTCGATTCACACGCTGCATGAGGGCTCGTTCCGATCGGACCGCTGTCGGCCCGATCGCCGCGAGGTCGAATCCGCGAACCGGCCCGGAGAAAGCGTACACGTGAAGATTTCCTTCGAAGAAGCACGCGCTGTAGGGGATGGGGAGGAGTCCGGCCGCGCGGGCGTCTCGGCCGAATCGACGAATGCGGTCCCGAGAGACCCGGATCGGCTCCACGACCTCGGTCAGGAGTTCGAGTGTGGCGACGTATCGCGGACCCTGGCGATGCGTGTCGAAGATGTACGGGAGGCCGCCGAACAAACAAATTCCGTACGAGGTCTCCTGGGTGTCCGCGTCGAAGACGGTCAAGCCATTCTCCGATGGGATGATTCGCTCGAGGGCCTTCAGATTCGCGGCCACTCCGCCCACGGTCCGAGAAGGACGCAGCCCGTATTAGGAAACGCGCGGACGGACTCCTTAAGTAACGCTCCGCGGTTCCGCGCCCCAGGGCCCGTAGCTTAGTCTGGTGGAGCGTCTGGCTCATAACCAGATGGTCGTCGGTTCAAAAGGTCCCGCGACACCCACGGGACCGGAAAGTCCGGCCGGGCCCATCGACGACCAGGCGCATCGCCCCTCGAGACGGCGACCCGGACGGCAACTTTTAGTCCCAGCGACCCTTGAAGCGGCGGGATGGAGAGCCTTGGGCTGGACTCCCGGATCCTCGAGGCCGTCCGGGCCCTCGGGATCGAAACGTTCACCGAACCCCAGGAGCGCGCGATTCCTCGGATTCTCGCGGGCGCGAACGTGCTCCTCGTCGCCCCGACCGGGATCGGGAAGACGGAGGCCGCCCTGCTCCCGATCCTCGACCGGATCCTGCGGGACAAGCCGGAGCCGACGTCGTGCCTGTACATCACTCCGCTTCGCGCGTTGAACCGCGACATGTTGCGTCGGATGACGTTCTTCGCGGACCGGCTCGGCGTCCGTGTCGCGGTCCGCCACGGAGACACGACGCCTCAGGAACGCGCGGCGATCACCCGACACCCTCCGGACATCCTGATCACGACGCCGGAGACGTTCCAGATCCTCTTCACCGGTCGGAAGCTGCGGGAGCATCTGCGGTCCGTGCGCTACGTCGTCGTCGACGAGATCCACGAGCTCGCGTCGGACGAGCGCGGCGCCCAACTCGCCGTCGGCCTCGAGCGGCTGCGGGACCTGACCGGCCGCGAGTTCCAGCGGATTGGGCTGTCCGCCACGGTCGGAACGCCGGCCGAGGTCGCGGCGTTTCTCGGCGGCGTGGATCGCCCGGTCGAGGTGATCCGGGTCCGCATCCCGAAAGGCATCCGCATCCGAGTCGAGATGCCGGCGACGGCCCAAGGCGACTCCGAGATCGCCGAACGTCTTCGAGTGAAGCCGGGCCAAGCCGCGGCGCTCCGCCGATGTTACGAGTTGATCAAAGAACACCAGTCCACGTTGTTCTTCGTGAACACGCGGGACACCGCGGAGTTCCTGTCGTCACGGCTGGCGGCGTGGTACCAGGACCCGAAGATCGGCGTGCACCACGGGAGCCTCTCGAAAGACGTGCGCGTCCAGATGGAGGATGACTTCAAGTCCGGCGGACTCCGAGCCCTGGTCTGCACGTCGTCCCTGGAACTGGGGATCGATGTGGGGACCGCGGACTTCGTCTTGCAGTACAACTCCCCCCGGGAGGTGTCCCGGCTCGTGCAGCGAATCGGTCGATCCGGACATGGGGTCGGCGAAGTTTCGGATGGCGTGATCCTCGCGACCCACGAGGACGATGTCGCGGAGGCGTGCGCGATCGCCCGGAGGGCCTTGGCCGAGGAGATCGAGGATCTCGTCGTCCGGAAAGACAACCGCTCGGTCCTCGCGAACCAGCTCGTCGCGCTCGCCGTATCCGAGCGGTTCGCCTCGCTCGACGAGGCGTACGAGACCTTCCGGAGGAGCTGGCCGTTCCGGGAGCTCAAGCGGGCGGACTTCGACGAGGTCGTCGCCCAACTCGCCGGCTTGCGGATCCTCTGGTCCCGGGACGGGCGACTCGGTCGGAGCTCCAACTCGCTTCCGTACTTCTTCGAGAACATCTCGATGATCCCCGACGTGAAGACGTACCGCGTGATCGATCTCTCGTCCCGTCGCGCGATCGGGACGTTGGACGAGTGGTTCGTCGCCGAGAACGCGAAGCTCGGGGAGAGCTTCATCATGCGCGGCTCGGCCTGGCGGTTCGTCGACTTCAAGGAGGACCACCTGCTCGTCGAGCCGGTCCGCGAGATCGGCGACGTGCCGTCGTGGGTCGGCGAAGACATCCCGGTCCCGTTCGATGTTGCGCAAGAGGTCGGCCGCATCCGAAAGGAGCGCGACCTGTCTTCGTATCCGGTGAACGAGCACGGCACATCGACGTTCCTCGGCTACTTGGCGTCGGTGGGCGACGCGCCGCTCGCGACAGACACCCGCATCACGATCGAATCCGCCCGAGATGTCCTGATCGTGAATGCCTGCTTCGGGTCGAAGGTGAATGAGACCCTCGCGCAACTCATTTCCTCCCTGATCAGCGCGCGGTTCGGACAGAGCGTCGGGGTACAGACGGACCCGTACCGGATCGTCCTCGAGGTCCCGCGGTCCGTGAACCCGCAGCAGGTCGTCGAGATCCTTCGACCCGAGGACCCCGACGCGCTCGAGCCGCTGTTGCGCGTGATCCTGAAGAACTCGGCGTTCCTGCGGTGGGCGTTCGTGTTCGTCGCGAAGAAGTTCGGAGCCTTGCGGCGCGACGTGGACTGGGAGAGCGTTTCGATCCCGCGGCTCCTGAAAACCTTCGAGAACACGCCGCTGTTCGAGGAAGTCCTCGACAAGGTGTTCTGGGAGCGGATGGACATTCCGCGGACCGTGGAGGTCCTGCGGCGGATCCAGTCGGGCCAGATCGAGATCGTCGTCACGCGCATGACCCCGATCGGGAGGGCGGGCCTCGAGGGCGGGCGCCTCCTCGTGACGCCGTCTCGGGCCGACCACGCGACCCTCATGGCCGTCAAGGCGCGTCTGGAGAAGGAGACGGCGACGTTCCTTTGCCTGAACTGCAAGATGTCCTGGCGGGACGTCGTGCGAGACCTGCCCGCGAAGATCCGTTGTCCGAAGTGCGAAGGGCTCATGGTGGCGGTCATCGCGCCGTACGAGAAGGACAAGATCGCGAAGCTCGATCTCCAGGGGACGGACAAGGAGAGCCGGTCGAAGGCGAAGCGCCTGTTCACGAACGCGAGCTTGGTGATGGCGCACGGGAGGAAGGCCGTCCTGGCGCTGAGGGCCCGCGGCGTCGGCGAGGACACCGCTGCGCGGATCCTTCGAGGATATCACGAGAACGAACTCGACTTCCTGCGCGACGTCCTGGCGGCGGAAATCACGTACGCCCGGACGAAGCGGTTCTGGGACTAGCGTCTGTCCCGCCCGAAGGGCAACACCCCTCGATGGTTTCATCCGGGGAACCCAAGACGATACGTTTATCGGAAGGCGGTCTCGTCCTCCGAGACGGTTCGATCGTTGAGCGACCAGACGAACGTTTCGTGCCCCGTTTGCGGGCATTACAACGCCGCCGATGCGATGGAATGCGGAGCGTGCGGTTTCGCCCTGAGCAATCTGTCCCCGGAAGAGAAAGTGGACGCCATCCTCGAAGACTTGCTCGACCTATCGAAGGCGCCGCTGGCCGAGGTGAAACCGGCGAGGCGGCCCGCCCCGGAGGAGCCCGACGTCGACGAGGTCGCCGCGGAGGAGTTGTTCGATTCCCTCCTGGTCGAGATCCAACCGTCGCCTTCGGAGGAGCCGGCGGAGGGCCGTTCCGTCTCCGAGGTGGTCCAGGAGACACCACCGGCGCGGGAAGTGACCATGGACGCGGAACGGATTCCGGTCCTCGCGACGCCCGCGGAAACGGAAGGCCGAAAGATGATCCGGATCTCCGGGCGGATGTTCGACGGGGTGACATATGCGTCCGTGGGCGCGTTGGTTGCCGTATTCATCTTCTTCCGCATGTACGCGAACCCGTTCGACCTGTCCGCGCCCTTCCCGATCCTCCTGTTCGCCGCGATCGCCGGGGGCGGGATGCTCGCGGCGCTCCTGCTTTTCCGAATCTCGAACAGCGCGGTGGCCCAGGGAGATCACCTCGTCAAAATGGGGCGGCACCAGGAGGCGTTGGCCCACTACGAGCGGGCGATCCGGCTGGTCCGCCGACCGTCGTACGCATGGACCTCGCGTGGGGTCGCGATGCGGTACCTCGGCCGCCTCGATGAGGCGCTCCGCTGCCACGAGAACGCGATCCGGTTGGACCCCGAGAACGAGGTCGCCTGGTGCAACCTCGGCACGGTCTACTTCAAGAAAGGCCAGCTCGCGAAAGCCCTCGACTGCTACGACAAGGCGATCAAGATCCGGCCCAAGTATGCGATTGCGTGGAACAACAAAGGGGTCGTGTACGCGCGGATGAACCGATTCGCGGACGCGGACAAGTGCCACACGAAAGCGACGAAGCTCCGTCCGGAATACGTCGCAGCGTGGCTGAACCGTGGCGAGGTGCTCGCGCGTCTGGGCGCCCGAGACGAAGCCCAGAAGTGCCTGGAGCGCGCGAGATCGATTTCGCGCTCCGCCGCGGCCTAGAGACGCCCCACCGCGAGGACATAGATCTCCGCGCTCGTCGCGGAGGATGCCGTCGGCTTGACGCCTTTCACGGCCTCGAAGCGCTCGCCGACTCGCCGAACGAAATCCCGGTAGCCGTCTCCCTGGAACACCTTCGCTAAGAACCGGCCCTTGCGGCGCAGCGCGCGAACCGCAAAGGAGAGCGCCGCATCCGCCAGGTCGAGGCTCCGAGCCACATCGAACGAGCGGTTGCCGCTCAGTTTCGGGGCCATGTCGCTCATCACGACGTCCGCGGGCTTGCGGAGCGTCTCGAACAGCTCGGCCTGGACCTCCGGGCGCTTGAAGTCGCCGCGAAGGATTTCGACGCCTTCGATCGGAGAGATCGGAGAGAGATCGACGGCGATGACGCGGCCCTTCGGCCCGATCCGCTCGCGGGCCACTTGAGACCAGCCGCCCGGTGCGGCCCCCAGGTCCACGACGACATCGCCCGCTTCGAAGAGGCCATACCGGAGGTCGATCTGGGACAGCTTGATGGCGGCGCGGCTGCGATACGACTGCTTCTTTGCGGCGCGGTAGAATCGATCGTGTTTCCGGGCCTTGAGCCAAGCCTTGCCCATCGAGCCGAACGATGCCGGCGTCCCGCCATAATCCTTTCTCCGGCTGCCGGCTTAACATGTTAACCGGCACAGCGTAGTTTCACTCACCCTATGAAAAGGCTATAATATAGCTATGTCCATCTGTGCGACGATGACCATTGAAGGATACGACGGAGAATGGGTCTTGCTGTCCTACGACGTCTCGGGCGCGGCTCGGACGGTCGCCGCGAGGGTCTGTCAGATCATCTTCGGACGACGGAGGATTTCGGAAGGGCCCGCCAAGGTCCGGTACCAGGAGAAGGGCTTCATCCACCGACCCGGCGTGGTCTGGGTCGGTCAGAGTGTGCTGGTGATGCCTCCGAGTGATGCAAACGAACTGTCCGACCGCCTCCGCGAGCTGGGCGTTCGCGTGGCGACCGGTTCGGTGTCAATGCCGCGGTCGACCTTGGAGGCGTTCCGCCGCGGCCTTCGATCGCCGGCTTAACATGTTAACCATGGCCGCGTACTCTTGAAATAGCCGCGTCCGCTTTCGTGCGATGTGGTCCGGACGTATGCGGAAGCGGGCGTGAGCCAGGACGAAAAGGCCGCGCACATCGCCGCCCTCGTCTCCGCGCTCACGTACCGCCGGCGAGGCTTTGGAAGGCCGCTCACGAAGATCGGACATTTCACCGGTCTCGTCGACTTCGGCGCGTACGCCCTCTCCCTGTGCACCGACAGCGTCGGGACGAAGGTCCTCGTGGCCAAGGAGATGCGCCGCTGGGACACGATCGGGATCGACTGCGTCGCGATGAACGTGAACGACATGATCTGCGTCGGCGCCGAGCCGATCGCCTTCGTCGACTACGTCGCGATCGAGTCGTACGACCGCGAGGTGGCCCGCCAGATCGGCGTGGGGCTGAACCGCGGTGCGGAGATGGCGAACGTATCGATCATCGGCGGGGAGATCGCCGTCGTTCCCGAGCTCGTGCGCGAATTCGACCTCGCGGGCACCTGCTTCGGCGTCGTGCGGAAGTCGAAGATCGTGGACGGCCGGGCGATCCGGGCGGGAGACGTCATCGTGGGCCTGCCGAGCCACGGGATCCATTCGAACGGACTCACCCTCGCCCGCCGCGTGTTGCGCGACGCATCCCTCACGGTGTTCGACAAGGTCGGCGACTCCGGGCGTCCGTGGGGAGAGGAACTCCTCGAGCCCACCGCGATCTACGTTCGGCCGGTCCTGCGCGCCCTCCGACGGGCGAAGGTCCACGGGATGGCTCACATCACCGGAGGCGGGCTCCGGAATCTCATCCGCCTCAAACCGAAGGTCGAATTCCGGATCACCGAACCGCTCGACCCGCCGCCGATGTTCCGCGAGCTCCAGGCGCTGGGCGGAATCGAGGACCGGGAGATGTATCAGACATTCAACATGGGAATGGGATTCGCAGTTATCGCTCCGGAATCGGAGGCGAAAGCCCTCATCCGGGCGCTGCGCCCGGACGTGAACGCCCGGATCGTGGGAGAGGTCGTTCGCGGGGCCGGCGTGTCCCTTCCGTCCCTCGGCCTCGCCTGGACGAGTTACTGAGACGATCCCATGGTTACGCGGCGCAAGACGAAACCACGTTCGGCTCGCGCGCCGAAGGCGGCCGCGGTCGTGGGGACCTCGGCGAATGCCACCGGAAGTGGCCTTCCACTGGACGTCGTCACGGCGGCTCGCGACCTCAGTCCGGGGGAGTACCTGAAGCGCCTCGGGTTCCCCGGGGAGCGGCCGTTCACGCGCGGAATCCGGGCGACGATGTATCGCGGCCGCCTGTGGACGATGCGTCAGTACGCCGGTTTCGGCACCGCGAAGGAGACGAACCGGCGGTTCAAGTACCTCTTCGCGCAGGGAAACGAGGGCCTCAGCGTTGCGTTCGACCTGCCGACCCAGATGGGGTACGACAGCGACGCTCCGATGGCCCGGGGCGAGGTGGGGCGCGTCGGCGTCGCAATCTCCACCGTCGCGGACATGCAGACCCTGCTCGAAGGCCTGCCCCTCGATCGGGTGAGCACGAGCATGACGATCAACGCGACCGCCGCGATCCTGCTCTCCTTGTATGTAGCCGCCGGAGAGGCGCGGGGGATCGCCCGCCGGTCGCTTCGGGGGACCGTCCAGAACGACATCCTGAAGGAATACATCGCCCGGTCGACGTACATCTACCCGCCCGCGCCGTCGATGCGCCTCGCCCTCGACGTGATCGAGTTCTGTTCCCACGATGTGCCCCGCTGGAACGCGATCAGCGTGAGCGGCTACCACATCCGGGAGGCGGGCTCGACGGCGGCGCAGGAGATCGGATTCACCCTCGCCAACGCGATCGCGTACCTGGAGGCGGCCGTGTCCCGGGGGCTCGATGTCGACGCGATCGCGCCGCAGATCTCGTTCTTCTTCAACGCCCACATCGACCTGCTCGAGGAGGTCGCCAAGTTCCGAGCCGCCCGCCGACTCTGGGCCTCGATCATGGCGGAGCGATTCCACGCGAAAGTGCCGGAGTCGCTCGAGCTGCGATTCCATGCCCAGACCGCGGGGGTGGCGCTCACCGCGCAGCAGCCGGAAAACAACGCCGTCCGGGTCGCGATCCAGGCGCTCGCGGCGGTCCTGGGCGGCGCTCAATCGCTGCACACGAACAGCATGGACGAGGCGCTTTCCCTGCCGTCGGAGAAGGCCGTTCGGGTCGCGCTCCGGACGCAACAGCTCCTGGCGCACGAGAGCGGCGTCGCGAACACGGTCGATCCGGTCGGCGGTTCGTTCACGATCGAATCGCTTACGGATCGGCTGGAGGCGGAAGCGGCCGACCTGATCCGAGAGACGGACCGCCGTGGCGGCATGCTGAAGGCGATCGAGACCGGGTGGGTCCAGCGCCAGATCGCGGATTCTGCGTACCGGGTCCAGATCGAGCTCGAGCGCGGCGAGCGGACGGTCGTCGGGGTGAATGCGTACGTCGAGGGAGATGAGCGGGTCCCGCTCCAGAAGACGGACCCGCGCCTCGAACCGGAGCGCGTCCGGCAGGTGCGGGCGTTCCGCGCGAAGCGTAGCCAAGGGGAGGTCGATTCGCACCTCCACCGCCTCGAGGACGACGCCCGGTCCGACGCGAACCTGATGCCGGCGATCCTGGATTCGGTCCGGGCGAAGGCGACCCTGGGCGAGATTAGCGACGTCCTTCGTGCGGTATTCGGCACGCACAAACCGAGGCAAGACGTATGATTGGACCCGCCCACCACGTCGGCGTCGCGGTGAAGAGTCTCACGGAGGCGCTCGAGGGATATCGCCGCCTCGGGCTGGAGCCGGACTTCACGGAAGAGGTGCCGTCGCAAGGCGTCCGGGTGGCCTTCCTCCGGTCGGGGGCCGTTCGCGTGGAGCTCCTCGAGTCCCTCCAGCCGGATGGTCTGATCGCGCGGTTCATCGAGCGCCGGGGGGAGGGCCTTCATCATCTCGCGTTCGCGTGCGAGGACGTTCGCAAGGAGATGACCCGACTTCGGCAAGCGGGATTCGCCCTCGTCGACACGGAGCCACGGCGGGGCTCGGAGGGCCGGCTCGTGGCGTTCGTCCACCCTCGGTCGCTGCACGGCGTTCTCCTCGAACTCGTGGAGGAACCTCGGACGCGGTCCCGGGGAACTCAGCACGATTAGGCTGACCGCCGCGAAGAAGGTTTATCCGAGCCGTCCCGGTGTGCGCGCGCGATGAGTTTCGAGGGCGCCGCGATCTCGCTCGGCGCCACGGTGATCAGTCTCGCGTTCGCGTCCCTCGTGTTCGCGCAATGGCTGGGCCGACACAGACCGTACCAGTTGGCCTGGTCCTTGGGACTGGGGCTATACGCGATCGCGGCGTTCACGCAGTTCCTGGCCGAAGCGTACGGATGGTCCGTCACCGTGTACAAAATCTACTATCTCGTAGCGGCCCCCCTTGTCGCGGTGCTGGGGATCGGCTCGGTGTTCCTTGTCCATCGCCGCGCGGGTATCGGGTTCGCCCTATACACCGCTGCGATCTTCCTGGGATTCGCCGCGGCCGTCGCAGGGGCCACCGTCAACACGGACGCACTCGCCTCGGCGATTCCAGTGGCGGGGACGGCGCTGCCGGATAACGTCAGGATTTTCTCGCCGCTGTTCACGGTCCCCGGAAGTGTCGCCCTAATCGGGGTTGCCGCATACTCGTACTGGCGGTCCCGGCTGTCGTTCAACCTGTGGATCGGCATCGGAGCGCTGATCGTCGCGGCGGGTGGCTCCCTCGCCCGGTTCAACATTTCTTGGGCGTTGTACGTCGGCGAGCTCGTCGGGATTGCCGTGATGTTCGAAGGCTTCCTCCGGAGCCAGGATTTGGCGAAGGTCGCGAGGCCCGCCCCCGCGCAGACGCCCTCCTGACGCGCACGTTGAAATATCTCCGCGCTCGTCCGACTCGACGTTGAAGATCGGCGAGGTTCACGACGCGAATCGCAAGATAGTCGGCAGGACCATCCTCCACTTCGACGCGGTCGAGTCGACGAATGAGACCGCGAAGGAGCTCCTCGAGTCCGACGTGGAGGAAGGCCTCGTCGTCTGGGCGGATCGACAAGCCGCGGGTCGTGGACGACACGGCCGCGCCTGGGCCTCGCCCCTCGGCGGGCTGTACGCATCGTTCATCCTGCGACCGAAGGAGGCGCATGCCTGGCTCTTGGGCCTGCTCATCGGGATGCCGGTCGTGAAGGCGCTTCGCCACTTCGGCGTATTCGCGGGCCTGAAGTACCCGAACGACGCGGTGTATCAGGACCGAAAGATTGCGGGGATCCTGTCCGAGGGCGTCTACCGTCACGACGTGTACCACGTCGTCGTCGGCATCGGCGTGAACACGAATGTGGACCTGGACAAGCTCCCGGCCGACGTCCAGCCGAAGGCCACGACGCTGAAGCGAGAAGTTAACCTCTTCGTCGCGAACGAGGAATTCCTCGACTATCTTCTGAACCAAGTCGACGACCTGTACTCGCGATATCGAAACACGCGGATCGAATTCCTCTTGAAGGACTACCGCGGGCAATGCACGACGATAGGGAAACGGGTGTCGGCGATGATCGGGAAGGACCGAGTGATCGGCAAGGCATACGACATCGCGACGAACGGTGCGCTCGTGATCGCGGACGACCAAGGAAAGAAGCACCCGTTCTTCGAAGGAACCCTCGAGATCCTCAAGTGACTCGGAGCAGGTTGACTCGCGAGGCGACGCGCGAAGGATTAATGACACGCGCCGCGTTCGGCGGCTCTATGGTGGGCGATGAGCGCGTGGACGAGCTGCGCCGAAGGAAGGCCCTCGCAAAACAAGGCGGGGGCAAGGATCGGATCCAAGCGCAACACGCGAAGGGGAAGTTGACCGCACGGGAACGGGTCGAGCTCCTCCTCGATCCGGGCAGCTTCGTCGAGACGGACGCGTTCGTCGAGCACCGCACGACGGAGTTCGGGATGGATGCGAAGCGGTTCCTGGGCGACGGCGTGGTGACGGGCCACGGAACGATCGACGGCCGGACCGTCTTCGTCTTCTCACAGGACTTCACCGTCTTCGGCGGAAGCCTGGGGGAGATGCACGCCAACAAGATCGTCAAGATCATGGACACGGCTATGAAGGTCGGCGCACCGGTGATCGGCCTGAACGACAGCGGCGGCGCGCGGATTCAGGAGGGCGTCATCAGCCTCGGTGGCTACGCGGAGATCTTCTTCCGGAACGTCCTCGCATCGGGGGTCATTCCGCAGATCAGTGCGATCCTCGGGCCTTGCGCGGGAGGCGCGGTGTACAGCCCCGCCATGACGGACTTCATCATCATGGCGAAAGGGACCTCGAACATGTTCATCACGGGTCCCGAGGTGATCAAAGCCGTGACCGGCGAGGACGTCTCGTTCGAGGAACTCGGCGGCGCGACGGCCCACGCGTCCAAGAGTGGCGTCGCGCACTTCGCCGCCTCGGATGAGAAAGCCGCCCTTCGACTCATCCGAAACGTGTTGAGCTACCTGCCCTCGAATAACGTGGACGATCCTCCGATCGTCGCGAGCGACGACGAACCGAATCGGATGGATTCGGAGTTGTCCGGGGTCGTCCCGAAGGAGCCCGACAAGCCATACGATATGCGGGACGTAATCGGTCGGGTGGTGGACCGCGACTCGTGGCTCGAGGTCCACGCCGAATGGGCGCAGAACATCGTGGTGGGCTTCGCCCGTCTGGAGGGCCGGCCCGTCGGGGTCGTTGGGAACCAACCGAAGGTGCTCGCCGGAACGCTCGACATCAACTCGTCGACCAAGGCGGCTCGTTTCGTCCGGTTTTGCGACTGTTTCAATATCCCGCTCCTCACCTTCGTCGACGTGCCCGGATTCCTTCCGGGGGTCGAGCAAGAGTACGGCGGGATCATCCGGAACGGGGCGAAGCTATTGTTTGCCTTCAGCGAGGCCACAGTCCCGAAGGTCACCGTGATCACGAGGAAAGCGTACGGCGGCGCGTACGATGTCATGTGTTCGAAGCACATCCGCGGGGACTTCAACTTCGCCTGGCCATCCGCCGAGCTTGCGGTCATGGGTCCGGAAGGCGCGGTCCAGATCATCTTCAAGAAGGAGATCGAAGACTCGAAGGATCCGAAGACCCGAGAGAAGGAGCTCGTGCGCGAATATCGGGATCGGTTCGCGAACCCGTACATCGCCGCGCGGATGGGCTACCTCGATGACGTCATCGAGCCGTCGGAGACGCGGCCCCGCGTGATCAACGCCTTTACCGTTCTCCGCACGAAGCGAGAGACCCGGCCGCAGAAGAAGCACGGCAACATCCCGCTGTGATGGGGACCGAATGTTCCGACGGCTCCTGATCGCCAACCGGGGCGAGATCGCCATCCGAGTGGCACGCACCGCTCGGGAGCTGGGGATTCGCTGCATCGGCGTTTACTCGGAGGCGGATCGGGGCGCATTGCATCGAGCGGCGATGGACGAGACGGTGGCGATCGGCGGGCCTCTCCCCGCGGACAGTTACCTCAACATCGCCCACGTCCTGCAGGCGGCTCACGACACCCGCGCGGATGCGATTCATCCCGGCTACGGGTTCCTGTCGGAGAATCCGACCTTCGCGACACGCTGCGCCGAGGAAGGTTTGGTCTTCGTGGGCCCGCCCCCCGACGCGATGGCCCTCTCGGGCGACAAGATTGCCGCGAGAAAGTCGATGGCCCGCCTCGGGGTGGCCGTCACGACGGGCGTAGACCGACCGCTCCAATCGGTCGAAGAGGCTCGAGTCGTCGCCGCCGAGATCGGGTACCCGGTGCTCTTCAAGGCGACCGCGGGCGGCGGTGGGATCGGGATGTCTCGGGTCGATCGACCGGCGGAGATCGCGTCGGCGTTCGAGTCGGCTCGTAGCGTCGCACTCGCGAACTTCGGAAATCCCGATCTTTTCATGGAGAAATACCTCCGTCGGGCCCGGCACGTGGAGGTGCAGGTCTTGCTTGATTCGCGGGGCGGCGTGGGGTTCGTCGAGCGGGAGTGCAGCGTCCAGCGCCGTCATCAGAAGCTCGTCGAGGAGACCCCATCGCCTGCGGTGGGACGGGGCCTGCGTGCCCGCCTGATCGATACTGCAGCCCGGGGACTGCGCGGCCTCGGGTATCGCAATGCGGGCACGGTCGAGTTCCTGCTGCATGACGGCCGCTACACGTTCAACGAGGTGAACGCCCGGCTCCAGGTCGAGCATCCGATCACGGAAATGGTGACCGGGGTGGACCTGGTGCGGCAACAGATCCGGATCGCCGCGGGGGATGGCCTCGAGGTCTCGCAGACGGAACTCACCCGCCACGGGCACGCGATGGAATGCCGCGTCAACGCCGAAGACCCGATTCGCAATTTCCTTCCGTCTCCCGGTCGCATCGTCGGCTATCGCGAACCGACGGGTTCGGGCGTCCGGATCGACAGCGGCGTGGCGGCGGGCTCGGTCGTCCCACCGTACTATGACCCGCTGATCGCAAAACTGATCGTCCACACTCGGAATCGCGGGCAAGCAATCGAACGGATGCGACGAAGCATCGAGGCTTACGAGATTCGAGGCGTGCAGACGAACCTTCCATTCCACCGCGAACTCCTCCGGCGGCCTGAGTTCGTCCGAGGGGACCTGTGGACGACGATGGTCGCGGACTTGCGGATCGCGGCCCGCCTCCGGAGTCGCGGCCCGTGGGAGGAACGCGTCGCCGCGATCGCCGCAGCCCTCGTCGCGGGCGGTCGGTTGGCCCGCGGGGCGACGTTCCCGCTCGAGCGGGCCTCGGTCGCGAAGTGGGCGCTCGCGGGTCGGCGGGAACGGCTTGCGGGAGGTGGCCATGCGATTTCGCCTCGACGTCGATGGTGAGCGTCGCGAGATCGAGGTCGAACCGACCGCCGGAGGCTTCGTCATCCGGATCGACGGGGCAACGTATCGGGCCCGGGCGCGGCCCGACGCGGAATTCGTCGACGTTCGAATCGGCGCGAAACACTATCGGCTTCGAATCCAGGGAAACCAGGCGATCCTTGGCGATGAAGTCCACCGTCTACGGATCGCGGACATCTCCGAAGAACCCGGCGGTGAGATCGAAGGTCGGCCGACCGGCAGGGGCGCGGTCGTGGAGATTCGCTCACCGATGCCTGGCCGCGTCGTGAGGGTGGCCGTCGCCGCGGGTTCTCAAGTCCGACGGGGCCAGACGCTCGTGATCCTGGAGGCGATGAAGATGCAGAACGAGATTCCGGCGCCTGGGGATGGCGTGGTGCGTCAGGTCGCGGTCGCGGAGGGCGAGACGATTACAGCCGACCGGGTCGTCGCGTCGATCGAGCTGGGCGCACCGTCGGCGTCGTGAGCATGTGTCGGAGGCGCTCCTTCTTCGATCGCAGGTAGCGAACGTTCGTCGCCGTGACCGGCACCTGGAGCGGGATGCGTTTCGTGACGCGGACACCGTACGCGCGGAGCTCCTCGATTTTCGCAGGGTTGTTCGTCATGAGCTGGATCGACGTCACGCCGAGGACTCGAAGCATGCAGGCGGCGCACTTGTAACTCCGAAGATCCGCGGGGAAGCCCAACACCCGGTTCGCGTCGACCGTGTCGAGGCCGTGGTCCTGAAGGTGGTACGCCGCGACCTTGTTCACGATCCCGATGCCGCGTCCCTCCTGGGCCAAGTACAAGAGGACGCCTTGCGGGGCGCGCCCGAGTCGCTTCATCGCGGCGTCGAGTTGCTGACCGCAGTCGCACCGCTCGGAACCGAAGACATCGCCCGTCACGCATTCGGAGTGGAGGCGCACAAGGACGTCGCTCTTCTCGGCGACGTTCCCTTTGACAAGCGCCACGTGCTCTTCGCCCGTGAACGGGCATACGAACGCGTGGATCCGGAAGTTCCCGTAGCGGGTCGGGAGCCGCGCTTGGCTTCCGAGGAGAATGTTATCGCAGAGTTCGCCCTCGAAGCGCGACATGGCCCGCCGTTCCGACGGTTCCGGCCTATATAAGAATGCAGGTTGGAGCCAGCCACACGGTACGTTCTGATGAACCCCGCGGACCCGGTCAGTCCGCCAGATGGGCCGCGATCAACGCCGGCGCCGCCCCAATCGCGGTCGCGGTCTCCAGGGAGAAGCCTCGCCCCGTGAGATCGAAGTGATAGCGGCCGAGGGGATACACGTCGCGGTCATCGAGGCCCCGTGGTCCCAGTCCGAAGACGAGCAGGATCGACGTTCCGCGCTTCAGGAGACCCGCCAAGGAGGCGGCGTTCGTCGCTTTCTTCGGATCCGGTCGGCTCGTGGTCACGATCGCTTCGCCCAGTTGGGGCGGGAACCCTCGCTTCGGAAACTCGAACGTCTGGAAGCGGCCGAGATGCGCCAACTCCCTCAGATACTTGCCCGCTTCCCCGATGCTCGTCGTGCCGGACACCCAGGCGGCGACGTCCTCGGGGGTGCCCAACTCTTTCTCGAACGGGAACCCGAACGTGGCGAGGTTCGCATCGAACGCGAGGGCGATCGGTGCCGCGCGCGCGATGGCTCGGCGGTGCGCCTCGGCGAACCGCACCGGATCGTACGAATTGTACAGGCCGATCGTCATCCGACCGCGGGCCATGGCCGCGACGATACCATCGACGCTATTTTGAATTACTGCGCCGCGATGGACTCGTGCCATGGAGATGCTCTACTACACGATTGACGGAGGTCGCCTCGCTGGCCTTCCTGGCCCTGCGTTCATGGAGTGGGACTTTGCCCGCCTGCGTAAGATGGGGTACTCCGTCGTCGTGAGCCTCGAATGTGACCGCCTGAACACGTTCGAAATCGAGGACGCGGGCTTCGAGCACAAGAAAATCTGCGTGGAAGATTTCGCGGCTCCGACCCTCGATCAGGTCGATGAGTTCGTGGCGTTCGTGAATTCGAAGATCGGCGAGGGAAAGAAGGTGCTCGTCCATTGTTACGCGGGCCGCGGCCGGACCGGGACGATGCTTGCCGCATACCTCATTCACCAAGGGATGTCGTCCGACGCCGCGGTGCGCGAGATCCGCGAGCGGGCGAGCAAGGCCTACGGCACGCTCCGCGGCGTCATCGAGCCGGATCAAGAAGAGCTCTTGCGCCGGTACGAGCGACATCTCCACGATCGATGAGCACCGCGCTTACTTGAGCTCGACGAGCTCCTCGCCTTCCCACCGGTACCGCTTCTGCTTCCGCTTCTTGGGGACCCCTTTCTGCAGCAGATAGCCGATGAGGATCGGCAGCCCAATCGTCGCGTCGACGAGGCTCTGGGCCATCTTCGCGTCCTTGTGGAACTTCCCCCACGACTGGCTCTCCTCGAAAGTGCACCCGCTCAGGCCCCCCCACTGCGGCACGTCTGTGGTGATCTGCGCGGCGTACATGTGAGGGTTTTCCGGATATCCCATGACCTCTTGGATCACCTCGACCTGGGAGATGTAGTTCTTCGGCGTGCCCCCGCCGACATAGAAAACGCCAGTCCGAGGGGACTTCAGCTTGACCTGCGCGATCTCGTAGTTGTCCTTGATCGAGTCGAGGGCGATCGGCTCCTTGCCCTTCTTCACGCGGTCGTGATGGTGCTTCGCCAGCGCAATGCCGATCGACGAGTCGTTGAGGGCGGGCACGAAGTACGGGATCCCTTTGCGATAGCACGTGCCGACCAGGCTGTTCGGGTCCTTCGAGGCGATTTTCCCCATGTCCCACAGGATTTCGCGGCTGCTGTACGGCCGCGGTTCCAGGGAGTCCGCGAGCGCGGCGATCTCGTCGTCGCATTCCCGGAACAGGGATTCGTCGGCCAGCGTGTCGTACACACGATCGAGGAAGTGCTCCCGCAGGAGGATATCGTCAGCGTCCGGAGACGACCGGTAATGCCGGTATCCGTGCGCCTCGTAGAAGTCATGGTACGCGATCGCGCCCGTCGTCACGACGACGTCGACCAGGCCGAACTCCACCATGTCGCGCATCACTTTCTTCAGCCCACCCGGCGTCAGGGCGCCCGCCCCGCCGAAGAAGACGGTGCATTTCGGGTCCGTCATCATGTTCTCCAGGACGGAGGCGCAGAGGCCCAAGGTCCGCGCCTGGAACGAAATGTGCTTGTAGCCGTCGACGAGGTCCGCGATCGTCTCCGTCTTCTCGAGGTCCAGGTGTTCGATTGGGACCGAGGTGAGATCCGCCTTCGTCGGCTTCTTGTCCGCCATGCGCGGCGCTATGCGGCGCCCGGCCAAAAGGCTTCGGTCGCCTACGCCTTCTTGCGGCCTTCGACGGCCTCGGCGATCGCCCGAGCCTTCTCCTTCGGCCTCGAGCAAACCGCGTACTCGTCGCCGTCGAAAAACACGTCGAGGTCCGGATGTTGCCGTTGGATTTCCTGGATTCGCTGCATGATGTCCTTGAGGGTGATCGACTCGTCGTTCGGGTCGATCCGCATGATAATCCGCTTGTCGCTCTCCGTCCCCAAGGCCCGCCCTTCCTCCGGACTCCGTCGAGACCATCAGATTCGTCCGGCCGTATAAATACTATTCCGGGGCGCCAAACGGACCGCATAACAAACCACGCGAAGCGCCGATTGCCTCGCCCCCTGTTCCCCATGCATGCCCGCGCCGTACCGGGCCGGCCTTTCCATGGTGACAGTCAGAGCTTACTTGATGCCGGCCAGCTGTCGAGTTGCCGCCTGCATCAGCCGAAGCATCAGGATGTTTATCACAAGGCCAAGACCGAACAACGCATTAAGAATCACTATGTCCCTCCTTGCCAAGTCCGGCCTGGATGACCAAGTCCAAAGCAACTCGACGGCGGCAAGGCCCAATAAGGCAGCGTTGACGACGACGAGGATCTTGAACGACTTGACCCGCTCTCGTAAATCGCTGACGGAGAGCGTTTTGCGCATGCCGATCCCGTATCATCTCGAATTGGCATGTGCATGTCGCTCCTGAACGAGGGCGCAAGACTCGGGCACGCCGGTGGCGCAGTTGACCTGTCGTACTGTCCGTTGAGCCTTCGTAAATTCTATTCCGGCCCGCACACTCTCGGAGGCGGCGACCTTCTCACCGAGCTCGGCTAGATGCTTCGATGATATTGAGGTGGCTACGATTAAATACCCTCTTGTCTCGTAGCGAGTCCCAACCGGTTCTTCCGGGTCGGTCGTGCTAGTGATGCTCAGGGAGGCACAGGCCCGATGGCGGTGAAGCCCGCGGAGGGCACCGTCTCGCAGGTCTGCCGCGTGTGCGGAGGCGAAGTCAATCCGCACGGCGAGTGCGTGGTCTGCGGCACGAAGCAATCCGATCCGCCGAAGACGGACGACAAGGGCTCTACCACTTGGCTCAAGGGCGATTCGGACGGCGGGTTGAATGCGTGGATCGGCGCCTCCGTCGCAGGCGGCGATTCAAAAGACGACGCGCTCCGCAAGTGGCTGGCCGGCGAGGATACGGCGTTCCAGGACTGGATCGGCGTCCCGACGACCAGCGGCGGCGCAAAGGCTTCCCGGACTCCGGCCGAGCGGGTCTCCGACGACAAGGTGCGCGAGCTGAGGACGAAAGCCCTCGAGGTCGACGGTCTGCACGCCGAGCTCGAGGCGATGCGCGCCACGTTGAACCGCGAGCTCGCGAACTTCCGGCATGGCAAGTTCGATCCGGTCAAGTACATCGAGGAGACCGCGAACCTCTCGAAACAGCTGCAGACGGAGATCGCGAAGCGACGGGAGTTGGAGCAGGAGATCGAGCATATTAAGAAAGGCTCGATCGCCGTCATCAAGTACGTCAAGACGCAGCAGCTCAAAGCGGGCGCCTCGCCGGAGCTCAAGAAGCGCCTCGATCAGGAGACGAAGGCCCGTCAAGCCCTCGAGGCCGACGTCGGCGAGCAACGGTCTGTGAACGAGCAGCTGCGCAAGCAACTCGAAGCTGGCCTCGGGAAGATGAAGCCGGACCAGCGCGAGGTGAAGAAGCGGGAGCTGGACCTCGTGGAGCGCGAGGCGACGTTCAAGGCGAAAGAGGAGCGTCTCGCATCCATGCCGGCCGGCGAGGGCGGAGCTCCCAGTGAAGAGCTGAAACGCCGGTTCGAGGAGGAGCTCCGCGAGATGGCGGAAGACTACCTCGCGAAGGAAGAGGAGTTCAAGAAACGGATCATCGGCCTCGAGCAGGAAGTCGGCAAATACAAGATCGAGGACAAAGTCCGCGCGGAGGCGAAGGCCTTCGAAGGCAAGCCGAAGTCGGAAGTGCAGGCCGCGTTTTCGAGGAAAGAGCAAGAGGTCCTGCACAAGGAGAAGATGGTCCTGATGCGGGAACAAGAGCTGCAACGTCTGCAGGCGGACTTGCAGGTCAAGGAGGACGAGATCAAGAAAGTGAAGGAACCGCTCACCTACAAGGAGGAAGAGTTGCTACGGCGCGAGGAAGACCTCATGTATCGCGAGAAAGTCCTCCAGGCGGAGCACCGCAAGATGGAGGAAGCGAAAGCCCAAGGCGGCTCGGTCGAGGAACTGGACCTCAAGTCGCGCCTCGAGGAACTGAAGAGTACGATCACGGCAAAGGAAGAGGAGGTCCGCACGAAGGAGCGGTACCTCCAGCAGAAGATGGAAGAACTCCGGTTGCGGGAGCAAGGCCTCATTTCGGAGGACATCGAGGCCCGGGACAAAGACCTCCAGGTCGAGGTGAAGCAGCAGAAGGTGAAGATGGGCATCCCGCGGCTCGACGACCTGCTGTTCGGCGGCATCCCGTTCGGGACGAACGCGTCCGTCTACGGGCCCGCGTACGTCGGGAAGGAGGTGCTCGTGAGCCTGTTCATGGCCGAGGGCCTCAAGAAAGGGGTGCCGGTGTTGTGGATCCTCACGGACAAAGGGCCGACCGAAGTCCGGGAGGAGATGGCCTTCGCTCTCCCTGGATACGAGGAGTACGAGAAGCTCGGGCTGGTCCAATACATTGACACCTATTCGAAGTCGATGGGTGCGGAGGCATCGGATCCGAACACGACGTACATCGACGAGCCGACGGACTATCAGTCAATCCTGAAGGCGGTCGACGCGCGGGCTGCGGAGTGGAAGAAGAAGTACCCGACGTACCGGCTTGCCTTCCGCAGCGTGTCGACGCTCATCGCGTATCTGGACCCGACGACGACATTCAAGTTCCTCCAGCCCTTTGTCGGGCGGCGGAAGCGGGACAAGGCCGTGGCCTTCTACGTGATCGAGAAAGGGATGCACGAGGAGCAGGAGATCCAGATGCTCGGGTCGCTGATGGACGGAAGCATCGAGTTCAAGGTCGAGCAGCTGAAGTCGTTCCTTTGCATCAAGGGCATCTGCGACGTGCAGAGCCGGGGCTGGATCCGGTACACGTACACGAAATCGAGCTTGTCGATCGGGTCGTTCTCGCTGGACCACATCAAGTGATCACGCGATTTCTGGGGAACGCCCTTTGCCGGGTTTGGCGGGTTGCTGCGGGACGTTCACCTGGGGGATCGGGACGGGAGGCGGGAGCCGGAGGTCCCGGGCGAGGATGACGGCTTCCGGGATGCAGTTCGACATGATCACCGTATGAATCTCCTGGGCAACCTCGGGCGGCATCTGACCACCGGCGGACCAACTCTTGACGAGGGCCCTCGCGTCGCCTTCCCAGAGGAGGTTCCCTTCGATCTGGATGAGGCCGACGACCGCCTCGGAGGCGTGGTAGTTCGCGGTGAAGCGGAAATCCACGGAGGCCTGGCGGTCACCGAGTTCGGAGATCAGGGTGACGGTGCTGTTGTGGTCCACCCGCAGGTTCAGCCAACGATCCGTCGGTTTCACGAAGCGGCGGCCGTCCACGCTGGAGAATTCGAACGTCTTGACGGGCATGGATCCTGGGCTTCGAAGGGCCCGACGCTATTTGAACGTTCGGGGGAGTGCGGGTTTTAGCCTCAGCGAACGTTCGGAGGTCGCGATGGTCCTCTGGGTCGGCGTCGATGACACGGACAGCTTGCAGGGGATGTGCACGACGTTCCTTGCCGCCGAAATCGTTCACGAGCTCACGAAAGACTATGACCTCATCGGGTTCCCACGTCTCGTCCGGCTGAACCCGAATATCCCTTGGAAAACGCGCGGCAACGGGGCAATCTGTCTCCGATTCGGACGGGGAACCGGTCGGAGGAATCTGATCGGGGAACTTGAAAATCAACCTGTTTGGTCCTTCGCCCGGGCTCAGGGGGCCGATGATCCCGAGCGCGCGCGGTCCCGGATCGCGAACATCGTCGAGAGCCGCTCCGAATTCCAGGAACCGACAACCAACCCGGGCTTCTGCATCCTTCCCGAGCAGCCCGCGGCCACCCTATATTGGAAAGCCGTGCGGCGGACTGTCTCGAAGGAAGAGGCATTGGCCGCCGTCCGGTCACCGGGCGTCCTCCAGGAGTACAAGAACGGTCGGGGCATCATCGGTTCCTTGGCTGCGGCCGCTTGGCGGCCCCGCGACCGAACATACGAGGTCCTCTGTTACCGCGACGAATCTCGGTGGGGAACGCCTCGCCTCCTCGAATCGGGTTCCGTGAGAGACATGGACCGGACGTTCACCTCGACCTTTAACAACTACGACTACGACTGCAATCGAATTGTCATTGCTCCCCACTCTCCGTGTCCGATTCTCTTCGGGATCCGCGGGGACGATCCCAGCGTCTTGCCATCCGCGATGCGGACAATCCAGGGAGAGCCCCCCGGCGGTTGGCTGGTCTTCGAGACCAACCAAGCGACGGACGATCATGTGATTCCGGGTCCGACGGTCGAACCGAAAACGACCGTTCAGATCGACGGGCAGGTATCCGGGCTCCCCCGCACGATTCGCGGCGGCCACGTCGTCCTTGAGCTGAACGGCCTCGAAGCCGCCGCTTATGAACCTTCGAAGGGATTCCGAACCATCGTCCGGGCGCTCCGGCCGGGCGACCGTGTGCGAGTGGTCGGGTCAATCCGGGACCAGCCGAGAACGCTCAACATCGAAAAACTGCAGGTCCTGTCGCTTTCCGAAGAGTCTCATAAGCTTGCTAACCCGCTGTGCCTCAAATGCCAGAAGCGCGCCAAGTCGATGGGGAAGAAAGCCGGCTTTCGTTGCTCTCGGTGTGGCCAACACTTCCCCGCCTCCGCGGCGATCTTGGAGCGTGTAAGCCGGTCTCTGGAGCCGGGTTGGTACGAGCCACCGGTTGGCTCGAGGCGTCACCTCAGCAAACCGCTTAGCCGCCGACTCGCGCGATTCGGACACCCCTGGCCAGCTTGACCCGTTCGATGCCGAGGCCCGGGATGCGGAACCGCCGTTCGAGCGCTTGGACGATGAACGAAAGCGTAACCGTGATGGCGAGGAAGATCGCGGTCACGATCGCGAAAATTTCGAAGACGTCGCCCGCAAAGCCTTGATGTTGGGCGATGTAGCTGATCTCGGTTTGTACGCCGAGCACAAACAGGAACGTGCTGGCTTTGAACAGTCCGATGTACTCGTTCGTCAGAGGAGGAATGATCAGGCGCAGCGCCTGAGGCAGGATCACGTACCGCATCGCTTTCAGCCTGGAGAATCCAATCGCTCTTGCGGCTTCGATCTGGCCTGAGTGAACGGTCTGAAGACCGGCGCGAAAAATTTCCGCCTGATAGCCACCGGTATTAATCGCGAGCGCGATGATGCCGATGAGAATTCCCTCGCTCGCGTATTGCGGCAGAAAGACGATAAAGAAGGAGGAGGCGAACAAGATCTGGACGTACAACGGCGTCCCTCGAATGATTTCGACGAATCCGTCCCCTACTCGTCGGACAAGATACTTCGCGCCATACCAAAGCAAGGAGAGCACGACCAACAGCCGGCGTGCGCCCTCGCTGCCCGAGAGATTCTCCTGCCTCTCGCGCTTCTCCACCCGCATTGAGGCGGCGAATTTGGCGAGGGACACGGCCCTGGCTGTCCGAAGCCATCCAACCGAGAAGCCGATGCCCATCCCGACGACGAAGGCAATGGTCGTCGCGTACACATTCGTGAAGACCGCGTGAAGGTAGAGCGTGTAATTGCGAGTGATATAAGCGACATCAAGCCCGCGGCTTCCGACCAGCAAGTCGTAGATGTAAACGATGGATCCGACGATGACGGCGAGGGCGAGCGCGGCATCGACGTACCGCCACCGATCCCTCAGGAACTTTCGCCAGTCAGCCATGTCTCACCTCAGGATCTTGCCAACGAAAGATCGAGTGCGTTCCTCCTTCGGATTTTGGAAGATATCCTCGGCGGTGCCCTCTTCAATTATCATCCCTGCATCCATGAACAGAATACGGCTCGCGACACTACTCGCGAACCCCATCTCGTGCGTGACGACAATCATCGTCATGCCTTCACGTGCGAGCGCTGTCATGACGTCGAGAACCTCTCGAATGTACTCGGGATCGAGCGCGGACGTCGGCTCGTCAAACAGCATTGCCTTCGGATCCATCGCCAAGGCCCGAGCAATCGCAACCCGCTGCTGCTGCCCCCCCGAGAGCTCGGCAGGATAGGCATTCTCCTTCGCTGCGAGGCCCACGCGGGCGAGCAGCTTCCGGGCCTTTTCGACTGCCTCGTCATGCGGCATTCCTTTGACTCGAGTCAGCCCGAGAGTCACGTTCTCGATCGCGGTGAGGTGGGTGAAGAGATTGAAACTCTGGAACACCATTCCCACTTGTTGACGGACCCATTCGTGTCGAATCCCGTGGCGGTTCACGTGCACGCCATCGATGAACACCTTCCCTGAGTCGGGTTCCACGAGGAGGTTGATGCAACGGAGCAGGGTGCTCTTCCCCGACCCGCTGGGGCCGATGATGACGATGGCTTCCCCTTTCTTGACATCGAAGGTGATGCCTCGAAGGACATGAAGCGCGCCGAAGTGTTTTTGGATGTCTTCGACGCGAATCATAGGGAGATTGCCTCCAAACCCGGGGTGTGGAACTTTCGCTCCAGGAGTCGGAGTCCCCTGGTCACCGAATACGTCAGGACGAAATACGTGACCGCCACCACCGTCCAAACCGCGAAGATCCAGACGATCGGCAATCCGCTCGCCGGGAGAATTCCGAGCAGGTCTCGGCTCTTTGCAACGAGCTCTGTACCCGAGATTGCCGCGAGGATCGAGGTGTCCTTAATGAGTACCGCCAACTCATTTCCGAGCGGCGGCAGGCTCAGACGAAAGGTTTGGGGCAGGATGACGTGCCTCATCCCTTGCCACGACCGGAGGCCCAACGCCTGGGCCGCTTCCTGTTGTCCTTTGGGTACCGATTGGAACCCCGCCCGAAAAATTTCTGCCTGATATGCTGACGAGTGCATCGCGATCGCAATCGCTGCGAGGCCGACCGCGATATCCCCTCGCCGGAACCCCGACAGGAATCGGTCGAGAATCGGTTGGGGCACGAGATTGGTGCCGAACAACGAGGCGAAGATCACGAGGATTAGAGGCGGGAGCCCCCGAAACACATTTACATATAGCGAAGCCGGCCAAGAAAATATTCGGACCCGGACGACTCTCGCCCATCCCATAAGAAAACCGAGGGCGACGCTCAGAGGAAGCGTCAGCGCGACGTAGAAAAACGTTCCAAAGAGTCCGGTGACGTAGAATCGTTCGTAAATCTGCCAAAAGGCGGGGTTCACCAAGGAGAACCTGAAGATGGCTGGGAGGACGACGAAGACCATGAAGATGCCCGCAAGAATCATCTCAACGAGGTGGACGATGGTGAGGCGCGAGACCAGCTTCGGGGGTGCACGGAGCGGAAAAGCAGCCGCCGCTTCCATCGAGGACATCCCTCATACGGAGGAAACGAGGAAAAGGTTTGCGACCCAAACTTGAGCCGCAAACATACCGATTCAGAACCACTTGTTCAGGATCGTGTTGTACGTGCCGTCCGACTTCATCGCGGCGAGCTGCGCGTTAATAATCGGCACCAGCCCAAGGGGATCTCCGTTCGCGACCGCGAACCCGTAGAGCTCGTTCGTCTGGATTTCGCCCCCTACCGCGTACGCGGTAGGATTCGCCGCGGCGATTCCTTGCGCCGCTGGGAGGTCGATGACGACAATATCGACGACCGACTGAGACAGGAGCAGCAGGGTGTCTTCGACGGTCGGCCGGAGCTGTAGGTGGTTGTTGGCGGTCACGGCCGGCAGGTTTGCCTCGACCCAGAACTCGCTCGTGGTGATGGCCTGGGCTCCGATCTTCAGGGTCGTGCTGTTGAGCTCGGCAACGGTGCAGATTGCGGCCGCGCAGTACGCCCTGTTGTCGTTAGCTCGCTTCAGGATTCCTTGGTTCGACACGTAGTACGGATTGGAGAAGTCCATCGACTTGTTGCGTTCGGCCCCGGTGGCTCCGTTCTCCGTGATGGCGCCCACGGCGATGTCCATGCGCCCGACGCTCACCGCGGCCAGCAAGGCGGAGAAATCTCGGAAGTCGTTCCACTCGTAGCAGTTATTCGTAACCGTGTCGCTGCACGCATTGTACCCCCAGCCGCGATGGACGATTGTCTGAATTAGCTCGATGTCAAACCCCTGGAGTGCATCGGTCGTCGCATTCCGGAATTCGAACGGTGGAAATGGAGTGTTCGTCCCGAGAAACAGCTTCGAGACTTTCGCCGGTGCGGGGGAAAAGACGACCCAGCCAACTCCAATGCCAGCCCCGAACAGAACTATTGCCACGATCGCGACTATGACAACCGAAACGCCCTTCGCCCCCCGCATCGCTTCCGCCGGGGGCGCACCTCCTCCCGCCGCCATGCCGGGTGCAAACGCATGTCACTATTTGAATGTCACCGGAAGAGGAAATGTTGGAACGCGTCACGAACCCCGTCACGACGCGGCCGGCGCTCACTTCCTCGTGCGCTTGAAGCAATCTTCCAGTACGTCAAGGCCCGCGTCGAGCACATCCCGCGGGATGTTCAGCGCGGGGATGTAGCGCATCGCCGAGTCGCCACACGGGAGCAAGATCAGGCCGTGCTCATACGCGTCCTTCTCGATCGCGTCGCGACGTCGCGCGTCCGGATTCTTGGATCGCTTGTCCGTCACGAACTCGGTGGCTTGCATCATCCCGAGCCCACGGCGGTCTCCGATGAACTCGTATCGCTCCGCCATTTCGTCGAGTCGTTTCGCGAGGTGCGCTCCAACCTTCGCGCTCCGGGCCACGAGACCTTCATCCTCGATTACGTCCAGCGTGGCCAGAGACGCGGCGCATGCGACCGGGTTCCCGCCGAACGTGTTCGAGTGCTTCCCGCTCTCCCGGAAGTCCATGTCCGCGGGATACACCGCAGCTCCGATCGGGAGGCCGCCGCCGAGCGACTTGGCCACGGTCAAGATGTCCGGCACCGCCTCCGAATGCTCGATCGCCCACATCTTCCCCGTCCGGCCGAGCCCCGATTGCACCTCGTCGTCGATTAGGAGGAGGCCATGGTCCTTGGCGATCTTCGCGATCCGATTCATCCAGCCCGGAGGAGGGACGATATAGCCTCCTTCGCCCTGTACCGGCTCGACGAACACGCCCGCGGTGTCCTCCGGTGGCGCGACCGTTTTCATGTAGACGTCCTCAATGATGTTCGCGCAATAGAGGTCGCACGACGGATACGTGAGCTTGTACGGGCAGCGATAACAGTACGCATACGGAACGTGCACGACGCCGGGCATCGTCGGAAAGAACCCGGCACGTTGCTTCGCCTTGCTCGCGGTCAAGGAGAGAGCCCCTTGGGTGCGCCCGTGGAACGCCCCGAGGAACGCGAGGAACATCTGCTTCTTCGTGTGACTCTTGGCGATTTTGATTGCGGCCTCGTTCGCCTCTGTCCCAGAATTGCCGAAGAAGACCTTTTTCTGGTGATTGCCGGGGGTGATCTTCCCCAATCGCTCGGCGAGCGTCGTCTGGATTTCGTAGTAGAAATCGGTCCCCGCGAAATGGGTAAACTGCGACGCCTGACGGGAAATCGCCTCGACGACCCTTGGGTGCGCGTGGCCGACGTTCAGCACCGAAATCCCGGATGCAAAGTCGATCAGGAAGTTGCCGTCGACGTCTTCGACGATGGAGCCAGAAGCCCGCTTGACGACGACGGGAGCCGACTTCGTCGTGGTCGCAATGTAGCTGTGGTCCCGCGCGATGATCTCCTTCGCCTTCGGGCCCGGGGGAGTCACTTTGATGTCGGGGACCTTCACCGCTGCACCCCGGTTTGGCCTAGGGTCTGGGCGTATTAATAGTCTCGTCGCTCAGAATTCGGCGAGGCGGGTACCAATGTGATTGCCTACTTCGCGGCGCCAATTCGCATCATTGTCGTGCCGCAGACGGGACACTTTCCTTTCATCGCGGGCTTGCCGTTTTTTAGCTTGACCGCGACCGGGTTCTTGATCTCCCGCTTGGCTCGGCACTTCACGCAATAACCTTGCACCATGGGGGAATCACCGCGGGTGCAAGGGGTGACCCCTGATAAAGTGTGTGGTCCCGACAATCTATCTCCGCGAACCATGTCCGCAATACTTTTATAATGGTATTTTGATACAACTCGCAGAATCTCGGGAGAGGTTTGCTATGAGCGAAAAGCCAACGGCCGCGTTTGTGTTGTCTCTGATTGGAGGGATTTTCATTCTATTAGGTGCGATTGTTGTGATGGCGATCATGTCTGCCATCGGCTCGTTCATGGTTATCGGGGGCTCTGCAGGCTTACTTGTCATCTACGGTGCCGTGGGCCTGATCTTCGCGATCATCGTCCTCGTCGGCGCCGTGATGTTGTGGATGAAGCCGCAGCAACACGTGGCCTGGGGCGTAATCGTCCTGCTCTTTTCGCTATTCAGCATCATCAGCCTTGGCGGATTCTTCATCGGACTCATCCTGGGCCTCGTCGGCGGGATTCTCGGAATCGTCTGGAAGCCCCCGGCACCGATGGCTCCGGGCATGGCTCCGCCGATGATGCCTCCATCAATGCCTCCCACCTGAACGAATCCGAGATTCGGCGAACGACGGAGCGGCGGAACGCCCTCCGTCCTTTCCTCATTCCGCTTGCTGTCCGGCGCACCGGTTCTTCGGAGCGCCGTGTTCTCGTTTCTGAAACTCGCGGCGAAGAGTAGTTATCCTCTAGCTTTTTCCGATTTTTCGGAGAACATTCATTGGCCTCCTCGTCTCCTGGATCCTATCAGGCGGGGCCGTACGCGCCGTCGGCGCCTCGGCCGATTGGCGTCACACTGCTCGCAGTCCTCACGATCCTCCTAGGAATCTTGATCGTCCTCGTCGGGGTCCTGTTCCTCGTTGCGCCGCTGATTCTCGTGGGAGTCGGCCTGCCGCTCGGTTTCGGCTTGGCCGCGGGTGTGATCGGCGCGATCGTCCTCGTGTTCGGCCTCATCTGGATCGGGGTCGGCGTCGGACTCCTCCACCTGCGCGGCTGGGCCTGGTGGCTCGCGGTCATCGTGATGGTCCTCTCGATCGTGGGAAGCTTCGCGTCGCCAATCACGGCGGTGATCCCCGGTCTGATCCTGATCTACCTGATCGTCGTGCGGCATCACTTCCGGTGAACCGTCGCGGCAGAAACCTTTTTAGCGGGCCGCACTTTGGTCGCGGCGGAGACCGCCTCGTTGATCTACACTCGTTTCGAGAGGGCCCGGATCATCGGGGCGCGCGCTTTGCAAATTTCGATGGGAGCGCCGACGATTACGGCGCTGGACCGAGAAGCGGACCCACTCGACATCGCATTCCGAGAATTCTCCTCCGGGAGCTCGCCTCTGAACGTCCGGAGGTTCGCGGATGCCCTCGATTGACGGTGCCTCGATTCGGAAAATTCTCGACAGCCGCGGCAATGCGACGATCGAGGTCGAGATTCGCGTGGGGAGTGTGACCGGCCGTGCCGCGGCACCGAGCGGGGCGAGCACCGGAGCCCACGAACCCAAGGCGTTGCCGGAAGGGGGCGTCGACGAAGCGATCCGGATCTTCCGAGAGTCCGTGGGACCCGCGATCAAAGGCCGCGAGGTATCGGATCAGGCCGGCCTCGACCGCAGGTTGCGGGAGATCGACGGCACGCGGAACTTCGCCCGGATCGGCTGCAACGTCGCGACGGCGGTCTCGCTCGCGAACGCCAAGGCGGCGGCGGCCGCATCCGGGAAACCGCTGTTCCGATACCTGGGCGGTCGCGCGCGGTTGTCCTTGCCCCTTCCGCTGGGGAACGTGATTGGAGGCGGCCGTCACGCCGTCGGCGGGACGACCATCCAAGAATTTTTGGTCGTGTCTCAGGGGCCGACGGTCTCGGGAAACGTCTTCACGAATGCTCGGGTTCACGGCCTGGTGCGCGATGCGCTGGCGAAGATGCTCCCCGACGCGGCCCTCGGTCGCGGGGACGAGGGAGCGTGGGTGGCGAAACTCGCGGACGAGGAGGCGCTTTCCCTCCTGGCAGATGTGTGTCGCGTGGCCTCGAAGGAGGCCGGAGTCGCGGTGCAACCGGCGCTTGATCTGGCCGCCTCCGAGTTCTTCCGCAACGGGAAGTATCGGTACCGCGAACGAACGATTTCCCCCGAGGAACAGGTCGACCTTGTGGAACGGCTCGTCCGCGACTACGGGCTGTTCAGCGTCGAAGACCCGTTCGAACAAGAGGATTTCGGTGCGTTCGCGGATCTCACCCAGCGCATCGGGGGTCGATGCAAAGTCATCGGCGACGACATCTTCGTCACGGACGTGGAGCGATTGCGGCGCGGGATCGAACTCCGCGCGGGTAACGCTATCCTTATTAAGCCGAACCAAATTGGGACGCTCTCCGAGACGCGGGCCGCCGTGGACCTGGCCCACAAATCCGGGTTCGCAACCGTGATGTCGCACCGGTCCGGTGAGACGACGGACGACACGATCGCCCACCTCGCCGTGGCGTTCGGATGCCTTGGCATCAAGACGGGCGCGGTCGGCGGCGAGCGAATCGCGAAGCTCAACGAGCTCATCCGGATCGAGGAACAACTCCAGGCAGGCGCATGATGCAGGAAGAAGAGCAGACGGGCGTCCAGGGACTTCTCGTCCCCGAGGACGTGTACCTGACGTCCGGCGTGCACATCGGGACGCAGCAGAAAAGCGCCGACATGAAGCCGTTCATCTACAAAGTCCGGATTGACGGCCTCTACGTCCTGGACATCAAGAAGACCGACACTCGCATCCGGGAGGCGGCGAAGTTCCTCGCCCGGTTCAAGCCGGAGAACATCCTCGTGGTCGCGGCGCGCCAGTACGGCCAGAAGCCCGCGCGTCTCTTCGCGAAGAACGTCGGAGCGAAGGTCCTCGCCGGCCGATTCGTACCGGGCACCCTCACGAATCCGAATCTCCCGGAGTTCATGGAGCCGGAGGTCCTCCTCGTCACCGACCCGGCGGCGGATCAGCAGGCGCTCCGGGAAGCGCTGAACGTCGGCATCCCGGTCGTCGCGTTGTGCGATGCGAACAACGAGACGCGGGACGTCGATCTCGTCGTTCCGACGAACAACAAGGGCCGTCGCGCCCTCGCGACCGTGTACTGGCTCTTGACCCGCGAGGTCCTCAAGGCGCGCGGGGCCGTGAAGTCCGACGAAGAGTTTACGTTCACGATCGATGATTACGAAGCGTCCCTCTGAAGGGGCGCCGTTCATGCGGTATCCGGCGGTGGCGGGAGCTTTCTACGAGCGCTCGCGGGACGCCCTCCTCCGCCAGATCCGGGAGTGCTACACCCATCCGCTCGGGCCGGGCCGGCCTCCGGAGGTCCTCGCCGGACCTCGACGCATGGTGGGCCTGGTGGTCCCCCACGCAGGCTACGTCTATTCCGGCCCGGTCGCCGCGCACGGTTACGCGGCGCTTGCTGCGGACGGTTGGCCGGCGTCCTTCGTCATCCTCGGACCGAATCACCACGGACAAGGCGCGCCCCTCGCCCTGACGAGCCACGATTGGCAGACGCCCCTCGGGGTCGCGGCGATCGACAGGGATCTTCACGACTCGCTCTCCAAGCCCCCCCTCGAGGAGGACATCCTCGCCCACCGGGACGAACACAGCATCGAAGTCCAGCTGCCGTTCCTGCAGCATCTCTCGGAAGGAGTGCGGTTCGTCCCGATCTGCATGGCGTTCCAGGAATACGAGGTCGCAAGCGAGGTCGGGGAGCTCATCGCTCGGACCGTGAAAGGGAGAGACGTCCTCTTGATTGCGTCCTCGGACTTCACGCACGTCGGCTCGCAGTATTTTCAACTCCCGCCGAAAGGCCGCACGGCTCCCACGTTCGCGCAGGAGCAAGACGCGAAGGCGATTGCGCCGATTCTCGCGCTTGATCCGAAACACTTCGCGGCGAAGGTCGCTCAGGACGACATCTCGATGTGCGGATACGGGGCGGTCACGGCCATGCTCACCGCCGCGAAGCGCCTCGGCGCGACGGAGGCGAAGCTCCTGAAATATGCCACGTCGAGCGACGTGAGCCGGGACACGAAGATGGCCGTGGGGTACGGCGCGATCGCGGTCTACCGCTGAGCCGTCTCCGCGTCAATCCAGCTCAGGTATTCCGGCAGCGCCGGTCCCATCGGGTACGAGACGATGCACGGCACCTCGGCCGGATGGACCCGCTGGACCGCGGTGATCAGTTTTCGCACGAGGGACCGTCGCGTCTTGAAGATGATGACGAACTCGTTCGTCGCTTCCTGCGCGCCTTTCCACCAGTACCTCGATTCGACGGGCCAGTAGTTGGCGCACGCGGCGAGCCGTCCCTCGATGACAACGCGAGCGATGTTCCGGGCGGTCTCGCGGTCCGGCGCAGTCACGTAGGCCATCGCATGCGGAATCCGACGGCGTGGCATCCGATTTCACCTCCTCCCTTCGCTATCAGGGTCAGGAACAGGAATGGGTTCGACGGCCTTTTATCTGGTGGTCCTCGTGTGCGCGACGTTACGATGCCCGTTGTGACGATGTCCGAAACGGTCGCCGCCCTCCGGGCCACGGTGGGGAGGCGAGGCATGCCGGAGGAAGACCTTCGGGCCCTCGCCGACTACCTCATGTCGTTCTTCGGATTCGAGACGGAGGCGATCGACAACAACCTCGACGTCGCGGATCGCGACGTGTTCTACATGCTCGAGGAGGAAGGGCTCCTCACGACCCGCCAAGAAGAGGTCATGATCAAGAAGGGCAAGATGTGGCGGATCCACTACTGGATCCTCCGCGTCGAGCGGATCAAGACCCTCGCGAAGCCGCAACGGCCGAAGCCCGACGTGAACGCGTTCGCGGTGTACGACAGTTTGCCGGACGACATCTGGGCGCGTCAATTGCCGGCGAGATAGGTTGAAATAGACCAGAAGGTTCGTTTGGAGCCTCGCATGGTGGATGTCCTCCCCCTTCTGGCGGCCGTCGGGGTCATCGTCCTTTGGTGTCTCGGCTTGTATGGGCTCCAGCGACGGGGGCTCCTCGAGCCCCACGGACTGCAGCCTTCCCCGCCGCCCGCGGGCCCCTTCCTGATGTGGAAGACCGTCCGCGGCCGAGAGCTCATCGACCGCCTCGCAAGGCCGAAGCGGTTCTGGCGAGTGTTCGGCGACCTCGCGATCGTCCTCGTGGCCGTGACGATGTTCGGCACGACGATCCTCCTCGCGTGGGAGGCGACGCTCGTCCAGAACGCCGCCATCCGGAGCAATCCGCCGTCCCCGGAGACCCTCCTCGGCCTGCCCGGCATCAACCCGATCATCCCGCTCGGGTACGGCATCCTCGGCCTCGCGGTCGCGATCATCCTCCATGAGTTCTCGCATGGCATCCTGTCCCGCGTCGCCAACATCAAGATCCGGTCCCTCGGTCTGATCTTCCTGATCTTCCCGATCGGGGCGTTCGTGGAGCCAGACGAGGACGAGCTGCGCGCGCTCCCCCGGCGTGAACGCGGGCGCCTCTACGCCGTCGGACCCGCGACGAACGTCTTGCTTGCTGTCCTCTTTGCGACATTGTTCTCGACGCTCATCTTGACCTCAGTCGCCCCGGTCCACCACGGAGTCGGGATTGTGGGATTCACGGCGAATTCTCCCGCGGCCCTCGCGGGGATGCAACCCAATACGGTCATCACGTCGATCAATAACACTGAGGTGCACACCTACAACGAGTTCGTCGCGGCGCTCGCGGCCGTGCAAGCGAATACGACGATCCCGGTCTGGGCTTACAATCCCGCGACCGGACGAAACACGTCGTACAGCGTGACTCCCGTCGAACGGAACCCGACGACGGGCCGCGCAGTGCTCGGCATCTACGCGTTCGACGTGAGCACGGACTACTACCATCCGCTGACGAACCCGGACAAGTTCGGCGGCGTGACGAGGGCGATCCTCGCGTACGTGTCGTTGCCCTTCTCCGGCTACTCCCCGATCGACGATCCGGCGACGCACTTCTACCAGATTCAAGGGCCCGCCGCAGTGATTCCCGCTCCTGTCTTCTGGCTCTTCGCGAACGCGTTGTACTGGCTGTTCTGGCTCAACCTGATGCTCGGCGCGACGAACGCCCTTCCCGCCGTCCCCCTCGATGGTGGGTATCTGTTCAAAGACGGAATCGAAGGACTCGTGTCGCGCCTGCGAAAAGGCATTCCGACGGAGCAGAGAGATCGAATCGTCCGCGGCGTGAGCTACACGTTTGCGTTCCTGATCCTCGGTCTCGTCCTCTGGCAATTGATCGGGCCCAGAATCTGAAGCTCACGGGTGACCGGCTTCCGTCGCCACGAGTCCGACGACGCCGCTGACGATGGCCAGGATGCCACCGGTCGTACTGATCGCCAGGATGAGCGCGACGATCCCCAGGACAATGTTGATGATCCCACCCGAGCTGTACTTCCCCCGATAGATGAGGAGGCTCCCTACCAGGATCGCGATTCCGAGGAGCGCGGCGATGCCCGCGTTCAACACCTGGCTCAGGGTGAGGTTCGAACGCCCGATGTCGAGCGCGTTAACAAGGATGAGCAGCCCGGCGATGAGCCCGATGAGCATCGCGAGGAGGGCGAGGACCCGCTTCTCCGTCATGGCGCGCGAGAAGGAGTGAGTCGCCTTCAGCCTTTCTCCAGGCCCCCGACCGCCCAGATGGCGGCGGGGTCTCCGGGAAATTCGTTGGCTCCCCACCACATTCGAAGTGCACGAAACACTTCCTTGAACCGGGCTTGGCGGACGAACTCCAGCAGCGCCCCGTTCCGGGAAGGACCACCGAGCGCGACCTGCGAAGCACCCGCGGAATCAATGAGGGCCCTATAGAGGTCCTCCGCGACGCTCCCTGAACCGGGCTCAACGACCCACGGGCCGATTTCGCACGAGTCGCCACTGGGACTTCCCACGATGAACCCGCGCAGCCGGCCGCGGCCCTCGGCCACCAAGAACGTCCCGGGAAATTCCTCCGCAAGACGGGCCATGAGCGCGTGTCGATTCGCGCCGAAGTACTTGGCATCCATCCGCGCCAGGCCGGTGAGATCCTCGGCTCGGATCGGGCGAATCCCGGGGACCCGCTCCCCCGCTTTGACGGGGCCGTGCCATCGGATGACCTCGTACTCTCGATGGAATCCCAGGCGCTCGTAGAACGGGATGGCGTTCAGATATGCGTTCAACCGCACCGTACGGACCCCGGTGGCGCGGAGGTGCGCCAGCGCGGCCTCCATCATCTCCTTCCCGACGCCCTTCCCTCGCAACTCCGGAGCAACGATGACGGCGCCGAGGAACGCGAGGCCATCGTACGTCGTCGTCGTGAGCACGCCGACCACGCGCCCATCGCGCTCGGCGGCGAAGCAACCGTTCGGGGAGAGCGCGAGTAGCCGCCGAAAGTCCTCGCGCGTGTACCCCCACGCCTCGAGGTCCGTCAGGGCGATCGCGGCGTTGATGTCCCGTTCTTCGAGTCTTCGGATCCGCGTGCCTTCCACAACCTCACCCGTCGCTCGAGCTCCTCCGGCTCGTCGCATTCGTGGTACCCGTACGTCACGTAACGCTTGTCCTTGCGGAGATGCTTGTACATGCAGGGGCCGTACTCGTCGTCCTCCTGGCCGTACCACTTGTCGCAGTCCTTGCACAGATGTCGCTGCGGCAGTTGCGCTTGGAGCTCGGTCACATTCCCCAAAACGGGTCCTCCTTCCGTTTGATCGCGCAGATCTCGTCGAGCGCCTGGAGCTCGTCGTGGGTCAGGTCGGTTCGGCCGCGGAGCGCCCGGGCATCCGCTTCCGGAAGGTCAACGTACAGGACGTCGCCGCCGTTGATCTGCCGCCCGATCGTGATGCCGTCCACCGAGATCGCGACTTCCTGTCCTTGGTTCGCGCCATCGAGGGTTTTCTCCCCGCTCCGGATTGTCTTGATGCGCCCGAGAGCCCGACCATCCGCGCGCATGATCGATTCCCCCGGACGGATCCGACCGGCCAGCACGCGAACGCCGAAGATCGCGGGCTTCGAGGTCCGGAACACATGTTCGCCGAGGAAGAGGAGCTTCGCAGGATACGCGATCTCCTTGCGACCCGCCTCGGCCAGCTGCCGCTTCCGCTCGTCCCGCCACGCCTGATAATCCTCGATAAGACGATAGATCACATCGTTCTCGAGTAGCTTGAGGTCCGCATGGTCTCGGAGAGCGGTCTTCGCGTCCGGCAGAATCTCCAGGTTGAAGGCGAGGATCGCGCGGTTCAACGGATTCTTCGCGGTCGCGGCATCCGTGACGTCCCGTCGTGAGACCGGTCCGAGCCGGGCGAACTTGATCGGGATCGACGCTTGCTCGCACTCGTACGCGAGGCCCTCGAGGGAGCCGATCGCGTCCGCCTTCACGAGGATACCTTCGTCCTGCGTCTCGATGTGGACCTGGGATTCCTTCGCGACCTCTTCGATGACGGCCGCGAGATTGCCTTTCGTCCCGCGGATCGGGGCACCCGCGACGGCCTTCTCGAGCCCGCTCCCGACAATCTTGACTCCGGCCGCCGCGGAGACGCTCTTCACGGAGTCGAAGCGCTCCTGCGGGTCCCGGATCTCGTCCAGGGGCTTCGGCTTCAGGAGGGCCTTCACCTTCGTCGTCCCCGGCTTGCCCGCCGTCCCGAAGACGATCGTGTCGCCCTTCGAGAGCGTGCCCTGGTAGAGGATCGCGTCGAGGGTGATCCCGAGGCCCTTCTCCTCCGTCACCTCGAGGATCGTGCCGACCGCCGGCCCTTCCGCGGTCGCGAGTTGTTCCTCGAGGAACCGCTGGGCGAGGCCAATGAGGGTGAGCAGCAAATCTGGGATGCCCTCGCCGAACTTCGCACTGACCGGGATCACCGCCAGGTTCGTCCTGAAGTCCTCGATCCGATCGTATCGGTCGGCGGAGAATCCGTGCTCGAACAGTCGACCGACGAGTTCGTACATCCGGCGGTCGAGCTCCTCCCGCACGGATTCCGGCTGATCCTGGTACGAGCGGACGAACGGTTGCCCTTCGTGCTTCCTCCATCCGGGCACCATGTCGATCTTGTTCGCGGCGACGACGAACGGGGTCTTGTACCGCCGGAGGATGTTCAGGCTCTCGATCGTCTGCGGACGGAATCCCTCGTTGATGTCGATGACGAGGACCGCGAGGTCGGCGAGCGCGCCGCCGCGGGCGCGTAAGGTCGAGAAGGCCACGTGGCCCGGTGTGTCGATGAAGAGGAGGCCGGGGATGCGGAACGATCGCCCCTTGACGAGGTCCCCGCACATCTCGAGGATCGCCCCAAGCGGGACTTCCGTCGCGCCGATGTGCTGCGTGATCCCGCCGGCTTCGCGGCCCGCAACGCCGGTCCCGCGAATCCGGTCGAGGAGGGTCGTCTTGCCATGGTCCACGTGTCCGAGGACGGACACGATGGGCTGGCGAATGGAAGCCATCGCCGCCGGACCAAGAATCCGACGATATTAGAAGGTTGGCCCCTCCGGAGGTTGGGCCCGACTACTCCCTTAACCAAGCCTCGTCGATCCGCGCGTAGGCGTGGATCTCATCGGACTTGAAGAACAGCGAGATTTCTCGTTTCGCGCTCTCACCCGAGTCGGAACCGTGGATGACATTCCGGCCGATCGTGAGCGCGAGATCTCCGCGAATCGTGCCCGGTTCGGCCTCCGCGGAATTGGTCTTCCCCATCATCTTCCGGACTGCAGCGACCGCGCCGTCGCCTTCGAGGACCATCGCGACGACCGGCCCCGCGGCGATGTATGCCATCAGCGGCTCGAAGAACGGTTTCCCCTTGTGCTCTGCGTAGTACGTCTCCCCGAGAGAACGACTCACGCGGACAAGTTTCAACGCCGTGACCTTCAGGCCTCGGCGCTCGAATCGGGAGAGGATTTCCCCGATGAGGCCGCGTTGCACCGCGTCCGGCTTCAGGAGGACGAAGGTGCGCTCGGCCACGTTCACGTCCCCTTCTTCGCCTTCTTCGCAATCGGGGCCGGCGCCTCCTCTTCCTCCGCCGGCTCCCGCTTACGGCCCTTCACCTGCTGCCATCGTCCATCGAGCCAGGACTTGAAGGTCCGGCGCCCCTCTGGCGAATCTTTCCATGCGAGGAACTCCGCTTTGTCGATACGCGTGGCGGGCTTGGCGCCGTGCTTCTTCTTCGACCAGCCGACGATGGACGTGTGGAACGCGTCGCTGGCAACGAAGTCCGAGTAGTGTCGCTCGAGCTCTCCTCGCGGAAGGTCTGGTCCGATCCGTTTGTCGATCAGGTCCGACAGGTCGGCCGGGATGTCCTTTCCTTTCGGGGTCTCGATGGTGATTTCCAACGCAAGCGGTCCCGCGGCAGGCGCTTCCTCCGCGACCGCGACGGCCTCTTCGGCGGCCACCCGGCCGGCCGCTCGACGGAACGCTTGCGTCCACGGCGTCCACCGCGGCACGCGGCCGAGTTTCAGCATGTTCGCCTGGCACTTGTGGGAGCAGAAGAGGAAGACGGTCCCATCCTTGCGGATGAACATCTTGCCGGTGCCGGGCTCGATCTCGTTGCCGCAGAAGGAGCACGAGCGTCGGGTCGGCATCGACTCACCGGACCGAGAGCTTGCGGGCCTCGCGCGCGGTCTCGCGGAGCATGAGGACGTCTCCGACCTGGATGCTCCCTTTCACGTTGCGCGTGATGATGCGGCCCTTGTCGCGACCGTCGAGCACCCGGACCTTGACTTGGACCGCTTCTCCCGTCATCCCGGTCCGGCCGACGACCTCGACGACCTCCGCGGGAATGCTGTCATCGTCCGCCATGTTCTCTCACTCCCGTGTCCGAGGAATCGTCACTTCTTTAGCGCGCGGATTTTCGAGGCGACGTCATCGATAACGGGCTTCGCCTTGCCCGGGTCGAGGATCGCGATCGAGGCAGTCGCCTTTCCCAAGCCCACCGCGACGCCGAGCTCCTGCTTGCTCGGCACGTACGCGTACGGCACGCCCTTCTCCTCGCAGAGGAGGGGCATATGAGCGAGGATCTCTTCCGGCTGGACGTCCTCGGCCATCACGACGAACTGCGCCTCGCCTCGCTCGACGAGCTTCGTGACCTCGTTCGTCCCCTTGCGGACTTTCCCGCTCTCCTTCGCGAGCTCGATCGATTGATACGTCTTGTCGACGAGCTCTTTCGGCATCTCGAAGCGAACGTACATTGGCTTGGCCATCGTGGAGACCTCCTTCCGCCCCGCGGCCGCGGGACGTCATCAGTCATCGGCTCCCCGTCCTCGGAGAAGCGGCCGTCGAAGTGGCGGGGGTTATAAAAGGTTTGCGACCGTCTCCAGAGAACTCTGGCGAACCGAGGACAGCGGTCCCGCAGCAAGGTTGAAAAGCGCGGGGCGGGGTTCAATACGCATGCCCACGGACCGCAAGTTCTGTCGCTTCGCCCCGACGGACCGACCGCTGCAGACCCGAGAGATTCCGGAGGGCGGGATTTGTTTGTCCGCGTTCGTCGTCCTGAGCGAGAGCGGCCATCGGGACCGGGTCCTCATGGGCCATCTCGATCCTTCGGCGGGGTGGGATCACATCGGAGCGCTCGATCCGGAACGAGCTGCGCTGAACAGCAAAGGCTGGATGCTGCCTTCCTCGCATCTGATCCTCGGCGAGCCGCCGCAGGCGGCCGCGGATCGAATCCTCAAGGAGCAGCTCGGTCTGCCGAGTCACCCGTTGAACGGCCCGCACGTCTTCTCCGAAGTGTACGGGCCGAAGAATCACTGGGATCTAGAATTCGTGTTTCTCGGGGAACGCACTCAGATCGCGCAGCATCCGGCTTGGACCGAGCTTGCGTTCGTCGATGTGAACGAAACGCCGCGAGAGGAGATCTCCAGGTACCATGACGACATCCTCGCGAACGTCGGGCGATGGAATCCCGCGAGTCGCTGAGATGGCCAAGTCCCGCAGCGGCGAGGAAGGGTGAATCGGTCAGGCCCTGCCGCTTTCGCCAGCCTCTCCATCCCGGTTGGTGAAGTGTGATCCGGATCGTCCCAGTTGCTCCCGGACCACCCGGTTCGCCACTTCAAGGAACTTCTCTTCTGTCCCCGGAGGAATCGTCGCGCCGGCGGCGCCGTGATGACCGCCGCCTTGGCCTCCCACCGCCAGGCTTGCCGCCTGCATGACCGCCGAGAGATCGAGCCCGCGGGCCACGAGCTCCCGCGTCGTCCGGGCTGAGACCTTGATGCCGTCTTCGGCCTGGGCGAACGCGATGATCGGCAGATCCCTGCTCGCGCCTTGCCGGTTGAGGACCATGCTCGCGGCAATCCCGACCACGGTGTCGCGAATGCGGTCCGCCGCATGGAAGTACTGGACCGCTTCCATCTGCGTGATGCCGGTCTCTTCGATCGTCTCCATCGAGTCCATCAGATACTCCCGGTGGCCCCGGAGGAGTCGCAGCGCCTGCGCGAGGTACTCCTCGCGATCTCCGCGGCACACGCGGTACCCGACCTCCGGCTGGTCGTATCGTCCGCAGGCATTCATCAGCGTCCCGAATTCTTTCGCGTCCCGGGTGGGGCTGCCCGCGGGTTCACGCGACAACGTGTACGTTTCTCCGGCAAGTCGCTCGACCTCTTTGATGCCGCAACCTCGCTCGAGCATGTGAAACACGAGCGCCGAAACGACGCGTTGCTTCTCGCCGCGGTCCAGGTCCGACCAGCTGCGCCAGTGGTCTTCCACCTTCAGGTCGATCCCGAGCTCGAGGAGGAACGCGATGCACGCCTCCTCCTTCCCGCTCAACCGTGGGATCCAAGGGTCCGTCGCATACTGAAGCATCTTGTATGCGGGCCTCGTCTCGCGTCCATAGAGTCGGAGATCGATGTGCGCCTCCACCACGCCGGCGGCGATTCCGTCCGCCAGGATCGTGCGATTGTATCCGGAGAGCCGGCGGAACTCCTGATCTTGGACGTCGCCGACCGCGCCGACGATCGCGATCGCGGCGAGGTCGATGTTCTTCGGGGAGATGGCCTTCGCCACGGCATAGGCGCAACCTGCACCACTCGCCACGTCGGAGCCTTCGCCCTCGAGATGCGGATTCAGCATCAAGACCCGATCCTGCGATTCCGTGAAGCGGACAAGGTCCCCCCGCAGTGCCTTCGGAACTTCCCGTTCCGTCGGAACGTGATGGTCCGTGATGACTGCGTCGAGGCCGTGCAACGCGTGCAGCATCCCCGCGCCGAGGTCGATGAACCAGACGAGCGGCGTCCCTTGCCGCTTTAGATCCGTGATGACGGCGTCGTCGAGTTTCTTGACGAAGGCGACTTCGTGTGCGATACCAGCCCGGTCGAGGGCTTCGGACGCGATGGCTCCACCGGTGATTCCGTCCGTATCGATGTGCGTCACGATCCGGACGAACGGAGCCGGCCGCAGACGGTCCGCGATCTCATGAGCGACGGCCTCCATCGCGCCATCAAGCGGGAGTCCACCCCATGAATCTTTGGGAGGGGGTGGTGGAGAGATACCGCCCGGTTTTCGGAGAAGAACGAATATCCAGGGATGTCCTTGGTAGCCGCGTGATTCACGTCACCGCGACGGGACTGATTGCCCGCGATGGTCGGGTCCTCCTGGGGAAGCGCACCAGCACGCTTCGGTTCGCGGGCATGTGGGACGCCTTCGGCGGTCATCTGGTCCCTTGCGAGGAGCCGTCGTCCGCCTTGGTCCGCGAACTCGAGGAGGAGTTAGGGATCACAGCGCTCCGGCCTCGGTTCCTCGGCATCTACGAAGACATCGATCCCACGTCGAAAGAGCTGTTCCGTCATTACCTGTTCTTCGTCACACGATGGAGAGGCGAGCCTCGGATCGCGAACGACGAGCACTCGGAGATCCAGTGGTTCGCCCCGGACGAAGCGGAGCATCTGAGTCTCGCGCCGAGTCTGAAAGACGCGATTCGCCGCGCCCTCCCTCAGAAAGCTTAACCGGAAGCCACGCTTTCCAAATCGAGGACCGAATGGTGGACGAGATTCAGGTCCGGAGAGTCCTGGGCGAGATCAAGACGATCGCGGTCGTCGGCTGCTCGAAGGACCCGGCGAAGGACGCGCATCGCGTCCCGAAGTACATGCAGATGAACGGCTACCGGATCATCCCGGTGAACCCGACGGCGACCGAGATCCTCGGGGAGAAGGCGTATCCGTCCCTCGACGCCGTACCGATTCCGTTCGACGCCGTCGACATCTTCCGTCCTTCCGCCGACGTACCACCGATCGTGGACCAAGCGATCAAGACTCCCGCGAAGGTCATCTGGATGCAACTTGGAATTCGCAACGATGAGGCAGCGAAGAAGGCGCAGGCGGCGGGCAAGATCGTGATTCAGGACCGGTGCATGATGCGCGACCATGCCCGCCTATTCGGCAAACCGATCCTCGAATGACGACGCCGCGAAGACCAGGGCGACGCTCGGGCCTCCCGCCCGTCGCGCGGCAGCGATGAGGGCCTCGATTTCTCCCAGGACGCTCACGGCGGCCGGAGGCGCGCTGAACTTGGCGGTCGTGACGGCTTCGTACCACGGCCGGAGGCGGGACTCGGGGACGATCCCGACCCGGTAGGGCTGCGAAACGCCACGCTGAAGCTTGACGGTCGGGCTGATTCCCGCGAAGGCCTGGACCGGGACGTCGATCCAACTCGATCCTTCCAGAGGGAACAGTTCCGAAGCGACGCCCTGCGGGAGGGCCTCCTCCGCGGCGCGGATCGATCGGCTCCCCTCCGCATCCTCCCAAACACGACCGAGCCGCGCGCCCGCCGAGACCACGGTGTGATCGAGCCATGCGAGGTCGTGGATCCGTTGAATCGAGGCGCGGCGCGTCCACAGGACTTTCGCGAGCAGGTAGTATCCTTCGCGGAGGCTTCTGGCCTCGGGCGACTTCGTGCCGCCGGCATGTTGCGCCTTCTCCAGGGCGGACGCGACCACCGGCTGCGACGACAGCAACGACTGGAAGTCGACAACCCGAAGGAGAGCTCGCCATCCCACGAGGACCGCACGGGTCTCGTCAAGAAAAGGGTGTCGGCGGAGGGTTGGGGCCGTCTAGTGCAGGACGACGGACTTGACGCCGTCCACTTGCTTGATTTGCGGGAGCAGCCGCTCGGGCACGGGCGCCTCCGTCACAATGAATCCGTGTGGGTCATCGACGATCTCCGGGTCGTCCATGATGACCTGCCGAATCGAGATTCCTGCTTGCGCGATGATCGCGGCGACACCCGCCAAGATCCCCGGTTTCGATGCGTTGGTCGGGACGATCTCGATGGCCCCCCAGTTCATGAGCGGCGCGATTTCACGCAGGTGGCAGACCGGGCGCAAGGCGTCGAAGAAGGCCCGCAGCTCGGCGTTCTTGTCGATCGTCTCGACGGTCGCGGTCACGACTCGGCGGTCGACGCCGGCGGCGCGAGCCATCGCGGTGTCCGAGAGCTTGATTTCGGCTGCGTACACGCTCCCCTCGTGGACGCGCAGACCGTACGTGACCATGAGCTGGGCGACCTTCTCTTGCGCCGGGAACCCCTTGAAATAATGACGGAAGCGCGCCCACATCCTCTCGGCCCAATGTACGGAAGGGTGCGCTAAGGGTTAATGTTTTCGTCTCGGAAAGTAAATAAATAGACATCAACGAACAGAATCGTTATATATTGTTCAAAGAATCCACTTGCCGGGATCGGTGGCACCGATGCAGGCGATTCGAACGGAACCGACGAATGCGAGCGACGTGAAAATCCTCCTGGACGTAGACGACCTGCCGCGGGCGTGGTACAACATCCTCCCGGACCTCCCCGCGCCCTTCCCGCCGTACCTCCATCCCGGGACGAAGGAGCCCGTGCCGCCGCAGGCGTTCGAGCCCTTGTTCCCGAAGGAACTCATCCGTCAGGAGATGAGTCCGAATCGGGCGGAGCCGATCCCGGAGGAGCTGCGCGAAGCGTACTTCCGGTTGGGTCGGCCGACCCCCCTGTACCGGGCGAAGCGCCTCGAAGCCTTTCTCAAGACGCCCGCCCGGATCTACTACAAGCGGGAGGACCTGTCGCCCGTCGGCTCGCACAAACCGAACACGGCATTTGCCCAAGCGTACTTCGCGGCCCAGGAGGGGGTCGAGGCCCTCGCAACCGAGACCGGCGCGGGCCAATGGGGATCCGCCCTCGCCCTCGCGACGAATTACTTCGGCCTGAAGGCGAAGGTGTTCATGGTCCGCGTGTCGTACGACCAGAAGCCGTACCGGAAATACCTCATGAATCTGTACGGCGCCGAAGTCATCCCGAGCCCGAGCGACCAGACGAACGTCGGGAAGAAGTTCCTCGCGCAAGACCCGGACCATCCGGGGTCTCTCGGCATCGCGATCTCCGAGGCGATTGAGTCCGCCGTCACGGGAAAGAACACGAAGTACTCTCTTGGGAGCGTATTGAATCATGTCTTGATGCATCAGACGATCATCGGCCTCGAGGCGCAGAAGCAGTTCGAGCTCGCGGACATCACGCCCGATTTCATGGTGGGCAGCGTCGGCGGCGGTTCGAACTTCGCGGGCTTCACGTATCCGATGATCGGTGAGAGGATCCATGGGAACGTCGATACGAGGTTCGTCGCCGTAGAGCCCGAATCCGTCCCCTCGATGACGCAAGGCCGGTACGAGTACGATTTCGGGGACACGGGCGAAATGACGCCGCTCGTGAAGATGCACACGCTGGGCCATTCGTTCGTCCCACCGCGAATCCACGCGGGAGGCTTGCGGTACCACGGGACCGCGGCGACGCTGAGCGTCCTGTTGGACTCGGGCCTCGTCGAGCCCCGCGCGGTGGATCAGGTCAGCACCTTCCAGGCGGGCGAGATCTTCGCTAAGACGGAGGGTTTGATTCCCGCGCCGGAGACGTGCCACGCCATTCGCGGGGCGATTGACCTCGCGCTCGAAGCGAAGGCGCGGAACGAAGCGACCACGATCGCGTTCAACTACAGCGGCCACGGCTTGCTGGACCTCGAAGGCTACCGACAGTTCATGGAGGGCACCCTGAAGAACAACGGGAAATGAAAGGGCCTCGGGCAGGCCGCCCGGCGCTATCTTTCCTCTTTTTCGGCATGCTAGACCTCCAAGGATGGCGCCGGGCTCAGAACGACGCAGGTCAAAGACATCAAGCATCAGCGCCTTCCACCGCCGTGGACGTCGGAGTGGACGTTGGCGGGACCTTCACCGATTTCGTCGGATTTCGCGGCCGCGAGGTGGTGTCACTGAAGTCGCCGAGCACCCGCGATCCGTCGTTGGCGGTCGTCGAAGGGATGCGGGCCCTTGGCGCCGTCGGGATGGCGCACGGAACCACGGTGGCCACGAACGCGATCCTGGAGCGGAAGGGTGCGCGCACCGCGTTCGTGACGACGGAGGGATTTGAGCACCTGTTGCTCATCGGTCGCCAGAATCGGCCGTCCCTGTATGACCTGCGCGTCACTCGACCGCCTCCGCCCGTCCCGAGGGAGCGGTGCTTCGGGCTCCGTGAGCGCGTCGATGCGCGGAATCGGGTCCTCCGGTCCCCGACGAAGCGCGACCTGGAGGTGGTCGTCCGAAAAGTTCGAGCGAGCGGGGCGGAGTCCGTTGCGATCTCGCTTCTCTTCTCCTTCCTTCATCCCGCGCACGAGCAGCGACTCGCGAAGGCTCTACGCGGTCTATCGGTCTCGACGAGCCATGAAGTCCTCGCCGAGTTCCGCGAGTTCGAGCGATCGTCGACAACGGCCCTGGACGCCTACGTGAAACCGCTCGTCGTTCGATATCTGCGGGGTCTGGAGCGGGCCGTCCACGGCGCGTTCTACGTGATGAAGTCCTCGGGCGGCGTTGTCTCCCACCGGGCCATGCTGCAGCGACCCGTCGACATGGTCCTGAGCGGACCCGCCGGCGGCGTCGCCGCCGCGGTCGCAATCGCACGGAGGACCGGCCACCGCAATCTGTTGACGTTCGATATGGGCGGTACGAGCGCGGACTTCTCGACCATCGTTCGCGGGGCGGCTTCTTGGACGACGGAGGCCGTAATCGACACGTTCCCGCTCGCCCTCCCGGTCGTCGACATCGAGTCGGTCGGGGCCGGCGGTGGGAGCATCGCTTGGATTGATGCAGGCCGAGCGCTGCGCGTCGGCCCTCATAGTGCCGGCGCCGAACCCGGTCCGATTGCGTATGGGAAGGGTGGCGAATCGGTGACGGTCCTAGACGCAGACTTGTCCGGGGGCGTCCTCGGGCCGAGCTTGCTTGGAGGCCGCCTCCCCCTCCGCTCGGACTTCGCCGCCAAGGGGATTGCACACTTGGCCCAGGAATTGCACCTCTCCTCGGATGAAACGATCCTCGGAGTGCAACGGATCGTTCGCGCGACCATGGCGAAGGCCATGCGAATCATCCTGGTTCGGCGCGGACTGGATCCGCGGGACTTTGCGCTATTGGCCTTCGGCGGGGCCGGTCCGATGCACGCGTGGGCGCTCGCAAGAGAGCTCCGGATTCCGCGGGTGTTGGTCCCCTTCCTTCCGGGGGCCTTCTCGGCGTACGGCATCCTGATTTCGCCGGTACAGCTGGAATATAGCCGGACGATCGTTCGGCCCCTCGAACGGGCGCAGTCCGCGATCGCAGAAGCGGTTCGAGCCTTCCGATCCCGAGCCCTCGAAGCGCTACGCGAGGAACACCACGATCCCCGCCAGGCCGTGTTTCAGGAGAGCGTCGACCTCCGCTACCGGGGACAGAGTTACGAGATTAACATCCCGCTTCGCGCCAATCTCGCAGGCGCCTTTCGGAAGGAACACCGCCGGCGGTACGGATACGCCTCGCGAGAGGAACCAATCGAGCTCGTCACGGTTCGGCTGACCGCCCGGCTGCCTCGGCCCGTCACGTTCCCGCGGTCGCATGAGGGTCCGGTTCCGAGAATGAGCCATCGCCGGGTGCTCTTCGATGAGGGATGGTCGGACGTGCCCGTCTTCGACCGAGAATCCCTGCCGGTAGGGTTCGATGAAGAGGGTCCCGCCATCGTTGCGGAAGACCATGCCACGACCGTCGTGCCTCCGGGCGCGAATTTCCGGATTCAGGAGCGGGGCCTGATTGAGATCGAGGTGAATCCGTGAATCCAGTCGATCTGGAGGTTCTGCAGACGGCCCTGTCGTTCATCCCGGAGGAGATGGGCGTCGCCCTTCGCCGGACGGCCTACTCGCCGAACATCAAGGAACGAATGGATGCGAGCTGCGCGTTGTTCGACGCGGATGGCCGTATCGTCTCGCAGGCGGAGCACATCCCGGTCCACCTCGGTTCGATGCCGGTCGCGGTCGAGGCGGCCATGCGGGACTTCCCCGGGACCCTCCGAGAAGGCGATCAGGTCATCGTGAACGATCCGTACCGGGGCGGTACCCACCTGCCGGACGTGACGCTCATCCGTCCCGTGTTCTTCCGGCAAGCGGTCATCGGGTTCGCGGTGAATCGAGCGCACCATGCGGACATCGGTGGGAAGGTGGTCGGCTCCATGCCGGCCACCGCGATGCGTCTCGAGGACGAAGGACTCGTCCTGGAGCCGCAAAAGATGATGGATCGGGGACGCGAGCGGCGGACCGTTCTCGAGAAATTCCGCCGGGAGACCTCGAATCCGTTGGAGCGACTCGGAGACCTCCGAGCGCAGGTCGCCGCCAACGAGCTCGGGGCGCGTCGTCTCGTCGAACTCGTCCAGCGAATCGGTGTCACACGACTCCGGGGGTCGGTCGATGAGCTCCTCGACTACGGAGAGCGGCGGGTTCGGGCGGCCATCGCGGAACTGCCTCGAGGAACCTGGGCGGCGGAGGAGTTCCTCGAAGCGGCCTCGCCGGGGGAACCGGAGCGAATCCGGATCCATGCGGAAGTCACGATCGGCGGTTCTGGCATCGCGGTGGATTTCGAGGGCACGGATCGCCAGGTCGCCGGCAATCTGAATGCGCCATTCGCCGTGACCCTCAGCGCCGCTTCGTACGTCATGCGATGCCTGACGGACCCGGACGCGCCGCGAAATGCCGGTTCTCTCCGGGCGCTCCGGGTGCTCGCGAGGGAGGGGAGTCTGGTCTGGCCGCGCCCTCCGGCCGCCGTGGCGGCGGGGAACGTCGAGACCTCCCAGCGAATCGTTGACGTCCTCTTCCTAGCGCTCTCGGAGCCGCTGGCCGACACGGTCCCCGCGCAAAGCCAGGGCACGATGAACAACCTGACGATCGGCGGGTCGGATCCTCGGCCGTTCTCCTACTATGAGACGATCGCGGGAGGCGAGGGCGCCCTCCCCTTCCGGCCCGGCATGTCGGGCGTCCACACGCACATGACGAACACCCGCAACACGCCCGTCGAAGCCCTCGAGTTCGCGTACCCGCTCCGAATCGAGGAATACCGACTCATCTCGGGAACGGGAGGCGCGGGCCGCCACGCGGGAGGAGACGGGATTCGCCGTTCCGTCCGGTTCCTGGCCCGCAAGGGGACCGCGTCGATCCTCTCGGAACGCCGAATCCTTCGGCCGAAGGGCCTCGAGGGCGGGGACGACGCTCGCCCGGGAAAGAACCTCCTCGTGCGGAACGGACGTCGGCGCGCACTGCCCGCCAAAGCAACGCTCGAACTCCGTCGCGATGACCTCCTCGTGATCGAGACCCCCGGCGGCGGAGGGTGGGGGCCCCGGGAGCGACGCAGCCGTTGAGAGTAGCCTACGTGCACCAGAGACGTTGACCCGGACGCTGCGAACTCTCCCGTCGTTGACACCCCTCGGTCTGGTCGCGGGCTTTCTCATCGTCACGATGCTGGGTCTCCTTGCCGGAGCGCTAACGGGTCTCTCGCCCGGGCTTCACGTGAACAACGTGGCGGCCCTGGTCCTTGCGACGCAGGCCGCCTTCGCGGGCTTCCTTGCGGTCTTGGTCCCTGACATTTCCTCGGAGCCGGAGACGATGGGCCTCCTGCTCTCCTGTTTCCTCCTCGCAACGGCCGGGAGCCACGCGGTGTTCGACTTCATTCCCGCGATCTTCTTGGGCGCTCCGACGGAAGACACCGCGCTCGCCACGCTCCCTGGCCATCGGCTCCTCCTGGTCGGGCAAGGCGCAAAAGCTGTGGCCCTCGCCGCCCGAGGGGCGTTGCTGGGGAGCGCGTTCGCGGTCGTCGCACTGGTTCCGCTCCGCCTCCTCCTGGCCGATCCGATCGGCCTTGGGGACCGCTTTCGCCCCTGGACGCCCGCGTTCCTCCTGTGCGTCCTAGGAGCGGTCCTCGCGTCGGAGTGGCGCGGCCGGAGCCGCGTGCGTCGGCTCGTTCGCGCGGTTTGGGTCCAAGCGCTGGCCGCCGGTCTCGGCCTTGCGGTCCTTCGAGGGCCACCCCTCGTCGATCCGGATGCGGTCCTGTTTCCGCTCTTCTCAGGGCTTTTTGGAATCCCGAGCCTGCTCGTGGGACTGCGGGCTCGCCCGGGCTCGATCCCGTACCAGCGACTGGAGCCGCTCCGAGCACTTTCGCGAGAGGACGCGCGGAGCGCGCTCCGCGGGACGATCGCCGGAGCGAGCGTGTCTTGGCTTCCCGGTCTCAGCGGCGGTGCGGCCGCGACCCTCGCCTCGGTCGGCACGCGAAAGAGTGTGGGGCCGAGTCAGTTCATGGTGGTCCTGGGCGCGGTCTCCACCTCCACCGCGCTCCTCAGCGTCGCGGTCCTGTTCATCATTCACCGGGCGCGGAGCGGCGCCGCGGCGGCAGTCCGCGCCTTGGCTGGGGATCTCTCCCCGTGGCCCGTTGCGTGGTCAGCGCCTCTGTCGCTTATCCTCCTGGTCACGTCCGCCGTCCTCGCGACCGCGATCGCTGCGCCGGTAGCGGCCCGCGTCGGCCGCGGGGTGGCGCGGCGGTGGTCGAGCTCGAACCCCCGACGGATCGCGGCGTTGTCCCTTCTCGCGGTCCTCGTCCTCTTGGCTGCCGCCACCGGTCCCATTGGCATCGGGTTGGCGGGCCTCTCCGCGATCGTCGGCCTCGTCCCGGTCGCCTTGCGCGTCCGCCGGGTGCATCTGATGGCCTCGCTTCTCGTCCCCGTCCTCCTGACGTACCTGGGCCCGGGTGGGTGAGGAAAGAGTAATGACCTCTCGCCTGCATCGTGCGTCTCAGCGCACCGTGCCCGAGGCAGACATTGCACGCGGGATCCGCGAACGTGCTCGACCGGCTTTCGTATGTCCTCGCGAGCCGGCAGCGGGAGAAGGTCCTCGCGGCCGTCATCCCCGGCCCCCAGACTCCGGTTCAAATCGCCCAGCGGACGGGCCTTCGTCTCCCGCATGTGAGTCGGACGCTCGGGCAGCTCGTGCGCGCCGATCTGGCGCAGTGCGTCGGCGGGGAGCGCCGCGGGAAGCTGTACGCGGCCTCGGGGCTCGGGGTCGCTGTGTTCGGAGAGCTCTCCGACGCGCGGGGAGACCGGCTGATCGCCCCCATGATTCGCGGAAGCCACTTTCGGAACTACCACCACTGGATCGCGGCTCACCACGGTCGGGCCGCTGCGGACAAGACCCTCATCGAGTCCGGCGTTGATCCCGGTCTCATCCACGCGGACGGATGGTATCCCCTCCGGTCCGCGCTGGAGGTCCTCGAACATGTGGAGACGCGGTTCGGCGACGGAACTTACGAAACGGTCCGTCGGATGATGAGGGAGGAGGCGATCAACTTCTCTTCCCTCCGGCGGTTCCTGAAGCGGGTCATCCCATTCCCAATCCTGTTGGAGCTTTCGCCGAACTCCTACGCGCGCGAGTTCAATCACGGTCGTCTCGAAGTCGATGTCGAAGGCCACCGCGCGATCTTTCGAAACTACGACTGGATGAGCAGCCCCGCGCGATGCGCCGCCTGGCTCGGGACGTACGAAGGCTCGCTCACGATGCTCGGGATTGCGGGAACCGTCACGAAGGTCGCGTGTATCCTTCGCGGCGACCCCTACTGCGGATATCGGATCGACTGGTGAGCGGCGTCCGCGATGCGAGCGCTAGCAGAACAGAACATCAGATGGTAACTGACTGGTAAGTAGGCATTATCCCCTACGGCGCGCTTCTGCTTGAAGGCAGGAATCCAGGGGAGCGACATCCTCGTTTGGAGGGATGCCTGCCGGAGCCCGTCCCCGCGGGGAGTCGTGGACGGGTCCCTTTCTTAGGCGTCCTCGTGGTTCTCGCGGGTTCCGTACGGCGTCGAGTACTTGTGCGTCTCGCGGATGCGTTCGATGCCGTCGATTTCTTTGATGTACTCGGCGACGACGGCGGGGACGAGAGATTCCCAGTCGTCGCCCTTGAGCATCCGGTGTCGGACGACGGTGCCGGAGAGGCGCTCGCGGTCCACGAGGGGAGGCGACGAGACCTTCAGGCCGTGTTCCCGGAACAAGCGCACGACGAGATCCGAGTTCGTGTACACGATGTCGAAGCGGGGTACGAGGGAGGTCACGTGACTGACCCACACGCTGTGAACGTGCGTGTCCGGGATCGGGACGATGTGGTAGTTGTGGATGCCCTCCGCATCGAGGGCCCGTTTGATCATCTCGTATCGCTCGCCTGCGGTGAAGGGATTCTCCCCCGTGTGACTGTACTGCGCCGAGCCGATGCCGACAATGATTTCGTCGTTCGACTCCAGGATTCGCTTCACCGTCGCGAGATGACCGCGATGGAACGGCTGGAACCGACCGATGAAGAACGCACGCCCGGTCACTCGTCGTCCTCCGAGAGGAAGTGGTCGATGTACGGACATTCGAGCGTCAAGAACTTGCGGCAGTGGACGCAGCGGCCGTCATCCTCGGACGGCGAGAGAGTGGGACTGAACTCGTAGCAAGGCATCGGTTCGGAGAACTCGGAGGGATCCATTGGATCGTCCACCGGTCTCTCCGGAATTTCAGTGGGGCACCGCGGCCGGGCCCGTCTTGTCCGGCGTGATCTTCGGAACCAGCGCCACGAGTTTGCTGATGAGCCCGGACTTCTTCGGACCCACGAGCGCCTCCTCGAGGACCTCGCTCAGCGTGTCCACCGGGATGATCTCGATTTTCCCCTGGTAGCGATCCTCCAGGAGCACATCCTTCATGTTCGCGCGGGGAATCACGACTTTCTTAAGGCCGAGTTCCGCCGCGGCCTCGATCTTCGCGGTCACTCCGCCGACGGGGAGGACCTGTCCGCGGACGCTGAGGGAGCCGGTCATCGCGACGGTCTGGTTGACCGGCACCTCTTCCAAGGCGCTGATGACGGCCGTCGCCACCGAGATGGATGCGCTGTCGCCTTCGGTGCCTTCCCGGGAGCCGACGAACTGGACATGGATGTCGTGGTTCGAGATGTCTTCGCCGGTGTACTTCTTGATCAGCGCGGCGACATTCTCGACGGCCTCCTTCGCGATTTCTCCGAGGCGGCCCGTCGCGATAATGCGGCCTCCCTGCTTCGCCTGCGCGGGAGTGACTTCCGCGGCGATCGGCAGCACGATGCCGCTGAACTCCGCAATCGAGTTGTCGCCAACCAGGACCGCGAGGCCATTGACCATGCCGACGATGGCGCCTTCCGTGATGAAGGTCTGATATTCCTTGCCCCGTTCGATCATCCGGTCCGCGACTTGTTGTTCGAGGGAACGCGCAATCCGCTTTGCGTTCACGACATGCTTCGCCGTGACGAGAGGCGTCGCCTCTTCCTGCGCGATGTCCCCGGCCACTCGGATGAGACCGCCGAGCTCGCGCAGTCGCAGCGTCAGTTGACCGCGGCGGCCGGCCCTCCGCTGCGCCTCCCGCAGGATCTCGAGGACCGCGCTGCGATCGAAGTGCGGAATCTTCCGGTCTTTTGCGACCTCCTGGGCGACGAACCGAACGAGCTTGAGCCGATTCTCTTCCGAATCGGGCATCGTGCTCTTCATGTAGATCTCGTAACCGTACCCGCGGATCCGCGAGCGCAACGCCGGATGCATTCCTTGCACCGCGTCGAGGTTCCCCGCGGCGACGAGGATGAAGTCGCATGGCACGGCTTCCGTCTTCACCATGGCACCCGAGGACCGCTCGCTCTGGCCGACGATCGAGAATTTCTTCTCTTGCATCGCCGTCAGGAGGCTCTGCTGGCTCTCCATCCGGAGCACGTTGATCTCGTCGACGAACAGGACGCCCTTGTGGGCCTTGTGAATCGCCCCGGACTCAACGCGCTCATGCGCGGGGGTCTCGAGCCCGCCGCTCTGGAAGGGATCGTGCTTGACATCCCCGAGGAGGGCGCCCGCATGGCTGCCCGTCGCATCGACGAACGGCGGCATCTCGTCGGGCGTGTGACTCACGAGGAGCTTGGGGACCATCAGGTTCTCCTGCCGGTGTCCCGTGTACCGCGTCGCGATGTAGATGATCGCCGCCACGAGGATGCCGAACAGGATGATGTTCGGCGCGTCGGGACGGAACTCCGGGGTCGGGGATCCCCACTGGTACGAGAGGATCACGCTCAGCCCAATGATGAAGAAGACGATCGTCATGACCATGGAGGCTTTCTGCTCCCGGCGTTGCATCGCCTCCGCTTTCTGTGCGTTGACGATCTCGCGGCCCTTCCCGGCGGGCACGACCCGAATCTTCGGCTCGTTCGGGTCCTCCGGATTGTGGTAGACGATGATGTCTTGCAGGTCGTCCCGGGGGAGCATTTCCGTCATCGACCGGGCGAGCATCGACTTCCCGGTGCCCGGGTCGCCGATCAACATCACATGCCGCTTCTGCTCGGAGGCCTTGCGGATCACCTCGACGGCTCGCTCTTGACCGATGACCTGATCAACGAGCCGCTCGGGAATCTTCACCTCGGCCGTGGACCGGAAATCGACCTTGTTAATCCACGAATCCACGGGGGGGAGTTCTTCAGGCTCTCCCGCCGTCTCCACCATCTTCTGACCGGGCCCTCGCTTGGGTCGCGTTCGAATACACGAGCCTTCTACTTAAACACTTCTCGGACGTTACCGAGGTCGAGTTGGCGAAATTCGCACACCGTGCGATGTGAATTCTCGCGGTTCGAGCAGTCGCGGCGTCGCAAAGCGCTCATCTTGTCCTGTCCTACGCGAGGCCAGTTTCTCCATATACTCTTGAAGCAAAGGCGATTGTGGCGACAGCGATCGCGGTCGCAACCGTTTCTAGAACAGGGACGTTACGCCGCGCGCTTCGCGATCATCTGGGCGAGCTTCGCGAACGCGATCTCGACATTCTCGCCCGTCTTCGCAGAGGTGAACAAGAACGGTGCATCGTGCGACTCCGCTGCGCTCTGGACGTCCGCCTTCGTGACGGTCATTTGGTTCTTCAGGTCCGCTTTGTTTCCAAGGAATTCGATCGGGACGTTCCCCGTGACCTTGATCACCGCCGCGACCCAGTCCTCCAAGTCGTCGAGCGTCTCTTTTCGGGTGACATCGCAGACGGCCAGGACGCCTTGGGCCCCGTGGAAGTAGGCCTCTTTCAGCAACTCTCGGAAACCCTTCTCGCCCATGATGTCCCAGATCGTCATGTCGACATCCATGCCGCCGTTCGGGCCGTCGACCTTGATCTCTTTCTTCGAGACCTTCGCCCCGAGGGTGGAGATGTATCGGTCGTCGAATTGGTCCTGAATGAACCTGCGGATCAGACACGTCTTGCCGACCGCGCCCTCCCCGACCAGGCAGATCTTAACTTTCATCTTTTGGCGGTCCATCGGAATCCCTAGAGGCGGTTCGTCGCTCGCACACGTCTCAGGTTATAAAGGCGTTGCCCATCGGTTATCTATCGAGATAATGGCGGTCCCGCGGGGACCAAAGTCGAGATTGGGTCACTCGTTGCCGCGGTGCCCGATGGCCTCGCCGAGGGCGCGGAACGCCTCGTTCACGCCGGCACCGGTTTTCGCGGACGCGAGGAATTGCGGCGCGCTGTGGATCGACCCCATCCGGGCGAGTTCTTCCTGACTGACGACCAGCCGTTCGGTCAGGTCCATCTTGTTCCCGAGGAACACCATCGGGACGTTGCCGACCTGCTTGCGAATCATCTGGACCCAGTTGTTCAGGTCGTAGAACGTGTCCTTGCGCGTGAGGTCGCAGACCGCGATGACGCCCTGGGATCCCTCGAAATACGCATCGCGGAGGAGGGCCCGGAATCCTTTCTCGCCCATGATGTCCCACACCATCATGTCGAGCGTCGCCGGGGCGCCCTTCCAGACGACGTCAACCGACTTCTTGGTGACCTTCGTGCCGACGGTCGCGATGTAGCGGTCGTCGAACTGGTCCTGGACGAACCGCTTGATCAACGAGGTCTTCCCGACCGCGACATCCCCGACGAGGCAGACCTTGGCCTTGAGGTGCTTCTGGCCGGCCATCGTCGATGTCGCCATCATGCGCCTCCCATCGAGCGCGGTCTTATGTACCGTGAGGACGCGAGTATCGCCCCTGATAATTCTTATTCTTCAGGGAGCACTTTCCGCGCGTACCGCTCCTTCGCAACGCGCTCCGCGAGGGACTGGAACGCATTCTCGACGTTGACGCCGGCCTTCGCCGACGTGAAGTGGAACGGGCTGTCGTAGGCCCGCGCGGCCTGGACCATGTCGTCCTCGCTGATCTGGACCTGGTCCTTCAGGTCGATCTTGTTTCCGAGGAACTCGATCGGGATCTTTCCGGTCACGCTGTAGACGCCCTCGATCCAGTCGTCGAGGTCTTCGAGGGTCTTCCTCCGGGTGACGTCGCACACCGCGAGGATGCCGCGCGCTCCGTAGAAGTACGCTTCCTTGAGGAGCTCGCGGAAGCCCTTCTGGCCCATGATGTCCCAGATCGTCATGTCGATCTTGAGTTCCCCTGACCCGTCTGGCGACGAGGAAGTGAGCTCCTTCTTGGAGACCTTCGTCCCGAGCGTCTGAATGTACTTGTCGTCGAAGTTCTCCAGCACGAATCGGCGGATGAGGGAGGTCTTGCCAACCGCAGCCTCGCCAACGAGGCAAACTTTCACTTTCATCCGCTTGACTTCCATGAAGAACCGCCCAGCGACGTGGCATAGCCTGCGAAGCCCGCTTAAAAGTTATGGGAGTGTTATCACCGCCGATACATGCAACCGTGCAGTCGAGCGCGCCCACTCCGTTTCGTGCAGGCGGCCGAAAAGGAGAAGGGTTTTGTATTTTCCCCGTGATGTCGGGGATGAAGGCGCGGCGATGTGTGACGAATATTACGACGCGCGGACGAAAGCGTTCTGGCGGGCGCTCGCGGAAGTGGATGAACAGGAACTCGACGAGAAAGTAGACGAGCCGATCGTTCAGCCGCTCGTCCTCGAGATCGCCGAACCGCAGAAAGCGAAGCCGAAGACGCTTGTCCGTTGAACCGGTCGAGCGAGACGCCGGCGCACGAGTTTCTCAGGAGGCGAAGCCCTCCCGCTCCAAAGAACTATATACGGCCCCTCCATAGGGACGGCCCAGCGCGTCGACCAGACGCTCCCGGGCAATCCCTCCGTGGATCCCGGAAATGCGGGCCCGATTCTTCTGGCCTTGCAGGCAGCGTCACGGTGTCGCGACCGAACGCCCGCGGCTCATCGTACGCGAAGAGAGACCACCCTCTGCGGAGGAGTGGCGGATGCCGAAGGAACACCGACCGAGACACGGATCGATGGGCTTTTCGCCCCGCAAGCGGAGCGAGAGCCCGATTCCACACTTCTCGAGTTGGCCGGACGTGGACGGCGGCACGCCAAGGCTCCAAGGCTTCGCGGGCTACAAGGCCGGCATGACCCACGCGATCGTGGTCGACTACCGACCCACGTCGACGACGTCCGGCCAAGAGGTCCAAGTCCCCGTGACGGTCGTCGAGGTCCCTCCGATGCGGGTCGCCGCGGTTCGGTTGTACCGTCGCGTGCCCGAAGGACTGAAGACGGCCGCGGAGGTATGGGCGCCTCAGTTGGAGAAGGAGCTCCGACGCGTCTTCCCGATTCCGAAAGACTACGACGCCGAGGAGGCTTGGACGAAGGTCGACGCGGCCCACGTCGACGAGGTGCGCGTGATCACGTACACGCAGCCGTCGCTCGTGACCGGCGTCCCGAAGAAGAAGCCGGACCTGATGGAGAATCGCGTCGGCGGGGGATCGATCGAGGACCGAATCAAGTACGCGCGCGGTCTCCTGGGGAAGGAGATTTCTGTCACCGAATTCTGTCGCGAAGGCTCGATGGTGGATGTCGCGGCGATCACGAAAGGGAAAGGATGGCAGGGCCACCACACCCGGTGGGGCACGCGGCTCCTGAGCCACAAGAACTCGAAGCACCGAAGAAACATCGGGACGCTCGGGAACTTCCAGCCGGGGTACGTCCGCCCGACCGTGCCGCAGGGCGGCCAGTTCGGGTATCATCAACGGACGGAGTACAACAAGCGCATCCTGAAGATCGGCGACAAGGCGGAAGAGGTCACGCCGGACGGTGGCTTCCTCCACTACGGGAATCTCCGGAATCCGTACGTGCTCCTGCACGGTTCGATTCCAGGACCGACGAAACGCCTCATCCGGTTCCGCGACGCGGCTCGCGGTGGGTACGTGAAGCTCGAGAAGTCTCCGGACCTTACGTATATCTCCCGCGAATCGAAGCAGGGGGTCTAACGTCGGTGGCGGATCCCAAGGACAAGAAGACTGCGGGATCCGCCGAGGCGGAACCCGCGCCGAAGCGCCGTCGACGGGCTCCGAAGCCCGCGAAGGCCACGAAGGCCACGAAGGCCGCCCCGGAGGAGGAGAAGAAACTAGAAAGGCCCGCGGTGAAAGCCGGTCAGGTCCACGTGTATTCTCTCGATGGCGACGTCACCAAGACGATCGACCTCCCGACCGTGTTCCGTTCCGACATCCGGCTCGACCTGATTCGACGTGCGGTGACAGCATTTCAGGCCAATCGACGACAGGCGTACGGCCCGGGTATCGGGGCCGGGATGCGCCATTCCGTCCGATGGTCGGGCAAGGGACATGGCGTATCGCGGGTTCCGCGCCTCCGGGGCACGATGACCGGAGCACAGGCGCCGGGAACCGTCGGCGGGCGTCGTGCTCATCCGCCGAGGCCCGACAAGGCATGGGCGAAGAAGGTCAACGAACATGAGCGGCGGCTCGCCCGCAACGCGGCGCTTGCGGCCCTGAAGGATCCCCGGATGGTCGCTTCGCGGGGACACCGGTTCCCGGAGGACATCACGCTCCCTGTCGTGATCGAGGACGGCATCGAGACGCTCACCCCGGATAGCGGCGCGACTCGCGAGGGGCTGAAAATCCTTGATCAGCTCGGGCTCATGCCCGACGTGGAACGCGCGAAAGACGGACGACACATCCGTGCCGGGCGCGGGAAAATGCGCGGCCGGCGGTATCGGCAACCGCGGAGCGTCCTCGTCGTCGTGAAGGAGGCCCGCACCGTCCGTCGGCTCCTGGGAAATCTCCCGGGCGTCGAGGTCATCAGTCCGGCGGCGTTGAACGCAGAGGTCCTCGCACCCGGAGGCGATCCGGGCCGGCTCACCGTCTTCAGCGAAGGGGCGCTCGAAGTGCTCAGGAGCTGGCCGCCGTGAAGCCCCACGAGATCCTCCTCCATCCGTACGTCACAGAGAAGACGCTCAACATGCTTCAGGGCACGCCCGCGCAGAACCTGAAAGACGGCAATCGCCTCGAATTCCTCGTCCGCCGAGAAGCCACCCGGACCCAGGTCAAGACGGCGTTCGAGGACCTGTTCCAGGTGAAAGTCGCGAAGGTCAACACATTCGTCCGCAAGGACGGGAAACACGCGATCATCAAACTGAAACCGGGCTTTTCTGCGGAAGAGATCGGCATGCGGATCGGGGTGTTCTGATTGGGGAAGAATCTGCGTTCCCAGAGGCGCGGCCGCGGCACGTCGCCGACGTACCGGTCCCCGAGCCACCGCCATCCGGGCCTCGTCGCCCATCCACATCTTCGCGGTACGGGCGTTGTCACGGACATTTTCCAGGCGCCCGGGCACACGGCGCCGCTCGCGCGCGTTCGCTTCGACGGTGAAGAGGTCCTCATGATCGCCTGCGACGGGCTCTCGATCGGTCAGGCGGTCACGCACGGCATGCCGAACGTGGACCGAGGGAACACGTTGCCCCTCCGCGAGATTCCGGAAGGCACGCTCGTCTACAACATCGAAGCGATGCCCGGGGACGGAGGGAAGTTCGTCCGCGCCGCCGGGACGCAAGCCGTCGTCGTCAGCCAAGGCGAACGCACCGTCGTCCAGCTGCCCTCAGGGCAGTTCCATACATTTCATCCGGATTGCCGCGCGACGATCGGCGCGGTCGCCGGCGCGGGCCGCGGAGACAAGCCGTTCACGAAGGCGGGCAAGAAATATTTCTCGTACCGCTCGTTCAGCAAGGCCGTCTTCAACGTCCGCGGCGTGGCGATGAACCCCGTGGACCATCCGCACGGGGGCGGGTCCCACCAGCACGTCGGGAAACCGTCGACCGTCGGCTATGACACTCCTCCAGGCCGGAAGGTCGGCCGGATGTCCCCGAAGCCAAAGCGGCTCAAAGCGAAGCGGCGGAGGTCCTGACGATGGCGAAGAAGCAGATGGGTGGGCTGGCGAAAGCCGCGAGACGCAAGCTGCGGAAGCGCGCCGGCTTAGTCGAGACGCGGCGCAAGAAGGAGTTCACGTACCGCGGTTACACGCTCGACGAGATGAAGGCGATGACCCTCGAAGAGATCATCGAGCTCTTGCCGGCGCGACCCCGGCGCTCGTTCATGCGCGGCATCGATGAGGAGCGCCTCACCTTCGTCGAGAAGGTCCGCGCGAACGGGACCGACGAGGCCGTGCGCACGCATTGCCGCGACGTCCCGATTCTCCCGGACTTCATCGGCAAGAAGGTCGCGATCCACAACGGGAAAGAATTCGTGACGATCGAGATTAAGGCGGAGATGATCGGGCACTACGTCGGCGAGTTCGCGATGACGCGCAAGCCGGTCACGCACAGCGGGCCGGGCGTCGGCGCGACGCGATCGTCGAAGTTCATGCCGCTGAAGTGAGGGGTCGAATGACGAAGTTCGGGTACACGGTCGAATACAAGATCGAGACGATGGCCCGAGCATACGGTCGGGAACTGCCGCTCGCATGGAAGAAGTCTGTCGAGCTCGCCCGACAGCTCCGCGGGAAGACCGTCGACCAAGCCCGCGAATACCTCGAAAAGGTGGTCGCCCTGAAGCAACCGGTGCCAATGAAGAAATACAATCGGTGGGTCGCGCACAAGTCCGGCACCGGGCCCGCCCGGTATCCGGTGAAGGCAGCCAAGGCGTTCCTCAAGATCCTCGAGAGCGCCGTCGCGAACGCGGAGTTCACAGGGAAAGAGGATCCCGATGCCATGATCATCCGCGTGATCAACGCTCATAAGGGCGCAACGACGAAAGGCTTCCGTCCTCGGGCGTACGGCCGCAGCGGTCCATGGAACCAGGACACCGTGAACCTCGAGATTGTCTTGGAAGAGGTGACGTGAGATGCCGGCGGAAGCGAAGGTCAACCGAAAGGACAAGCGGATCATCGTGGAGAACGTCCGTCGCGTCCTCCTGAAGGAATACCTGATGAATGAGACTCGGCGCGCCGGCTTCGGCGGGCTCGACATTCAACGGACGCCGATGGGGACGCGGGTCACACTCCTCGCGGAACGTCCGGGGCTCGTGATCGGCCGGAAAGGCGGCGCGATCAAGGCCCTCACGGAAGCGGTCGAGCAAAAGTTCCGGTTCGACAACCCGCAGATCGAGGTGCAGGAAGTCGCCAGCCCTGCCCTGAACGCGCAGATCATGGCCGAGAAGCTCGCCAACGCCCTCGAACGAGGGTGGCATTTCCGACGGGCCGGTCACTCGACGGTGCGGCGGATCATGGAGGCCGGCGCAAAGGGTTGCCTCGTCGTGATCGCGGGCAAGCTCACCGGGCAGCGGCATCGCACGGAGAAGTTCAAGGCGGGCCACATCAAGTACTGCGGCGAGCCTCGGAACCTCTGGATGGGCCTCGGGTTCGCGGTCGCGAAACTGAAGCCGGGCGTCATCGGCGTGACGGTCGAGATCATGGACCCGCGGGCGAAGCTGCCCGATGAGATCGAGATCAAGAAGCCGACCCCCGAATACCTCGCCGCCGCTGCGGCCGCCGCTGCGGCCGAACCGATTCCCGCGCCTGAGCCGATGGTGGAGGTGGCGGCCCTTGGCGGACCCGGTGCCGGGGGAGAGTCGGTCGAGGAGCCCGAACCTCTCATCGTCCCCGAAGAGCCCGATCCGACAAAGAAGATCAAGAAGAGCAAGGTCGCGACCAAGCGGCTGAAGAAGGTCGCCAAGCAGGTGAGCGAGCTCGGCGTCGACGCCGACGTGGAAACGGGAGGAGGCGACGAGACGTAATGCCATTGCTCCGGACGAAGGAGATCCGCGCGATGGACGCGGAGACGATCGCGAAGAAGCTCACGGAGCTTCGGGACGAGCTGATGCACGAGCGAGGCGTGGCCGCGATGGGCGGCGCGCCGCCGAACCCGGGGAAGATCCGGGCGCTCCGGAAGAACATCGCCCGCATCCTCACGATCATGCGCGAGGAAGAACTCGCGGGAGGGGCCGCGGCCCCGCGCAAAGCCGGTCCCGCGAAGGCCGCTCCGTCGGGGGAGGAGACGTAATGGCGAACCTCCGGAAGCACGAGTTGATCGGGCTGCGGGTGGAGGTCGTCGACGCGACCGACCCGAGCCAGGAGCATGTCCGCGGACGCGTCGTCGATGAGACCCGCAACATGCTCGTGGTCGACGTTCAAGGCGAAGAAAAGCGGATCCCGAAGCACGGCAGCCGCTTCCGTTTCGAAGTCCCCGGAGGGTTCGAAGTCGATGGAGATGAGATTCGCTTTCGACCCGAAGATCGCGTGAAGAAGGCCCGGTGAATCGAATGGCAGGGAAGAAAGCGCAAAAGAAACCGGCCACGACGGCCGCAGCGGCGAAACCGACCAGCTCTGCCGCGAGAGACGTCGGGATGGATGTCCCCGTGCCGGAGAAGTCGTGCACAGATCTGAAGTGCCCGTTCCACGGTCGACTGTCCGTTCGCGGTCAAACCCTTGAAGGCGTCGTCGTGTCGACCGCTATGCAGAACACGGTCGTCATCGAGCGCCAGTCCCTGCGGTTCATTCGGAAATACCAGCGCTACGAGAAGCGGACGCACCGCATGAACGTCCACGCGCCGCCATGCCTCGGGCTCCAGATCGGCCATCGCGTCCTCGCCATGGAATGCCGGCCGCTGGGGAAGACGGTGCACTTTGTCGCGATTCACAACCAGGGGGTCGCCGGATGAAGGGTCTTCCCGGACGGCAGACGCGTGGCTTGCCGAAAGGGGCGCGCCTAGACTGCATCGACAACACGGGCGCGAAGATCGTCGAGATCATCGAGGTCAAAGGGTATCGAGGCGTCCGCAACCGACTCTCGAGCGCAGGGATCGCGGACCTGCTCGTCGTCACGGTCAAGAAAGGAACGCCGGAGACGCGCAAGCAAGTGATGAACGCCGTCGTCGTCCGTCAGCGCCGACCGTTTCGACGGCCGGAAGGAATGATGGTCCAGTTCGAGGACAACGCGTGCGTGATCGTGACCCCGGAAGGCGAGGTCAAGGGTTCGGACATCAAGGGCCCCGTCGCTCGCGAGGCCGCGGAACGGTGGCCGCGGGTCGCCGCGACGGCGAGCATGATCGTGTGAGGATTCCGAATGACGAGCACGAAACCCCGGACCCAACGGAAGAGGGCGGCGAACGCGCCGCTCCACACGAAGCGCATCATGGCATCGTCCCACCTCGCGCCGGAGATCCACGACAAGTCGAAGGTCCATCTCCCGCGGGCCCTTCCGGTCCGGAAAGGCGACACGGTCCGCATCATGCGAGGCGGCTTCCGCGGCAAGGAGGGAAAGGTCGTCTCCGTCGACCGCGTCCACGGCACGGTCGTCATCGAGGGAATCACGATCGAGAAAGTGGATGAGAAGAAAGTGGCCCGGCCGCTGCACGCGTCGAACCTCCTGATCGTCCGGATGGACGACACGGATCCGTGGCGGCGGCGCAAGTTCGAGGAGTGAGTCGATCGTGAAGAAGCACCTGAAGCGGCTGCCGGCTCCCCGCAGCTGGACGATTCCGCGAAAGACGGATTTCTGGGTCGTGAAGCCGTCGCCCGGGCCGCACCCGATTGATGCGAGCGTCCCCATCGGCCTGATCCTGAGAGACATGCTGAAGGTGTGTGCGACGGCACGGGAGGCGCGACACATCCTCAACGACCGCGGCGTCCTCGTCGACGGCCGCCCCATCACGGATCCGAAGTTTCCAGTCGGCCTGATGGACGTCCTCTCCTTCGCGGTGACGAAGGCACATTACCGAATGCTCGTCAACACACGCGGCAAGATGGCCCTGGTGCCGATCGAGGAGGCGGACGCGAATTGGAAGCTGTGCCGCGTCGAGGACAAGACGACGGTCCGCCGCGGCAAGACGCAGCTGAATCTCCACGACGGGCGGAACGTCCTCCTCGAGAAGGACGCATACAAGACCGGAGCGACGCTGAAGGTCCACGTCCCGGACCAGAAGGTCGTCGAGCACTACGAGCTCGGCAAGGGGGCGCCGGTGCTCGTGACGGGCGGCCAACACGTCGGCGAGATCGCGCACGTGCTCGAGGTCCAGCGCACCCGGAACCCGCGAGCGAACATCGTCACATTCACCGAGGGCTTCTCGACGGACGCCGGCAAGGTGTTCGTCGTCGGCAAAGAGGCCCCGTCGATCAAGACGCCAGAGGTGTCGGCGCTCTAGGTGGGACCATGGCGGGCATGCGCGACATCCGGATCGAGAAGGTCGTGGTTAACGTCGGCGTCGGCGAGGCCGGCGAGAAACTCGTGAAGGCGCAGAAGGTCCTTGAGCTGGTCACGAAACAGAAGTCGGTGCAGACCCTCAGTCATCAGGCGGTCCGGGATTGGGGCGTCCGTCGGAACATGCCGATCGGGACGCGCGTCACGTTGCGCGGCGGCCCCGCCGAGGCGTTCCTGACGGAAGCGCTCTCGATTCGGAACAATCGCCTTCCGGGCTACAGTTTCGACACGAGGGGGAACTTCTCGTTCGGGATTCAAGACTACACGGATTTCCAGGGGATGAAGTACGATCCGGAAATCGGCGTGTTCGGGATGGACGTCAGCGTGAGCCTGCAGCGGCCCGGCTGGCGCGTCGCCCGACGCTCGAACAAGTCCCGGCGGATCCCGCGGCGACATCGGGTCACCCGGGACGAGGGCATGCAATTCATGAAGGATCGATTCAAGGTCGAGGTGGTCGTGTGAGGCGGACGAAAGACTTCGGCCGGAAGCGAGGTTGCCTGCGTTGCGGCCGCAAGCGCGGCATCGTGCGTCGATACGGCCTCCACGTCTGTCGGCAATGCTTCCGCGAGATTGCGTACGAGCTCGGCTTCCGGAAGTACAGCTGAGGTGGCACCATGTTGCAAGACGCTCTCAACGACGCCATGGTGACAATGCGGAACGCCGAGGCGGCCGGCAAGACGGACTGCGTGATCCGCCCCGCGTCGAAGCTGATCGGCCGCGTCCTCAAGGTGATGCAGGAGAGCGAATACATCCGGTCGTTCGAGTTGATCGAGGACGGCCGCGGGAATCTGTACCGCGTGGCCCTGGTCGGCAGCATCAACAATTGTGGCGTGATCAAACCGCGGTTCGCCGTCAAGCGGACGGAACTCGAAAAGTGGGAGGCCCGCTACCTCCCGGCCCAGGACTTCGGCGTCCTGATCCTGACGACCACGGAAGGCGTGATCTCGCAGACGAAGGCGAAGCAGATCGGCGTGGGCGGCAAGCTCATCGCGTACGTGTACTGAGGTGACGAGATGCCGGTCGCGGGGTTGCTGGAAGAGGCCGTCGAGATCCCGGACGGAGTCCAACTCCGGGTCGACGGCGACTTCGTCGTGGTGACCGGGGGCGGTCACACCCTGCGGCGCCGCCTTTTCCATCCACGGTTGCGCATCGATGTGAAAGGCCAACAGGCCACCGTTCGCTGCGAGTTCCCGCGACGCAAGGAGGCGGCGCTCGTCGGCACCTTCGCGGCCCACCTGCGGAACATGGTCGTCGGGGTCCGAGAGGGCTTCACGTATGAGATGAAGATCGTGTACAGCCACTTCCCGCTGAAAGCCACCGTGAAGGGCTCTGAGTTCATCATCGAGAATTTCCTCGGAGAGAAGTTCCCGCGGAAGACGAGGATCCTCGGGGAAACGAAAGTCGAGGTGAATGGCGACCAGGTGCTCCTCACGGGCCCGGACGTCGAAGCCGTCGGTCAAACGGCCGCAAATATCGAGCAGGCCACGCGAATTCGCGGATTCGATCCGCGCATCTTCCAGGATGGAATCTACATCACGAGGAAGGCGGGGGAGGCCTGAGATGGCCGAAGAGAAGGAGCCGAAAGCCGAAGTGAAAGCGGCGAAGAAGGCCAAGAAGACCGCCGTGCCGGAGGTGCCGGAGCCCGAGCAGGCGCTTCCGACGGCCGGTGAGATCCGCACGGCGAAGAAGGCCGAACTCCTCGTCTGGAGCGAACGCTACGGCCTGAGCCAGGAGGGGAAGGTCGACGATCTCCGCCAACGTCTCCGCACATTCATCGAGAAAAAGGCCGTGAAGGAGGCCGCGCCGGAGGAAGAGGCGCCAGCGCCCCCGAAAGCGGAGAAAAAAGGGAAAGAGAAGCCGAAGGAGACGCCGAAGCCTCCGAAAGAGAAGAAGGGAAAGAAGGAGGAGGCCGAAGAGGAGGCCGAAGAAGAAGTCCACGAGCCTCGGGCGAAGCCGAAACTGGAGCCTCACCTGAAAAAGCTCCTCGCCCTGCGATCCGCGAAGAACGCGGCGCGCCCCAAGTTCCGCCGCCAGGAGTGGTTCCGCTACCGGAAGTTCGGAGACGAGTGGCGGAAGCCCCAAGGCGGCCAGTCGAAGCTCCGTCGCCACTTCGGCTATCGGTGGAACCTCCCGTCGATCGGGTATCGGGGCCCGCGCGCGGTTCGCGGCCTTCACCCGAGCGGTTTCCAGGAGGTCCTCGTGCACAACGAACGGCAACTCGATGGCCTCGACGCCGCGAAGCAGGCGGTCCGGATCGCCCACGCGGTCGGCAGCCGCAAGCGCGAGATGATTGAGAAGGCGTGTGACGAGAAGGGCCTCCGAGTCCTGAACCGGATGGTGACGGAGTGAGGTTCGATTATCAGAGACGCCTCGCAGCGTCCATGCTGGGCATCGGCGTCAACCGGGTCTGGATCACGACCGACCCGAAGGTCCAGGACGACATCCTCGACGCGATCACCCGGGACGGGATTCGCAACCTCATCCGGAAGAACATCATCCAGAAGAGGCCCGTGCGAGGCGTCTCCCGCGGGCGGGCGCGTCACCGAGCCGCGCAGCGGGCGAAAGGCCGGCGCCGCGGCCACGGCAGCCGCAAGGGCGCCCTGAACGCCCGGACGCCGACGAAGACCCGGTGGATTGGCGTCATCCGCGGCATGCGCCGTCACCTCCGAGAGCTTCGCGATCAAGGCCGCATCGATACGAAAACATACCGGCGTTTCTACCGTCAGGCCAAGGGCGGCATGTTCAAATCGAAGTCCCACTTGGACCAGCAGTTGCGCGCGGCCGGCGCAATCAAGGAGGCACCGAAGTGAAGCAAGGACCCCATTACCGCGTTCCGTTCCGGCGTCGCCGCGAAGGCCGCACCGACTATCGCACGAGGTCGAAGCTGCTCCGGAGCGGGAAACCACGGGTCGTGGTCCGGAAGACGCTCAACCAGACGATCGTGCAGTTCATTGTGGCGGACCCGACAGGAGACCGAGTCGTCGCGACCGCTCACTCGCTCGAGTTGAAGAAACGAGGCTGGGCCGCGGGCACCGGAAACCTCCCGGCGGCATACTTGACTGGATATCTGGCCGGCAAGCGGGCGTCGGCGAAGGGCGTCTCGGAAGCGATCCTCGATTTGGGGCTGCAACGGCCCTCGAAAGGCGGACGGCTCTTCGCGGCCCTCCAGGGTCTCCTCGATTCCGGCGTTTCGGTGCCGCACAGTCCGGACGTCCTGCCGACGAAAGAGCGGATCCGCGGTGCGCACATCGGGGAATCGATCCCGACACAATTCGACGCGGTGAAGACGAAGCTGGAGGCCCCCTGATGCCGCAGCGACGAGGCGGCCGCGGCCGCAGGCGGGAGGCGCGCGCCGCGAGGCCGGAGCGGAACCTGAGCGAGTGGGCGCCGAAGACGAAGCTCGGGCGGCTGGTCCTCGCCGGCGAGCTCACGACGCTCGGGGACGCGATCCGAACCGGCCTGCCGATCCGCGAACCGGAGATTGTGGACATCCTCCTCCCCGAGACCGAGGATGAGGTCCTCGATGTGAACATGGTGCAGCGCATGACGGACTCCGGTCGTCGCGTGAACTTCGTGATCACGTGCATCGTCGGGAACAAGGACGGCTTCGCCGGCCTGGGTCGTGCGCGCGGCCGCGAGGTCGGTCCGTCAATCCGGCGGGCGATCGACAACGCGAAGCTCAACATGATCGAGATCAAGCGAGGCTGCGGCTCCTGGGAATGCGGCTGTGGGCGAGCCCACACACTCCCGTTCAAGGTCTCGGGGCGCAGCGGTTCCGTCGAGGTGTTCCTGAAACCGGCCCCGCAAGGGGTCGGTCTCGCCGTGGGCGACATCGCCAAGAGCGTCTTGCGGCTCGCGGGCATCACGGACGCGTGGGGCTTCACCAAGGGCCACACGAAGACGACCGTCAACTACGCGCTCGCGACGTTCGCCGCGCTGCGGCAGACCGGCCAGGTCAAGGTCCGATCCGAGCAGATGGAGCGGTTGAAAATCAAGGCGGGTGCGGAACAGGTGTTCACCCGGAAGATCGAGGCTGCGCCGGTCGTCGCGGAAGGAGCGCCCCCCGGCGAACTGCCGGAGGAAATCGAGGTCGAGGGCGCGGCCCTCACGGAAGAACCGGCGGAAGAGTCGAAGGACGCGGAGGCGCCGGAGGAATGAGCTTCGCCGTGCTCCGACTCCGGGGGAAGAGCGATCTGCGCGCGGACGTGAAGGACACGCTCCGGATGCTGCACCTGACGCGCCAGAATCATTGCGCGATCGTGCCGCAGGATCCGACATACCGCGGCATGCTCCAGCTCGTGAAGGACCACGTGACCTGGGGGGAAGTCGATCCGGAGGTGCTCGCGCGCCTCCTTCTGAAACGGGGCCGTCAGGTCGGCGACCGACCGATCGATGATGCGTTCGTGAAGGCGCACAGCAAGTACACGTCAATCTGGGATCTCAGTCAGGCCCTCTCGAAGGGCGAGGCCCGGTTGGCCGAGGTCCGCGAGCTCCGGCCCGTGATTCGTCTGCCGCCTCCCCGGAAAGGATATCGCGGCATCAAGCGCGGGTATCATGACGGGGGCGACCTTGGGTACCGCGGAAAGGACATCAACGAACTGCTTGAGCGGATGCTCGTTGAGGAGGCGAAGGATGGTCTCTAGAACGCGCAAGCTGAGGGGCAGCCGTACCCACGGACGCGGCAAGAAGCACGGTCGCGGTGCGGGAGGGCGCGGCGGCACTGGGAACGCGGGGCTCCACAAACACAAGCGGAAGTGGATGATCAAGTACGACCCGGATCACTTCGGGCGACACGGGTTCACGCGCCATGCGCAGATCCGCGAGACGACCGCAATTGATCTCGAAGACCTCGCCCGTCGCCTGGCGGAGTTCGAAGCCGTGGGCCATGCGACCAGGGACAACTCTCGAATCAATGTCGACCTGACCGCGGCCGGAATCGACAAACTATTAGGCTCTGGCCGGGTAGCGGTCCCGATGCGGATCACGGTGGCGAAAGCCTCCGAGGCCGCCCTCGCGAAGGTCTCCGGCGCTGGCGGCGAGGTCGTCCTCCCAGGGGACGCGGGGAAGTAGTCCGATGCCCCTCGAAGAGAAGAAGAAGAGCCGTCTGTACGCGCTGAAACCGCTGACGGACCGGCTGCCGGCGGTCACGCGGCCCGAAGGCCACGTCCACTTCCGGACGAAGATGTTCTGGGTCCTCGCGATCCTGGTCCTCTATTTCGCCATGACGAACATCTTCATCTACGGCCTGGATCGGGCCAACGTCATCGACTTCTTCTCGAGCCTCCGGGCGATCCTCGCGGGAGCCCAGGGCTCACTCATGCACCTCGGGATCGGGCCGATCGTCACGGCGTCGATCATCATGCAGCTCTTCGCGGGCGCGAAGATCATCAACCTGGACCTCCAGGACGACGAGGACAAGAGCGTGTACCAGGGGACCCAGAAGTTCCTGGTCATCCTGATGATCTTCGTCGAAGCGGTCCCGCAAGTCTTCGGATTCCTCACCCCGGCCACGGGATTCGTCAGCGCGCTGAACGGCTCGTTCCTGTTCGGCGTCATCTCGTCGGGTCACGGGACGTTCCTGGCCCAGATCTTGATCGTCGTCCAGCTCTTCGCCGGATCGTATCTCGTGTTCTTGATGGATGAGGTCGTCTCGAAGTGGGGAATCGGGTCTGGGATCTCCCTCTTCATCGCGGGCGGCGTGGCCCAGCAAATCTTCACGGGGACGTTCAATTGGGAGCCCTCACAGGCCGGCGGGGCGGTGCCGGCCGGCACGATCCCGAAGACGGTCTACTACCTGCAGCATTATTCCGGGAGCCAACTCGCGGGCGGTGGGATCGAACAGATCATGGTCCAGCCGCCGAACCCGCTGATCGCGCTGATCGGCACGGTCGCGATCTTCCTGATCGTCGCATATGTCGAGTCGACCCGCATCGAGCTGCCCCTCGCCCATGGCATGGCCCGGGGCGCTCGTGGCCGCTATCCGATTCGCCTCATGTACGCGTCGAACATCCCCGTGATCCTGGTGGCGGCGGTCCTGGCGAACGTGAGCATGTTCTCCCTCCTGTTCTGGCAGCACCCGGAGTGGCCGCTCGTCGGCCACGCCTCGTGGATCGGAGCATATCCGGATCCGACGGACATTCGGGTGACGGCGGGCCAGATCCAGCGGACGACGCCGATCGGCGGCCTCGCGTACTATTTCTCGAACGTGAATGGGGTCCAAGACTGGCTCTTACCGCTCTTCAATCCAAGTCGGTACGACGTCTACCTCCGCGGCCTTCAGTATTGGCAAGTCTTCGTCCATATCCTCGTCTTCCTCGCGGTCTTCATCGGCGGCTCGGTCATGTTCGCCAAGTTCTGGATCATGACGACGAACATGGGGCCGGAGGACGTCGCCCGGCAGATCGAGTCCAGCGGGATGCAAATCCCCGGATTCCGGCGGGATCCCCGGATCCTGCGGCGGGTGCTCGACCGGTACATCCCAGTGGTCGCGGTGATTTCCGGAGCCTCGGTGGGCGCTCTGGCGGCGGGCGCCGACATGATCGGCACCGTCGGGAACGCCTCCGGCACCGGCGTCCTGCTTTCCGTAGGTATCATGATTCAATTGTACGAGGCGATCGGCCGGGAGCAGATGATGGAGATGCATCCCGTCTTGCGGCAGTTCTTCGGCGCGACCGGATAACCGTCCAGCATCCCGGCGGGCATGGCGCCAGGTCGACGGAGACTCCGATCCCGGCTGGGTCAACCCCAAAGTCGTCCATTGCCTGTGCGTCAGGTGTACACATACCGTTTATTTCCGACATCCGCGCCTAAGCCGCCTCGCTGAGGGAGGACCCCCCGGGGGGCCGCCGGGGTGGAGAAGGCTTCCGATTCCCGGGGACGGAGGGGTGCTCCAAGGCGACGGGTGACATAGCCGAGTGGGGTGAAGACATGGAGGATCACTGGGACGAGTACGAGGCTGACACGAGCGTCGATGAACTGTGGACCGAACTGGACGCGATTCGGAGCGCGGTGCCGAGCCATCGCCCGATCGTGAGGAAGTCGCTCGCCCGCGGGCTCAAGATCGCAATCGGTGTGGTCGTCATCGTGGTAGCGATGGGGCTCACCGCCGCGGTAGTCCTATTCTCGCATTCCTTCAGCTACACGCCACCGACCGGGAAGCTGTCGTCGCCGTGCTCCTCGCCCACTGCGACAACAAGCGGATCGACGATCGTCTTTGCCTGCTCGACGAGTCCGGCGATGAGCGTCGCTTCGGGAGCGACCGGTTCCGTGACATATTCGGCGTTCAGCCCCACTCCTCCCGTGAGCATCTTGGACGTTTATCTGATTGACACGACCGTCACGCTGGGCGCGACTTGCGGCACGACCAGTAACACTGGGAACGAGCCGGTCTCACTTGCGGAAGCAGGAGGGTCGGTGACGATTTCTCAATCAGCGGGAAACCTGCGGCCGAACCATAGCTACGACTACTGCATGGATTTCGCGGTCCTTCCAACGACGTTCAGCACGGGCGTGACGTGGTCTCAATAGGACCGCGGTGGCTGTCGACCGTCACGTCGGTGCCACGCGCACGGTGAGCTGCTCGGACTCGCTGTCGTACCGCACCAGCTCCGCGTACCGGCCCCAATAGACGAGGGCTTTGAAGACGTCCTCGGCCTGGTGGCTTCCGACCCGATCGGCGAGGGCCTGCAGAACCTCCTGCCGGCCCAGCGGGGTGCCCGCGTTTCGCGCCATGTCCATCACGAGGCGGAACGCCGGCAGGTCGTCGATGATTTCCCGGATGATCTTCTTGCGCTCGCGCACGCTCGCCATCAGGAGTTTGCGGCTCAGATCAGACATCCGGATGTCCCCGTCTTCCACGGTCACGAGGCCGAGAAATTCGGCCGCGCCAAGGATCGGGCCAAGCCGGTCGATGTCCATATCGACCTCCCGAGCGATGGTCGCAGCGTCGGCAACGCCGCCGACCTCATCGACCGCCTCCACGAGTCCGAGAATCTGACCCACCGAAACCTTCGACATCGAGCGAAAGTCCGTCACAGGGGTCTCCCGACCAACGCCGTCCCCGATATTTGACAC
>Ga0137415_10000071_pt1 | contig 75872 bp, 60 predicted proteins | sample CZODoug3_1_1_16f_FD_183082 | JGI IMG/M metagenome (GOLD analysis project Ga0137415, IMG submission 183082) | Vadose zone soil fungal communities from Angelo Coast Range Reserve, California, USA - CZODoug3_1_1_16fungal (Hybrid Assembly) | ecosystem: Environmental > Terrestrial > Soil > Vadose... | reverse complement strand
TGGCGAACCCCATCGCCGTCGTAGGATTTTTACCACATTAGAAGGTGGAAATCAGCCATTGGCGATCGGCGGTCAGGCCGGGTCTGCGCCCTTAGTTGCGGCCCGACTGGCAAGTCATTCCCAGGATCTGAGAGGTGTGGAATCTCGAGATCGATGCTATGGGTTGTAAAAGCCTCTGGAGCAGCTCCCCAGCGCTTCGTGAAAAGCCCTCCGCGGGGCACCTCGGGGGATAAGGCGCTTTGTCCTGTCGGGCGCGCCGGGGCGCGGCTGAAGCCGCGCTCCTTCAAGGCATCTCGGTCCAATGCCGACCTTACGGGAAACTAGATCGGAAGATGAGAGCTAATAGCTGACAGCTGAAGGCCCACGATATAATCCCCACCAGGCATGGGGCTTGCCGCGGGCACCAAACTCGGTCCTTACGAGATCGTCTCACCGCTCGGGGCTGGCGGCATGGGAGAGGTGTATCGCGCCCGCGATGCGCGAATCGACCGCACCGTTGCGGTCAAGATTCTCCCCGCACACCTATCGGAAAAGCCGGAGGCCCGTGAGCGTTTCGAGCGCGAGGCGCGCGCCATCTCGCAGCTCAGCCACGCCAACATCTGCCAGCTCTATGACCTCGGCCAGCAGGACGGGATCCACTACATCGTTATGGAATACCTGGAGGGCGAGACGCTGGCTTCCCGTCTCGCCAAGGGACGCCTTCCAATCGAGCAGGTGCTGCGGTACGGCGCTGGGATCGCCGAGGGCCTCGACCAGGCGCACCGCTCGGGCGTCGTCCACCGCGACCTGAAGCCGGGCAACATCATGCTGACCCGCTCCGGGGCCAAGCTGATGGACTTCGGTTTGGCCAAAACCGCCGTCTCGGCCACGCCGCAATCCTCCGGCCTATCCGCGACCCTCACGTCCGCCGCCGCCAGCCACCCGCTGACCGCCGAAGGCACTGTCCTGGGGACCTTCCAATACATGTCCCCCGAACAGGTGGAAGGCAAGGACGCCGACGCGCGCAGCGACATCTTCAGCTTCGGAGCTGTGCTCTATGAGATGGCCGCCGGCAAGCGAGCCTTCGAGGGCAAAAGCCAGCTCTCGGTGGCGTCCGCGATTCTCGAAAGGGAACCCGAGTCAATTTCCGTACTCCAGCCGATGGCCCCGCCTGCGCTGCAACACGTGGTGCAGGGCGCGCTGATGAAAGATCCGGACTCGCGCTGGCAGAGCGCGGCGGACATAGCACGCCAGCTGCGTTGGATCAGCTCTCCCGAATCATCCTCGAGTGCAGCGCGCCCTTCCCTTCCGCATCCCAGGTTGCGTGAGAGGGTACTTTGGGCGACAGGGCTGGCCGCACTGGTAGGGCTGTTGCTATGGTTCGCGGTCTTCACACGCCCGCGCCCGCGGGCGCTGCGCGCGTCCGTGCTGCCACCGGCCGGCACGACATTTGATTTCATGGGCGACTTTGCCGGGCCGCCTGAGCTCTCGCGGGATGGCACGCAGGTTGCTTTCGGAGCGCATGGTCCCAAGGAGCGCAATTCGATCTGGGTCCGGAATCTCGAGAGCGGCGCGGTGCAGCAACTCGTGGGCACCGAGGGCGCTTCGTCGATCTTCTGGTCTTACGACGGACGTTTTCTCGGATTCTTTGCCGATGGCAAGCTCAAGAAAGTCCCGGCGGGCGGAGGTCCAGTGACGATTCTGGCGGACGCGCCAAACGCACGCGGTGGCTCATGGAGCAAGGACAACGTGATCGTGTTTACGCCGGACTACCGGGAAGGCATCTGGCAAGTCAGTGCGGCCGGCGGAGCTCCCAGGCGCGTGACCACAGTCGACGTTGCCATACACACCACCCACCGCTGGCCGGTGTTCCTGCCCGACGGCAAACATTTCCTTTACTTCGCGACCAATCACTCTGGCGGAATCCCCGACCGGAACGGCATCTACCTCTGCTCCCTGGACGGTGGCGCCAGCAAATTGGTTCTGGTCACCGACGCTTCGGCGGAATTCGCCGCCGGGCAACTGATGTTTCATCAGCAGAACACCCTGCTTGCCCAGAGGTTTGATCCGAGCTCCGGTGCTCTTTCAGGGGATCCCGTTGCCATCGCTGGCGACGTGCAGTACGACGTGGGTACCTGGCATACGACGTTCACGGCCAGTGACAACGGTGTCCTGCTGTATGAAGTGGGAGCCAACAATCAAAGTGAAATCGACATGGTCTGGACGGATCGTGGAGGCAAAGTTATCGGCCATGTCGGAGAGCGGGGTGGTTACAAGGGCGCGGAGCTGTCGCCGGATGGCAAACGCTTGGCCGTGGCGCTGGGCGAGCCTACGCCGGATATCTGGATCTTCGACCTCGCCCGCGATTCCAGAACGCGCCTGACGTTCGATCCAGCCAGCCACTTTATGCCCACTTGGTCTCCCGACGGGCAACGCGTCGGGTACATGCTGCAGAACGGACCCACGGGTACGTTCGGCTCAACCCTGCACTGGAAACTTTCCAACGGCAGCGGTCCGGACGAGGTGCTGGTTGCGCCCCAGGATCCATCCGCGAGTCTCAGCTGGCCGCAGTATTCTCCGGATGGACGCTTCCTGCTATATCAAGAGCGTTCCGGTCCGAACGGTGCCTCGGTGTGGGTCGCTCCCCTGATCGGGGATGCCAAGCCTTTCCCGATCGTTAAGCCGCAATCGTCCCAGGCGAGGATCGTCTTTCATCGTCTATCGCCGGATGGGCGCTGGCTTGCCTACACTTCCACCGACTCCGGTCGGGAGGAGATTTACGTCACCCAGTTTCCTTCCGGGAGTGGAAGGTGGCAGGTATCCCGCGACGGCGGAACCTTTCCCCAGTGGCGCAAGGATGGCAAGGAACTCTATTACCTCGGCCTGGATACCCAACTGTATGCCGTTGACACCAAAAGTGAGGGCAATGAATTCGTGGGGCAGAATATCCGGCCACTCTTTCCGATCAAGAACGCCTACCCGAACGGCGCCCCTTATTTGCCAGACCGGGATGGCGAACGTTTCATTGTGGCCGTCCCGCCGGAAGGGTCGACCGCGCCCATGAACCTGGTCCTGAACTGGACGAATCTGAACCAGTAGGCGGCTCCGAGAATCGATTGTGCGGAACGAAATTTGCTAGAGGGTGACTCTGCGCCTCCTTCCATTCACGACCGTTTCGGTTCCATTAACTGAAAGATAACAATCGTATTAGGATTCGTTCAGGGAGCTTGCCGGTCCGACCTTCGGGATCACCCCAAATCACGTCCCAGAAGTTCGAGAACGTAATTGACGCGTGTTGTGCGGGGGCGAATCAACACGGTGCGGCGGGCTCACCCCGAGCCTTAGCTTTCGCCCGTCAGGGCTCTGGTCATTCCTCGATCTGGGCCCGCGGCTCGTGCCGTGGGCTTCATTCTTACGCCGCTTCGCGGCTTCGGCTGAACGGAGACTGAAAGCTTCCCGGAAATTCCTGCCCGGCCCTTAAACTCTGACGAACTGCTCGCGGAGCGTCGTCCCACTCTACCCGTCGGGAGTCGTCCGGCTCACTTCTTGCGCTCGACCAAATAGCGCGCGAGATCTTTCAACGTCTCGGCACGCGCACCGAACACAGCCAGTTCAAGGAACGCGCTGCGGATCAGGGAATCGGCTTTTTTCAGCGATTCGTCGATGCCAAACAATGCCGGATAAGTGGCTTTTTCGGCGGCCGTGTCTTTTCCGGCGGTCTTGCCAAGTTGTTCGGAGGTCTGAGTGATGTCGAGCACGTCGTCGATGATCTGGAAGGCGAGACCAGTCTGCTGGCCGAACGAACGCAGACCGTTGATCTCATCGTCGTTGCCACCGGCATAGAGTCCTCCGCTGACCAGGCTCGCGGTGATCAGCGCCGCGGTCTTCGCGCGGTGAATGTATTCGAGCATCTTCGGGTCGGGTCTGGAGTGTTCGGCTTCGAGGTCGACCACCTGGCCGCCAATCATGCCATCGATCGTCCCGGTACCGTGGGCGATTTCTTCGACAATGCGCACCCGCGCTTCGGCGGGGCAACGCAAGCGGGCTAGCACTTCATAGGCCTGTGTTTGCAAGGCATCACCGGCCAGGATTGCGATCGCTTCGCCGAATACGACGTGACAGGTGGGGCGTCCGCGACGCAAGTCGTCGTTGTCGAGAGCGGGCAGGTCGTCGTGAATCAGCGAGTAGGTGTGCAGCATTTCGAGCGCGGCGCCCAGTTCGTCGATGCCATCGGGAAGGGAATCCGCGACCATGCGGCCGGCTTCCATGCAGAGGATCGGTCGCAACCGCTTGCCGCCCGCAAAGACGCTGTGGCGCATGGCTTTATGAATGGAAACCGGATGCTGGGTCTCAGCTGGAATCAGGCGTTCGAGCGCATGATCGGCCGCCGTGCGGCCTTGTTCCAGGGTGTCTTGCAGCATGGGGGTTGAGTATAGCAAGGGCGGTCCTCAGCGACTGCTGGCTACTAGCTTTTGGCTCTTGGGTTTTAGGCACCTGGTCCTGAAACTCCAGGGCTCTCTCTTTTGAGTTGTGCGCCCCGATTCAGGGACTGTGTCAGCGTCGACGTTTTTCGCTGAAACTGGGAGCCACGAGCTCGTCAGGGGCCAGAAGCGAGCGGCAATTGCGGCATGCAATGTTCGGAAAAACGAGAGGGACGCCCGCAGGCGTCCCTCGAAGAGTGAATGAAACGTTTACGCGATCGCTTGCGTCAGCGTTGCGTTGCGTTCTGCCGACGTCAGGATTCCTTCTGTGTCGAAGGCGGGACACATATCGCTGGCGCCGGCGTTCAGTGCGGCGGCCCACATCTCTTCGTCAGCGACGCGGTGCGTGCACAAGATGGAGACGCCCGGGAATTGCCGGTGCAGCTTCGCCACTTCCTCCAGGCATGAGGCTTCGATGTCCAGGATGGCAACATCGGCGCGATGCCGGGGGATGGCGATCCACACCTCGTCGAGAGAGTTGGCCACGTGCACGGAATGATAGTGATGACTGAGGGTAGCGGCCAGTGCCTGTGCCAGGCGCGGGTCGCTTTGAAACACGATGAAGGTCAGGGCTTGCATATGCCCCCCTGATTTAGCCGTCGCCTACGGCGGAGGAGGCTGCAGCTTCCGCCCCCGGACGTAGGGGAGTGGCGGACGCCACAGACATTCGTACTACGAGCGACGACGATCCGGGACGGCTAGCGGCCAGCCGGGGCCCGTTCGGTCTGGGGCTCGAACGCAACTGCCTGGAGCTTCCCGTTCTGCTTGAGAAGAATCTCCACTTTCCCCTCGGCCTGTTCCAGTTCCTTGCGGCACGTCGCGGAAAGCTGCATACCCTCTTCGAACAGGGTCAGAGACTTTTCCAACGGCGCGTCGCCCTTCTCCAGTTCCTGAACAATCTTTTCCAGGCGCTGGAGACACTCTTCAAACTTGGCCAAGAGGATGTGCTCCTAATTTGTATTTTAATGCAACTCACTGCATAGGGTGTGAGTAAATTTCTTGTAAGGACGCGGAAAAGGGTCGCGTTTCGTTCCGAAAAAAGACTGGAGGGTGATGAAAACGATTACAAGTGACACAAAACGTCACGGCTTGTGTCGTGCGAGGATTCGAGACCCGGTCGCCATCCGGTGAGGGGGTGCCGGGGCGCCAACGGACTGCACGCCGAGAGCGTGCGTGGGAGACCGTGGTCACTGCGAAGTTTCCGCCCCGGGGAAGCCTTGTGACGATGTTTATCGTCATGGAACGACAGCTAGGTGGAGGCGGTCGGCCGGGCGTTCACGCCCAGTGCTTCCAGCACATCGACGGCCGAGGAATACTTGCCCATCGGGGCGCTGATCTGTGCGCCCTGCACGATTTCGCGGACGGCGATCAGCATTTCGCGGGCGATGACTACGCCTTCCTGACGAGCAAGCTCAGGCGTGGCCGCCTTGGACATGCGTTCCAGGATCGAATCGGGGACTGAGACGCGCAGTTCATTCTTCATGAACTCGGCGTTGCGCACGCTCACCAGCGGCCAGATTCCTGCGATCACCGGAATGCGGCAATGCTCGCTGCGCTTCAGGAAGTTTTCGAGCAGGGCGAGATCGAAAACCGGCTGCGTCACCGCAAACTCCGCGCCCGCCTCCACTTTGTACTCGAAGCGGCGGATTTCTTCGTCCATGTTGGGCAGGCCCGGGTTGGCGCCCACACCGATGACGAAGTCCGTCCCTGCGCCGATCGGATTGCCGCCGATGTCGAGGCCGCGATTGAGGTTATGGACGATGTTGACCAGGCCGATCGCATCGACGTCGAAGACCGCGGTCGCGTCCGGGTAGTTGCCCATTTTGGGGGGATCGCCCGTGATGCAAATCAGGTTGCGGATGCCGGTGGCGGAAGCGCCCAACAGATCCGACTGAATACAGAGCACGTTACGGTCGCGGCAGGTGTAGTGCAGGATCGCTTCGATACCGACCTCGCGCTGGACGATCAAGGACAACGCCTGGTTCGAGATACGGGCCGACGCACGCGGACTGTCGGGGATGTTGATTCCGTCGACCCCCACCGATTTCAGGAAGCGCGCGCCCTCGACTTCCTTGCGGATGTCGGTGCCCTTAGGGGGGACGATTTCGACCATGGTGACAAATTCGCCGGCAACCAGCTTCCTTCCGAGGAGCGATCGTTTTTCGATCGGTTCGGTCGGGAACGCCAACGGGGAACGATGGGGCGCTGCCACCTGCACTCGCGCGCTCTTGGCTTCGCCGGCGCGTAGGGCCGACTTCATGACTCGAATGTGATCCGGCGTGGTTCCACAACAGCCGCCGACCAGGCGAACTCCGGCCGAGACGAACTTGCGGGCGTAACTGGCCATGTATTCCGGCGAGCAGAGATAGATGTTGCGGCCTTCGACCGAGCGCGGCATGCCGGCGTTGGGTTGCGCGGCGAGCGGAAGGGAAGTCACGGCGCGCACGCGCTCGATCGCGTCGAGCATGGCGACTGGACCGATGCTGCAGTTGCAGCCGATCACGTCGGCACCCCAGTCGGCGAGCTTGGCCGCAAAGGATTCGGGATCGGAGCCGTCCAGGCAGTTGGAATCTTCGTCGACCGTGACCGAGGCGACGATGGGCAGCTTCGGGTTCACGTCGCGGGCGGCTTGCATGGCCTGGTGAAGTTCTTCCACGTATCCGAAGGTCTCCAGGATGAGCAGGTCGACTCCTCCCTCGGCCAACGCGGCAATCTGTTCCCGGAATGCGGTACGGGCTTCCTCGAACGATGTTTTGCCCAAGGGTTCAATACGAATTCCGAGCGGGCCAACCGAACCGGCGACCCAGACATCGAAGCTCTTGGCAGCTTCGCGGGCGAGCTGTGCTCCGGCGCGGTTGATGTCGCGTACCTTGTCGGCGATGCTGTGCCGGGCGAGGCGAAAACGATTCGCGCCAAACGTATTGGTTTCAATGATTTCCGCACCAGCCTGCAAGTAGTCCTGATGCACGGAGCGGATCATGTCGGGCTGCGACAGGTTTAGTTCGTCGTAGGACCGGTTGATGAAGACGCCGTTGGCATAGAGCAAGGTGCCCATGGCGCCATCGCAGAGGACAGGAGACTTGCTGAGCCGGGAAAGGAAGTCCGAAGCCATACAGGTTTCGAGAATACAAATTCGAGAATACAAGATGACTGCGAGTTTTGCACAGGAGGGGCCGTTGCAGTCTTATCGTGACCTGCCTAGTTCTTGCATTTCGCTTACGGGGCGCGGAGCGGCGGGCACGACCGTTGCTCCCCAGGCGAAGCTCTGTCCGAGGCCGTCGGGATGGGTAGGGGGCTGAAAAGTAGCTCTGCTATAATTCGAAGTTTCGCATCCAAATCTTTATCCATCATGCTCTTGGGGGTCCCACGTTTGAAGAGAGCCGGCATCCCTCTGGTGGTAGTGTCCCTGACCAGTTTCGCGCTGATTTCCTGCGGCGGCTACAACAACTCCTCTTCGTCTTCTTCTGGGACGACCGCCACCCGACTGAAATTCCGCGTGTTTGTTTCTCAGGACGTCTCAACTGCCGTAGGGGGCACGGGGGTGACACCCGGGCTGATCGTCATCGACGCCAACAAGGACCGGCAAGCGAAATTGATCACGCCGGCCAGCAGTTTGTTCCTGACTGGGACGATGGTGTTGTCGAATAACCGACAGACCACGCTGGCCGTGAGCAGTTTGGGCACTTCAATCGAGGTGGTGAACAACTCCACGGAGGCTGTGACGGGGTCGATCACCCTGCCGGGGCCCGGGTCGACCGAGAGCGTGGTGATTTCAGTCGACGGGACGATCGGATACGCGGCGGTGCCGGCATCGCCCGTGCCGCTGGGCGCACCGGGCGGGGTAGTCGTGATGAACCTGACCGGTGCGGCCGTAACCGGCACGGTGCCGGTGCCCAGCGCGCGCTACGTCGTGCAAAACGGAGACGGGAGCAAACTCCTGGTCTTCAGCGACAATTCGGATTCTGTGACCATCGTGTCGCCCTTTAACATTTTGCCCGGACAGCAGAATTCGACCTGTCTTGCCAGTGTGTGTACGTCGGTGCCGGGATTCGACCGCCCGGTGTTTGGGTTCTTCAGCAGGGACAACACGCAAGCGTGGATTCTGAATTGCGGGCCGGAGTGTGGAGGTCAGCAGGCGAGCGTGCAGGTGCTCGACCTGGTGCACGGGACGGTCGGACCGCCGACGCTGATTCCGGGCGGGGTTACGGTGGGGTTCGTGAGCAACCAGACATTGTACGTGGCAGGAACGCCGGCGGTGGGTTCCGGGAACGAAACTTGCTCGAGCGGTACGCCGGCGGTTTGCGGACGGCTCACGGTTGTGGATCTCCCGTCCATGACGGTGATGGGCGCGGCCATGGGAGTCGAAATCCCCGATGGGTATCACACGCATATCGACATGAGTGGGAATGGGCAACTATTCGTGGGCTCGCGAAATTGCACCAATATCGTCCCGGTGAATCCCGGGGACCCGCAGCGCGGGTGTCTGGCCATTCTGAACACGACCAGCGGCACGGTGGTGATTCCTCCCGACAACGGGGACGTGACGGGGCTGCAGCCGATCACGAACCGGACCGTGTTTTATGTGGTGGAGGGCGGGGAACTACGAATTTACGATACGACTACTGACAAGATCTATACGACCACCTCGATCGATATTTTCGGGCATGCGGTGGATGTGAAGTTAGTCGATTTTTGAGGCGGGTCGGTTGGGTTCGACGGGAAAAAGGCTAACCGCACAGATCGCAAGATCAACCGAGAGCGGAGAGAAAGACACGGCGGAATTCGCCAGTTTTTCCGCTGGATTTACCTACTCTTTTCAGAGCCAAGGCCTGACAACTGAGACCTTTCTACCTTCCCGGTTCCAGCACCAACCGGTGCGCTTTCGTCCTTTCCACTGCCTGCGGGGAGAAAGGCAATTGGAACGTGGTGCCTTGGTACCAGGCTTTCCATTGATCCATGTAGTGGGGGCTGAGGAAGTTTCCTCCCTGGCCGGTCACGGTATTCAGCGTGGACTGATCGAGGTCGGAGAGATCAGCGGTATAGCGCTCGGAGGGGCCCAAGGTGCGACTGACCTGCTTCACGGTGTAGCTGCCGCCGGACTGGTCGTTGAGGCCCGGGCCGGTCCAGCGGCTGACCAGGGGGAGGCGACTGAGCACCGGGTTCTCGATCGCAACGGGTGAGAATTTTCCCCAGCGCCATTGCGCGAGATCCTGCGGGACTTCGGGACGAGTGACTGCGGCCTCGACCGCGGCTGCCAGGAGTGCCTCGTAGCTTTCGTACTCCTGCGGCAGCCATCGCTTGGGTTGCTTCGCCAGAACATTTTCCATCCAGATCGGCGACATGAACCAGTGATAGTCCTTCCAGCTCAGCGGTCCTGATTTTGGGTGTGCTTCTGTGACACTCGCCGCGGTGGGCGCCGGACCGAGCTTTGGTTCCAGCAGCAGTCGGCGGAGTTCGTACAACGCGCGGTTCTCGATGGTGGCGGGGGCGGAGTCGATGGTCTGGCGGCCGTCCCAGTCGCGCATGAGCTCGCGCGCCTGCTGTGCGCGCCTCGAGGGATTCTTGCAGTGATCGAGCGCGTAGACGAGGCGTTCCGCGCAGAACCGGTCGAAGGCGGAGTAGACATCGGTCTGCAGCGAGAGCATGTCGGCGACGGAAAACTTCCTGCCGGATTCGAGCACGCGATAGATGCGTTCGGTGCGCCAGGGCGCGTCCCACTCAGTGCTGATGCTGTAGGGATACTTGTTGGGCGTGATGCGGCCATTGGCGGTGGCCAGAACGCCAGAAGGCGGATCGTAAACGCTGGGGAGCTTTTCGAACGGGATGTAGCCGGTCCATTCGTGGGCGTCGTCGGCGCCGCTGACGGGCAGGCTGCCGTCGCCGAATTTGCGGATGGGGATGCGGGCGGTGGCGTGGTAGCCGATGTGGCCGTCGATGTCGGCGTACATGGCGTTCTGGGAGGGAGTGTCCCAGGTAGCGAGGGCGCGGACGAATTCGTTCCAATTCTGGGCCGAGTCGATGGCGAGGAAAGGGTTGCTCATCGAATCGTAGATGGTCCAGTGCAGGGCGATCTTGCGGGTTTCTCCGGGGATGAGATCGGTGATGACAGGCCCGTGGCGAGTGAGAACGACGTCAACGATGACGTCGGGCTGGCCTTTCACGTGGATGGTTTCTGAACGGTGTTGAGGCGGCATCCAGCCGCTGGGAGTTTGATACGTCCCCTGATCGTTGAAGGTTTCCACGTAGAGGTCTTCGACCGTGGGACCAACGTTGGTGAATCCCCAGGCGATGCGGCGATTGTGTCCGACAATGACAAAGGGCACCCCGGGGAGGGTTACGCCGATGACGTCGTAGTCGCCCGCTTGCAGGTGCGCTTCGTACCAGAGATTGGGCATCTGGTGGTTGAGATGCATATCGTTCGAGAGCATCGGCTTGCCGGTGACGGTGTGCTCGCCGGAGACCACCCAGTTGTTCGAGCCTGGGACAACCGTGGGCCAGGGGGTAGGCGAGGTCAGCAGCGGCGGAGGCGTGGTGTGGCGTGCGACGCTGCTGTCGGCTCCGGAGTCGTCTTCCTCATCGTCCTGGTTCTGCTCATGCGGCCTCAGTTGCTCGATACGCCTTGGCCTGGACGATGGCGGACGATCACGCCACGAGGAATTCACGTACAAGTCGGCAGTGAGGTCGGGGCCGAGCTTGGCGAGAATCTTCTCGCGCTCGAGTGTGCTCCGGTAGGTGTAGTGGTTCAGTTCCTGAACCAGGTGGGCGCCGATCACCATGGAGTCTTCCGCCGACCAGGGGTTTGGTTTGTAGCCCATGAGACGGAACTCGATGGGGAGATGGTCGCGGTGCGCGTCGATGAACGCGTTCACGCCGCGCCCATAGGCTTCGAAGAACAAGCGGTCGCGCGGGGAAAGCGCCTGCACAGTTTTGCGAGCGACTCGGCGCAGGCCCAGGATGCGCTGTTCGCGATCGTGCTCGAGGAGAGCGGGACCGGCGATTTCTGACATGTCGCCAGCGGCCATGCGGCGCATGATGTCCATTTGCCAGAGTCGGTCCTGGGCGGTGACGTAGCCCTGGGCGAAGAACAGATCGTCCAGACCTTTGGCTTCGATGGCGGGGACGCCGCGGGGGTCACGAATGACCGTCACCCCAGCGGAAAGGCCGTGGGCTGCAAGACTGCCGTCGAGTTGCGGCAGGGCGGAGCGGGCTTCGTAGTACAGGTAGGCGACGGCGCCCAGCAGGATGAGTGCCACGGCCAGCAGAACGGCGAGCAGCACACGGGGGAACAGGCGGCGGGCGGGCGGTGGGGCGGGCAGGTCGGTGGTGGGAGTCAGAGTCGCCATGCGAAAAATCGATTGTAGGGGTTGGCGCGCGGGGATGACAAACGAGAGACCTGTTCGCCATCGGCCATCCGCCGCGAGCTTTGAGCTTGGAGTTGCGAGCCGGCCTGTGATCTTTGCGGTCCAACCCGGGGGAGCGGGTCGGCCGATGAACATGAATTTCATTTTCAAGATGGGGCGATGGTATCCTGAGGCGGCCGCAGACTTTCCGCGGCCGTTTCGGCCTGTGGCGCGACTTGCCCAGTTCCTTGGCCGGGGATCACCATGCCCATGCTGCAGAAACGTATTGATGATCAGCCCTCCATCTCGGCCGAGATGGTGCGCGAGGCCCAGGGGATTCTCCATCAGCATCTGAAACGGGTGGGCCTCAAGCAGACGGCGCAGCGTGACACGATCCTGCGGACGTTTCTCGAGACGCGCGAGCATCTTTCGACCGACGAATTGCACCGGTTGGTTAAGAAGAAGGACCCGAAGATCGGCTACACCACGGTCTACCGCACGTTGAAACTTCTGGCCGAGTGCGGACTGGCCAGCGAAGTCGCCTTCCACGACGGGATCGCCCGCTACGAACATCAGTACAACCGGCGCAGCCACCATCACATGGTGTGCACCGAGTGTGGCAGTTCGGTGGAGTTTTTCTCGAACGAAGTGGAGAAACTGGAGCAGGAGATTGGCCGCAAGTATCACTACGTGACCACGCGCCACACTTTCCAGATTTACGGGGTTTGCGAAGACTGCCGCAAGAGGAACGGATCGCGGCGGCTGGTCTAGCCGCGAGTGTTCAGGGCGATTGGCGGGGTTTTTGAAGGGGCGGCGCTGCTGCAGGTTAGAGCAAAGCCATTGGGCTTCAGCCCCCGGGAGCTAGCTGGAAAAGGGAGAGGTCGGGGCAGCCGACCTCATGGACTGGAGCCCAATTCCCAGCCGCGCCCCTGCAAAGCAGGCCTGACGAATCGTTGAGGTCTGAGGAATCATGCGGCCTCGTGAATCCCGGCCAGGAGTATTCATGCCGATTGTCTGTGGGTACTGCGGGGCGTCGATGCCGGACATTTCTGAGTTCTGTCCATCGTGCGGGCGGCCGGTGCGGGAGGGAACTTTCTTCCCGCCGGAGCCGCGTGCGGTGGAAGAGCCTGGGGACGAGCCTGCCTACGAAGAGGAGCCACCGGTCGTTGCTCTGCCGCCAGTCGAACGGAACGACCGTCTCGTGGGTGCCTTCGTTTATTTGACCTTCATCCCCGCGGTCGTCTTTCTCTTCCTCAAGCAATACCAGCGGCGGAAGTTTGTGCGCTTTCACGCGTTTCAGAGCGTGTTTTTCTGGGCGGCTGTCGTGGTCCTCGTGCTGTTGGGATTGCTTGCTTCCACGTTTGGACTGTTGTTTGTGTGGCTGGTGCTCGGAGCGTTGATGCTGTTAGCTTTGTTTTTTACCTGGGCGGTGCTTTCGATCAAGGCGCTGCAGGGGGAGTGGTTTGAGCTGCCCTGGCTGGGGGCGCTGGCGGGGCAGCAGGCGGAACGGTGGCAGATTGTTGAATAGAAATGTCTGAGATGCCTCGCCCCGGCGGTGGTTTCAGCCAGAAAGCTCTCTTGACATCGACCCAGTCGGGTTTAGAATCGCGTCGCTCATTTCTCCACGCGACCAGCCGGGGGTGTGCAGCGCGGGGGAACATCTGGGCTCCAAAAAAGCCACCCTTTAAGGAGCAACTCATGAATATCCAACCCGTTTCTCGAAGGATGTGTTTGGGTGCAGTCATTCTGACCCTGATCGTGGTCGCAACACCCTTAGGACTTTCTGCGAGCGGTGGTGACGATGGACGGGGTTTTGACCACGTGTTCGTCATCATGATGGAGAACACGGGGTATGACACGCTGATCGGCAATCCGAACGCGCCCTTCACCAACTTCGCTGCGGCCACCGCAGGCCTGGCGTCGCACTACTACGGGGTTGCGCATCCGAGCCAGCCGAACTACATCGGGGCAACGTCGGGGGCGCTCAACGGCGTGGTTGACGATAACGACATCACCATTGATGTGCCGAACATCGTCGACCAGTTGGAATCGAGAGGGAAGACCTGGAAGGCGTACATGCAGTCGTATTCCCTGTGCAGGACGCCGCTCGACCACGCATGCGGAAACCAGCTGTACGAGCGCAAGCACAATCCGTTTATTTCTTACCAAGATGTTCAAACGAATCCGGCGCGGGTGGCGAACATCGTGGACTACAGCCAGTTTGCCACCGATCTTGCCAACAACACCGTGGCTGATTATGTGTGGATCAGCCCGGATCAATGCAACGACATGCACGGCCGTGGCGCCACTCCGGACGACCCGTGCGATTTCTCCCAGGTGCCGGCTCTGATCGCGGCGGGCGACTCCTTCCTGCTGCACGCCGTGAATGCGATCATGACTTCGAAGGCATGGAGGGGGAACTCGGTCATCTTCATCGTCTGGGACGAGAGCGATTTCACGGGCACGGGCCCCGGAGGGTTCGGCGACACGAGCGGATGCTGCGATGCGAATCCCGGCGGCGGCCATGTGGTCGGAATGGTGATTTCCAATCGACTGCGCTTTGCTCGCACCTCGGGCGATGCGTTTAACCATTACTCGATGCTGGCGACGATCCAGAAGAGCTGGCGGCTTGGCTGCCTCGGGAACACGTGCGATCGACGGAATGTGAAGCCGATGACGGAACTGGCGGGGCCTTCAGGAGGTTCGTAATCCTTCCAAAGTGGGGGATCCCCGGATCGCGGCTCAATCGCTCGTGATTCGGGGAGTCTTTCTCATCCAACTGGTTTGTCTTTTTTGTCTTTGCCCCTGCCTTGCCGGATGAGGGCGAGGAAGCTGCGGTGTGCGCGACTCAGCGAGCGGCCCCGGAGCACCACGCCGCCGATCGTTCGTGTGGCCTCTTCATCGGTGAGGCGGATGTAGCGGCAGGAAGAATTTTCCTTTACGGCCATCTTCGGGACGATGGAAACACCCATGCCGGTGCCCACCAGGCTGAGCAGGCTGCTGAACTGGCCGCTTTCGAAAATAATCTGAGGACTAAGACGCGCGCGGTCGCAGGCTCCCACCACCGTATCGCGAAAACAATGACCATCGCGCAGGAGGAGGAAGGGCTCCTTGCGGAGATCTCTCAGGAACAGTGTGCGGCGCTGGGCCAGGGCATGCTTTTTCGGAAGCACTGCGAATAGAGGCTCGGTGAGAAGCGGGAAGGCGTCGAACTCGTGGCCGCGAATTGGCAACGCGAGGAGGGCGACGTCAATCGTGCCGGCGCGGAGTCGGTCGAGGAGGATGGGAGTGATCTCCTCCACCACCGTCAGGCGGGCCTGGGGAAACTTTTTCGCGAAAGAGCTGAGCACCGGGGGAAGGAAGTAGGGCGCTACGGTGGGGATGACGCCCACCGTGACCGAGCCGCCGATGAAGTCTTTGCGCTCGATCACCTCGCCCTTGGCGGCCTCCAGTTCATGCAAAACGGCTCGGGCGCGAGGGAGCAGGGTTTGGCCCAGGTCGGTGAGGCGAACTGAACGCCCCAGGCGATCGAAGAGGCGGGCTCCGAGTTCGCCTTCGAGCTTCAGGATTTGTTGTGAGAGGGAAGGCTGTGAGACGTGGGATTGCTCGGCGGCGCGGCTGAAAGAGCCGGTGTGGGCCACGGCACAGAAGTAGCGGAGCTGGTGAAGTTCCATAGGCTATGCCTATTGATCATATCCGAACTATATATTGGAAGTATAGCCGCTCTTGCATTTATCCTGACCTGAGAGCGAGAAAAACCAGAAGTGCTAGCGTGATTTGAGCCCGTCGTATTGCTCCACTGACTGCAGCTGCGGGCAAGCCGGGCAAAACCATTCCATACGTACTTTTCCCAGGAGGTATTTCATGGCGGATGACAAAAAGAAAACTATGACCACGGACGCCGGCCGTCCGGTGGGCGACAACCAGAATTCGCTCACGGTCGGGCCGCGCGGGCCGGTGGTGTTTGAAGATTTCCTGCTGTTCGAAAAAATGGCGCACTTCAACCGGGAGCGGATCCCGGAGCGCGTGGTGCACGCTAAGGGATCGGGTGCACACGGCTACTTCGTATGCACGAACAAGGACATCACGAAGTACACAACCGCCAAGCTGTTCTCGCAAGTGGGCAAGAAGACCCCTACCTTCATTCGCTTCTCGACGGTGGGCGGCGAAAAGGGCTCGGCCGATACGGAGCGGGACCCGCGCGGGTTTGCGCTGAAGTTCTATACTGAAGAAGGCAATTGGGACATGACCGGCAACAACACGCCGGTGTTTTTTATCCGCGATCCGCTGAAGTTCGGGGACTTCATTCACACCCAGAAGCGCGATCCGCAAACCAACTTGAAATCGCCCACGATGATGTGGGACTTCTGGTCGCTCTCGCCGGAATCATTGCACCAGGTAACGATCCTGTTTTCCGATCGCGGCACCCCCAAGGGCTACCGGCACATGGACGGCTTCAGCAGTCATACCTTCAGCCTGATCAACGAAAAGAACGAACTGTTCTACGTGAAATGGCACTTCAAGACCAAGCAGGGGATCAAGAACTTCAACGCCGAGCAGGCGGAGGAGTTGCGCGGCAAGGATCCGGACTACTCGCAGCGCGATCTGTTCAACGCGATTGCCAAGGGCGACTTCCCGAAGTGGCGGGTCAGCGTGCAGATCATGCGGGAGAAGGAAGCGGAGACCTACCCCATCAACCCGTTTGACCTGACGAAGGTTTGGCCGCATGGCGATTATCCGCTGCAGGAAGTGGGCGAACTGGTGCTGGACCGCAACCCGGAGAATTATTTCGCAGAAGTGGAACAGGCTGCTTTCGAACCACGCAACATCGTGCCGGGGCTGGGTTTTTCACCGGACAAGATGCTACAGGCCCGTTTGATCTCCTATCCGGACGCCCATCGCTATCGCCTGGGCGTGAATTACGATTCGTTACCGGTTAACCAGCCGCAGTGCCCGTACGCTACCTATCATCGCGATGGCACGATGCGCTTCGACGGCAACGGCGGTCCTGCGGTGAACTACGAGCCGAACAGCTTTGGCGGACCGGTTCAAGACAAAAGCTACGTGGAACGGCCGAAGCAGGTCAGCGGCACGGTGGCGCGGCATGACCATCGCAGCGATAGCGACTACTACACGCAGCCGGGGAATCTGTTCCGGCTCATGCCCGCGGATGCGAAGCAGCGGCTCATCAGCAATATCGTAGGGAGCCTGGGCAACGGCGTGCCGCGGCGCATCCAGGAGTTGCAGACCCAGCACTTCAGCAAAGCCGATCCGGCTTACGGAGAGGGCGTGGCGAAGGGGTTGGGCCTGGAAGTCAGGTCGGTCGTCGAGCAGCCCGTGGGCGCGGGCGACTAGCGCCTGATTCGATTGTGGGGACTTTCGGGTTGCTGCACCTTGAGGGGGCAACGGAAACGGGGCAAGCTTTGCCGCTTGCCCCGTTTCGTTTTGGGTTCGGAGGCAGTGTTATCCTTAGGCGGGTTGCGGAACGATTCGATCTTTGAAGCCGCAGTGCCTGAAGGCGTCATGGATTGGGCGGCGGTTCGGGCGCGGCTGAAGCCGTGTCCTTTCAAAGCGGTCGAACATTTGTTCTGCGAAGGTTCCGGGAACCTCCGGGACGCAATACCAGGCGGGATCACGCCACAACGAGGCTGTACTGTTCATGTCGAACCCAAGCGTTCCGGAGTCCCAGCCCAACGACGAATCCAACGAGTCCTTCAAAGACCTTCTTTCGCAGTTCGAGAAGGGCCATTCGCACAAGCGCCCGGAGGGCGGTGGAGGCCGTGATGGCACGGTGATTACCGTCACTGCCGATTCGGTTTTGCTCGATATCGGCTTCAAGACCGAAGGCATCCTGCCGCTGACAGCGTTTCAAGGCGCGGGCGAAAGCGTGAAGCCCGGCGACAAGGTGCTGGTCACGGTCAAGGGGCGCGATCCGGAAGGCTACTACGAACTGGTGCGCGGGAAAGTCGAGCGGCCGACTGACTGGGCGTCGCTCGAGAAGTCGTTCGCCGACAAGACGACGATCATGGGCACGGTGACGGGCGTGATCAAGGGCGGGTTGAGCGTGGATGTGGGCGTGCGCGCGTTTATGCCGGCCTCGCGAACGGGAGTGCGCGAGGCCGCCGAAATGGAGAAGTTGGTGGGGCAGGAGATTCGCTGCCGGATCACCAAGCTCGACGCGACTGAGGAAGACGTGGTGGTCGACCGCCGTGTGATCGCGGAGGAGGAAGAGCGGGCGGGGAAACAGCGGCGCTATTCGGAGGTCAAGGAGGGTGAGACGGTGCAGGGCACCGTGCGCAGCCTGACGGATTACGGAGCGTTCGTGGACATTGGTGAAGTGGACGGCCTGCTGCACGTCTCAGATATTGCCTGGAGCCGCGTGAACAAACCTTCCGACGTGCTGTCGGTGGGGCAGGAGATCGAAGCCAGGGTGCTCAAGATTGATCCGGACAAGCGGCGGATTTCGCTGGGCATGAAGCAGCTGCAGCCGCATCCCTGGGATGCGGTTGCTGGAAAGTATCGGCCTGGAGAGCGCGTACGCGGTTCCGTGACGCGTTTGGTGGAGTTCGGAGCGTTCCTGGAACTGGAGCCCGGGATTGAAGGGCTGATCCACATTTCGGAGATGTCGTGGGCGAAGAAAGTGAGGAAGGCCAGCGACGTCGTGAAGCCGGGCGAGACGGTGGAAGCGGTGATTCTCGGCGTGAACGCGGAGGAGCGGCGGATTTCGCTCGGATTGAAGCAGGCGCTCGGGGATCCGTGGCGCGAAGTTGAGCGGAATCTTCCGCTGGGCGCGGTCGTGCAGGGCCCCATCAGGAGCATCACGAAGTTCGGCGCTTTCGTCGAGGTGGCGGAAGGAGTCGAGGGCATGATCCACGTCAGCGAGATCAGCGCCGAGAAGCGGATCAACCATCCGCAAGATGTGCTACGGCTGGGACAGGTGGTGAAGGCGCTGGTGCTCGCCATCGATGCTGAAAAACGGCAGCTGCGGCTGAGTATGAAGCAGCTGGTGCCGAGCGACCTGGATGAGTATCTCGCAGAGCACAAAGAGGGCGATGTCGTGACCGGGCGACTGATGGAGGTTACCGGCGCACGGGCGCGGGTCGAATTGGGGGAGGGAATTCAGGCCAGTTGCAACCTGAGTGCGGCGAAGGCGGGCAGTTCTGACGACGCCACGGCTGCGGCGGGCTCGTCGTCCGCGAAGGCGGATCTTTCGTCCCTGGGTTCGATGCTGCAGGCGCGCTGGAAAAGCGGTGGCGCTGTGGACAAAGCCAAGCCGGAAGGGGCGCGGGCCGGGGAGATCCGCAAGTTCCGGATTACGAAGCTGGATGCGGGGGCTAAGAAGATTGAGTTGGAGTTTGCGTAGCGAGGCAGGCCAAAGGAGCATGGCCGCGTCGTTTGGAAAATTTCCGGTTACAGCGCGAGATTCTGGGGGTGCTCGAGGAGGCAGGAACTGAAAGCGTCAACACCGCGGCTGCGACGGCCAAGCCCGCGGATCATGTTGAGTTTGAGAAGAGCCTCGAGGGCTCAATCGAACTGGGCTCGATTCGGAAGGAAGCGACCAGCAGGGGACGTCATCCAGTAAAGGAACTCATACTCACGGAGCAAGGCAAGACAGGGCACTCGCGCGGCAAGATTGGACCCAGCCCAACCGGTCCTGAGCCTGCGTCCAGATCGCCTCCGATCCCCCGGCGCCTGGTCTGTGACACGGCAAGCTTGCTCCAACAGCGAGGCGGTGGCCAACGAGGCGTTCCTATCTCAGGCCATCCACAACGTACAGATCCGAGAGGATCCGGTAATACGAGTAAGCATAGGTCTTACGGTCGGCACTGAAGCGGACTGCACCGACGGTTACGATACCAGCGGTATCGGAGGGAGAAAAAGTCCGCACATCTTCCCTGCGGGTTGAATTCAGGTAGACTCGCATCACCCGGCAGGAAGTTCCCCGCTGGCCGACCAGAATACTGTTGCCGTCAGGTTCCCAGTCGATCAGAAGGTCGTCATCGTTCAAAGCAGCGGAGAGAGGTTTTGGATCGCCACCGTTCAATGGATAGAGCCAGCGCTTGAGCTCCGGGTCAGTGGCAAGCAGGTATTTCGCGTCCGGCGAAACCAGCGCTCCGGTGGTTCCTTCCGGAGTGATGACGTGCGCCTTCCCATCGTCAAGGTTCATCCCGTAAGTGCGGGGAGCGCGGTTTGCCTCGGATGCGGAAAAGACAATCGCCTTCCCGGTCGGTACCCAACCCACGCGAAGGTGCTCTAGAGAGTCGTTGGTGATTTGCCGCGGCTGGCCGGTTCCGGTCGGTAAGAGCTCCAGCTGCGACGGGGAAGCATTGTTCAAAGCCACCACCCAATTGCCGTCGGGCGACAGGGAGGGGAATCCGCCGCTTCCGAGACGAATCGCGGGGGAGCCGTCCATGCCCCGCATGAAGATGGAATAGTTCGAACCCACGCCCTCGCCACTTTCGAAGAAAACCAGATTCTTGCCATCTGGAGAAACATCGGAGGTCAACGACCAGTCAAACCACGAGAGATTTCTCTCGTTCGCTTCTCCCGACTGCGAGCCGAGCATGCCGAATTGAGCGTTATCCACCGTCAACAGAACTCGGCCGTCCCGGGTGATGTCCTGCAGAGTCAGCGTCCCGGGAACACGAAGTACCAGACGTTCCTTTCCGGACAGACTCATTGCGTAGATGGCGCGGGCTGCGCCTTCACGAGAAGCTGTGAACCAGACCTCTTTCCCGTCGCGTGACCAGGCAAGACCTTGCGCGGTCGTGAAAAAACTGGAGGCGACCTTGTGGTTGCCTTCGCGGTCAATGACGACGACTCTGCCGTCGTCGCCGGTCGCGACATGGTCATCGAACGCGATCAGATCTCCTTGCGGGGAAAAGCGGACATGACTGACCCAGCCGCGCGGCTGATAGAGGGTGCGACCCACTGGAAATTCGAGTCTGAGCCTGCCCCCGGCAAAACGAATCACGGCTAGATCGGAGCCGTCTGGAGTCCAGTCCGCCCAGTTGACATTCTCCGACACTTGCCGGGGAGCACCTCCGGCGAGGGGCACTCGTCCGAGGGTCCCACTTTCGACGAAAGGAGAGATGCGGAGCGATCCCAGGTCAACCGCGAGCTCGCCGCTGGAAGAGATGGCCAGCAATTGTGTTTTTTCCAGCCCCAGCGCACGCGAATCCGTACTGTCAAAACGAGTGGTAAACAGTTCTACCGGTCTCCCCTCCAGGGCAGCGCCATAGACGATGGTCTGCCCGTCGGGAGAAAAGCGCGCGGCCGGGATCGTGCCGCGCCGGAATGTGAGACGGTGAAAGCTGGGACTCGGAGCCGCGTTGGAATGCTTTCCGGCAAAGTAAACGACCACGCCAGCGAGTGCCGCCAGGAGAGTGCCCAGCACTGGAAGCAACCATCGCCGTCCGGATGCGACCTGCGCTGTTTCGACCCCCGGGCTGCTCGTGGCCGAGATTTCCGATAGGGCTTCCAGGCTGAACGCGATATCACTCGCCGACTGAAAGCGCCGCGCCGGATTTTTCTCCAGGCAGTGCCGCACGATCCGCTCGAGGGCTGGCGGCACCTGGCGTGCGGCTTCCACCAGTTCGGGCGGTTCTTCCTTCAGGATCGCGCTCATGGTGTCCGCGGGTGAGTCGCCTTGGAAGGCACGCTTGCCCGACACCATCTCGTAAAGAATCGCGCCGAAAGAAAAAAGGTCGGAGCGCTGATCCGCGATCTTCCCTCGTACCTGCTCGGGCGACATGTAGCCAGCCGTGCCCATCACCGTGCCTGCATCGGTCACTCCTTGTACGGTGGCGGCCTCGGAGGCTGGGTCGCTTTGCTCCGGGTGGGTCAGCTTGGCCAAGCCGAAGTCCAGGATCTTCGCGCGTCCGTCTTCTGTCAGAAAAATGTTCTCCGGCTTCAGGTCGCGGTGAACGATGCCCTTGTCGTGTGCCGCTGCCAACCCGCGGGTCACCTGCAGCGCACAGTCGACTGCCTGGTGGGTCGGTAACGCTCCGTTCCGGAGCCGCGCCCGCAGGGTTTCGCCTTCCAGCAATTCAGAGACGATGTAGGGCGCGCCTTGCGCTTCTCCAAGGTCGTAGATGGCAAGAATATTCGGGTGGTTCAGGGCGGCCGCTGCGCGTGCTTCCTGCGCGAACCGGTGCAGACGATCGGGATCGGAGGAGAATGAAGCGGGGAGTAGCTTGACGGCGACGTCCCGGCCTAGACGCGCATCGTGAGCCCGATATACCTCACCCATGCCGCCCGCGCCAATCTGTCCGATGATCTGATAAGGCCCTATTTTCTGACCTGGAGCCGGAGCCATGGTCGTGCATTATACAGGCCGGCGAAAGCGAATCTCGCTACCGGACGGCCGGTTAGAACCCCGGCGGCCGCTCACTCACTACGCCGAAGGCGCGCTCCAGCGCGAGTCCGACGCTTCCCAGCGTACCCTCGTCGAACAGCCGGCCGATCAGGGTGACGCCGTGGGGGACGCGGCGTGGCGTCGGGAAGGTGGGCAGCGGGTTGTTGGGGTCGGGCGCCCAGTCACTGCGCGCCTTTGACACTTCGACGAAGCCCGCGCGCAGGGTGAGCGAGGGATGGCCGGTGAAGTTCGAGATGGTCAGTATTTCATCGCGCAGTGAAGGCACGAGCAGCAGGTCGACCTGGGAAAAGACGCGGGCCATCTCCTGGGCGACCTGCCGGCGGAGGCGGTCGGCCTGGACGAAGTCGACGGCCGAGAGGAAGCGGGCCTGGCGAAAAAGATTGGGCCAGGCGTCGGACACCTGGGCTTTCAGTTGATTCAAGCCGCCGCCCAGCGTGAGTTCCTCGAACGCAGCGGCTCCTTCGGCGAACAGGATCAGGTTGAGCGAGTTGTAGGGCCAGTTGGGAATGGAAACCTCGACCGGGACCATGCCCAGCTTCTTCACGGTTTCGAGGGCGGCGCGGTCCACGCCGGTAGCGGGATTTTCTTCCATCCAGCGGGGGAAGTAGCCCACCCGCAGACCTTGCACGGGCGCGGCTGCATCGTAGTCGAGTCGGCTGGACACGCTGGACACATCTCCGGCGTCGGGCCCCGAGATGGCCTGCAGCACCAGCATGGCGTCCTCGACGCTGCGAGTCATGGGGCCGAGCTTGTCGAGGGACCAGCAGAGCGTCATGGCGCCGGTGCGCGGCACGCGGCCGTAGGTGGGACGGAGACCGGTAATCCCGCAACGCATGCTGGGGCTGACAATGCTGCCGCCCGTCTCGCTGCCGATCGCGAAGCCGACTAGGCCCGCCGCGGTGGCGGCACCCGGGCCTGCGCTCGAGCCTGACGATCCTTCCTCCAGCAGCCACGGATTCATCGTTTGCCCACCGAACCAGATGTCGTTCAGCGCGAGAGCGCCGAGGCTCAACTTGGCGACTAGGACCGCGCCCGCCTCACGGAGACGTTTCACGACGGCGGCGTCTGCGGTGGGCACGCGATCCCGGTAGGGTTCAGCACCATAGGTGGTGGGGATTCCGGCGGTGTCGAGCAAGTCTTTCGCACCCCAGGGGACGCCGTGCAGTGGTCCGCGGTACTTTCCGGCCGCGATTTCCTCGTCGGCCTTTTTGGCTTGCGCTAGGGCCAGTTCGCGCGTAAGCGTGATGACGCAGTGCAGTTTGTCATCGAATTGCTCCATCCGCTGCAAGTAGATGTGGGTGAGCCGTTCGGAGGTAAGCTTGCGCTGCTCGATCCAGCGCGAGAGCTGGCTCAGGGAGGCGAAAGCAATGTCGGGGTCGTTCGCGGCAAGCGGGCCTGGGTCGGTCTGGCTGCGGAGAAACCGGTTTCGACTTGGGCCCACGTTCAGGCCGGGCAATGCCGGGTCCCAGCGCGACGCGGGTGCGAGCGCGGCGTCCAATGCCGCTTTGCGCGGACCCGTGCGTCGCTCATAGAGCGCGGCCATCGTGTTGCGCCAACTGCCCGCGGCCGCGGCGCGCTCGGTGTCAGCCAACTCCACTTGCACGAGCTTCTCGGCTTCGGCGAAGCTGGCTCGCGACACTTCAGGGCCCACGGCGGGCCCGGCGCCGAAGGCGGGTGGCGCCCCGGGGGGCAGATCGGCGGGGCTCTGGGCCCGGCAGTGGTAGGCGGCGGCCGCCCCGACTACGCCGAGAGATGTCGCTGCCAAAAATTGCCTGCGCGATTTCGACATGGATCCTCCCCAAACACATTTAGACGGGACTCGGGCAGTTGGGTCACAGGAACATCGTTGTGCCCCTCATGATTCGGTTCGTTGGCGGCTTCCCGAAGAGGGAGCTCGAACCGGTCTTTCTCCGCGGTCCTTCTCGGCGCTCCTTCTCGGCGCTTGACAGAACTCTCTGCGGACGTAATCCTATACGCTTTTCGCTTGCACGAAGTCGGACGCCAGTTAGTGGTACCGGGCTGCCGGGCTTGGGAAGGAATCTCCAATTGAAAGTCAGGGTTTTTTATCACGACAAATGCTTTGACGGGGCCTCTTCCGCGGCGCTGTTTTCGCGCTTTTACCGGGAACGGATCCGCAACGACGTGGAGTTTGAGTTCACCGGGTTGCTGCACCGGGCCGGGGCTCTTTTTGATGAGAGGCAGTTTGACGGCGACGAGAACGCGATCGTCGACTTCAAGTACTCCAGCTCGCCCAAAATTACCTGGTGGTTTGATCACCATGAGAGCGCTTTCCTCAGCCCGGAGGACGCGGCGCACTTCGAGCAGGACCAGGGGAACCGGAAGTTTTACGATCCGGACTTCAAGTCGTGCACGAGCTTTATCGCGATGGTGGCCGAGCAGCGCTTCGGCTTTGACGCCACCTCGGTGGCCGACCTGGTGCACTGGACCGACATCATCGACGGAGCCATGTACCCGGATGCCCAGACCGCGGTGGAGATGAAAGCGCCGGCGATGAAACTGACCATGGTGATCGAGTCGGCGCCGGATTCGATCTTCGTGCCGCAGCTGATCCCGTTGCTGGCGAGCCAGTCGCTGGGAGAGATCCTCAAGGCGCCGTTCGTGGCGCCGTTGTTGCCCCCGCTGCTGAAACGGCACGAACTGTCCATTGGAATTCTGGAAGCACGCACCGAGTGCAGGGACGCGACCATCTTTTTTGACGTCACGGACCAGGAGTTGGAGGGGTACAACAAGTTCGTTCCTTATTACTTACATCCGGAAAGTATTTATAGCGTTGGTTTAAGTAAAAGCAGCTTCCGCGTAAAGGTTTCGGTGGGGTCGAATCCCTGGGCTCCGAGCGAGCCTACGGTGAACCTGGCGAAGGTGTGTGAGCGCTACGGCGGTGGGGGGCATGCGCGGGTGGGTGCCATCTCGTTCGACGTCACCAAGCTAGACGCGGCGCGGAGGGCGGCGTTCGAGATCGTCGAAGAGCTGCGGACTAGCGTGCGGGGCTAGGTGGGCGGCCGCGTTTTTTTTGACCTCGGAGACACCCCTCGGCTGCGCCCAGGGCAGGCTCCAGCGCGGAGAAAGGCATTGCAGGGAATGCCTTAAGGCATGGTCCCGCGATCGGCGCCCTTGGAAGACAGATTTACGGCTCCCGCAGGGTGTGCTTGGGAAGGGCGCTGCGCCAAAGAGCCGCGCCAAATAATGGTCTGCGGTTTCCTATCACTCATCAAAAGCATCTGAAGAATTCTCATGAGCACATGGGCGCAGTCCGGCGATGGTCCGGTGGTGTTGCGGGCGGAGAAGCTCGGGCGCAGCGTGCGGGAAAAAGTTCTGGTGATGGACGCCAGCTTCGAAGTGCGCAAGGGCGAGACGCTGGCGATCGCGGGTCCGAGCGGGTCAGGGAAGTCGTCATTGCTGCGGTTGCTCAACCGGCTGGATGAGCCAACCAGCGGGACAGTATATCTGGACGGAGTCGACTATCGGAAGATTGCGCCTCGTGAGTTGCGGCGGCGGGTGGGCATGGTCACGCAGCGGGCTTACCTGTTTCCGGGAACCGTGGTGGAGAACTTGCGATTCGGGCCGCGGCAGCGGGGGGAAGAGCTCAACCAAAGCCGCATTGAAGAGTTGCTCGCGGGCGTTGGGCTGGCGGGTTACGGTTCGAGAGACGTTGCGAATCTGTCCGGGGGGGAGGCGCAGCGGGTTTCGTTTGCGCGGACGCTGGCGAATTCACCCGAAGGGTTGGTGCTTGATGAGCCGACCTCCGCTCTGGATGAGGACTCGAAGCATGGGGTGGAAGCGCTCATCGTGCAGATTGGGCACGCCCAGGGGATACCGTGCGTGCTGGTAACTCACGACATGGGGCAGGCGGCGCGGTTGGCGCAACGGGTTTTGATTCTGGAGGCGGGGCGGATCGTTCGCAGCGGGACGGTCGAGGAGGTGCTGCGTGCTTAAAGCACTATTTCACGGTCAGTTGCAATTGGGGCTGGCGCAGTCGGTGGTGGCCGGACTCGCGGCGCTGGTCGTCGTGCTGGTGGGACGGCGGCGCGGGATCCACTTGGAGAAGGAACTGGCGATCGCGATGGTGCGAGGGCTGGTGCAGATCGTCACCGTGGGATCGATCCTACTGTTGCTGTTGCGCGGACCGGACTGGACCAGCGTCTTTCTCCTGGTTGCGATGATCGTGGCAGCGGGAGCGACCTCGGCACGGCGCGCGAAGGGTATGCCGCAGGCGTTCCTGGTTTCCACCTGGGCGATCGCGTGTGGCGCGGGTTCGGTGATCGCAGTGATGACCCTGCTGGGTGTGATCGACACGCCGATTACCGCGCTGGTGCCGGTGGGCAGCATGCTGATCGCGAATGCGATGAACACGAACGGTCTTGCGCTGAATCGCTTTCGGGCGGACGTGCTGGCGCACGTGGGTGAAATCGAGACGGCCCTGGCCCTGGGGGCCGATGGAAAAAGCAGCGTTGCGCCTTATGTGCAGGTTGCGTTTGAAGCGAGCCTGATTCCAGCAATTGATTCGCTGCGCTCGCTGGGGATCGTATGGATCCCGGGATTGATGGCGGGGATGCTGCTGTCGGGCGCGCGACCGGTGTACGCAGCGATCTACCAGTTCGTGGTTTTGGCGATGATTTTCGCCGCTTCGGGGCTGACTTCGCTGGTGAGCACGTTGTTGATCCGGACGCGGGTGATGTCGCCGGCGGAACAGTTGATCCTGCGGCCCGGTACGTAAGCCGCAGGATCGTTGACAGGAGGAGGCGTGGCGGGCTAGCTCTTTTCCGACGTTTGGCGGAGACCTGCCTTTTCCAGCACCGCCCTGGACAATGACGAAAACAGGTTCGTCGACTGTCGCGCCGGGCTCGCGGCTAGCGCATTGGTTCCGAGGGCAGCGCCGACAAAAGCAAGCCGATAGCGGCTGGTGTCGTACTGCGCCACGTTGGCAGAAGGGATGCCGTAGGACTTGCCCTGATCCCAGGTATTAGGAGCAGCGCCCAGGAAGACGAACGTCCAGACGCCCTCTTTCTCTTTCTGGTGGATCAGCTCTTTCACGGCATCGTGCGTCCATTCCCGGGACGAGTTTTCCTCGCCATCGGTCATGATCACGGTGATGACTTTATCGACTTGCGGCCGGTCGGCGTCCAGCTTGCGAACCGTAATGCCGATGGCATCGTTCAGCGCGGTGTTTCCGCCGGGTTCATAGGATTTGGGGTCGAGCTTCTTGACATTGGACAGCGGAATCGCAACATCGCGGTAGGCTACCATGGTGTCGAACAGGGTGAGGGAGAACAGGTAGTCGACCTTGTCCTCCTGGGCGAGGCCGTCGACGTAGGCGTTGAAGCCTTCGATCACATCGTTCAGCTTGCTGGCCATGGAGCCGGACTTATCGAGAATCACGTTTACGAGCACGCGTTGCTTTTGGTTTTGGGGCTGCTGGGGCACGGGACATCTCCTCACTGGCGGCGGTCGCTGACGGGATATAGCGGGTCTCCACTTTCGCGGTGAAGCCAAACGTAGCCGATACGGTGTCACTCGGTACCTTGCGGCCGTTGTAGATGTCGCAGAGATATTGCTTGGAGATGCCGAGATCGGCGGCGAATTGCGTGTCGGTCTTTTCTCCCTGGATCTTTTTCATGAGTCCCAGGAGTTCCTCGACGGTCAGTGCCTTGTACGCCATAACAGCGTACACGGTACGCCGGAACTGCGTACTTGTCAAGTGTCCGCGTAGGGCCGGTACCGCCGCGTGCTGGCTCCCCCGGGACCCCGGTCACTCCACCCATTGTTTGCCGTCACTGACCTCTGCGAGGGGGCTCCTGAGATGATTACAGGATGAACAGGAGGGCGAATATGACAGGCCGGATGCGGCCTTTGTAGTCCTGATGCAGGCGATGGGGCTCAGCTTGTTCGTGAGCAGGATGCGAATCGAGTGGGCGCGGCACCTTCCCGCACCGTTTCCAGGCATTCGTTTTTCCTCCCCGAGTTCAGGTGCGGGCGATTATCATTCTTGGAAGTACTTTGCTGGGGGATCGCCTGCATCGTTTCGCTCACACCCACGACCCGCACACCCGCCAACTGAGGGCGCTGCGCGCAGTAGCCTCGGTGGAGTTCTTCAAGGGGCTGATCGTGCTGTTGGCCGGCTTCGGCGTTCTTTCGCTGGTCCACCGCGACGCCTGGGATGTCGCCGAGAGCACCCTGGAGTGGCTGAAAATCAGTCCAGACGCGCACTACGCGCAAGTCTTTCTCAACCTTGCCGACCAGGTTACGGACGCCAAACTTTGGGCAGTGGCGGTCGGCGCGGCCGCCTATTCCTCGCTACGCTTTGTGGAGTCTTATGGGCTGTGGAGAGAACGGGCGTGGGCGGAATGGCTGGCGATGATTTCGGGAGCGGTTTACCTGCCGTTCGAGATCTACGAACTGGCCCGAAGGGCGGGCTGGATCCGCTTCGCCATTTTCGCGGTGAACCTGGCGGTTGTCTTGTACATGGTGTACCTGCGCGTGCAGGCGCGGGCGGAGGTGGAAAATTCCTACGGGACGACGGACTAGCTGCCGAGCGGGCTAGACGGCACTTGTTTCTCTCTGGCATTTCGCCAAGATCAATCGCTGACGTCAATCACTCTCGAGGGATTGGAGCAGGGCGCTCCGGATGCGCTGCTGGTGTTCGGGTTGAAGCTTCTCGCCATGAGAAGTGAGGTAGAAGACGTCGATGGCCATCTGGCCTTCGGTGTCGATCAGCGCGATCTCGATATTGCACTTTTCCTGCGAGAGCGACGAACTGATGCGATGCAGGAGGCCAGGGCGGTCCTGCGCGATGACCTGCACGAGCGTGCTGCGGGCGGAGCAGGTGTCGTCAAAATCGATCTTGGTATCGACTTTCACCTTGGCGATTCCCGGTTTTTCCGAGCGCAACCGATCGCGCAACATGCGGTCGAGATCGGTCTCGCCCATGAGCACACCGACGATGCTGCGCTTGAATCGCTCCCACTCCTGCAGGTTTAATTCCAGAGTGCGGAATCGGTCGGTGAAGTAGAAGGTGTCGACTACCACGGCGGCCTGGTTCGAGAAGGCGTTCGCCTTGACGATGTTCATCCCCCAGGCGGCGAGCACACCGGCGAGCGTGGCGAACAGGAAGGGCCGGTCGTTGGTCACCAACGTCAACTCAAACCAGTGGCGACCGCGCTCCAGTTGCACCTGGATGGGGTCCTGGCCGAGTTTGCCGGCCATCTCGGCGTGGGCCAGCACGTCGGTCGCGGAGTAGGCGGCGAGGTAGCGCTTGGGTAGCCCTTCGAGGAAGCTCTTGAGCTTTTTGCCGGCCGTCGGCACCAACATGCGGATCTGCGCGAGATGGCTGTCATCGCTATCGGCCTCGAGACGCTCATCCACGCTGTGATTCAGATAGTTGAAGGCGGCGATGTAAAGCTGGAACACATTTTCCGCCTTCCAGGGAGTGAGCGCGTCAGGATTGACCGCCTTGATGTCGGCGTAGGTCAGCAGCGTGAGCATTTTCAGGCGCTCGTGGGTTTCCATTTTTTCAGCGAAGACGCGGATGGTTGCGGGATCGAATATGTCGCGGCGCAGAGTGGCTGAAATCTCAAGATGGCTGCCGATGAGGAAAAGGACGGTTTCGCGCTCGGAAGGATCGAGGTCAAGGCGTGCGAGGGAGCTTTGCGCGATCTCGAGGCTGGCCTGAACGTGGTGGGTGCTGGGCGTGCCCTTGCCCACGTCGTGCAGCAGCAGGGCTAGATAAAGGAGTTCGGGCCGCTCGAGTTCCGAGAGGAGTTGCGAGTAGCGCTGGTCCCACTCTGACTGCGATGGCTGCAAACGATGCAGGCTTTCGATGGCGACGAAGGAGTGTTCGTCGACCGTGAAGCGGTGATAGAAGTCACGTACCACCAGTGCATCGATCAATTTGAGTTCGGGCAGGAGGAGCGTGAGCAGTTTGAGGGCGTGCATGGCCCGCAGGGCGTCCGCCGCGTGGGGTTGCGTGAGGATCTCGCCCAGGTAGAGCCAAAGCTCAGCGCCTCGTGGTGGAGTGGCAGCGAGTGAAGGCAGGACCTGTTCGATGCGGTATTCGGTAGTGGTGCTCAAACGCAGACCGTGCATGGCGATAAAATGGAACATGCGCAGCAGCATCTCCGGGTCGTGCAGGGCGTGGGGCTGTTGCAGGTAAACCAGGCCATCCACGACGGAAAAGTCGGCATTGGAGAGACGCGAGCGCCATTGCTGGAACTGCCGGTACAGGGATGACCAGGCCGCGGGAATCTCTTCGAGCAGTTGGGTGCAGACGCGATGCACGGAGCGCGCCTGGCCGAAGTAGACCCGCATCCAGCCGGCGGCGTCGATGACTTCGGTATCTGGGCAGCCGATCTTGCGGGCGGCGGCCTCGTCCTGGGACTCCCAGAGCAGGAGATTGTCGTCGCGCCCCTGGCGAAGATGGAGGAAGCAGCGCACCGACATCAGGAAGTCCAGCGCCGAATCGAATTGCTTGCGCGTCGAGAAGGGAAGCAGCGTCTTGGGATCCGGCCAGTCCCGCAGCTTGTCCATGGCCGAGATCAGAGACAACCAACCGGCCACGTTGTAGTCCCGCAGACCTCCGGGTCCATCTTTCACGTTGGGTTCGAGGTGGAAAACGGTGTTGCCATACTTGGCGTGGCGCGACCGCGTCACGTCGGCCAGGCTCTGGACCAGGGGCTGGGCCTCACGCATCACCAGCTTGGGAATCACTCTGTTATGCAGCCGCTCAAAGAGTTCGCGATCGCCCGCCAGGTAGCGGCAGTCGAGCAGGGAGATGGTGAATTCGACATTACTGGCATCAAAACGGTCGCACTCGGCTAGGGTGCGGGTGGCGGGACTGACTTTCATTCGGAGGTCCCACATCTCCTGCGAGAAACGGCGAATGTGATCCTGGAACCGAGCGTCGCTGTCCTTGCCGGCGTGCAGAAAGAGGATGTCGACGTCAGAGTGAGGGAACAGCCAGCTGCGTCCGAAACCGCCGAGCGCGGCGAGCGTGAATCCGGTGGGAGCGTGTTCGTCCGGCGAAACGATTTCCTGCCAGAGGCGGCGGGTGATGGTTTCCACCAGGCGCGTGCGTTGCTGAACGGCAGAGCGCCCGTCACCGGTCGCGGCAAACTGCTGCTGGATGCGGGCGGTTTCCTCCGTGTAGAGATCCCGCAACTCGCTGCTCAGGGAGGCTGTCGTCATAGCAGTTCCCGCGGACTCTCGCTGCCTGCCGGGCAGCTCGCGGATGGGGGATCAGAATCCGCGGTGTGCTGTCCCTGCTTGAATCCTAAAGTGCGCCTTCACCGCGTTCGTCATTCCGAATGCGGATTGCTTCATCAATCTTCGAAAGGAAGATCTTGCCATCGCCAATCTTGCCGGTGCGGGCGGCGGTCACGATGGCCTGCACCACTTTTTCCACCAGGGCGTCGGCCAGAATCATTTCCAGCTTGATCTTGGGAATCAGGTCGACCGTGTACTCGCGTCCGCGATAGAACTCGGTGTGACCTTTCTGGCGGCCGTGGCCGCGCACCTCGAGGACAGTCATGCCCTCCACACCAGCCTCGTGGAGGGCGTCCTTCACCGCTTCCAGTTTGGAGGTTTGAATGATGGCTTCAACTTTTGTCATGGATGTTGTCGGCAGTCACACGCGGGACTTCCAGAGAGGACGGCGGGGCGAGCCCCTGCGCCAGCTTGGTTGCTGTCAAAGCCTGACTCCAGTGGGAGAGATCGCGCGCAAGCCTCAATCTAACCGCAGGGCGCAGCGTGCGGAAATCGAAACTATTTATGGAGTCCATCAGGAATTGTTATGGGCCGTGGGCCGCGGGCCTCGCGGAAAGGCGCGGCAGGGGTTGTGACGGCCCGGCTGCAACGGGGCCTGGCATCAGGGGAGTAACGAAATATCTGGTTGACAGGAAAGGAAATATGTATGCATAATTATTCATATTACTGAATAAATATTCACCATGAACAAGGTCGCCAGACAACGAGCCATTCTCGAACTCCTGCATCGGGGCCCGGTGGAAAGCCAGGAAGAGCTCCAGGGGTTCCTGGCCCGGCGCGGGTTCGAGGCCGGCCAGGCCACACTTTCGCGGGATATTCGGGAACTGGGGCTGGTCAAGACGCCGGATGGGTACGCAGCGGCAAGCGGGGCCGCGGCGGCGGAGCCCGTGCTGCCCTCGGTGTCGCGGCTGGTGCGCGAGTTCGTGGTCGATGTGCGGCTGGCGCAGAACCTCCTGGTTCTGAAGACCAGCGTGGGGAGCGCGCAGCCGGTGGCGGCGGCCCTGGATTCAGAGGACTGGCCGGAAGTTGTGGGGACGATTGCCGGGGACGACACAATCCTGGTGATTTCGCCGGATAACAAGACCGCGCAGCAGCTGGTACGCCGTATTCACGGGATGCTGGAGTGATGTCGGCGCAGTTAAAAGCTGCCGTACTGGGCGCGACCGGCTATGCCGGTTTTGAGTTGACGCGCATTCTGCTGCGCCATCCGCGGCTGCAGAAGCCGTGTTTGCTGGGGCGGGAGGACGGCGAGAAGATGCCGGATCTGGCAGAGACCTTTCCGGCGCTGAGTGGAAATGGCGGTTACGCGCTGGAGCCGTTCTCGATTGAGCGCTTAAAACAGGCGGGTGTCGATCTGCTGTTTCTGGCGACGCCGCACGAATTGTCGCGCAGCCTGGTGCCGGAGGTGGTGCGGCAGGGGATTCGCGTGATCGACCTGAGCGGTGCGTGGAGGCTGCGGGAAGAGGAGCACCGCGCGGTGTACGGATTCGAAGATCGGGACGCTGACGCGGCGAATGCGGTGATGAAGCAGGCGGTGTACGGGTTGCCGGAATTGCACCAAACCGAGATTGCGGCCGCGGCGCTAGTGGCCAATCCGGGTTGCTACGCGACGTCCGTGATCTTGGGGCTCGCGCCTCTGGTGAAGGCGGACCTGGTGGACCGGAACCGCGGCATCATCTCCGATTCGAAGTCCGGCGTTTCCGGAGCCGGGAGGGAGGCGACGGCCCGCACACACTTTGTTTCTGTGGCCGACAACTTGTCGGCGTACGGGGTCTTCAAGCACCGGCACCTGGGCGAAATGCTCGAGCAGCTGGGGTTGGCATCGCAGGAATTGATTTTCACGCCGCACCTGTTGCCGATTCCGCGGGGAATTCTATCGACGATTTATGTCCACCTCTCCCGTCCGATGACCGCGGCCGAGGTAGAGAGTTGCTATCGGAAGTTTTACGCGGGGCGGCGCTGGGTGCGGGTGTTCTCACCGCCGAAGTTGCCTGAGATCCAATACTCGCTCTACTCGAACTACTGCGACATCGGTTTTTGTCTCGACCAGGAGGGACGGCGCCTGGTGATTGTGTCGTGCGTGGACAACCTGCTGAAGGGCGCTGCGGGCCAGGCGGTGCAGAACATGAATGTGATGTACCGGTGGGATGAAGCGGAGGGGCTGAATTGAGAGTCGTCGTGAAAATTGGCGGCGCGGCACTGGATGACGAATCTGTGCTGCGCAAATGTGCGCATGCGATCGTCCAGCTGGCGGGGGACGGTCACCACATCGCCGTTGTTCACGGCGGCGGCGGAGCGCTGACGCGGATCATGCAACGCTTGGGCAAAGAGAGCCAGTTTGTGAATGGCCTGCGGGTCACCGATGCCGAGACGCGCGATATGGCGCTCATGGTGCTGGCCGGAATGGTCAACAAGAAACTCGTCGCCGGCATTGGTGCAGCGGGCAAGCCAGCGATCGGTCTTTGCGGCGGGGACGGAATGAGCTTTCGGGCTCGCAAGAAACAGACCGACGGGTTTGATCTGGGATACGTGGGCGAGATTTGCGCAGTCGAACCGAGATGGATCGAGACGATCTGGGAACAAGGGGGCATTCCGGTGATTGCCAGCCTGGCGGTGGGCGCGGTGGGTGAGTACTACAACGTGAATGCCGACCAGATGGCTGCGGCATGCGCGGTGGCCTGCCAGGCGAGCGCGCTGATCTTCCTGACGGATGTGGCCGGGGTCAAGGGCGCAGACGGCGCCGTGATCCGCTGGCTGGACCTGAGTCAGGTGGCATCACTGGTCGAGAGCGCGGTCGTGCAAGGCGGCATGCTACCGAAGCTGGAGGCCTGCCGGCATGCCCTAAGCAAGGGCGTCGGCCGGGTACGAATCCTGCCGGCTTCTGAGGCGGAGGTACTGCCCGAGTTCTATTTTGCGAAATTGCAGGTCGGCACGGAAGTGCGAGTCGCTTGAGTCGCGTGGGCAGGAACAGCGAGCAGCGAAAGGAATGCTCCTGGCAAGGGCGAACCGTATGAGTGAACTGAAGGAGATAAGGATGCGAAGTCACGCAGTGGAAAGAACATCGATCGCGCCGGTTCCGAGCGTACGCAAGCCCATGATGCGGGACCTGGTCTCGACGCGCGATCTGAGTCCCAGCGAAGTGCGGTCGATCCTGGACCTGGCGGCGGTCGTCAAAGCGCGCCCGGCGGATTTCCGACGCACCTTGGAAGGCAAACAGCTGGTGATGTTCTTCGAGAAGCCTTCCCTGCGCACCCGGCTGACGTTTGAAGCCGGGATGGCCAGCTTGGGCGGTACGGCGTTCTTCATGGACCAGACCGGCGGCCGGATCGACGCACGCGAAAGCTTGCACGACATCGCGCACAACGTCGAGCGCTGGGTGGATGTGATCGTGCTTCGGACCTTCGCCCACTCGACCGTGGAAGACATGGCGGCGCATGCGTCGATCCCCGTGATCAACGCGCTCAGCGACCGGGAACATCCCTGCCAGGCGCTGGCGGACTATTCCGTTTTGCAGGAAAGGTTCGGGAACCTGAAGAACGTGACGCTGGCGTACGTGGGCGATGGGAACAACGTAGCGCACTCGTTGCTGCTGACGGGCGCATGGCTCGGGTCGCATGTGAGGGTCGCGACTCCGGCTGGGTATGAGCCGAATTCGGAGATTCTGGATACAGCGCTGGAGATCGCGCAAGAGACCGGCGCCACCGTGCAGGTTCTGTCCGACCCGCACCAGGCCGTAGCCGGTGCCGACGCGGTGTACACCGATGCCTGGGCCAGTATGGGGCAGGAACACGAGTCCGGTGCGCGCGCCCTCACCTTCCAGCCCTACCAGGTGAACGAGCAGTTGATGGCGGAGGCCAGCCCGCACGCTGTGTTCATGCATTGCCTGCCGGCGCATCGCGGACAGGAGGTCACCGATGCTGTAATGGATTCCCCACAGTCGGTCGTATTTGACCAGGCCGAAAGCCGCCTGCACGTGCAGAAAGCCATTCTCATGTTATTGCTCTGGGGCGGCGCGAGCCGGTTCCCGGTCAGGAGTGCTCATGCCTAAGAAAGTCGTTCTTGCGTATTCCGGGGGACTCGATACCTCGATCATCATTCCATGGCTGAAGGAGAACTACGACTACGACGTGATCGCGATGATCGCCGATGTCGGCCAGGGGGATGACATCGAGGCAGTGGTGAAGAAGGCCTATGCCACCGGCGCCAGCAAGGTGATCGTCGAGGATCTGCGGGAAGAATTCCTGACGGGATATGTGTTCTCTTCACTGAAGGCCGGCGCGGTCTACGAACACAAGTATCTGCTGGGAACGTCGATGGCGCGTCCGGTAATCGCCAAGCACCAGGTGGGGGTTGCGTTGCGCGAAGGGGCCACCGCAGTGGCGCATGGTTGCACGGGCAAGGGCAACGACCAGGTCCGGTTTGAACTGACCTATCAGGCGTTGGCGCCCGAATTGAAGGTGATTGCGCCCTGGCGGGAGTGGGACCTGAAGTCGCGCGAGGATTGTCTGGACTATGCCGCGGCTCATGGGATTCCGGTCGCCCAGAGCCGCGAAAAGATTCACAGCCGTGATCGCAATCTCTGGCACGTCAGCCATGAAGGCGGGGAGCTGGAAGAGGCAGGCAACGCACCGTTTGCGAGCACGTGGCAGCTTACAAAGTCACCGCAGGAAGCTCCCGATCGGGAGGAGCAGGTGGAGATTGGCTTCGAGCAGGGCGTGCCGATCTCGGTCAACGGTTTGAACATGGATCCGGTGTCGCTGGTCGAGTTGCTGAACGAGATCGGTGGCCGGAATGCGATTGGGCGGATTGATCTGGTCGAGAACCGGTTGGTGGGAATCAAGTCGCGCGGCTGCTACGAGACGCCGGGTGGAACACTGCTGCTTACAGCGCACCGCGAGTTGGAGGCATTGTGCCTGGATCGCGACCTGATGCACTACAAGCAGCACGTTGGGCTGAAATATGCCGAACTGGTGTATTTCGGACTTTGGTTTACGCCTCTGCGCGAGGCGCTCGATGCATTCGTGGAAAGCACGCAGAAGGACGTCACGGGGACGGTTGCGCTTTCGCTCTACAAGGGCAATGTCTCGGTGACGAGCCGTAAGTCCGAGTACTCGCTCTACCGTACCGATCTATCGTCGTTCACCATGGGCGACAGCTACGACCAGAAGGATGCCGAGGGCTTCATCCGGATCCTGGGGTTGCCTTCACGGTCGCGGGCCCAACTCCACCAGGAGGTGGCGAAGTGAAGATGTGGTCGGGCCGCTTCCGGCAGCCGCTCGATCCGGAGTTCGAGCGCTGGCAGCGTTCGTTTCCGTTCGACCGGTGCCTCCTGCCGTATGAGCTCGAGGCCAGCCGTGCCCACGCTCGAGCGCTCGAACACGCGGGCGTGCTTTCGTCGGAGGAACGGGCTCACATCGTGGCCGGGCTGGAGCAGATTGGGGAACGGGCAAGGGTCGACAGCCAATTCCTTTCGGACCACGAGGCGGAGGATGTTCATCACTTCGTCGAGAAACAGCTGGTCGCTCTGATCGGCGAGACTGGCTACAAGTTGCATAGTGGGCGTAGCCGGAACGAACAGATCGCTACTGACCTGCGGCTTTTCGTTCGCCGCACGATCGACCAGTTGCAATGGTTGCTGGCGGACTGGGTCGAAGCCCTGCTGAGGGGTGCGGAGAAGGCCGGCGACGGAGCGATGCCTGCCTACACGCACCTGCAACGCGCAGAGCCCGTGCTGGTGGCGCATTGGCTGCTGGCCTACGTGGAGATGTTTCTGCGGGATTCCGAGCGACTGGCCGATTGTCGAGCGCGGCTGAATGTGTGTCCGCTGGGATCGGGTGCGGTGGCGGGAGCGACTTTGTCGTTGGATCGGGGCGCTATGGCGGCTGACCTTGGCTTCGACGCCCCCACGGCCAACAGCATCGATGCCACCAGCGACCGCGATTTCGTTCTGGAGTTTGTGCAGGCGCTTTCAGTATTGGCGCTGCATTTGAGCCGCTGGGCCGAGGAGATGATCCTGTTCTCGACGGAGGAGTACGGATTCATTTCATTGCCCGAGGCATACTCCACCGGCAGCAGCGCCATGCCGCAGAAAAAAAACCCCGATCTTCTCGAACTGGTGCGCGGAAAGGCCGGACGCGTGATCGGCTCAGCAACGACCCTGCTGATGACGATCAAGGGTTTGCCGCTCGCGTACCACAAAGACATGCAGGAAACCCAGGAGCCGCTGTTCGATGCGGCCCGGACCGTGCTCTCCGTACTGCCCCGGTCGACCGGCTGGATGAAAGAAGTCGAATTCGAGTACGCGCGCATGCAGCAGGCGGCGCAGGGCGGATTCATGAACTCATGGGCTGCTGCCACGTACCTGGTGGAGCGCGGCGTCCCGTCGCGTCTGGCACACGAAGCGGTGGGTAAGGCAGTCAAACGGTGCGTGGAACGGGGATGCGAATTGCAGGACTTGCCGTTGGCGGATTTGCAGCAGATCAATCCCGCATTCGACCATGACCTCTACCAGTCTTTGACGCTCGAAGCGGTTCTTTCCATCCACAACGTGGAAGGTGGGACGGCGAGGGGGCCGGTCAAACGGGCAATTCAACGTGCAGAAGAGCGCATCGCTCACTTACGAGGTGAGGTCCATGCACACGTGTGAAGCTCGGTTGCGCGATGCGACCCAGATCCACGACCTGATTGCCAGCTATTCGGGCGATGGCACGCTGTTGCCGCGGACGTTGCCGGAGATCTGTGAGAACATCCGCGACTTCGTGGTGGTGGAAGTTGCCGGGCGCATTCTCGGGTGCGGCGCCCTGCATCTTTACGGTCCGCACCTGGCGGAAGTCCGCTCCATTGCGGTGCGGCCGGAAAGTAAGGGCAATGGCGCCGGGCGCTTGTTGATCGATGCTTTGCTGCAGCAGGCGTCCCGTCAGGAAGTTACTTGCGTCTGTTTATTTACTCGCATCCCAAGCTTTTTCGCGCGCATGGGGTTCACCGTAGCGATGCGGGAAGAGATTCCCGACAAGCTCTACAAGGACTGCCACCGCTGCCCACGCCTCAACAACTGCGATGAGGTGGCGATGGTGCGCGGTGAACTTCCGCAGTTCGCCATTCTGGAACCGCCAGCGTCCCAGTTGGTAAAGCTTCAAGTAGCCACGACCGCTGAGTGACCATATTCCAAAGACCGCTAAAAGCCGCCATGGCGTAGCAACGACTGGTTGCATCCTGGCGGCTTCGGGAAGCGCCCATTCGGGCCAGTAAAGGCTATCATGGCCTCGCCAATGCCCCCTGGTTCTTTCGCGGCGCCTATTTCAGTGCGGCTTTCTCTGAGCTGGCATCCTCGCGCGGCGTCATGGACACAACGATGTACTCCCGGTCTTTATCGTCCAGGTCTTCGACTCGCAGGATCATCTTGTCCTTCTGCATGCGAAACTGTGCTTGTTCGCCGACGGGCAGCAGCACTGGATGCTTTTCATCTCGGGGACGGATCCGGTAGATTACCTTCTCCGATTGCAGGACGTATTCCTGGCAGAGCAGTTCGTGAGTTTTCTTGTGGGCACCGTCGGTGCCGATGATTTGACCGGCCAGGCTCTTGCCGCTATTTTCGTCGACGCCGCAGGCCACGGATTCCATCTGCAGCAACTTGCCGGACTGATGCGCCTTCGGTTCCTTGGCGTAGGCCACGGAAGTGAGCAATATCACCCCAACGATGAGACGAGACTTCATAAATGTTTCCCTCCAAAGCAACCTGGTTGCGGGGGCGAGGCTCAGGTTGCGCCCTCCTCAGATCACGGAGAGGATAGTTTCTCCGGGGTCGCGGGCAGTGCGGAAGATATCAACGGTGTGTTGTACCTAGGTCACAACTTCGAAGGGAGCCTGGTCTTGCCCCGCCCGCGCTGTTGCACACTAACCCTAGTAAATGCAGTCCTTTGAGGTCCCGTAGCTCAGATGGATAGAGCGACGGTTTCCTAAAAGGTCTTCGCAGCGCCTTCTCTAACGGAATCAATAGCTTACAGTCGGGTACACCCCGTCTAAGTCGTAGAAACTTGCAGCAGTCGGGACGAACCATGCAGTAGATTTTGCAGTAAGTCTAGCGAATTAGTAGGGTTTCTGTTTTTGGACAGGACCCAGCCTTAGTGGCTCCCCCCTCAGATGGTTGCCCTCGCTGTCGTTCGATGCTGGCTTGTCCAGTTGTGGGACAATCGTCTAACTGGGAGACATAACAGGCTGATCAGCATTCTTCGACTGCACGAGGGATCAGTACCTTAACGCCTCCGACAATGGAACCCAACATGCCCAAGAGAAATGGGGATGGGAGTTCATGCCAATGCAGGACCGCATTCGATCTATCCGTGAACAAGGTAAAGAGATTCTCCTGGTGGACGTATCAAATTGCCGACCTCGTGAAGTGGAAACAATCGCCCGAACAGTTCCCACCTACATAACCTCCCGAGCCCGTGGCTCGGTGTTGCTGCTCGTCGATTTTAGCGGTGCAACTGTCGATCCGGAAGCTGTTCGAACCATGAAAGAAAGCGCAGTATTCGACAAGCCGTACATCAAGAAGTCGGCGTGGATAGGGGCAAAGAACTTCCCGCAAGAGTTTTACGCCGAGATAACGGGCTTCGCCCGGCGTGAAATGCCAGTTTTCGACAGCCGCCAGGAAGCCGTTGCCTGGCTGGTGCAAGACTGACCGCCCAGTTCAAAGTTCGAGCCTTTCCCCCCGCCTTGACTCTGCCGGTACTGCTGCAAAGGTTTGCACTCATGCTCTGAGCGTCCTATAGATAGGCACTTGTCCAGTTCTGTACACGAATTCATTAAAGTAATCGTATTTAAACTATCCGCCGTAAGTCAGGCACAAAATATTTTCCCTTTATCCTAGCGACGTTCGGTTGGGTGATGTCATCTGACTTAGTATCCGATGTTCTTCGTCGGACTGGTGACGACATCAGCCAGATGTGATTGCTAGGTTCGGAGCCCAAGAGAGTCGGCGAATCCGAGTAGGGCGGTCGTTAGAGAAATGGTCCAATAGGCCCAATCACTGAAATCAGCTACGGCCAGGATGTCCATCGGCGCGTCGGAGCAGCAATCGGACTAGCTGTTGTCAGCCTGGGAATAGGCGGATTGATGGCCTTGACCAAGTCCAAGAAACACTACGTCGGCATGACTTGGGCCGATGGTGACAAGAAGGGTGGCCTCGCGATTCAATGCGACAAGAACGAGTACCGAGGAGTCCTGGCGGCACTCGAAGGGGTCACCGGCAAGAAAGCAGCGAACTCCGATACGATGACGGTCAAGAACTAGCTCTGAAAAAGGGCTGGCGCACGGATTCAGGGTTCACCGACCGCTTCGTGGCTCTCAGAAGTTCATACATCACAAACGGATAAACCCGCTGTTTGTCGGCATCTGCAATACCGAATCGACACCTCTAAGGGTTAATCCGTTGGGCGCAATCTAGGTTGTTTTTGCTTGGCGTCCAGCAGATCGGTGATTTCGGCTACCAACGCCATCAGTTTTTGGCCGTCCTGCTCGTGCGACGCTTGATCACACAACGCCTTCAAAAGGTCTTCGTCTTTTTGTACCATGTGGCCTGCCTCTTGCACTGAGAAAGGCGACCAATCAGGGGTTCCACCTTGAAGAACTCTGTAACGCCAGTGTAACGCTAAAAACTACAGTGATTCATGTATTTTCGGCTCGCAACACTGTATGCCATCCTGCCTGGTGCCGCACGACTTCACCGAAGTACACCGCCAGCTTGAGGAAGCGGTCGCCAAGCTCGAACAGGCTACAGACCCCGATCTGCGAGAAAGCTTCTTGCAGAAATACGTTTGCTGCTCAAGGAGGCGGATCGCCTGAATAGCCCTCCTACAGATTAAACTGTATGGACCACTTCCAGTTTTGCAAGTAGCGTCCAGGGTGCGACCCTGCACTAGGGCTGCTGGCGCGGTCGGGTTCTCTCCAAGAAATGCCGACTTCTCCCTGGTGCGGGGTTAATTTGTGCGTTACTACAACAATACGGAGATGCGGGTATACCGGAGAGTTTAAGGGTGCGGCACGTGGGTTTTCCTACCGACAACATTGAGGACCGAATGCGAGAGCTTTGCGCGAAGGTCACTTCAGCGCCTGATTCCGAGTCGGAATCCATCCTTGCTGAACTTAAATCCCTCCTCCACGACCATGCGACTCGTGCGAGAGAGCTTGCGGCTTCTGCCTTGCGGCGCAATGATGCGGCGTAACAGTACGGAAAAAATGGGGGAGGAATCTTTTTCCTTCAGGCTCGACTCGTCGGAGCGGACTTGTGCACTTCCATAGCCGCCCATGCCAAACCGCGACGGACGATAGGCAACCGCCAAAATGGTTTCCACCAACGCCTTGGTTTTCTCTACAAGCGCTTTGCGTTCGCCGTCGCGAACCTGACCTACTTCTGAAAGCATTTCCGTGCAGTCCCGAAATTCTTTCTCAAAGCTCCTCGTCCGAGGATGCTTCGCTCTCTAATGCCGTAAGGGTCTTGAATTCTTGTGCGGACAATTTCATCGGGTCTACTTCTGAATCGCTTTCGAGCCGCGTGTTTTCGAAGATAATGTACTCGTTGTCATCGTCCGCCTCTGTCTCCAAGGAATAGCCGCATCCTTTTGCAAACGGCGTCAAGCAGCGAAGGAGCGTGCCGATTGCCTGTGCTCCACTCGTTCCGAGGCAGAGAGATCCTCAGCGGTCACCCAAAACCACCGGCCAATGAGGGTCACCTGAAAAACCGGCCAATGAGAATGAGGCCCGGGACGTTGATTCCGGCGTGAGGCGCTATAGCCTTCGTCGGTATGAGCAACGTCTTGAGCGAAGAAAAACGACAACAAGTGATAGCCCTGGGGCGGCTGGGCTGGCCTTTACGGCGCATCGAGCAAGAAACCGGGGTGCGCCGGGAAACAGCCGGCGCCTACCTGAAGGCGGCAGGGATCGGAGTGCGGCCGCCGCGTGGTTGGGGCCGGCGACCACCGGCAAAACCGGCCAACGAGGTGACCCCCGGGTCGGACGTGGCAAAAACGGCCATGTCCGTGATCTCCGACCCCAACCGCAACCCCGAAACCCCTTCCAATAAGGAACAAGCAAAAGCAGAAATCTCAAAACCGGCCAATGGGGTGACCACCGGGTTTGGCGTGGACTTGAGAGGCTCGGGAGCGGGAAATCTCAAGCCCGTTGTGTGCGCCAGTGCCTGCGAACCGTTCCGTGAGGCGATCGAACTGGGTCTGCGCCAGGGCCGCAACGCGACGGCGATCTGGCAGGACCTGGTGTCCGAGAGTGGGTTCGGCGGCGGATATCAGAGCGTCAAACGCTTCGTTTCGCAAGCTGCGCGGAAAACAGGAACCGCAGCCACGGGCGGTGATTCTCACCGCGCCCGGAGAAGAGGCTCAAGTCGATTACGGCACCGGCCCGATGGTGCGCGATGCGCAGACGAGCAAATATCGACGCACCCGATTGTTCGTGATGACGCTGGGGTACAGCCGCAAGGCGGTACGCTTTCTGACCTTCCGCTCCAGCTCACGGATCTGGGCCGAGCTGCACGAGCGAGCCTTCCGTCGACTGGGTGGCTGTACCCGCATCGTGGGTATCGCGAGTACCAAGGAATGTACGAGCGCTACATCCGCGGACGAGACGAAGCGCAACTGCGCCTTTGGGAGTACGACACTCCGCGTGTCCAGCAACTGCTACAAGGTATCGTGGACGATCACGACCTTTCGAAGACTTCCATGCAGCACATCAAGCACTTTCTCAGTGGCGCGTTCCGAGCTGCCGCGCTCGGAGGACTGCGCGAGGGCAACCCGGTCACGCTGACCAAGATACCGCGCACCGCGCGACCGGCGAAGAAGCCTCCGGCGTACCCTCTCGCTACCACGAGGCGCGTGTTGAGCAAGCTGCGAGGCGACCACGAAGCCGTGGCGGTCGTCTCCGTAGCAGCCTATGCCGGGTTGCGAATGAGCGAGATTGCCGGGTTGCATTGGGACGACTATGCAGACGGACAACTGACCAACGGCATCCGGGAGCTGACCGTGCGCCGCACCCGCGTCCGCAACGTGGAAGGTCCGCCCAAGTCGGACGCGAGCGGAGCCAGCATCCCGGTCGTTCCGGCACTCGCCAAAACACTGGCAGCTTGGCACCGGCATCAATCACCATCATCGGAGCGCATGTTTACGTGTGATTCTGGTGGCGCTAGGACGACGCCGGGTGGCGAAGGCGTTTCGGAGTGTGGACGCCCAGTGGAGAGGCTTCCATTGCTTCCGGCGTGGCTTGGCAAGCACCCTATACGAGCCAGGCGCGGACGATCTCACAGTGCAGAAGGTTCTCCGTCACAGCGAAGTCGTGGTCACGAGAGAAAGCTGCATCCGAGAGCGCCCCGAACGGGTAAAATCAGCCATGGAGCGACTGACGCTGGAATCGTCGAAACGAGTAGCAAGCAAGGAGCCAGTTCGCACCAAGTCAGTGCCAAACACTGATAAACACAAGGTGGCCCCGTAGCTCAGATGGATAGAGCGACGGTTTCCTAAACCGCAGGTCGGCGGTTCGACTCCGCCCGGGGCCTCCAGCATTTTCAATATTGAGCCTGAGCGCCGCAGCCGGAGGGTAGGTGCGACCCGGTGTGATCGGAGGTGTCGCCATTGAGCCAACCTTCCAGGGCGCGCGCCGCCAGGTGCAGTGGCTGCTGCCGCGCGGGCGTTTCCAGCGCCTCAGAATCCAATCCTTGCACGGCTGTCGGCCTAAGGGCGTCCCAATCGCGGCCTGGAAGTCCGCTGGAAGCCCCCCTTTCCGGCCGCCGCTTCCGAGGCCACCGTGGCGTCCTCCAGTTGGCTGTCGGCCTGTTGCTCGCAGGCCTCCCAGTAGTCCTCGACCTGGCTGCGAAACTTACGGCCGGGTTTGACCTGTTCCTGGGCTACCTCCGCCTGCCGCGGGCTGAGAAAGCGGGAATAAGTCTTACCCGAAACGGCTCTGGTCAGGCTGTAGCTAAGGATTAAGGACCGTGCCGTGCCTGGTGGTTCTGCCCGCATGGGCACCCCGGCTTACTGCACTTGACGTTGCGTTCGGAAAGGGAACCGCGCCGCATGGGTTTGGGTTGGGAAAGACCGGTGGCGAGTTTACGAATGCGAGATGGAACATCAGCAGAAGTGGTCATGAAGGCGTATTAAGGTTCAGACTCACCCCTACCTGTTCCTGAAGCATCGAGCGACGCCATGGAAGGCTTCAAAGGGCGTACGGGGCGGTCCCATGACCATTTCTGGAACGGCCTCGGGTCCACGCCGGTTCGAATTGTCGTGGCGAGCGATCCTTCGTAGTTAGGGTCCCCCCGTCCTGAGTCCCGCCGTTTCCACGTCCGTTCCGAAGGTAGTTCTAACGCACGGCTGGAAAATAACGGATGCTGAAAACAAAGTTTTTGTGGAAGGCCCGGAACGCCCGACGCGACCCTCGGAAAATCAATCGCTTGGAGAGCTGGGGCGGGCAGAGTTTTTGGAAAGGCACTGGCCGACGACGTTTCCGTTTCTTTATCCAGGCGAACAGTTGGTGCCCGTGTACGGCCCGACGTTGTGAACCCATCCAACCTGGCCAGCGCAAGGAAGGCTATAATGGCTCCCAGCCGCTCTTGCCTTCGAGGTGCGGCAGTCGCATCGTCTTGATGCGCCGTTTGCGGAGACCCCATGCCGCCCGGCGAAAAGCGAATCCGGACCCTGGTCGTCGATGACTCTGCCGATTTCATGCATGCCATCTGTTCCTTCCTGGACCTCCTGCCGAACGTTGATGTGATCGCCAAGGGCCGCAGCGGACGCGACGCAGTCGCGCTGGCTCATGAGTGGATGCCGGACCTGGTTCTTATGGACGTCAGGATGACGGAGGTGACGGGATTGGAGGCCGCTTCCCAGCTTATGAGAGAACTGCCAGACCTGGTTGTAATCCTGACGTCAGCCTTCGAGGATGAGGGGATCTGGCAAGCCAGCAAGGCAAGTGGCGCGTTCGCGTTTGTGATGAAGGAGCACTTGACACTGGAACTTCCCCGTCTACTTAAACTGGCAGCATCGCGCAAGGGATGGAACGAGCCCACAAAGAACTGCGCCTGAGCAGGTACGGTGGAGAGTTCTCGAAAGAGACCTCTGACCCTGGACCCGCAAACCCAAGGCGATGCCCGAACCCAGAAGCAGGCGGACGTCTGTAACGGATATTTGCCCACCGAACTGGCTAACGAAGAGGAACGCAAGGTTGTTCTTCAGCTTGTGTAGAGGTCAGAGTGCGGCAGCGCCTCGTCCTGAACGAGAATCCAGCCATCTCTAGCCTCGCTGAGCTGGGTGATCCAGTCTGCGGTCATCGGCGTATTCCTCATCTGCCTTAATGTTCGGCTTGACCAGGTGCGAAAGCGACTTCGCAACCTCAGATGCCGGAACTTCCTTCGCGCTCGTTCCACCAGGTAGCTACGAGCGGGCGTTCATCCTCTGCTTTTCCTTCCATCAGGCTCTTCACATAGGCGCGCCGCCAGGGCTTCACGAAAGGCTCGGCTCATGCGAAGCCGTCAGGAATCCGACATCGTTGCCCTTGTCCTTTGGCTTGCATCCCAGCTGTTCTGCGTCGAAAGCCGGCCGGGAGTGTCCGCCGCTTCGTGTATCTGGCTTGTTTTCAGTGAGCCGCCGAGATTTCCTAAATCGTAGGTCGGCGGTTCGACTCCGCCCGGGGCCTCCAGTTCTCCTCTCGGTCGCCTGACCAAGATTCACGATCGGTTCGCGCGAACCCATCGGATGGGAAGCGGTCACCGCTTCTGGCGTGTCCATATTCCACTCACGAAATGAACTACCGTAACGTGTCGAGACCGGTTGGATGGCGTTACTTTATGGGAAATCGCGGCCGATCTCGGAAGTCTCAGAGCCGGGTCCCCCATGGCAATGACAGATCTGACACTGACATTTCTCGCTGAACGTGCCCAGTACATAACGGGAGCGAGTGGCGCTGCCATCGCGGTGGTGGAAGATGGCGGAGTCTTTTGCCGAGCCCGCTCCGGGTTCACGGCACCAGCAGTGGACGTTCCGCTGCAAACTTCCAGTTCCAGTCTGACTGGGGAGTGTTTGCGTACTGGTGAGACCCTCTATTGCCAGAGTGTCGAAACCGATGAGCGGGTCGACGTCGAAAGTTGCCGCCAGTTGGGTATCGAATCCATTCTGGTTCTGCCGCTTTTTCAACAGCACAAGATAGCTGGCTTGTTCGAGATCTTTTCCACCCAATCGGCAGCCTTCGAGGAGCGCGACATCAATGCACTCAAGCGCATCGGCGCGATGGCGCAGAAGGCACTGGAGGGCTCGCTGCGCTGGTACGAGAAGAGCCAGGTCGCCCCTTTTACCGCCCTCTTCCCGGTTAAAAAGAAGAGGCGCTTCCAGCGCTACGACGTCGGCGTGCCCGTGTCGATCAATCTCTTACGCTCGAGTGTGCCGGAAACCATCCCTGGACGGTCGCGCAACATAGGGGAAGGCGGGCTGTCGGCGGTGCTCGCGGGAGCGCTGTCTCCGGGAGAAGTGGTGGTGGTCGAATTCCTGCTGCCCTTGATCCAACAGACCTTCCAGATGCGCGCGTCCGTGCGCGGGCAGGACCGCCTGCGACATGGATTCGAGTTTCTTCGACCGCGGGAGGCGGAAAGGACATCCCTACAGCCTCTGGCTTGACTTGTAAGTGTCGTCCGGACTTCTCCGTCGAATACCCACCTGACGTCGCTTGGCCCCTCCATCGTTGCCTTTGAAGCGGACCGCCATCGCAGGCGGGCCTCGTCAGATCTGACGTATTATCCTTAGAAGAGACGATGCGCATTCTCTTCGAAATCTTCGGCCAGACCCTGAGCACGCTCTGGGCGCATAAACTGCGCTCGTTCCTCACTATGTTCGGGATTGCCTGGGGCGTGGGTTCGCTGCTGCTGCTGGTTGGCCTCGGGGAGGGATTCCGCTCCGGAAACAGAAAGCAGTTTGATTCGCTGGGCGAGAATGTGATGTTCATCTGGGGTGGTCGCGCGCCCGCGGTCGAAGGTAATTTCACCGGAATGCGGCAGTATTACCTCACCTACAAGGACTATCTCGACATCCAGGCTACGGCCACTGAGGTGAAACAGTGCGCCCCGGTGATCCAGCGAAGTGACATCCGGGCGGCGAGCGACTTCTATTCGAGCAGCGGCCAGATCAGCGGGGTGCCGCCGAAGTTCAACCAGATCCGATACCTTCCGCTGGCGTCGGGCCGTTGGCTCAACGAGATGGACGAAACCCAGAAGCGGAATGTGATTGTGCTGGGAGATGAGACCAGGCGTGTGTTGTTCCCCGGACGTCCCTACCTGGGCAGCACAATCCTGCTCAATGGAGTTCGGTTCGAAGTGATTGGGGCGATCGAGCGCATTGGGCACGGGGAAAACACCAACCTCAACCTCAAGAGCTGGATCCCATTCAGCACCATGCGGCAGTACTTCCCGGTGAATGTGGACCTTCTCGAGCCGCTTTCCCTGATTGTGTACCAGCCAAGAACCCGTGCACTGCACGAGGCCTCCAAGCTCGCGGTGCACAAGGTCGTGGCGCGGAACCACGGGTTCGATTACCGCAGCGTAGATGCTTTTGATGAGTGGGATACGATCCGCACGGTCGACAACGTCGGAAAGATCTTCGATGCGATGAATGCGTTCCTGGGCAGCGTGGGGCTGGTGACGCTGGCTCTCGGGGCGATCGGGATCGTCAACATCATGTTGGTGGCGGTGGCTGACCGCACTCCCGAGATTGGCCTGCGCAAGGCGGTCGGCGCGACCAACGGCAGCATCATGTTTCAGTTCTTTGTGGAGGGCGCTTTTCTTACGGTGTTGAGCGGGGGGATCGGGATGGGATTTGCCGCAGCGTTGATGGGGGCCCTTTCCAGGTTGCCGTCGCCTCCCGGATTTGACCCTCCCAAACTGGTGCCGGCCACGGCAGCGCTTGCCATTGCGGCGCTGGCCATCGCGGGCGTGGCGGCTGGGCTGTATCCGGCCCGGCGCGCGGCGACGCTGCAACCGGTGGAGGCCCTCCGCAAGGAATAAGATGCACCGCGACCTGCTGGAACAAGCGTTTAGTGCAATGCGCCACGATCTCCGCAAAACCATCCTCACCATGCTGGGGATGGCTTGGGGAATTGCGACCGTGGTGCTGCTGCTCGCATATGGTGAGGGGTTTGGTCAGGCGATCACCAACATCTTCCAGAGTTTTGGCGCCAGAGCGGTCGGCGTCTTTCCCGGGCGTACGTCGCAGCAAGCCGGTGGCAACAAGGCGGGCGTGCAGATTCGCTTCACCAGCGAGGACATCGAGCTGCTGCAGAATGTGGCCCCGCTGATTCGCCACATCTCGCGTCAGTCTGACAGACAGTGCACCGCGCAGTACGGTGCCCGGAACTTTGATCTGCCCGTGCAGGGCGTCGATCCGCCGGCGGCGGCAATCTGGAACATCAACATCGCCAGCGGTCGCTTTCTCAATGATGAAGACAACTTGGGTCATGTTCGGGTGGCGGTATTGGGGTACGACGCCAAGGACAAGTTGTTCTCTGGAATGGACGCGGTCGGCCAGACGGTGCGCTTCAATGGAGTCAGTTTCCAGGTCATTGGTGTGGTCGCGGCGCGCATGCAGGAAGGGGACAGCGACATCAACCGACAGATTTACATCCCCTTCACCACCATGGATGTGTTGCAGGATAACCACTACCTGGGAGGAATCTGGCTGGACTACGAAGGAATGGATCACGAAAAAATGACCAAGACGATCCGCGACTCGCTGGCTCTGGCTCACGACTTCAAACCAGACGATCAACGCGCCGTTTTCGTCTTTGACGCACAGAAACAACTGGCGCAATTCCACATCATTACGATGGGGCTCAAAGTCCTGCTGGCGTTTATTGGGACGATCACGCTCGGGATTGGTGGCATTGGCCTGATGAACATCATGCTGGTGTCGGTGACGCAGCGCACACGCGAGATCGGAGTCGAGAAAGCGTTGGGGGCGCGCAAGAAGGACATCATGTTCCAGTTTCTCGCCGAGGCCATGGTGATCACGGCGGCGGGTGGCGTGCTTGGCATCTTGCTGTCGTACCTGGTTTCGTTCTCAGTTGGATCCCTGACGCTTTACAGTGCGATGGCGCAGCATGCCGCCGCAGGCGATATCCGGCTGATCGTGGCTCCCAAGATTCTGATGATCGCGGTGACCATCCTGGCCCTGGTCGGCGTGCTGAGCGGCATGTTCCCGGCGATGCGGGCGGCGAACCTGGACCCGATCGAAGCGCTGCGCTACGAATGACCGGCGGACGGTTGGGACGCTTCTTCTTTCACTGGAGATGGGACTGATGGTTCGCCCTGTAGGCCGAGGCGTCTCCGCGCATTGAACATGGGACCTTGCGCCGAGCGAGTGGGTGCGAAGCGGCTGAAGCCGAGCCACTCCTCCAGGTCGTCGTAGATGGCCTCCATTCCGCCGCGCATGAAGTAAGTCTCATGCCAGAAGCCCGTGCCGCCGGAGTCCTGCAGATAGTCTTTCCACCATTGCTGATGGGGCAACGACCGTGCCCAGTTCTCCAGAGACTGGAAGTCCCGCCAGTACTGGCGCATCCCCGGATGAATCGGGAAGAGCGAATAGATGAGGCTCTCATGGAGCAGCAGTCCTTCGGGTTTTGGATCGATCGCGGCGCTGATCTTGGGGCCGAAGCTGATCAGCGTCCGGAGCCCGCGCAGGGTCCGAACCCGCATGCCCAGGTAGATCACGACCAGGTCGGGAAACGCTGAAAGGTCGACCGTGTTGCGCCGCGTGCGTGCTGCCATGAGATCCCTCCGAGGAAGTAGGGCAACGGCGACCTTAATCGGGCAGGTTTTCTGCCGTGAACCGTCCGCCGCTGATTGCCGCTCCTCTGCTTTCATTTTATCGGGTCAAGCGTCACTAAGGTGGGCGCAGAGCACTGCACCTCTAGTGATCAAGAACGCCCTGGGACCGCTACCCCCGGGAGAGATTGCTACAATGACCCGTTCTTCGTGAACGCCGCCTTTACCGACCCGCTCGTATCGTCCTGTATTGGGGAGCTTTGCATGTTTTTGCTGTGGAAGTGGTTCGTTCTTTGCCTAGTCTGCATGGCCGTGCCGGCAATGTCGCAGGAATCGCGGGAAGGCGGGCTTTTGCGGTTCCCGGACATTTATAAGGAAAAAGTCGCCTTCGTGTATGGCGGCGATTTGTGGCTGGCTTCGACGAGCGGGGGAATTGCGCGGCGGATCACGACTCATCCCGGCAGGGAATTGTTCCCCAAGTTCTCGCCCGATGGCAAGTGGATCGCGTTCACTGGCCAGTACGACGGCAATTTCAACGTCTACGTGATGCCATCGGAAGGCGGCCAGCCTAGGCAACTTACCTTCTTTCAGGGGAGCGCACAGCCCCTCAGCGACCGCATGGGGATCCATAACCAGGTCGTCACCTGGTTTCCCGACAGCAAGCGAATTCTCTTCCTCTCGCGACGCGATGCCACCAACGGATGGATCAAGCGCCCCTACAGTGTGACGATCGACGGCGGACTTCCCGAGCCATTGCCCGTGGATCAAGGCGGCCTGACTTCGTTCTCACCGGACGGCACGAGGATCGCCTACAACCGGATCTTCCGCAACTTCCGCACCTGGAAGCGCTACACGGGCGGCCTGGCGCAGGATATTTACATTTACGACATCAAGAACAACGTTCTTGAGCAGCAGATTCCACACTCGGAATACACTGACACATTTCCGATGTGGCATGGCCTCACGATCTACTTCACGTCCGACCGTGGTCCGGAGCACAAGTTCAACCTTTACAGCTACGACCAGGGCTCAAAGCAGGTCGAGCAGCTGACGAAGTTCACCGAGTTCGACGTGATGTGGCCCAGCCTCGGACCGGATGCCATTGTCTTCGAGAATGCCGGACATCTTTACACTTTTGATTTTGACAGCAGGCAAGCCAAGAAGCTGACGATCTCGGTCCCTGGCGAGACCGACGAGACCATGAGACATTGGACCAGCGTCAGCAAGCTGATCACGGACTTCGACATTTCACCCGACGGGAAGCGCGCCGTCTTCGCCGCTCGTGGAGACGTGTTCACGGTACCCGCGAAGGAAGGAAGCGCTCGCAACCTTACGCGCACGCCAGGAATTCGGGAGAAGGGGGCTACTTGGTCACCGGATGGGCGCTGGATTGCCTATGTTTCAGATCGCACAGGCGAGGCCGAACTTTTCATCGCACCGCAGGATGGCTTGGGCAAGGAACAGCAGATCACCAGCGGCTACAAAGGCTTCAAGTTCAATCCGGGGTGGTCTCCGGACAGTAAGAAATTGGCCTGGGGCGACAAGGATCTGCGCCTATGGTACATCGACGTCGGCGACAAGAAACCAGTCGAGGTCGATCGGGCGAGGTATGACGAAATCACGAACTATTCGTGGTCTCCCGACAGCAAGTGGCTCTCTTACGACAAGCAGGACGAGAACAGCAATCGCGCGGTGCTGTTGTATTCGCTCACCGACAAGAAGATCACGCCTGTGACGAGCACCTTCACGAACAGCTACTCGCCAGTGTTTGATCCGGCGGGAAAGTATCTCTATTTCGTCTCGAACCGCGATTTTAACGAAGTCCTGGGGAGTTTCGATTTCGAGTTCGCCAATCCCAAGACGGCTCGGGTCTATGTCGCGACGCTGCGCGCGGACGAGTCATCGCCGTTCCCGGCTCTAAGTGACGAGGTCACGATCAAGAAGGGGGAGCCCGCGCCCGCCGCTTCTGCGAAGGAAGGGGAGAAAGGGGAGGCGAAGGACAAATCGAAGAACGAAGAGGAGAAGCCGAAGTCTGAGGCCAAAGAGCCTGCCAAAGAATTCAAGATTGACCTCGACGGCATCCAGAACCGGGTCCTCGCGATCCCCATGCCCCCGGCGCAGATCCAGACGCTGGGAGCGGCCAAGGATCTTGTTCTGTATTCGACCACGCCGATCCAGGGTTTGTCTGGCCCAATTCCGGGCGAGACGTCCGCGGTGCACGCCTTTGATTTCAAGGAGCGCAAGGACAAAATTCTCATCGAAAACGTGGAGCAGTTCGCCGTTTCTTTCGACGGCTCCCAGCTCCTCTATCAGAGTGGTGGAGCCGACGGCGGCGGTCCCCCCGCTTCCCACACCTACGGGATTATCGACACGAAATCCGACTCGCCGAAGAAGGTTGGCGATGGCGCTCTGAATCTGGCAGGCTTGCGTACCGAGGTAGATCCCCCGCAAGAGTGGAAGCAGATGTTTAACGAAGTCTGGCGGCAGGAGCGGGATTACTTCTTTGAAGCCGCCATGAACGGCGTTGACTGGGAGAAGGAGCGCGACAAGTATGCTCCGTTGCTGCCCTACGCGGCCAGTCGATACGACGTTACGTATCTCATGGGCGAGATGATCGGAGACCTTTCGAACTCGCACACTTATGTTGGCGGCGGGGACTATCCCGAACTGCATCCCGTCAACGTCGGGCTGCTGGGCGCGGACTACGACGTGGACAAGGCCTCCGGCATATATCGCTTCAAAAAGGTCTATCCCGGAGAGAACTGGGATGCACAGTTGCGATCGCCCCTCACGGAGCCGGGCGTGAAGGTAAAGGAAGGGGACTACTTCATCGCGGTGAACGGACAAACCCTGCGCGCGCCGCAAACTCCTTTTGAGCTGCTGACCAACACAGCGGGCGACACTGTCACTTTGACCGTCAATTCCAGGCCCACCGAGGAGGGATCGCATACGGTCAAGGTGAAGCCGATCGCGGATGAGTATTTGTTGCGTGAGTGGGATTGGGTGGAGAGCAATCGCGAGAAAGTGGATGCCGCCACCAACGGCCGCGTCGGGTATGTCTACATCCCCGACATGGGCGGACCGGGCCTGAACCAGTTCGTCAAGCAGTGGTTTCCCCAAATCCGCAAGCAGGGGATGATCATCGACGTTCGCTACAACGGTGGCGGTTTTGTCGACCAGCTGATCTTCGCGCGCCTGCGGCGCATTCTGGTGGGGATGGATGCGGCACGCAACTTTGAAGCAAGCACCGTTCCCCCGGCAGTCTTCCACGGCGCCATGGCGTGTTTGACGAACCAGTACGCCGCTTCGGACGGCGATATCTTCAGCTACTTCTTCAAAGTGTATAAACTGGGGCCGCTCATCGGTGAAAGAACCTGGGGTGGGGTTCGGGGTATTCGTGGGCAAATCCCGCTGATGGATGGCGGCTACATCACACGTCCGGAATTCGGGCGATACGACCTCAACAGCAAGTGGGTTGTGGAAAACAAGGGGGTCGTGCCGGACATTGAGGTGGATAATCGTCCAGATCTCGTCGTGAAAGGCCAGGATCCCCAACTGGAGAGAGCGATCCAGGAAGTGATGAAGCAGATCCAGGCGAACCCGAAGACGCTGCCGCCGAAGCCGCCGGATCTACCAGCGTATCCGGAGGGGCCCGGACTTTAGACCCTTGTGCAGGCTGGGTCGGGACGTGAGCCCTCACGGGCCACGCGAATTGGCGTAGGGCCCCGTTTGGGGATTGGTTACCCAGTTGGTGTCCTTACGCGTTAGGTGCGGGCGGGGAAACGGCGGATTTCGACACATTTTCCCGTATAATAAAACCTTCCATGCCAAAGTATTCCATTGTTGTACCGTTGCATAACGAGCAGGAAAACGTCACCGATCTCTACGACCGTCTCAAGGCGGTGATGGAGGCCAACGGCGAAAGTTTCGAGATCGTGCTGGTGGATGACGGCTCGATCGACCGCACGTTTCAGTTGCTGCGCGAAATCGCCGCGGTCGACAGCCGCGTGACGGTCGTGAAGTTACGCCGAAACTTTGGCCAGACCGCCGGCTTGGCTGCGGGCTTCGACCACGCGCGGGGCGAATACATCATCGCCATGGACGGCGATCTGCAGCATGACCCCTCCGACATCCCGATGTTCATCGAGAAGATCGGCGAGGGCTACGACATCGTGAGCGGCTGGCGCAAGCAGCGCATCGACAACCTGTGGCTGCGGCGCATTCCCTCCCGCATCGCCAACTGGATGATGGCCAAGCTGAGCGGCGTGGACATCCACGACTTCGGCACGACTTTCAAGGCGTACCGGCGCGAGATCCTCGAGCAAGTTCCACTGTACGGCGAGTTGCATCGCTTCATCCCGGCTCTAGCCTCCTGGCACGGAGCCTCGATTATCGAGGTCCCGATCCGCAACCTGAACCGGGAACGTGGCACTTCGCACTACGGCATTTCGCGCACTTTCCGGGTGTTTTTCGACCTGATCACGATTCGCTTCCTGCTACGCTATCTTTCGCGGCCCCTGCATTTCTTTGGCACGGTCGGGATGGTGAGCATCCTAAGTGGTTTCGGCATCGCCGGTTGGCTGGTCGAGCAGAAACTGGTCCATCAGTCCGCCTTGCTGATCCAGCACGGTCCCCTCATGATCTTTGCGGCCGTGTTGTTCCTGGCCGGACTCAACATGCTGGCGGTTGGCCTTCTGGGAGAGATGCAGGTTCGACATTACCACGAGCCCTCGCGTCGAGCGCCCTATTCGGTCGACCGCGTTCTGCGTTCACAGAGCGAAGAGCACACGGTTTCCGAGTAATTTTCAATTGCAGATTTCCGATTGCCAATTGAGCAAGGACAAGGATCAGGATTGATTCCTGCGCGCCGGAGAGAATCCCTACTGGGCAGTTGGCAATCGCAAGTTGACAGTTGCCTTCGTCACGCCGCCCCGGGACGTTCCTCCCAGGACTTCCAGCCTTCTTAGAGGCATAATCCCTGTATCGGCCAACCCAGCCGCCTGGGGGTATAATGCCTCGGTTTGCCATCATGGAGAATGCCACGCAGTATGAACTCCGCCTGGCCAGCCGCATGTCACGGCTGGGAACCGAAACTGCTTTTGAAGTGTTGAATAAGGCCCGGGCGCTGGAGCGCCAGGGCAAAGATATCGTTCACCTGGAAATCGGCGAACCCGATTTTGACACGCCCGTCAACGTGGTCGAGGCCGCCGTCGACGCGCTGCACAAGGGCTGGACACACTATGCTCCCGCAGCCGGTCTCCCGGAGCTCCGCCACTCGATTGCGGAGTACGTCAGCCGCACCCGAGGCGTTTCGGTGACGAGCGATGAGGTGGTGGTCGTCCCAGGCGGTAAACCTATTATTTTCTTTTCGATTCTGGCGCTAGCGGATGTGGGAGATGAGGTCATCTATCCCAATCCCGGGTTCCCGATCTACGAGTCGATGATCAACTATGTGGGCGGCCGCGCAGTGCCGATAAAGCTGCGTGAGGAGCGCGATTTTGGCCTAGATGGGAAAGAACTCGCGTCGCTGATTAATGACAAAACGCGCCTGATCATTCTCAATTCGCCGCACAACCCGACCGGCGGCGTGCTCAGTAAGAAGGAGATTCACGACATCGCCGAGGCTATCGGAGACCGCAACATCATGGTGCTCTCCGACGAGATTTACAGTCGGCTGATCTTCGAGGGTGAACATTACTCCATCATGTCCGTTCCCGGATTCAAGGAGCGGACGATCCTGCTCGACGGGTTCTCAAAGACATACGCGATGACGGGCTGGCGAATGGGGTACGGTGTGATGCGCGCCGACCTTGCCGCTCCTATGACGCGCCTGATGACCAACTCCAATTCGTGCACGGCCAGTTTCACGCAGATCGCAGGCGTCGAGGCGCTACGCGGGGATCAGTCGTCGGTGGACCGCATGCGGGATGAGTTCAAGCGGCGGCGCGATGCGTTCGTAGCGGGGCTGAACACGATCAAGGGCTTCTCCTGCAGGATGCCGAAAGGCGCTTTCTACGCGTTTCCGAACACTACGAAGACGGGATGGCCTTCCAAGAAGCTCGCGAATGCGCTTCTTGAAGAAGCCGGGGTCGCATGCCTGTCGGGCACGGCGTTTGGAGATTTCGGCGAAGGTTACATGCGCTTCAGCGTAGCCAATTCGCTGGAGAATCTGAACAAGGCACTGGACCGCATCGGACGGTGGACTACGAAGAACCTGTGACCGAGAAGTGCTGCTCGATAGTGTTGACCTGAGTGATCCAACCTGAGAGTACGATGATCAAGAAAATCCGCGTTTTTGCTACTTGTGACATTGGAAAATCCCTCGACCTTTTGCGTGAGCGTGGTTACGAGGTCGAAGTGTACGAGCATCCTGAGCCTCCGCCTAAGGGCCTGATCGTCGAGAAAGTGAAGTCGGGAATCGATGGTCTGATTACTACTCTTCGCGACAAAATCGACGCGGAAGTGTTCGAGGCCGGCAAGGGAAGTCTGAGGGTGGTCGCTCAATACGCGGTCGGCTTCGACAACATCAACCGAGAAGAAGCAAACCGCTATCGGGTACCCTTCACGAACACGGCGGATGTCCTCACGGAAGCGACCGCAGAATTTGCCTTCTTTATGATAGGCGCCCTGGCTCGCAAGTTGTGGACCGCGGAGCAGTTGATCCGCGACAATAAGTGGGGCTTCTGGCATCCCTACCTGCCGTTCCTGGGGGATGAGGTCACTGGCAAGACCATCGCAATCATCGGTACGGGCCGCATTGGCCTGGCCCTGATCAAAAAATGCGCCGGGTTCGACATGAATATCCTGTGCTACGACCCGGCCTACCAAAATCATAGCTATGTACAGGCGATCCAGGAGACCAACGACCTGCGCCACGCGCGCGGTATTTCCCACCAGAAAACCTGGATCAAGTACGTCGATCTGGACCAGGCTCTCGCGTCGGCCGACTACGTCAGTGTCCACGTCCCTTTGCTGAGAGAAGGCGAGAGCCCTACTCCGACATTCCATCTGTTCAACGAGCAGACGCTTGGGAAGATGAAACCCACCGCCTATCTGGTGAACACCTCGCGTGGTCCTGTCATCGACGAGGCTGCATTGGCCAAAGCTCTACGCGAAAGGTGGATTGCCGGGGCCGCTCTTGACGTGTATGAGAAAGAGCCTCTTCCGGCGGATTCACCGTTGCGCGATTCGGCGATCGAAGATCGCTGCCGTTTGTACCCGCACTTTGCCAGCGCCGCGAAAATCACCCGTCTTTCCATCGATCCGGAGAAAGGCATGGCGGGACGATGTGTTCAAGGGTTGACCGACGTGCTGGAAGGGAATTACGGGGGCGACATCACACAAATGCCCTACGTAGTAAATAAGGAGGCATTTAGGGGGTAACAGGCTACTCGCCTCCAAAGAAAAGTGGCGCGACCGGAAACTCGCATTGACATTGAGGTTCCGGCGGCTTAGTCTGCGCCTTCAACATCCCAACGGACTGCTCGGCCCAATGATTCTGAAAAGACTTCTTTGCTGTGCATATTTGTCGGTTCTGGCTCTCGCGTTTAGTCACACATCATCTGCGCAAAATTCATTGAAACTCCTACCCGCGCCCAAGGAAGTGAAGATGGCCGAGGGTTCCTTCGTGGTGACCTCGGGAACTCGCATCGTCATCGAAGCCAACTACGCAGATGAAGACCAGAATGCAGCGGAAATCCTAGCGCAGGAGGTTTTTGATCAGTCCGGACTGAGGGTCCCCATCGAAACTGCGCGGGAGGCGCTCGAGGGGCAGAGTGCGATCGTACTGGGCCGCCTGGCAGACTCGGGGATTCGGTCGTACCTCGACGGTAGGGGCGTAGACGTAGACAGGGACGTCGGCGGCCAGGGCTACCTGCTCTATGCAGACAATTCCCTGATCGTAGTCGCGGGAGCAACGGGGCAAGGACTGTTCTACGGAGTGCAGACGCTGCGGCAGTTGTTGCATCCCAAGGGCGAGGGGACCGAATGTCCAGCATTGGTCATTCGCGACTGGCCGAGCATGAAGTGGCGGGGAGTGCACGACGATATCAGCCGCGGCCCCGTGCCTACGGTTGCATACATGAAGAAGCAGATTCGCACCCTGGCGGCCTTCAAGGTCAACCTGTTTGCCTTGTATATGGAGCATGTGTACGACTTCAAAAGCCAGCCCCTGGTCGCCCCGAAGGAAGCTGCACTCACCTCAGATCAGATCAAGGAACTGGTGCAATATGCGGAGAAGTACTACGTCACGATCCTGCCGGAGCAGCAGGCCTTCGGCCACCTGCATCACGCCTTGAAATACGAGATCTATTCGGATCTGGCGGAGACGCCTCACGGGCATGTGCTCACGCCCACCAAAGAAAAATCCTACGACTTCATCAAGAGCCTCTACTCGGAACTGGTGCCGCTATTCCCCGGTCCTTTCCTACATATCGGCGGTGATGAAACGTTCGAACTTGGCCGCGGTCAAACGAAACCGCTGGCCGATCAAATTGGATTGGGCCGCGTGTACCTGGAACATCTGCGGAAGGTGTACGACCTCCTGCAGCCGTATCACAAGCAGCTGATGTTCTGGGGCGACATTGCGGTGAAGTATCCCCAGTTGCTGTCGACGCTCCCGAAGGACATGATTGTTGTGCCCTGGGACTACGATGCCAAGCCCAGCTACAACGCAATCCTGAAGCCTTACAAAGAAGCCGGCCTGCCGATCATGGTGGCACCGGGCGTGAGCAACTGGAACGCGATCTGGCCGAATCTCGAGCTGGCTTATGTGAATATCCGGAATTTCGTACGCGACGGGCAGAAGGTGGGGGCCATCGGGATGCTGAACACCACCTGGGACGATGATGGCGAGTCACTGTTCGAGATGACCTGGCCGGCGCTAGCCTTCGGGGCCTGCGCAGGCTGGCAGCCGGGCGAGTCCAGCATCGACGACTTCAAGAACAACTATGACTGGGCGTTCTATCGCAATCCCGACAGTACTTTCAAGGGCGTGCTGGACGACCTGGCCCGCGCACACACGGCCGTGAAGGACAACGGCTGGGGAGACACTGCGGACGATACGCTATTCTGGAGCAACCCCTTCAGCGAGACCGGTGCCAAATTCATGCAGAAGATGCTGCCTGCAGCGCGTGAGATGCGCATGGGCGCCGAGCAAGCGCTGGAAGCGCTTTACCGGAACCGGGCCGCCGCGCGGGCAAATGCAGATACGCTCGATGACGTGATCTTCGCGGCGTGGCGCCTGGATGCGCTGGGCATGAAGATCCAATTCAGCAACGAGATCAACCACTACTATTGGGATGCCTACCAGCACCCGAGCGACGGCGAGCGAGTGGAGAACGACTTCGAGGAGATCAGCTCGACCAATGCGCGTCTGGAAGATCTGCGCGACGCGACGACGAGACTGCGCGGCCTGTACGAGAAAGCCTGGCTACGCGAGAATCGGCCGTACTGGCTGGGCAACGTGCTTGTCCGCTACGACAATCTGGCCGACAAGTTTCAGACCAAGATCGTGACGATGCGGGACGCCCAGCGGCAATACGGGTTGCAGAAGACGCTTCTCCCTCCGCAGCAGCTCGGGTTTTTCCTGCAGCCCTCCGATCACTGAGCGGTCTCTTACCGGACCTTGAGTTCGAAGCCGTAGCCGGCCATCAATCAGCCCATGTTTTCCAAGCGTACCGAATGGAAGCTGACGCCGAATCGCTTCACGCAAGCGCAGGCGGACCTGCGCGCGGCCGGGATGGAAGTCCTCGACCTCAGTATTTCCAATCCAACACGAGCAGGTTTTCACTTCGAGGCGGAGGGCATCCTTGGAGCTCTTGCCCTGCCGGAGGCGATGGACTACGACCCGCAGCCGAAGGGTCTGCGGAAGGCTCGGGAAGCCGTCGTGGGCTATTACCGCGACCAGCACGGAGGATATGACCTCGATCCGGAGTCGGTGATTCTTACCACCAGCACGAGCGAGGCTTATTCCTATGTCTTCCGTCTGCTTTGTAATCCTGGCGAGGAACTGCTGGTACCCAAGCCGAGCTATCCGCTGTTCGAATTCCTGGCCGACCTCGAGGACGTAAAGCTGGTCCCTTATCCGTTGCTCTATGATCACGGCTGGCAGATTGACTTCGCCTCGCTCTACAAGGCGGTGAATCATCACAGTCGCGCCGTGGCGGTAGTTCACCCGAACAATCCGACTGGATCGTACGCGAAGCTGGCCGAGGTCGCGAGTCTCAACCGCTTCTGTGATGAATACGGCCTGGCACTCGTGGTGGACGAGGTCTTCCTAGACTACGCACACGACGGAGCCTCCCGCGCCACTTTTGCACTGAATAGCGATGTCTTGACCTTCACGTTGAGTGGCTTGTCGAAGATTTCCGGTCTCCCACAGATGAAGATCGCGTGGGCAGTGACGAGCGGGCCCGAGGAGCGCAAGAGAGAAGCGCTAGCACGGTTGGAAGTGATCGCGGATACCTACCTCTCGATGAATACGCCCCTTCAGCTGGCAACGCCCGCACTGCTTGCCCAGCGCAAAAACTTTCAGCCGTTGTTGCTGGACCGCGTACGCACGAATTTGCAGGAACTGGATCGCCAGCTCTCACGCCAGAAAACCTGCGAGCGTCTCGAGGTAGAAGGTGGCTGGTACGTCGTGCTGCGGGTGCCAGCCACCCAATCCGACGAAGACCTGGCGATTGATCTCTTACGAAACCTTGCCGTGCTCGTGCACCCGGGGCATTTCTATGACTTCCCGAGCGACGGGTACCTGGTGGTGAGCCTGATCACGCCGCCCCAGCACTTTCGGGAAGGGACGCGAAGAGTGCTCGAGCTGCTGAATTCCCAGTTTGCTTAGGTTTGCCCCAGATCACCGCCTCGCCAGGAACGGATTGCTCTCTCGTTCGTCGCCAATCGTCGTCAGCGACCCGTGTCCCGGCACGACCAGGGTCTCGTCGGGCAGCGCCAGAACGGTGTCGTGCAGAGATTGCAGAATCTTCTGATACGATCCGCCCGGAAGATCGGTTCGCCCGATGCTGCCGGCAAAAAGCGTGTCGCCGGCGACCAATGTCTTTTCCGCGGGGAAGTAGAGGCAGATGCTGCCTTCCGTGTGGCCGGGCGTGTGGAGAACTTGCGCGACCAGAGAACCTGCTTTCACCAGGTCCGCCGAACCAAGGCTGTGGTCGATTTCGACTTTCCCCGTGGGGGCCATTCCAACCCAGGCCGCTTGCATGTCGAGCATCTTTAGGAGTCCGTAGTCGTTCTGATTCAGAAGAATTGGTGCGCCGGTTGTGGCCCGCAGCTTCATGGCTCCGCCCACATGGTCGATGTGTGCGTGTGTGATGACGATCTGCTTCACTTGCAGATCGTGCTTCTGGATCAGCGCGACAACCTGCTCGATGTCGTCCCCAGGGTCGATGACAATTGCCTCGCGAGACTGCTCGTCGCCGATGATGGAGCAATTGCACTGAAGGGGGCCGACTGGGAGGATCTCGTGGATCATAAGAGGTATTTTAGTCGGGGCGGTGCGGTTCGCGGTCGTCCACAAAGAGAACGTCCTCCACCGGGGGAGGACTGGGGAGGACTTTGGTCTTCGGGTTGGCTACTTCTGCGCGGGCACAGGCTGAGAAGCCGGAGCTGCGGGTGGCTGCGCCGGAGCAGCGGGCTTGGACGTGGTCTGCGACCCCTTCACTCCCGACAAAACGGAATTTGAAGCTGCGCCACTGCGCCGCACGGCAAAGACGGAGAGCGTGATCGAGGTCACCATGAAGAGCACCGCCGACCAGGTAGTTGCCTTGGAGAGGGCCGTGGCCGCGCCGCGGGGACCGAAAGCCGTCTGGCTGCCCATGCCGCCGAACGCGGCTGCAATATCGCCACTCTTACCGCTCTGCAACAGCACGACGATGATGAGGAAGAAACACACAATGATGTGAACCGTGGTGACCAGATACATCAGATAAGTCATGCGATCACAAACCAAACCGGTCCAGCGGCCGGCCTTTCTATCTCAAATGGATAAAGGATGTCGGTGCGGAAGGGGATTTGAAACCAACGTACGGCATTGAACGACCCACAATCCCGCATCCATCGTACGCTTATTGTACGATGCCCGGCTGCGAAGAACACAGTCATCGGGACCGAAGAGCACCGGGCCTCGTTTCGAACCGGGGTCCTTCCTTCGTACTGATTAGTGTGGCATCCGGTGCCCAATAAGGTCAAGGCACTTCAAGGGGTCCGCTTGGTCGCGGTAACGGAAACCGCTTGTTGAGCCACTGGAATTTTCACCTGGCTCGGCTTGCCAGCCACGGCCGGCTACCCGTCTGGCTCCCATCAGCCGCCGAAATATCAGTCGGTTGAGAAGTTATTGGGCGTTCGGCAAGCCATCGTGTGGAAGTGAGCGGCTCGGGCTAACGGGTTACCATAACTTCGCCAACGAGTGGCGACGGCGTGGCGTAGATCACATCGAAGGGTCTCCGTGGGTCAGAGCGCGCATGACAAGGAGTCTCGAGTGCCCAAACGGAGTGTTTCGGCCGCCATGACGCGTCGTGGTGACATGCGGGCATACGGCTTTGTAAAAAAGGTCAGCGGGCCGGGTGATCCGATTATGGCCGGGATCCCACAAAACGAGCCTGACGCGTGGTGAGCGGCGTCAGCGCCAACTGAGCGCCGGAACTCTGTTGGCTTGCTGCTTTCTGCAGCCACTTCACAGCTTCGCCTCCATTCACCGGCACTCCGTCCCCATCGCGATAGCGCAAGCCGAGATTGTATTGAGCCGGGGCGTTGCCTTCACCAGCCGCTCTCGCGACCCACCGGGCAGCCGTCGTGCAGCTTTGTGGGACCCCGTGTCCGATCTCGTAAGCCATTCCTATTTGGAATGCCGCAGAATCATCTCCGAATTCCGCCCGGCGTCGTAGTCCGGCAAGCTCGTAGCGGCTCAGGGTCCGTATCGCGTCCTCGGTCGTGCGGTCGGTGACTCGGACGTGGCTCACCTGCAGGGGGGCCGACGTCCCGAACTGCTCGGCCCCGTGTGCTTCCCGAGCGCCCGACTCCGCGATTCCATCGCTTCGTGGTGTTTCGCGATATCCTGTACTACCGGCCGTGAGCGGAATCCTCTCTTGCGCGCTTGTCCGCGAGCTGGAGGCTGTGGTTTGGGCGGGATGGTGGAGGCCCGTCTTCAGGGTCAGGAACATGATTGTCAGCAAAAGTATCGCCAGCCCAGGAACCGCTGTGCCGAGCCCACGAAGATGCGGACGGAACGGCATCAGCGTCTGGAGCCGAGTATGGGCGCTCTTCAATGCCTGCAGAAATGAATCTTGCGTGGGGCGCAGATCGCGCTGGGCAAGCCGTTTGGACAGGGTGACCGTCAGCAAAGTTTTTCTGGATTCCGTGGCCGCCCAAAGTCGGTTTCTAGCGTTCTTTGCTATGCTCGAGATCGATGCCTTCACCCGGCGCCAGTCGCGATACGCGGCTAGCGTTGCCCGCGGCGGAGAATCCGCAGGGTAACGAGCGGTGCGCCAAACCTGATGGCCGGCCTTTTCGGCGCGATTCAAGAGCCAGGATGCTGCCAGTCTCAGCCCCTCGAATGTGCGCGAGACGTGATTCCGCACAGAAGCGATCGTGCGGTCACACTTCTGGCGAACCACGGGCCAGAGGGTTGAAGTCCCCGCAAGCTTGCTCTTCAAGGCTGCTCGCAGTCCGACCCGAGGCACATTTGTGAATTCGACCGCGGGAGACGTCGGCGAATTCCCGGGCTGGGTAGGCGACGCCGGCTCATGTTCCGTCCATGTTCCCGGTACCAATTCCGTGACGCGAGCTTCCTCCCCCGATTCGTGCGACTCTTGCAGCGATTTCGTTTCCATGCCAGGAGTCGGAAGGTCGTGCTGAGGCTCAATCCGCGCAAGTCGGTTCGTCGAGTGAGGCGCACTCTCGTCGCTGTCTAACATCCTTAGCAGAGCCGGAATGATATGCTCGATCAACTGCAGCGCGGCTGCGGGTTCCAGGGCGACGCTCTGTCCCAGCCCCGCTTCCGCGGCCTTGCTGAGTGCCTGTGCCAGCACGTCGCCGATCAAGCGGATATTGGCCGCATCGCGCTCCGTGAAAGAATTGAGCTCATCGGAAAACGCGGCTAACGCTCCCGCAATGTTGTGTCCTTGATAAATTGGCTCGACCAGCAGCGACTTCGCCCAGCCGGGACCAGGACTGGTGTCGTAGACCGGATCTATTGGGGTGGGCTTGCCGAGGCGGAATAGCGAGTCCTTGCGGAGGTGGCAGGAGGCCGCTAGTTTCGAAATCACCTCAAGCCGCAATCGCTCGTCGTTTGAAGCGTTTCCTGCTCCTGCGCAATAGAAGATCTCATTGTGGGCGAACAGCCACACGCCCGCGCCGCCGGCGCCAACTACCCTCTGAGTTAGCCTCACCAGCCGGCGTATGACCGCATTCAGGTCAAGCCTTCCACTGTTTACGTCATGGCCGATCTGGATCAGGTCGGGCACCCCCTGAGGGTCAATCCGGTTACCCGCGCTACCGCGCAGTCCCTGCCTTTGCATTTGCTGGAATAGAGCGGACAGGAACCGTTTGAAGGATCCTCGATCGAGGGATAATCGCTGGCTCATATTAGGGGTCCTTCAGCCCGCCGCATCCACGAAAGACCAAAGCCGTTCCGCAGTGGACATAATAGGGTTCCTGATCCTATCGTGGCAGATATCGGAAGGACAAGGCGATGACGGACAAGCGGCCATAACACCTACCCTCCGCCCATTCTCTGCCGTCGGTCCCGCAGCGGTTGGACCCCCCTGTGACGGTTTGCCAGCCTCTCAGGGGAGCGAGTTAGAGGGCTGAGATCGAAAGCGTCGCTTGTCGCGAGGGGCAGACCATTCCTCACGGAGTTCATCGGCACGGCGTGTGACGCGTTCGGTCAATTCACTGAGGTTTGGAGACCCATTGGCGCGGTCCGACGCAGGGCCCTTGGCTGGAATCTCCAGCGCTTGCAGCTTGTCGAAGATGGGCTTCATCGAGCGGTCCGGTCCGCGGAAGAAGATACTGCCCCGCACGCGTGCGAAGGTCCATCCCAGTCGCTCGAGCATGGACTGTCGCTCCATGTCGTCGCGCACCTTTTCGAGCGGGAGATCGCGATCCCCATCGCACTCGACGGCCAAACGCTTACCGTTACCTTCCACGACCAGATCGATGCTCCGAGAACCGACCTTCCATCGCCGAATGACGTGGTAGCCGGCCTGGACCAGACGCTTCATGACATCGCGCTCGAGTGCGGACTGGACGCGTCTTTCTTGGTCGTCGAGGGTCCTCGTGAGGAGTTCGGGGGCCTGCGCGTGCTCAATGAGCCGGCGCCGCAGGTCGCCAGGTTGAAGGTCGGTTTGCGGGTCCAAGGAGTGGACGACCCACATCTGGTCTCGCGCCCGGCTGGCCGCTACGTTGTACCGCTGCTTGAACATCTGCTGGTCACGAAAATGGAGTGCTCCACCTGCCGGGGCGTCCACAACGGACACGAAAACCACGTCTCGTTCATCTCCTTGAAATTGCGCGGACGTTCCACACAGCAAGCGATGCCGTTCGTACACGGCAGGAGCAAGGTGCGCTCTCAGGAGGCGGTCGATTTCCAGAGCTTGCTCCTCGCCCACAAGGGACACGACACCAAAACTGGATGGCCGCCCGAATTCGTTGGTCTGGTATTCGGCCTGGTCAAGTGCCGCTGCTATGAGAGAGGCAATGACTTTGGCTTCCTGGTGGTTGACCTTTCCGTCCCGGGTCGAGCCCGTGACGTGATAGGCAAGGACGTGCGGCCTCAGACGAACGTGGCTCGCGTCGCGCAGCGTTTTGATGTCACCGTCGTAAGAAAGTTGGTTGCTGAACTGGATGATTTCGGTGACGCAGCGAAAGTGCTCAACCAACCGGACCGTTTCGCCGAAGGATTGGCGGGCCAAATCGTAAACTGAGGTTTGGCCATCGTACAAATGAGCGTTAGGAATTCCTTGCAGGAACTGGTCAATCAAATTCTGAATTACGGCGGCCTCTTGTCCGACCGCGGACGGGCTGACCTGTTCGTGGTCGCCGACCACCACGACGTTGTGACCCAGATAAAGTGCTACGAGGGCCATTACGTCACTTTGGCTGGCTTCATCGATAATGACTACGTCAAAGCGCGACTTTCCTGGATCAAAGTTCTCGACCACTCTGGAGAGGGGCATGACCCAGACCGGGACGGCGCCCCAGCACTCCGTCATCTTATGGGCCGCCTCCGCACGCAAGCGCGGCGCACGCATCCCGGTGCCCTTGCCGATCTTTCTTATGGTGTCGAGCCAGCCGATGAGCGCCTGTCTTTGGGGAAGAGAGGTCCTCCGCGCCTGAAACATCCAGGCGCGATTGTCAATGAGGTCGATCGTCGTGGCCTGCAGCTGGGCGGCCACTCGTTCTATGGATGTTTGAAGCTCATCGATGGACACGCTGGCCCTGCGGTCCAGTTCACCCTGGATCTGGCGCCACGTCCAGGCTTGCGAGGGGTCTCCGGGCACGTTAGCGATCGCGTGCGCACCGTTGCGGGCTCGAATTGCCGCGGCCCAAGCCGGCGCAGCGGTCTCAAGCTGTGCCAACAGAATATTCCGGCGTTGCAGGCTGCATCGGAGCTCGTGCAGTTCCAACAGCCGTGTATGGCCGCGGCGGTAGGCCCTGGAATCCAACGAGTCTACCGCCTCGCGGAGGTTTGCGATGGCACGGGAATCTGTGAACGACCGAATTGCGACCGTGAGACGCTCGCGTAACTCAGCAAGCTTCTGGTTAATCTCGGTCCACTTCAGGTGATCGCAGCGCGCCGCGAGTATAGGCGGGAGGGAGTCTTGCACCGCCCTTCGCAATCTTACTAACTCACCATCGTCTCCCACGACCACGGGCTGTTCCGACAGAAACTTGTCCCAAAGAAATCCTGTCTCCCTCAGTTCCTTCTCAATCGGACCCCAGACCTGTGAGTGCCACGCCAGACAATCTCGGAGCGGGCCGCAAAACTGAATTGCGCCCTTTTCGATCTCAGTCCCCATTTCGGCGGACCCGCTTGCGCCCAATGCGGCCATTTGCCGGTCCCAGCGGGTGGCGAGGTTCTTGCGAAGAAGGCTGACCCGTGAGAACTTACTGGCTGCCAAAAAATGATCGGGGAGTTTGGGCTGACCACCATCGACCCGGGTCGTCTGAATGAACTGCTTCCAGCGTTTGTGAGTCAGGAGGCTAAAGAATCCCAAGCCGCCTCCGCTCCGCAAATGACCGTGGATCTCTGTTGCCGTTTGCTCGTGCTGCTCAAGCGGCGACTCGTCTGCGAGCGTGGTTGCATGCTGGATCAGGATTTCTTGAGCACCCGCCGCCTCGAGATGAACTTGTTCGACGAGGGCGAGCAGTTTCTCCCAACTCTCTCTGTGGGGGCCGCCATTCTTTCCCGCGTAGACAGCCGCCAGTTTCCATCTCTTACCGCTGGCAAGGACATCGACCGACTGCTTGAGCTTGATTGCGGTTTCGTTCAGGGAATGGGCCGAGGGCCCATTCCCCTTCTGCCAAAGATCGGAACGGAACTCGTGGTCTCCTTGTTCCAGGCGTGACCTTTCAAGTAGCAGGTCCTGGAAATCGGCGGGGGACGGGAGTTCATGGGAGCCAGGTAAATGGCCCGATAGTTCGCTCTCGACGTCCGGCGATATGGACCGATTGGTGGCATAGAGTTCCGCAAGTTCACCGCCGGAAAACGGTAAGTCGATATCAGACTGGACTGGGCCTGGAATCCACCCATTGATCTCTAACTCTCGTGCGATCTTCCGCGCGGCTTCCGATGGTGCCCACGCCTTTCCGCCAACCACGACGTCTCGGTACTCGTCGTAACGTGCATCCGCGAGTTGTTGGCGCAACTCCGCCAAGCGGCCAAGCAGCCCAGCTCTTTCTTGTGTGAGTCTGTCGGCCTCGAGTTCGAGCGACTTCGCGTCCGTTTTGGACAGCCGGTCAGCAATGGTACTGACCGCACTCTCCAGCTGCATGCGGCTGTCAAGATCGTTTTCCAGCAGACTTACACCCAGGGAACGCAACTCGGGCACAATCTGGCTGCGTACCATTCGGAGCGCTTTCGTGGTGTGACTGGTGACCAGCACACTCTTTCCTTCAGCCAGCAGGTGACCGATGAGATTTCCGATGGTGTACGTTTTTCCCGTACCGGGAGGTCCCTGAACGAGGACCCCGCCCGAATGCTCGAGTTGGCGCGCGATCCGGATCTGCTCGGGATTGGCGGGCTTGGAGAGGAGGATGTCGGCGTCCTCCGCGGGCCGAGTGCCGAGGCGGCCAGGACCTTCGAGGTCTGGAGGAGGCGGTTCGAGGCCCACGATATTCAGAAGCGACCAGGGTAAGTCGTTCCGGTTGCGGAGATCTTCCAAAACCGCCTCGATCGCGGCTGCAAAACCGAGGGTCCGAGGGCGAAGAAACAGCACGGGTTGTCTTCCAACCCGGGGATTGTCTGTTTCCCCCACCGGCGCCCCCGACTCAACAATTTCACCACGAGAAGAAAGTTGAACGACCAGGCGCTCCAGAAACGCTGACGTTGGACCGTCGTCGAGCGGGGAGTACCCTTCCTGCTCCAATTCGTCACGGCAGCGCCCAATGGCCCGTCCATCGACGTCTGGCATCGACTGGAATAGGGCGGAATAGAGCTCCACAGGGTGTTCTGTTTCCGTCAGCGTGAACTCGGGGACCGAAGGGCTGAAGCTGAGTTGGAGCCGCTGCAGCAAGATGGGATGGTGTACAGTCCCCTCCGGCCGGCGCCAGCTCAGTATCCCGTCGCCCAGCACGATTTCCACCCGTTCGGCTTCGCGTTCCACGCGGCCGTAGAGCTCGTAAAAATCCTCAAATATCTTCATCGCGGCCCGGGCGGGCCGCTCGTCTTTCGCCCACTGGTTTCGATGCGCCTCCCATTGGTTGAGTGTCGCTACCCGTTTGGAATCGCTTCCGAATCGAACACGCACAGCGCCACCGGTGGACGCGTCGTTCCTAGATTCAAGCGTCGACACCTCCTTGAACGGATTCTCCCAACCGGCTTCAAGCCACGGCTCGATCAGTGCGGGAGGAGTTGGTGAATTAGTAAGTCTCGGGCGGGCGATTTTGAGTATGAAATCCGAATCCCGTCGCTCGGCCGGCAACCCGTCGTCGCCTGCTACAGGCGCGGGCAAGTCTGTAGCCGGAGAAGTCCCCCTCCTGATCGAGGGATGGTCCGGTAACTCCTTCAGCCACAGTGTCCACAACTGTTCCCCGATTTGCCGCTTGACGGGATTCCGGTGCTCATTGAGTGCTTCCAGATAACGGAAGACCCTCAGAAGCCGGTCCCGCCCAATACGGATTGTTTCACTGTCCATGAGCGCTCCACTTGCAAGGGGGGGCTACGCCATCGACTTCGATTCTAGAATCGAGGCAGATCCAAAGTAAAAGATAGCATCGTGGTCTAATGGGTTGTGTGCCCGAGAGCTTGCATAGCGCGATGAAATGCCCCAAGACGGTCGGACTGGGAGCGCGGAAGTGCTTGCTTATTCTCGACTTGAAGGGGGTTGTCAGTTACTTTGTAAAGTCAAGAATGAGAGGTACATGGCGTCAGGAAGGATCTTGTGGATCGAGTCCAGGCAAGATAGTCGTTCGGGTGATCGGCTGCCTTGCAACTGCGGGAGGCGCCGATCACGGACCCCAGAGGGAACTAGCTCGTCGCGGCCAGAGCTCGCCAATCGATCGACGTCCACGCGCCCCGACGTCGGGCACGTAAAAGGACTACCTTTCGCCCGCTGGAGACTGGACCGACATTGCTTCTGGGTCGCCGACCACACATCCCACCCAAACGGATCCGGCAAGTGAACTCCGCCTTTCTATCCACTCTCAAGCGGGTATCGACCTTCAGTGGAGGCTTGCGGAGTTCAGCCGGCTTGTCGCACCAAGTTCACCAGGATCGTCAGACGTTGGCGAGGAAGTTTTTGGTACGGCGCGGCGGGTCATGAATACATCCTGCCAGCTGAAGGCTAGATCGGGCCGCGGCACAGCCAGACGTTGGAGATCTTTCTCTACAGGAAATTCGGCATTCAGATTCCTCAACGAGTGAGCGGCAGCCGAGGATCTTCACGGATGGGCAACGCTTGTTGGCTGTTCCGGGTAAAAGAACAACTCGTTGTTAAGTAGCGCTTCGACCGCCACCACAATCTCATGGCCGCGGCCTTTGGTGACCGCTCCCCTGAAGCCTGCACTGCGAGCGGCCTCGACGAGTTGATGGGACACCTCCTGAACACTAATGAGGAGCATCGGAAGTCGTGGATTGGCTCTGGATATCTCGCGCCCTGCCTGGATGCCGTTCATGATTGGCATGCCGAGGTCCACGATCGCGAGATCAGGCAGGAACAGCTCGACCTTCTCGATCACTTGCGCGCCATTGACCGCCTCGTCGCACACTTGCCACTCCGGATGTCTCTCCAGAAGTCTTCGCAGCAACTGGCGTATTGTGGCGTCATCGTCCGCGATCAATATTCTGATGGCCATATTGCCTTCCCGAAAACGCAGAGAGGCGGGAAACGTGCGTTCTCCTCAAACCACCCACGCGTATCACGATTGATGGCACTCTCGGCTCACCGGCACAATACGGTATTTTCTGTATAAAGGGTAACTACCGTGGTTACCCGCGGTTCAATTCCTTCCTGTTCGCATCGTCTTCTGGCCTACAGCCTCAACCGGTCGTCGCGAGTCATTCAGCTTGCGAGGAGGGATCAGGAAAGGGGAACCCCTGTAGGCGGAGTCGGTTTCTTTGGGAGGAAGGGAACCCCGGCAGAAAGGAGCACTGGTACGGGGATAGAACCTTGGATTAAGCGCCTCAAGACCTGCTTTAACCGTTGCGGCCTTGGAATACCGTAGAGGAACCATTCCAACCACGCTTTGCTCGGTCGAAGCTGGCTCACAAGTGCCATTTACAGGGCCACCCGGAGTCATTAGCGTGGTGATCACCCAACCCCCCAGGGAAATTCAAGCGGTGACGTTTCCTTCCCCCTAGCTTGTATCGTGAGCCATTTCCCGGAGTTGGTGACATCCTGTACAAAGGGGTTGCTATGGCCACGCAGACGACATGGATCGATCTCTTGGGTTGCTTTGATTCCTCCACGGAAGAACATACGACCGAGGACTTCAACATCTACATGCTGGCTCTTTATTCCTATCCCGATCGGTTTGCCGACGAGCCCTACCTCAGTTTCGAGCAGCATTTGCACAATGTCATTCACGCAGAAAACCGCAGGGCCGCTGGCAACTTGCAGTCTTGAGGGGCTGCGCCGGATTATCCAATCGGCTCAGCTGAGCTTCGTGCCGGCGAAGACTTGGAGATGATCCCGCGCCGCCAGCAGGTCACGCCGGAGCCACACCCTAGTTCTTGCGGCGGCATTTCCCCAAGGAATGCTGGTACGCACGCCAGGGCGATGCCGTCCTTGCTGGACCAGTGGACGGCGCGGACCTCCCCTAATGCAACCTTCGCCAGCTGATCGTCGCCGTTGGTGATCAGCTACAGCGTATTGCCGTGTGCGATGGCAACATGGAAGCGTGTTGTGGATCGGCAACCGTGAAAGCCTGTATTTCTGGTGGGGGAGTGATCTGCGGCGAAACCGGGCCGTTGTCGATGGTCCCTGCGGGCCACTTGCAGGTGGGAACCAGCGAATTGTTCTGAAAGGCATCGACCTCTGACTTGACGCCGCAGGGGGTAATTGTGGCATCCGGCGCGCATTAGGGTCAGAGCGCTTCTAAAGGGGCGCGCTCGACCTGCGCCACTCGGACCCCTTCGCCGCCACTCGATCTGCGGCGCGAGCTCTCCACTCGTCGGTCCGCAGTTGATCTTGAAAGAGCGAAAGAGCCGAGGGACACCGCTGAGCCCGTTTTGAAAAACCACTGGCTCGCCCAGCAGGATCAGCTGCTCCATCGTCTCTTAGGGAGCTTCAGAATCTCCTCTTCCTCGAGTCCTTCAAAAAGCACTTCACGCTGGGACAGGCGAGCTTCCATGAGGGGAGACAATTTCGCACTGGGTGCCCGGTCTGGCTGATATGAGCGCCGGGAATATCAGTCGGTCGAAAGTTATTGGACATTGACCATGGCATGCATCAAATGTGTGGACAGTCAGCGGTCGTAGGCCCTGATCGTGTTGTCGCTCTTGCCCTGCTGGTGGTCATTACGCCGGAAAATCTGAAGCTCGGCCAGCCGCTCAAACGCCGCATCCATGATTTTCGTGCGGTCTTCCCGCTGTTGACAGCGACGTTCTTCTGAGGGTCAATTGCCTCTTCCGAACGGCGAAATGAGCTGAAACCAACCCGGCAGGATTGCAAGTGTGTTGCCCGATTGATCCTGCAAGGCTGTTGAAAAGTCAATACCGTCCGGACGATCTAGTTTTGGCGAACCACAGGGCTTTCTGGCTGCCTCGCTTCTCTTCCATAAGCACAATCGCGGTGAGCAGCTAGAATATATGGCGTGGCGACAAGCAGCGGCTCATGAAATTCCCACGACGCGGTGGCATCTTACTTCACCCGACCTGCCTGCCAAGTCCTGCCGGGATCGGCGATTTCGGAACTGAGGCCTACCGATTCATCGACTTTCTGAAACAGTCAGGAAACAAACTTTGGCAGGTGCTGCCCTTGAACCCGACTGGCTACGGCGACTCTCCCTTTCAGTGTTTTTCGGCAAGTGCCGGCAATCCGTTGCTGATCAGCCTCGAGACCCTCGCCGAGCAAGGTGTGCTCTGCCAAGCGGACCTGGATCATCGTCCTGTTTTTGCTCGCAATAAAGTTGACTATGGAGCCGCCCTTCATTTCAAAGTTCCTATCCTCACCAAGGCTGCACAGACTTTCCTGAAGCGAGCAGACGGAAATGAGCGCCGGGATTTTGAACAGTTTTGCCAGGCAAACGCAAACTGGTTGGATGATTTTGCGCTTTTCATGGGCTGTAAGAACGCTCACCATGGCATCTCTTGGACTGAATGGGCGGCCGACATTGCGGCCCGTGAGCCGCGCGCATTGCAGGAGTGGACAGCTCGGTTCGCGGCGGAGATCGCTGTAATCAAGTATTGGCAATTCGAGTTCTTCCGGCAATGGCAAGCATTGCGTTCCTACGCGCGCGAGCACGGCATCCGCATCATCGGGGACATTCCCATTTATGTCGCGCACGATAGCGCCGATGTCTGGGCCAACCGCAAGCTTTTTTCCCTCGAATCCCAAGGGAATCCCACAAAAGTGGCCGGCGTGCCGCCGGATTACTTCAGCGCGACCGGACAGTTGTGGGGCAATCCGATCTACAACTGGAACCTGCTCAAGAGCACCGGTTACAAGTGGTGGATCGAGCGTTTCCGGGCTGCCCTTCGGCTCTACGACATCGTTCGTATCGACCATTTTCGCGGGTTCGAAGCGTACTGGGAAGTGCCGGCCTTGGAGCGCACCGCGATGAACGGGCGCTGGATCAAGGGTCCGGGAGCGGAGTTGTTTTCTATACTGCAACAGGAACTCGGTGAGCTGCCCATCATCGCTGAGAATCTGGGCGTTATCACAGCAGAGGTCGAGCAGATCCGCCACCAGTTTGGATTCCCAGGAATGGCCATCCTGCAATTTGCTTTCGGCAATGACCCGCAGGGTCCCAGCTTCCTTCCCCACAACTATGTTCGGAACCTTGTGGCTTACACCGGAACACATGACAACGACACGACGTTAGGGTGGTGGAACAGCGAGGGAACGATTGATAGCGTCCGCACGCCTGCAGACGTTGTGAAAGAGCGCGCATTCGCTAGAACATACCTGGGCAGAGCCGATGAACCGATGAACTGGGCGATGATCCGCACCGCGCTCGCATCGATTGCCGATACCGCGATCATCCCGTTGCAGGATGTTCTCGGGCTGGGCAGCGAAGCCCGCATGAACCTGCCGGGCACCTCAAGGGGCAACTGGCGTTGGCGCTTCCAACCCGGTGCGCTGAGGTCTGAGTTGGCTGATCACTTACGGGAACTGAATAAGGCCTACGATCGCTGAACCCTCCTTGCTCGAGTTTCTCGGGAGCCGACCTGGTGAGCCAGAGGACTGGCCCGACGCATAGGGGGTGAACAATTGTATAAGGGGTGGACTCGGCTTAGATGGTGAGTTGACGGACCGGATATCTGCAATCCATTCATACCTTTGGTGCGAACATATATGAATTCGCTTTCAGCAGATGCTGTTCCGCCGCGAAGAGCGAATGCGGCGAGAAGCAGCGCCGATCGGTCTCTAGCACATCTTTAGCTCCCCTTCGTTCGAAATCGGCTTACTCCCTGGAGCTGGCACGCGACTCCTCAGCATTCGCCTGATTGTTTCTTTTGTCCTGGGAATTACCAAGAGCTGCACCAAAGGGCAAAGCGCCGTTTTCCGCTGCAACCAGATCGAACGGTGACAGGTCAGAGAATACCCCGTTGACAGTGCAACCCGCCCATCATCCGCCAAAGTGCGATGGTAATCGCGCGCAATTACTTAAAAGCGCAATCTTCATACCCTCTCGGAACCTTAAACTCTTCGTTATTAATAGCATCTGCTGGGGCGGCGGAAAGCCCGTTCTGTGCACCGGGTGCGATCGTCAATCAAGACTCAATGCTTATCTCGGCGCACAAAGGTTCTGAGTTGAGCATCTGAAAACCTGCTCCGAATCGTGTTGGTTGCGGGCAGGAAGGGCGGATCGCTGCCCGCATTGCTATTCTATTGACGCCGGCGCAGGCGGGCCGGCCAGGGTTCGGGAGGAACACGGTTGCCATTGAAGCGCGAAGCAGGTTGGTACAAAGACGCGATCATCTATCAGGTCCACGTGCGCACTTTCTTTGACAGCAACGGCGATGGTATTGGCGATTTTCACGGTCTCGCGCAGAGGCTGGATTACGTGCAAGAGATCGGCGTGAGTGCAATCTGGTTGATGCCGTTTTTCCCCTCTCCTCTGCGAGATGACGGTTACGACATTTCCGATTACAAATCCGTTCATCCCTGCTACGGAACGTTGGAAGACTTCAAGACCTTCCTTTCGAATGCTCATGACCGTGGCATCCGGGTGATCATCGAGATGGTGGCGAACCACACTTCTGATCAACACCCCTGGTTCCTAGAGTCTCGCAGTTCTCAGGACAATCCAAAACGTGACTGGTATGTGTGGAGCGATACCGATACGACGTATAGCGGAACTCGCATCATCTTCGTGGATACCGAGATGTCGAACTGGGCCTGGGATCCAATTTCCAAGTCCTATTACTGGCATCGCTTCTTCAGTCATCAGCCGGATCTGAACTACGACAACCGCGCGGTGCGCGAGGAAATGTGGAATGTCATGAAGTTCTGGCTGGAACTCGGAGTCGATGGTTTCCGGCTCGACGCTGTCCCGTACCTGATTGAGCGGGAGGGGACGACTTGCGAGAACCTGCCGGAGACCCACGAGGTGATCCGCGAACTGCGCAAGAAAGTCGACGATCAATTCCCGGGGGCGATCCTGCTGGCGGAGGCCAACCAGTGGCCGGCTGACCTTCGTCCGTACTTTGGCAATGGGGATGAATTCCACATGGCCTTTCACTTTCCCTTGATGCCGCGGATGTTCATGGGGCTGCGGCTGGA
>Ga0137415_10000070_pt1 | contig 76486 bp, 54 predicted proteins | sample CZODoug3_1_1_16f_FD_183082 | JGI IMG/M metagenome (GOLD analysis project Ga0137415, IMG submission 183082) | Vadose zone soil fungal communities from Angelo Coast Range Reserve, California, USA - CZODoug3_1_1_16fungal (Hybrid Assembly) | ecosystem: Environmental > Terrestrial > Soil > Vadose... | reverse complement strand
GCGATCTGGCAGCCGCCGTTGATCGTCGTCCCCTATGTGGCCACCGGCACGAGCCTCACCATCAATCTCACCAACACCTTGCCGGTAGAAACTTCCCTTGTCATCCTTGGTCAGGCGGCCGGAACAACGACCGCGGCCAACGGCGGCTTGGGAGTTCCGGCCCGAGAGGCTGCCGCTCGAACCGATGGGGCTCACGGCGGTCAGACCTCAACGACTTGGACGATAGTTGCCCCCGGCTCGTTCACTCCCCCCGTGCAAGGCGAGCGCGCGCGCTCTTTTGTTCCGGAGGTTGGCGGCGTTACCGCGGTCGGCAATGCGCCTTTGAGCATAACTTACACCTGGACCAATCTGAAGCCCGGAACTTATCTCATCCGCACCGGCACTTACCCTTCAATCCAGGGTCCCATGGGCCTGTACGGCGTCCTGGTTGTGACGCAAGCGCCGACCGCGACGGCGGCAGGATTAGCCTATCCGGTCGCGGGTTCTACTGCGGGAGGGGTAACTTATGATGCTGATGTAGTCGCGTTAGAGAGCGAAATTGACCCTCGGCAGAACAAAATGGTTGCGGCCCTGTTTCCCACCGGCGGCGCGGCGGGCAGCGCAACGGCAAACCCGGGGTTCAGCGAGACCGCAAAATGGGATCCGAGGTGCGGCGCAGGCGCGAAGGGCCTGACCAGCACCGGAAGCGCACCTACGTGTTACCCACCGGCAGTGGATTACACTCCGCTGTACTTCCTTATGAACGGCTTGGCTTTCAGCAAGGATAATCAGCCAGCCTCAGCTCTTACGATTCCTGCGCCCGGCAGCACTGGAAATGTCCTGGTGCGTTACGTGAACGCGGGCTCGCATATGCACGTTCCTACCGTGAACGGGCTGAATATGTTGCTGGTCGCCGAAGACGGTTATGTTCTTCCCGACATCACGCTGGCTCTCAAGGCGAACAAGACGCTGACCGCAAAGACCACTGTTCCACCTTCAGGCCTGAGAATTCAAAACGAGGTATTCCAAGCCGCAGGCAAGGTATTCGACGTAATCGTAAACCCGACGCAGACCACTGGCGGGACCTACGACTCTGCCACCTACGCTACCTACGATCGCTCCCTGGCTTTGTCGACCAACAGCCAGCGTGACGGCGGCATGCAAGCCGTTTTGGACGTGAATGACACGGGCGCGGCCAAATTGGTGGCGGCCAATTCGACGGCCGTCGCCAATCCGGACACCTATGCTTATGCGCCGGGCGTCACGCTGACCATCTCCGACCCGGGCAAGGGTGTAGTCGCGAACGACGTCAACGTTTATGGCGTTCAAGTTTTGGCACCGCCTGCCAGCGGGACGCTCACCTTATATGCCAACGGAACGTTCACTTACGCACCTACTGGAACGGGTGGCGATTCCTTCACCTACTGTGCGAACGGTAGTGTCACTGGAACGACGTGCTCTTCCGGCATCACCACGACGGTCACGTTGAACGTATCTGCGACCGTCGGACACGGGCCCACGGCCAATCCCGATAGCTACACCAGCGCGGTCGCCTCGATTATGAGGGTCGCTGCGCCGGGCGTATTGGGCAACGACGTGGATCCCAACGGCTTCCCGATGACCGCCGTTATTCTCACTCAGCCCGCCGGCGTGACGGTGCAGATGGGCGCGGATGGCTCCTTCACCGCAACCAAGCCGACAGCGACCGCTTGTAGTCCCTGTACGTTCACATATCAGGCGAAAAACTCGCAGAATTCACTTAGTAATACCGCGACCGTGACGTTGAATTTCTTGCCTCCCAGCAACCTAAGCGTCAGGGTGCAGGATGCGCAGACCAAGGCTTTGATCTCCGACTATAAGTGGATCATCGAGCAAGACCTCACATTACACATCGATCCTGCGTGTCAACAGAACGGCCCTGGCGGCGCCAAGCCAGCGACCTGCCCAGCAGGAGTGCCTCCCACCCCGGCCACCCAATTCCATGCCAGCTACTATCCGGTCATAGCGACAGGCTGCACGGGCCCGCAGAGTTGCGGGCAGGGGCAGACCGTCTACGACGCGGGTACGCCGTGCACGGCGCCTGGTGTGCCCGCCGGGTGCAGCGCGACCGCCGGGCAGCACGTCAAGGCGGCCTGCGACGGGTACGGCATTTGCACTTTGGGCGCAAACGCACTCCCCGCGTCCTTCCCCGCGGACGCTAACCTGACCGCCACCAATGCCGACGGGTCTCCGGCTTCCTATTACATCTCGATCCTGTCGGGCGACGCCGCGAACGCATTCAACACCGCGAATACCAAGGACCCGTCTGGCGCAGGCAATTGCGCTGCTGGGAATGAAGCCACCGGAATAGCAATTTCTTCGAGTTGCGGGCACACCATGGGTGGATCCCCGATTCCTCCCCCGACAGTATCGGGAACAACGCCAACGTTTGCTCCTGTGACCGTGAACCTGGAACTGGCGCCACTCAAGACGGCTACGGTTACCGCGTACGTTTTCGAGGATGAGTGGCCGCTGAACGGGGAGCCCGACACCGGAGGCGGAGTTGACGCCTTGGCGACCCTGGAGAAGCCGCTGGGCGATTTCCAGATCCAGATCTGGGACACTGCTGGCGGCATCGGTGACTTTACCGGGCAGATGACCTATGACACGTTCAACGTGCCGCTAAGCAACGCGTTGAACGGGACCATCGACCCAAACACTGGGTTTGACGCCTGCCCGATTTCCAACGAAACCAGCAACCCAGGTGTCGGCGTTGGCCAGATCATCGTGTGCCCGCAATTCGAAAACGGAGTCGATGCTTCGGGTAACCCGGTTCCGTCACCCCTCACGGGCCAAGTGGTGGTTAGGAACCTCATGCAAGGGAAGTATTCAATAATCGCCCATCCCGGCGCCAGCAGAGAGGCGGCGGGAGAGGAATGGCTCCAGACCAACTCGCTGGACGGCGGCCACGGCCTGGACTCCTTCATCAGGGTGGGTGAACCTCCCTATTTCGCCGAATTTGGACCTGGGGGATACCACGTGTTTTTCGCGATGGCCAACCCCGCGCATATCAACGCACGACTGGCAGCGATATGCGCCGGACACCCACCCACGAACGTGCCTTTTGCCGCGCCATGCCGCAACAACATTAATGGCCAGGTCACGAACCTGCACCAGTCGCGTTCCCCGAACGAGACCCTTTATAGCGCCAACGTCTATGCCCAAGGCGACACACGCAATTACGCGCCGCTAGCGTATACCACCTGTTACGCGTCCATTGGTGACTCTGACGGCGCCACGATTGCCTTGGCCAAGTGCGATCCAGATGGGAACTTCCACTTTACCAACATTCCCGACGGTAATTATGGACTGGTGCTATTTGACCAGTGGGACGACTTTATCGTGGACGGATCAAGCAGGCCAGTAAACATAACGGGTGGCACGACGCAGAATTTAACGTTCCCGACGTTTACTTGGCAGACGCACCTGTGGTCCAACACGTTTATGGATTTGAACGGAAACGGTATCCAGGATGATCCCCTAACCGAGCCTGGACTGCTTCAGGTTCCGACTCGCGTCCGCCAACGTAACGGCAAAATCGTCAATACCTTGCTTAGCGACGTCAGCGGCATGGCCCGCTTCGACGAAACGTTCCCGTTATTTGCCTTCTACACCGTGGAATCGGACACCACGCGCTTCCGCTCAACCGGCGTGCACGTTGTCAACGACGCCGGTGGACCGGTGGACGGCGCGACGGGCGCCTATCCAGGAATTCTGAACTCGACGGAGACTTTCCCGCTCCCTGCCGCTCTGAGATTTCCAGGCTCCGTGTACTGCGGTAATGCGAAGTGTCCGGGTGGGATTGGGGCCGGTAGTTCTTCCACTCCTTCGACCGGACGAATCGATCCGGGCAGCGTTACCATAGAAGGGTGGCAGGGCGGCGTTAGCGAGTTCGATATCATCGACTGGGGCAAGACACCGTATATTGCAGGTGAAAACGGCGGCATCGTTGGCCATGTCGTGTACACCTCCACGCGGCCTTTCGACGACCCGCGGATGAATTTCCAGAACCTCTGGGATCCGCTGGTTCCGAATGTCACCATCAACCTCTATCAGGAGGGCACGGCCCCGGATGGTTCGACCAGTCTCACCCTCATAGACTCCACCAAGACTTCCAGTTGGGATGATTGGGCCCAAGGCTTTCGCCTCAATGCCAATGGGACGGTTAGCACGACGCCCAACATGAGCTGCACGGGCCAGGATTCCGCTGATCCATTTTTCAGCTATACACTGGCGGGCACCACGAACTACCTGCACCCGAGCCCGTTGCCGAACAACTCACAGTACAAATGCTATGACGGCTATCACAACCTCAACCAGTTGCAGCCCGCGCCGTACGATGGTAAGTATCACTTCCCCAGCCAGACGTGCCTAACGCCAGGCGCAAGCTTCACGCTTCCGGGAAACACGACGAGTACATACCATTGCGCCACGATCCCCAACCCGGCTGCGGGTCAGACCGGCGCGGCCGCGGCAATCCTGCCGCCCGCCAAGTACGTGACCGAGGTGGTCGTGCCTCCAAACTGGGAGTTGAATAAGGAGGAAGACCTGAACCTCCTCATCGGTGACCAATACATCGCCCCTGCGGTAGCGCAGTTCGGCGGCCTCGGCTTAGGCAACATTTTCATCACGCCGGACCAGGCCTCCATCGATGCGGCCAACCCCTCGTATACAGGTCCCTACACAGCGTCTAATCCCTACCATCAGCCGTTCAGCAACTGCACGACCCCGGGTGATGCGAGTACCTGCACGTTTACCCCGAACACCACCAATAACGGCAAACAGGCAGGGGACTATGGCCGGACCACCTTCGGGAGTTTCGGGCCTGGCGGAACCATCCAGCAGAGCGCGCCGTGCGTCGGTCTCAAGCGCATCGTTCCGGACTATTTGAGCATCTCCCCGGAATCCGGCGAGGTGGCACCTTTCGCGGGTGTTTCCAAGAACTTGTGCGACCGCAAAGAGATCACACTCGACGATAGGATGCAGGCCAATGCGGATTTCTTCATCTGGACCAAGGTGCCCAAAGCGGTGACCTTTACCGGGTTCATCTCGGACGACTTCTCTTCCGAATTTGACCCCGCCTCGCCGGCGTTCGGCGAGAAGTTTGCCATACCGAACGTGCCGGTATCCATCAAGGACTTCAGCGGAATCGAGGTTTCCCGCCTGTATTCGGACCAGTGGGGCATCTTCAACGGACTGGTATATGGGAGCTGGGAAGTCGACGTGCCCAATATCACCGGTTACTCGCCCAACATGATGGTTACGTGCATGAACGATCCGGGTCCCATCGTCGATACTCGCCCGGGCTCGGCAACCCTCGGGCAGTTGATTAACGATCCCTCTTACAACCCGGCATATAGCACCTTCTGCTATGAAAACCCGTTCATGCCGGGCGATGCCACTTACCTGGACACTCCGGTGGTTCCGGTCTCGGCGTTCGCGGAGGGCTACAACCCGCCGGATTGCGCGTACCCGGATGGCACGCCGGCGATCAAGTCGGTGGTGAACGCTACAAACGCCACCCTTGGACCCTGGGTCAGCGCAGCAGGCCAGAGCTTGACCCTCACCGCTTTGGGCGACCAAGTGGTGCCCAACAACGCCTACTCTGGACCGGCGGCTAACTCTGCTCCGTACAACCAGAAATTCGTCACGCGCCACTATGGTTTTGGCGCTGGCGCCCACGTAACCATCGGCGGTGTTGCCGCGACTTGCAGCGGTGGCGACCTCACGATGACTTGCGCGGTGCCCGCAGGTGTAGCCGCGTGCCAAGTGCAGCAACAGAATGCTTCTACCGGTACCTTCTATTCGGCACAGTGCGGTGAACTGGTGATCACGGCTGCCAACGGCAAGCAATCGGTTGACACCGTGACCGTGACCATCGGCGGCAAAGCTCCCAGCTACGTCGCTGGAGAGAACGCGGGTAACAACGCCATCCAGACCGCGATCGATAAGGCCCTCCCCGGCGACCTCATCATCGTGGGTCCGGGAACCTACAACGAAATGGTCTTGATGTGGAAGCCGGTCCGGCTGCAGGGCGTGGGCGATGGCGTCGTTACCATTAACGCGAACACGCACCCCGCCGGCAAGCTGCTCGAGCCTTGGCGCCAGAAAGTTGACTGCCTGTTTGGGTTGGCACTGAACGGCGGTTACATCAGCGTCGCGAACCCCTATGATCCGAGTCCCAATCCGGTGCCCTGCAGCGCACAAATGCAGGGTACGGTGGATCCGATACTGGGAGAGCCGGTTGTGGGTTGGGACGCCACCCTCAACGGCAATATTGCCGAACTCTTGCAGGAACCGACGCTGATGGGCGCGTACGAAGGCGCGGGCATTACCATCCTCGCGAAAGGCATAGAGAACCCCAATACAGTGAACTGCACCCCGGAGGGCGTCGCTGGCTGCATTCCTCTGAACGCCAGTACCGCTACGGGCGGGGACTGCAACCGCTTTTCCCAATTCTACCAGTCCAACTTCCTTTGCAACCCATCGCGCGTCGACGGCATAAGCGTCACCAACAGTTCCCAAGGTGGTGGAGGTATCTTCGCTCACGGCTGGACCCACTACCTCGAAGTCTCCAATAATAGTGTTCACGGAAATGGCGGCACTCTGACCGGGGGCATCACCATCGGGCAGATGGAGACGGTGGACCCAACCTTGGTCGGCACGGTCGCGCAACCGTTGCTCCAAACCCACCATACTCACGTGCATAACAACTCGGTCACTAACAACGCTGCCTACGGCGACGAATTGAACTCCACCACCCCGTCGTCTGCCGGCGGTGTGACCTTCTGCTCGGGCTCAGATTACTACCGATTCGACTACAACTGGATTTGCGGCAATTTGAGCACCGGTGACGGTGGTGGCGTTGCTCACCATGGGTTCATCTACAATGGCGACATCGAGCACAACTCGATCATCTTCAATCAGAGCATTAACCCGACGCTGACTACCTACGGTGGCGGCCTGGTCGTCCTAGGTGCCGCGCCGGATGGGGCCGCCGGCGAGGCCGGCATCCTGGGGGACATTGATGTCGCTCCTTCGCTTTCAGACGGCACAGGTCCCGGCCTCATCATTAACGCCAACCTGTTCCAGGGCAACACCGCCGAAGAAGGCAGCGGCGGCGGCCTCATGCTGATGCACGTTAACGGAAATGACGTGCTCAACAACCCCAACAATTCGGCTCAGTGGTACCATGTCTCGGTCACGAACAACATTTTCGGGAATAACGTCGCGGGTTGGACCGGAGGCGGAGTCGCGCTCTTCGACGCCGTGAGCGTGGACTTCCGCAATAACACCGTGGTGTCCAACGATAGCACCGCTACCGCGGGCGTACTCTTTGACACGCTCGGAGCCCCGAATGCCAATCACGCCCCGCCGGGATGTGACCCGACGGCCAATCCAAACTGCGGCGGCTTCTCAGTCGTTTCGTCGAACCCCCAGCCGGCAGGTTTGGCGACAGAGCTTCACAGCTCGAACCTGCTACCCGCGTTCACCAACGCCAACGTGACCTGCCCGCCCGGAAATGACACGGTCCCGCCGACCCATGCCTGCACGCGTTACTCGGTACCGAATATTGCCAACAACATCTTCTGGCAGAACCGCGCGTTCCACATCACCACGGCCGGAGGAGTAGTCCAACTGGCTCCGGCGCTGAACCAAACCGGTACGGGCGCCTGCGCCAGCGGAGCGAGTTACTGGGATATCGGCGCCTATAACGATACGGCACCGGGCAACCATGCTTCGGGAGTGACGCTCCATCCGACGTACTCCATTTTGGATGATCCGGGCGACTACTCTGGCGGAAACAACCTTGCCGGGTCCAGCTCGACCGTTACAAGTCAATACTGCGACGGTTCGCGTGTCCCCCCGGAAATTGTGTCGCTAATCTGCAGCGGGCCCCAGGGCAATGCCAACGCTCCCGGATGCATACAGCCAGGAACAGTAGGAGTAGGACACACTGTGCCTGGAGGCGTTCCGGATTCCCTGGTCCCGCCACTCCCGTTGTTCACACTGACTCCAGCGGCAACGGTGGATGAAGGCAGCAACTGGATCAACATGTTCTACGGTCCACTGTCGTTGAGTAACCCGGTCAGCTACACGACCGCAGGCACCGTGCTGCCCCCGCTCGCTAATTACGCACCCCCGTCAGGCTCGCCTGCCGTCGGTGTCGTCCCGAGCTCTGTCTCGCACCCGGCGACCGACTTCTTCGGTAACCCAAGGCCGGATTCGGGCAGTTGCTTTGACATCGGAGCAGTTGAGATCCCGGCGGGCGCAGACGCATGCGGAGGCGGCGGCGGAGGCACAGCGGTTGTGGGCTTCTCCGGGCCCTCGCCCGCGCTGACCACCTCGCCGGCAACTTACGCCACGAAGACCGGCCTCCTCACCGTGAACAATACAGGTACCGGTCCACTTACGTTCGCAACGACAGGGGCGTTCACCGTGACGAAAACGAGCGGTCCCGGATCGTTTTCGCTCACCCTATCGGGAGCGACAGCGGGAACATGTACAGCAGGTGGAGTAGTTGCGGCGGGCGGTTCGTGCACGCTGCGTGTCAACTACGCGCCGCCAGCTTCGCCGGCCTCTCTCGCCACTCCGGGGGTAGCGCATGTGACGCTCACCGACACCGGAGCCGCAACGGCGAGCCAGAACAGCCCTAACTTTAACGGCAACTAAGCTAACCTCTGGGGGCGACCGTAACGGTCGCCCCCCAATACTTAACCGGGCCCAAGCATTGCGAGCCCAAGAGACCGTCAGGAGTGTTCCGTCCATGCTAAGAAAAGTGTTTTTGTCGTGTATGGCGATGTCGGTTTGCATGCCCCTAGCGATGATTGGCGTGGCGAACGCCCAGGCGCCGGCCAAACTTACGGCTGCGCAGATCATCGAGAAGAATGTCTCGGCGAAGGGGGGCCTCGAGGCTTGGCGCGCGGTTCAAACCATTTCCTTCACTGGGAAAATGGAAGCCGGGGGAAAGCAGAACACCGAGCTGCCGCTTCAGCTTCAGCTGAAACGGCCTCATAAGTCACGGATGGAGTTGGAGTTTCAAGGCACCGCGGTGCAGGTCTATGACGGCACGAACGGCTGGAAGCTGCGGCCCTTCCTGGGACGCGACACCGTGGAACCATACTCGCCCGAGGAGCTCAAATCGGCTTCTCTCGAGTCAGAGCTTGACGGTCCGCTGGTTGACTACGCGGCCAAAGGCACCCAAGTGGAGCTTGAGGGCGTCGAGAAGGTTGAAGACCACGATACCTACAAGCTCAAGCTCACCATGAAAGGGGAGCAGGCCCGGCATCTGTGGATCGACGCGGAGACGTTCCTTGAAGCTAAGATCGAGGGGATCCCCAGCCGGATGGATGGCAAGATGCATCCCGTGGAGATCTACTACCGCGATTACAGGTCTGTCGACGGTCTCATGATTCCCTACGTTCGCGAGACGGTCGTGCTGGGGTTAAGGCAGCCGTCTAAGCACAAGATAAGCATCGAAACTGTTGCAGTGAACCCTAAGCTCGAGGATTCTGTTTTCGCCAAGCCTTCGCCGCAGCTCCAAGCACAAGCTAAAGCTGAGAGCAAGTAACAGCACGTAGACGCTGGCTTTTTCGGTCCGGGCGCTGCCCGGGATGTGGCACACTGTTGCTCCGCATACTTCAGACTTGCACTACGAGCACAGCACGAGACGCGTTGTAAGCCTTTCCTTATGGGCTACTTCTGGTAGTGCTGTCGGAAACTCGGCGCGACCGGATGGGCCGAGAAAGGTGAGTTTCTCGGCAATGGTTTTTCCGTACGCCTCCATGTTCCCTGGTCTTCTTTGCGCTTATTGGCTTCGCCGCAGGGCGTTACAGTGGCACCTCCAGCCATGGGGCCCTTGCAGGCACGAAGCGCATTCCGTATTACGTCGACCTCATGCACCTGTCTTATCTATCCGACACGCCGGGGATCGCTCCTGACTGCGGGATGCCGCTTGAGCCAGTCTATGAAGGTGAGGACCTGGCGACAAACGTCAGCTCCCGGCGGGAGCGGTTTCCATCAGCCCTGAAAAGCAGCAGCTCATCGGCGTGGTGTGGAAACGGTGGAAACGAGTTCGGAGACCCGTTTGATCCGCACGACGGGGCGCGTGGAGACCGATGAGGATCGCGTGTATCGCTTGACGGCCGGCACGGATGGCTGGGTGCAATCGCTGCAAAGCAATCCCGGTGGTGCGATCGTCCAGAAAAACCAATTGCCGGCAACGCTCTACAGATGGGAATTTCGCAACACAGGGCAGGCCTGCCTGGGCACTTTGGCAAGCCTCGAACGCGGAAAAACGCTTCCCAACCGGACCACTCAAACTCGAAACCGGCAGATTACCGAGGAACAGTGCATGTCTTGGGTGCGGCACCCAGATCACGGAGCTGGTTAGACGCATCAGATTGCGCGTGATATGAGGTGGTTTCGCGTGCCGACGGGATCGTCCCTGCCGGCAACGTGTCAACCATTATTGTTGATGAGCTTGGCTCGGCGGGGACCAGACGCCGGAAGAGCCGCTCGGATGAGTAACTCCAAGTACAACGTCGTGGCGGAAGCGGCTGAGCTGGGTTAGTCTGAAACTCGTATTTTGGGAGACGATTCATGAAACCGCTCGCGCTGCGCTTGGCCTGTGTGTTCCTCGCAACGGTCTGTGGGGCTCAGAACCCCGCAGACCAGCCACCGACGAAGGACGAGATCGCGAAGTATTTTGAAGTAATGCACGTTCGCGAAAGCATGAAATCCGTCCTCGAATCGGTCTCGAAAGAAACCAAGCAGTTGATTCACGAACAACTGAAGAGAGAGGCCCCGAATGCCACACCCGAGTTCAATGCGCAAGTGGATGGGATGCTCGTGCTCGATGCCGCGACGAGGAAACAGCTCGTTGAGGAGATGCTGGCGAACATAGTGCCCGTTTACCAGAAGCATTTCGCCAAGGGCGATCTAGCTGCGCTCCTCGCATTTTACGATACCCCGATAGGGCAAAGGTTGCTCAAGGAGATACCCGCGGTCACCCAGGACTCGATGCAGGCCACCCAAGTATTGATGCAAAGAAAGACGAACGCGATGATGCAGCAGGTGCACGAGCAAATCGTGAAAACACAGAAGGAAGCCAAGCCCGAGACCGATCAACCAGCTGCGCCATTGACCCCTTCAGCACCACCAGCACCTCCAGCACCGAGCTCGAATTGAGGGGCGCCCAACTTGCAGTAAGGACTCTGAGAGAAAGGCAAGAACGACTGCAGCCGAGCACAGGGCCACAGAGGACGCCGGGTAAGAACTAAGAGCTAAGAACGGAGAAGCGCGGTCAGGGTATTGCGGGCGTGGCGCGCGACATTCCATCCGTCGAAGAGTTACGTAGTCGAGAGAAAACGCACTTCGCTCAGGAAAGGGATACGCATGAACATGAACAGATTTGCGAGACGAGTGGCGGTTGTGGCTGGAGTCTTTTTTTTATGTGCGGCACCAGCGTCGGCCCGCGGGCAGAGCAATACGCCGAGTCGTGCGCCGACTCCGCCCAAGGCCGCACCCGCGGCTCGACCGCAAAGAGCCCCTAGCGCGGCGGACGACTTCGCCGGATTGACCTACACCGACGAACAAAAAGCAAGAATTGACCAGATCCATCAGGATATGAAGTCGCGCAAGGATGCCGTGGCCAAAGACGAAAAGCTAACCCCCGAGCAAAGAGATGCCATGCTTGCGGGGTTCGGCCGTATGGAGCGCACTCAGGTTTTCAAGGTGCTGACGACCGACCAACAGAAAGAAGTCATCAAGAGGATCCGTCAGCGGCACGCGGCCGAGCAAGAGGAGAAGAAGAGGCAGTCCCCGCCAAAGTGAGAATATGAAAACTGTGGGAGGATGAAGAAACCTACCAGGGAACGATTGCCGTAGGGCTTTCTCGCGGATGTTCGCTATGGCCTGCGCAGGTTGCGCAGCAATCGGGGCTTCACGGCCATGGCCCTTGTGACCAGCGAGGTTTCCCCGCGAATTGGCACCACGCAGGCTTGGGTCCTGGCGAGCTACCCAAGCGAGAGCTGGATGCTCATGCGAACAGGGACCGAGGCCACCGGATTTCAGGAATTGACGGCGGACGGTGACTTCGGAAAACCATACCGCGTGAGACTTTCAAGAAGATCGGCTTCTACACCACCCAATCCTTCACTGCAGGCGTGTGGCCTCGGTAGCGCCGCCACCCGATTTTTCAACTCCTTTCTCTCGGCGATCGCAGCATCTACTACTTTCGTGGTCGGGGCTTCTTGGGCGGGTGCGGTTTCAAGTCTGGGGGTTGGCTCCGCGTGCGCTCCGCCGCGAACTCATCGCCCGGCAACCAGCCAATCAATTTAGACCGCGAAGCCGCCGCTACTCCCAACTCATAACCGAACATGGCCATCTTTGCATCGCCCGTAAAATCCATCTTCGCGCCGTATTTATCGGTGGGCCGGTGATAGCGGTGCTCCAGGTAATCCTGTTGTTGTGCCCCGCCCCATGCCTCATCATGCCCTTTGAATTTCAATCCTTGCGCAATCGAAAAAGAGGGAATCCCTAGGCGCGCCAGGCTGAAAGCGTCCGATTGGTAGTAGCGTCCCGCTTCGGGATAGGTCTCCGGCCGGATGGCTAACCCAGAAGCCTTCGCCTGCTCCTGTAACGTGGGATAAAACGTCGTGCGTTCTGCCCCGGTTACTTCGACCTCCTCGGGGTCACCGATGGGTGCCAGCAAGTCGTAGTTTAAGTCCAGCGAGATCTTCCCTGGCGGCACGGGCGAATGCTCCCCGAGGTACTCCGAACCAAGCAGCCCCTGCTCTTTGGCGGTCAGAGCCGCAAACAAAATCGCGCGGTGCACCAGAGGCGCTTGTGACCACAGCCGCGCTACTTCCAACAGCACGCCGCAACCGGTGGCGTTATCCACGGCACCGTTGTAGACCTTGTCACCTTTCATGTCGGGGTCGATACCGAGGTGGTCATAATGGGCCGTATAGAGGACGGCTTCGTTCGACATCGCACCATAGGATGGCAGCGCCGCCAGCACGTTCCTCGCAATGAAGGGCCGCACTTGACTGGCCACGCGCGCCTGCAAGCGCACGGGTAACTCAACCGGCGTGAAGCCTTTTGACTGGGCCCGCTCAAACAGCTTGTCCAGATCCAGCCCGCCCATGCCAACAAGTTTCTTCGCGGCTTCGAGTTGTATCCAAGAGGCCGCCTGCAATTTCGGCCGGGCGTCGGTTGTCAGGTAAGAGCGCTCCTTCCCCCACGAATTCCGCACGACTTCCCATCCGTAACCCGCCAGGTCGGTGCGGTGAATGATTAGCGTCGCGATCGCTCCGCGGCGCGCCGTTTCTTCGAACTTGTAAGTCGATCCTCCGTAATAGGTCAGCGATTTCCCTTTGAAAAACTTTGGGTCGTCGGATGGCGGCTCGTTCACAAATAAAAGCGCGACCTTACCCTTCAGGGTGGCTCCCTTGTAGTCGTCCCAGTCATACTCCGGCGCCTTGATCCCGTATCCAACAAACACGATCGGCGCATCGATATACGCTGCCTCCGTCTGGCTTCCGTTGTTTGTCACGAAATCCTCGAGATTCCTGAGCGTCACCGCTTCCAGGCTCGGGCCCACAAAATTGAAGGACGTTTCGCCGAGCGTTTTGACGCCCACCATCGGCACGTCCTGAAAATAAGTCCCGTTTTCTCCTGCGGGTTTCAATCCGTATGACGAAAACTGCGTCGCGATGTATTCGGCGGCGAGGTCCCCGCCACGCTGGCCAGTGCCGCGTCCCTCGAGCAGATTGCTGGCAAGAAACTTTACATGAGCCCGAATCTTCTCCGGGTCTGGGTGAATCTCCGCACGAACCGAGGTGGCCTCTGGTTTATTCGTCGCCTTACTGGGCTGGGCATCGAGGTAAGAAACGCACCGCAGCACCGCAAAGATGCAGGCCACTGTAAGCTTCAGCTTTCGCATGCTTCACTTCCTCGCAAATGTTGAATTCTCCACGACCACCGTGAATAATGCCAGCTCTCCTTGTAAACGGTGTAAACGGCGCCTCTTTGTCACTCTTTCGCTATTTAGCTTTTCGATGCTTCGATTCGCAGATCTTTCCATTCACTTTCTTCGCCCGTCCTTCAATCAAGTTTCTTCAGCTTGCCCCTGACTCCTGCACGGCCACCATCGGAGGCAAGAAAGGGCAGCTGCTTATAGAGAAGAGAATTTCACGACTTCCCAACCAAGGCGCCTTCTGGGGGGAGCGATCAGCGCGGCCTATCTATCCCAAGGATCCTACTCGTCAATCGCCAATTGTCGGCCGATGATTAACAGTATTAGTATCAATAAGTTACGTATAGCGCCATTGTCATTTTCTCGCCTCACGCACCTTGCCCAAGGGGAAGGTGCGCCCGCCGAATCGGTGTCTTCGGCCCTCTCACCAAGCGCCTACATCGAGTCGCTACTGCGGAGTTGGACCCCTAAGCCAAGAACGTCTTATCAGGCGGTCCGGGGCGTTGCCTTGAGGCGCCAGGCTGCGTCCCTGATTTCCTGATGCGGGGGAAGGGAGTCGGGTTTCGTCGACTTGGAACCAGGCGGTTTGCGCGACTGAAGCGCGTGTTCAGTGAAAATACCTTCTTGCTGCAATTTGCTGCAGTAACGGTTACCTCCTCCCGGTCGCGAACTGAGGTCCTAAATGTGATCTGCGGCAACAAAATCGGGGTCAATACGTTTGTGGCATTGCACCTGCTATCTCGGAGGCAGGGGTTTCACCGAACGACGAAATCGGGCATCAGGCTCGAGGGTGTTGAACCGCTTGTAAAGCCAGAATTAACAAAGCTTATCCCCTGCACCACACCTGGTACGAATCGATGGCATCGGCCCATGAGGACAAAATGAAGCGCTTCGTCAGTTTGCTGTTTCTTGCACTGGTAGCATCGTTGCCGGCGTTCGCGGACTCGGTCCAGCTGAACCCTGGTGGCTTGGTGATTTCGGGTCCTGGCTCCATCTATAGTTACACCAGCATCGCTAGTTGGGCTGGCTCGGGTGGGATCAGTGGCGGATATGTGCGATTCTGGTTGAATAACGAAGTATCCCTCGGCGGTGGTTCGAATGGCTTCGGCTTTGGCTACGCGGAGGTGTACGCCTCGACGCTCAACGGCTTTCAAGAACTGTACGGCTCTTTGCAGAACACGGTGCTGACTGCCTCTGGTCTTCTGACGGCACAGTTCACGGGCTGGAAAGCGTCCTTCGATGGTCAGAACTATACCTATTCGTACTTCAGCAACGGCACATTCACAGAGCAACTGAACCGCTCCGGCGGCTCTGGCAACGGTATTGGCACGATTAACGTGACCGTGCCCGAACCAAGCTCTCTCATGTTGTTCGGGACTGGTCTGGCTGGCCTGGCTGGTGCAATCAGGCGCAAGCTGAAGGCCTGAGGAAGCCCCGGCGCGCTGAAAACCATCCACGCGCGTTCGGCAGGGGCGGAATCAGTAGCCCAATCGGAGCCGAACCCTGATTGGCACGCGCGCAAGGGTTGTGGGATCGCGGTAAAAGTTCGAGCCCTGAACAAAGGTGAGGCCCGCCTGCTTGACGAGAATGCGAGTACCCGGTTTTGGAGTCCAGAATTTGGAGAAGCTGGTCGAGCTTCGGGCAGAGGACGCCGCTCCAGAATTGCTGAGCAGGTCTGCCGAAGCGTAAACTGGATGCTGCTCGAGCGACGCTCATGATTGGATTCGCGACGCAGTCGTAAGGTGGAGAAGGACCAGACAGCGAAGGGCTACACCAGAAGGCAAGTAGAACGAATCGGCCGGGATCTCTGACTCCCCATCAGTGGTTACGCGGGTCATTTAGGAATAGGGGTAATGTCTAACGATCGAATGCTAGGCCCAAAGCGGATGCTGCTCACGTGCTTTCTCGTCGGCGTGCTCGCTTCTCCCACTCGTAACCAAGCCGTTCAAAGCAAGGAAAAATCTGGTACGCCCGCGGTGGCGAGCACCCCAGCTGCGGTTCCGCATGCTGCAGCAGTACCGTCGATCGCTACAACGGTCCCCAGCGGGCGCCAGGCTACGATGTTGCGGCGGCGCTGGGGCATTGACGACATTCACCTGCGCGCAGTCGCCTCGGGCTCCTTGATCCGGTTCAGCTATCGCGTGGTCGATGCCGACAAGGCCAAGATCCTGAACGACAAGAAGGTCACTCCGTACCTCATCGACGAGAAGAATGGTCTCGCACTCCAAATCCCGCAACTGGAACAGGTCGGCCAACTACGACAAGTGTCCACGCCTCAAAATGGTCGCGAATACTGGATGGCGTTCTCCAACAAAGGTCGAACTGTAAAACCCGGAGACCACGTGACCGTGATCATCGGCAGCTTTCGGGTAGAGGAACTGGTGGTCGAGGCAAGTTCGCGGCAGCTCCCCTGATCAGCGGCCGGCTGGAAGGTTCACGCCAGCAGGACAAGAGTGGGAGAATCCCGATGATGGAAAAAATCGGCGAGCTGGGCAAAACAGTTCTCATCCCGCCAATGGTGGGAATACTCGATGGTCCCGTCGAACAACAGATTCTTGTAAAACCTGGCACCCGTATCGATTCAGTGATCGGGACCTTTCTCGGCGACCGCCGGTGAAGTGTTGACCGACGACCTCATGAACTCGCGATGCCGGCGCATACTCTTGGCTTCCGTGGCCTGCCTGGTTTTTTCCCCGAGTTTTTGCGGCTACGCGGGCGCACAACAGAGCAAGCCGGTCGGCAGAGCCGCTTCGACCGCCTCGGAAGGCCTCGCCTTCAGCTCACGTGACAAAGAGACAATCCGAGTCTTTTACGAAGCCCTTATTGGGAAGGCAGGAAGGCCATCGGTCTCGGGTGGAGGACGGGCGCCGGAGTTTCAGCTGCATGTCGAACCGGGTGACTCGCTGCCACCCGCCTGGGGGAAGCGGCTCACCCCCTTTCCTCCTGGGCTGGAGAGCCGCTTACCCTACCTTCCGCCCCACTACGCACGAGGATCGATCGATTCGGATATTCTGATTGTGGACATGCGAACGCGGCGAATTATGGACATTCTCCACAACCTCTTGAGATTCTGAGGCAGCGCCAAGTGGACTTAACGTCGATTTTCGCGGATTGCCCATTCGTTGTTGCAATCTTCCATCGATTGCGCGAAACAATCTGACACGACCGCATATTGCTCTTGACACTTTTCGCAACATCGACTAAACATCTTCGACAGCGCTAGATTCGTTAACCGCAAATTCCTTAGCAAACACTCCCAGCCGGAAAGAAGGACCGCCATGATGTCGGCGAGTTCGACAATGTCCTAGCTGAAATCACCTCGCCACACCAAAGTGCATCCCCTCTACCCTACCAACGCGCATCGGGATGTGGTTCTGTTTTGACCAGGATTCCCATACGGTTCCGCTTAAGCAAGAGATGGCAGGGAGACTGATAAAGACCTCTCACCGCGTGTCCGGGGTCACTGACGTCTGGGTCGAACCAGGTGTCAGGCAATGGTTTCAGTCCGTCTTTAGCTGACGAGAAAGGGCGATCTGCGAATACGCCGCTTTGCTAGATTCATCACACACGCCCGCTGAGAAAAGCAGAAATGCCGATGGGTCGGTGTTGACGTCGATGATTCCCACGATGAAGTTACCAGAAGTTTGCATTCGTTTTACAAGCTCCCGTACTAAGATGAGGCCGGTCACCACTGGCTGCGCTCACGTCACGGTCAGATCGTTGGTCGACGACAATCCCAGGCTGAGTTCCCCTCCAACCACAGCATCCGCGCCTCCCCTGCTTGAACCTGAAGTTTTCTCCAACGAGGTGAAATATGCGCACTTTGCTCTTTCTGGCCACGCTTCCGCTGCTTCTCGCCCATCTCGCGATGGCTGACGACAATAATTTTGCAGTAGGAACCTGCAAACCTAAACTCACCAGCTTTTCCACGATTCAGGCCGCTGTCAGCGCGGTTCCCCCAGGCTCGACCGTTCTGGTGTGTCCCGGTGTTTACCCGGAGCAAGTCACGATTTCGCGGCCTCTGACTCTGCAGGGCATTGCGGACAGCAACCTCGACCAGATCGTGATGACAGTGCCTGGTACCGGCCTCGCCAACGTGACAAGCGTGTTTGGCGAGTTGGTGGCCACCCAGGTGCTCGTTCTGAATGCTGGCCCGGTGAACATCACTAACATCGCAGTAGATGGCACCGGCGGTGACCAGGCATGTGCTACGTCGGGCATATGGCTGGCGGGGATTTTCTACGGTTCTGGGTCCTCCGGCGAGGTAAGTCGGGTCCGGGCAAGCGGTCAGCTGGATGGGGGCTGTGGCGTCGGGATCTGGGCAGAAAATGGCGTCAGTTCGAACCAGTCCGTAACCGTTCAAGGCAGCAGCGTGCATGATGTGGATGGCTATGGCATTTCCGTCGGCTCCAGTGGGACGACGTCAACGCTCAGCGTCACGGTCAGAGACAATGTCGTTTTTCCGAACATCGCGTCCGCCGCTGGCATTGTCGCGAACAGTGTTAACGGTGAAATCAGGGACAACGACGTGAGTAATGCTCTGTTCGGATTGTTTGCCTCGGCTCCCGACGCGCGTATCTCGTCGAATAACGTGACCTCCACAAATTATGGCGTCGTGCTTATCGCCAGTGGCAGGGTCCAATCCAACGATATATCAAACTCTTCTGTGGACGGAGTCGTTCTCAGCGCCCCGGGCGCAACCGTTGAGTTCAACCGCATTATGTTCACGGCATCGGTGGGGATCGAGTTTGATTGCTTCGCCGGCACCGTGGACCACAACACGATCAACGATGCCGTAATCGGACTCGCCGATGTCCCTGCGAGTTTCAGCGGATCGAATATCTTCGCCAACACTGGGATCGCAATCTCTTTAGGCACCGGCTGCCCCGCCCCGAGTTCAGTGAAAGGAGCATCCCGACTGGGTGGGCTGAGTTCATTCTCGCGCTGGCGTACGCCTGCCAATCCGTCCGGCGTGCACCCGTAAGGCACATGAGGGGGGAGGCGGCCACGTCCTGATCGTTAGCGCCTCCCTCGAAAAGAAGCCGGTTGCAGCATTTCGAGTACTCGGGGCGGCTCACGGCCAATCTGACGTGCCTGCAACCTAGGGAGAAGATCCCGCTTGGGACAATGCCGGGATCAATTCCCCGAGCCGCGCCCAGCACACCGTCTGAACGTTTTACTGGGCGCTGGCCAGGGAAGCGCCCGCGAACAGACGAAGACTGCTGCCGGAGCGATTGCGGCTGCTGGCAGGAAGCGAACCTGCACGATCTCGAGCGGGTCGATTCTGATATTCGGGAGCGCGTGTTGCTGATCGAGATTATGCATTTCGGACTTGCGACGGGGAGGCTCGTGGTGAATTTCTCGCAGGAGCGGCGACCTGGCAAATCGCAATGGTCGGCCCTGGTTCGCCAATTCCGAAGCAGAGGCAAGGTCAACCTTGCCCGTAGCGTGGTTCGACAAAGTTCTCGCAGAATGGTCGTCCGTTGGTGCGGTTCAAAGTCCTCACGGAACCGGCGAGGTGACGCCCTTTGATGCATTCCTGCCGCCGTGTCCAACTCCTTTTCGTCCGCCCGCTCTTGCTGCCAGGAATTTCAGGGGCGCCCGGCCGATTCTTCACTGCAAGTTTCGTTGAATAAATTTCTTCCGGACGCGGAGCGGGAGCAGAGCCGAGTGCCCGCTTGCGGGCGATCACGCGAAGATTTCTCGCAAAAGCCCGCGACCTCTGGCTGCGGCCGCGCTCGGATCGGGTAACACCCGGGGAACCTCGCCAAACCCCCAACGGGGCATTTCCACGTCCCTAACCTGCTAAAAACAGGCCAGATCCGATCCTTGACAAAACATTACAAATTGCAATATAAACATAGCGATTTGGCATATGACGCTGGGCGAGAAAATCCGCTACCTGCGCGAGGTCGAAGGGTCCTTGCGCGAGCTGGGGCGCCCCATGACCCAGCAGGAAATTGTGCGTGCGGTGAAGCAGGAGCAGGGCAAGAGCATCAGCCAGTCCTACCTCTCGCAGATTGAGCGCGGCTCGCGCCGTCACATGACGCAATCGTCGCGCACGTTGCTGGCGCGCTTTTTTAAGGTGCATCCCGGTTTTCTGGTCGATGACCCCGAGGGCTACCACACCGAGTTGGTGTCGGACCTGCGCACCACGGAAGGCAAACTTGACGTGTGGTTGCTGCAAGGCTCGGAGCGGTTCGTGAGCGACCGCGAGGTGAGCGACGTGCTCATCAAGTGCGCGCGCCACAAAGATACGCGCAGCTGTTTCCTGCTGCTGGGGGCGATTCTCGATGCGCCCGGTCTTGCCGAACGGCTGCTCGAAGCGCTTGATCCCGATGCCGCGCGCAACCATCGCAGCCGAAGCCGTAAGAGCTCGGAAGGGAGGCGGGTCCAATGACGTGGGCAGATTTCTACTTGACCTGTTTTGCGCTCGGTTTCGCCTTCAGCGCGCTTTCGTTTTTGGGCGGAGGATCGCGCTGGCGCTTCCATCTGCCCCACGTTCCGCATGGCGCCGGTCATGTGCCGATCCCAGGCGCAGCCCACGCTCCGGTCGCCGGCCATGGGCCGGGTGCTGGCCATGCGCCTCGAACCGGCGGGTCCGGCGCAGCCGAGAGCCTGTCCATTTCGCCGTTTAACTTCGTCACGTTCACGGCGTTTCTGGCGTGGTTCGGCGGAACCGGCTACTTGCTGACCCGCTATTCAAGCGTGTGGTTCGTGATGGGGCTCGGGATCGCGCTGGCCAGCGGCCTGGTGGGCGCGGGCATCGTGTTCCTGTTCCTCAGCAGGGTCCTGACCTCGGAGGAAGAGTGCATGGATCCCGCCGATTACGAGATGGTCGGAGTCCTGGGCCGCACCTCGCTGTCGATTCGCGAAGGCGGCACGGGCGAAATCATCTATTCGCAAGCGGGCACGCGCCGAACCTGCGGCGCCCGCAGCGAGGATGGGGGCGCCATCGCCAAGGGCGTGGAAGTGGTCGTGACACGATATGACCGCGGAATCGCCTACGTGCGTCTGTGGACAGAAATGTCCGGTGAAGACGCCGCCAGCGAGGGCGCGACCAAGGCATGAGCCGTTGCGCTTCGGCAGAGACGCGGCCAGCCTCGTCCCTGCCGTGACGAGGGCGGAGCAGGAAAGATCGAAATGGTTGATATCAGAGAACGCCTTCAGTCGTGCCGACTGAGTGCGGATCGAACCGGGCTTTCGCCTCGGAGGTCAACAGCGATGAACCGCAGATTTTTCACAATCCTGACCGCGTTGCTGTGGCTGGCCCTGCCGCTCACCGCCCTGCGCTACGGGCAAGTCTGGGACCAACTCCCACTGCGCATGGCGACACACTTCAGCGCCAATGGCCAGCCCAACGGCTGGATGCCGCGCGAGGTCTCGCGCTACTTCGCGCTGGGCCTCACCGCGTTCGCCCTGGTCATTTTCACCGGCATCACGGTCGTGGTCCTAAAGCAAAAGGCTACGCCCGATTCGTCTACGTTCGCGCTGCTCGGGTTCTTCTACCTCATCCAGGGCTTGGTGTTCTACGCGAATGAGAGCGTCCTCCATCACAACCTCACCGGCAGCCCCGTCACCGTGGCGCCGATGTTGCTTGCAGTGCCCATAGCGATCGTAGTTTTCTCGCTGATCTATCTGCGCGCCCGGCGCGGTGCTGCTCTTCCGATAGGCCAGACGCTAGCCGATGAAGTTCACAACTCGCCGGTCTTTGCGACCCTGTTCGCGTCGCTTGCCGCGATCCAGATCGTGATCCTCGCTTCCGTTGCGCAGGCCGGAGTTCGCCTGGCGATGGGTCTGATGGGATTGCTGTTTTTGCTCATCGCCGTCCAGGCCTGGAGCGGCTTCCAGTATCGCTTCACGCCCGATGGCCTTGAGATCCGGACGCTTGGCCTCCGCCTGCGCTCGATTTCACGCGACCAGATCGGCCGCTACAGCGTTGAGAAGTGGACCGCGTTACGAGGCTACGGGATCCGGGGCGTCGGCAACACCCGCGCCTACGTTTGGGGCAACAAGGTTGTGCACATCACCACGGCCGAAGGCGAAGTCTTCCTGGGACACAACGATCCGGCGCGCATCGTGCGCGACCTGGACACGATGAAGCAGTTCGCACATTCATAACGGTCTAGGAGTTTCCGAGCATTGCGAGGAGGAGATATGACGTTCGGCATACACACTGAAGTCTGGGTCATCGTGGGACTGGTCGTGCTGATCACGATGTTCCTGATGAGCTTCCTGGCCAGGCTCTACCGCAAGGCGGGCCCGCACGAAGCGCTCATCATTTACGGATTCGGGGGGACCCGGGTGGTGAAAGGTCACGGAGCCATCGTATGGCCCATGGTGCAGATCTGCCGGGAGCTTTCCCTGGAACTGATGTCGTTCGACGTAGCCCCGCAACAGGATCTCTACACCAAGCAAGGTGTGGCGGTCACGGTCGAGGCGGTCGCACAAATCAAGGTCAAGTCAGACGTCGAGTCGATCCTGACCGCATCGGAGCAGTTTCTGACCAAGAGCGACCAGGAGCGCGAAGGCCTGATCCGCCTGGTGATGGAAGGCCACTTGCGCGGCATCATCGGGCAGCTCACGGTGGAAGAGATCGTGAAGCAGCCCGAGATGGTGGGCGAGCGCATGCGCGCCACCTGTGCGGATGACATGAGCAAGATGGGGCTGGAAGTGATTTCGTTCACCATCAAGGAAGTCCGCGACAAGAACGAGTACATCACGAACATGGGCAAGCCCGATGTGGCTCGCATCAAGCGCGATGCCGACGTGGCCACCGCCGAAGCCGAACGCGATACTGCGATCAGGCGGGCGGTTGCGACTCGCGAATCCGCGGTTGCGAAAGCGCAAGCTGACCAGGAACGCGTGCTGGCCGAGACGTTGTCGCAAGCCAAGCAGGCCGAAGCGCAACGCGACCTCGAAGTCAAGAAAGCGCAGTACCTTGAAGTCACCAAGAAGCAGCAGGCGCAAGCCGACAAGGCATACGACATCCAGGCCAATGTCATGCAGCAGCAGGTCATTGCCGAGAGCGTGCGCGTCCAGCAGGTCGAGAAAGAGGGCCAGGTCAAGGTTCAGGAAGCCGAGATCATGCGCCGGGAGAAAGAACTGATCGCGACTGTGCTGAAGCAGGCCGAGATTGAGCGCCAGCGCATCGAGACGCTCGCCCAGGCCGAGAAGCAACGCCTCATGTCGGAAGCCGAAGGTCACGCCTCGTCGATCCGCCAGCAGGGCGAGGCCGAAGCCGAAATCATCTTCAAGAAAGGTGAGGCGGAAGCCAAGGCCATGAACGTCAAGGCCGAGGCCTTCCAGGAGTACAACCAGGCGGCGGTCCTCGACAAACTGCTCACCGGCTTGCCGGAGGTCGTCAAAGCGCTGGCCAGTCCGCTCGCGAACGTCGACCGGATCACCGTGGTCTCAACCGGAAACGGCGACGCGGCTGGGTTGAACAAAGTGACCGGCGACCTGACCAAGATGGCGGCCCAGGTCCCGGCGTTGTTCGAGACGCTCACCGGCATGAAGCTCGGCGACATGCTCGGCAAGGTCCGCCAGATTGGCGACAAGGCCGAGAAGCCTTCCGACAACGGTGGGAAGAAGTAAGGACGGGCAGGGGACGGGCGCAAGGGCCCGTCCCGTTTTGAGAACGTGGAGCGACGCGAAGGCAGGCGTGGGCCGTCCCGGACCATGGTTGAAGGGGCGGCCTGTCGGCCGAGCCAAGTTCGGCGCGAAACTGAGACGAGGAGCGCAAGTCATGATTCGCAAATCAAGTTTCGGAACAGGCATCGCGCTGGGAGTTGGGATCGGCGCGGCCTTGGGTGTGGCGCTGCACAACCTGCCCGTCTGGGTCGCCTTGGGTGCGGCCGTGGGTGTCGCCTTCGGGCTGATGTTGCACCGCCGGCGAAACGGAGTGTCGCAGTGAACCTTGCCGCCGAACAAGCATCGTCCCCAAAGGGTCGATGGAGCGGCGAGCCGGGTCGAGCCAAGCTCGGCCTGTCGAGCCCCGCATCAGGCAGCGGGAGCAAAGGAATCGTTTTGTATGACAGCAGCAGCCAAATCGAAGCATCTGGGCCTCAGCGTCGTGATCGGGATCGCGATTGGCGTTCTGGCTGCGATCCTCTCGGGTCATGTCGCTGTCTGGCTCATCGCCGGAATCTTCGTTGGCATCGCGGCCGGTGCATCCTTGGGCCGCAAGAAATGTCCCGAGTGCGAAGCCAGAGAGCACGCGGGCGTGCGGCAAACGGCGAGCTACGAGCGATGAGTTACGAGCTGACAGCTCATGGCTGATGTCCAAAACCGGGAACTGGGAACTGAGAACCGATAATTGAGAACTGAGGTGTTCCATGGCATTACTCGAGCGCGTTTCCACATTAGTCCGGGCCAACCTGAATGATCTCATCGACAAGGCGGAAGACCCGGAAAAGATGATCAAGCAGGTCATCCTCGACATGCAGAACCAGCTTCTGCAGGTCAAGACGCAGGTGGCGATCGCCATCGCCGACCAGCACCTGCTCGAAAAGAAGCAGAAAGAGAACGAGGACAAGGTCGCGGAATGGATGCGCAAGGCCGAGCTCTCGGTCGACAAGAAGCAGGACGACCTGGCGCGCGCCGCTCTGCAGCGGGTCGAGAGCTATCGCGACCTGAGCACCAGCTTTGGCCAGCAGGTGACCGACCAGAAGGCCCAGGTCGAAAACCTGAAGACCGCCCTGCGCCAGCTCGATCAAAAGCTGACCGAAGCCCAGGCCAAGGCTGATCTCCTGATCGCGCAGCACCGCCGCGCCCGCGCCGTAGGCAAGGCCAGCGACGCGAAAATCAACATCGGCGACGGATCGAAAGCCGCGGCCTTTGATCGCATGAAGCACAAAGTCGTGCGCGAGGAAGCGGTCAGCCAGGCGAAAGCCGAGATCGCGGTCGACGACGTCGAAGACCGCCTGGCCGCGCTTGAGAAGGAAGACCGCATCGAGCAGCTGCTGGTTGAGCTGAAGACCAAGCGGGGCGCGTAGGGTCGCGTCGCAGAAATGGGAGTCCCGCCCCGCAGAACAGGCTGGGCGCGCAGGTGGATGTTTGCGGTCGGGGTTCTGCTCGTCCTGCTTGCGGTGGGCTGATCTTGCAGTGGGATGACCTTGCGGTGGGTTGATGAGCCGGGCGCTCGTCGACCACGACAACGATACCCGCCGATCGAGTATTCTCCCACGATTGTGGTCTGCGAAGGAATTCTGGCGTGGGCTTTGCTGATTCGAGACTCGTTTGTGCCGTTTCGCCTAAGTCGGAAGGCCGCTGCCCTTGGTGCCCGGTTTGGCCGCAATCGCAGATCGATTGCGTAACGATCGTGCAGCGACGATCCTTGAGCACGGCCAGTGGCTGAGACCAGTGGGCGCTGGGGCCAGCTTGCCTAGACCGGAGGTCCACCTGTGAAAGAAGCTGGCACCCGCCATTTTGTTGCTCGTCGCTCTCTCGGCTCGTGCCTCAATCACCTGTTCCAGACCCGCCAAGACCGGCGCTCCCGCCGAGTATGCGGAGACCATGTCGCCGGGCGCGCTCGACCAGATCAGCGACTGGATTTTGAAGCAGTAGGCCTGCCAGCCAGCAGAGCGCCAGCACGCAGCGAAGCGCAGGGGCTGAAAAAGCTGCGGTCACGATACAATCGAGGAAAAGGCCAATGCGCAAGGTTTTCCATTTCGATTCGCCCTCCGACCCTTACGTGGCCGACGCGGCGGTGCTGTGCTGCTTCGACCACCGCATCAGCACGGTCGTGCGGAAATTTCTGCGCAAGCAGGGTATCGACCGCCCCGACATGATTGTTGTGGCGGGTGGCGCCCTGACGCTGGCTTCGCCGCGCAACGACTTCGAGCAGGACTTCATCCTCGAACAAGTGCGCATGTCGATTCGTCTGCACCAGACCACGCGGGTGCTGGTGGTGAGCCACTCCGACTGCGCAACCTATGGCGGGCTCGCCCATTTCAAGGGCGATCGCGCGGCCGAGGCGGAGCATCATGGCGACCAATTGCACCGGGCGGCACAACTGCTGGCATCGAATTTTCCGGAGATCTCGATTGAGCCTTACTTTGTGAAGTTTGATGGAGTGTGGGAAGTGCAGCCAACTGCGCGACCGCGCGCCCTGCCGGGCCACGACCTGCAAGCAGTGGGCTAGGAGGGGGCGAATCTGGCTGCGAGCCAGAAGCTCGGGGTAGTTTTTTCGAACCTGGTCTTCTGCTCTGGCTCCAAACTCTCAATCGGCCGCTCTGCTATCTCTATATAAGTCTTTCCCTGCAAACTACAAACGATTTGAGTCGTCGCCCGCGCCCGGGCCGTTGAAGGTACAGAACGCGTTTCACAGACCGGTAAAGGTCAATCTACGAGATGAGACGACCGGGCTAGGATTCAGAATCAGCATCCGATTCAGCGCGCGGGGCGAACGGGAGTTCTTCCGTCGTTTCCTCACCCCAATCGAGCGACAGGGTGCGGGTGGTGGTTTCGATCTGGTCGAGTTCGGGAATTTCCTCGGTGATGGGCGCGCCCAGTTCGGGGAACTTGCGGGCGGTGACCATGACGCGGCTTTCCATGGAACCCGCCGCCTTGTTGTAGGACTCCACCGCGCGATCGAGACCTTTGCGCAGGTTGTCCATGTGGATCGACAGGCTACGCAGGCGGTCGTGCAGTTCCTTGCCGAGCGCGCTGATCTGCTGCGCGTTGCGCGCGAGTTTTTCCTGGTTCCATCCGTACGCGACGGCCTTGAGCAAGGCAATGAGGGTCGTGGGGGAAGCCACGATTACGCGCTGGCTCACGCCTTGTTCGATCAGGCCGGGGTCGTGCTCGAGCGCAGCGCTGAAAAAGGTTTCGCCGGGCAGGAACATCACGACAAACTCAGGGTTTGAACTGAACTGCTCCCAGTAGGCCTTGGAGGCGAGCGCACGCATGTGCTCGCGCACCTGGCGAGCATGGTCGATGAGCTTGTCGCGCCGGATTTGGTCGTCGGTGGCTTCGACGGCCTCGAGGTAGGCCTGCAGCGGCGTCTTTGCATCCACCACTACGTTCTTGCCGCCGGGTAATTTCACCACCAGGTCGGGACGCAGGCGCCCGTCACTGGTGTTGACCGTTACCTGCTCGTCGAAGTCACAGTAGGCTTCCATGCCGGCGATCTCGACCACACGCTTCAGCTGGATTTCCCCCCAGCGTCCGCGGACCGACGGAGTGCGCAAGGCCTTCACCAGATTTCCGGTCTCGGCTTGCAGGGCCTTTTGAGTGCCGATCAGCGATTGCACTTGCTCGGTGAGCGCGCCATAGGCCTGGCTGCGATCCTTTTCAATCTGCAGAATCTGGTTGTCGACCTTGTTCAGCGACTCCTTGATGGGCCCAACCAGCGTCTCGACCGCCTTCTGGCGCGCTTCCAGATCGCCCTTGGCCTCGCTCTGGAATTTTTCGAGGCTCGTCTTGGCGAGTTGCAGGAACGATTGGTTGTTGCTCTTGAGGGCGTCGGAAGCTAGGGCCTGGAAGGCTTCGCGCAGTTCCTCGGTGGCGCGGTCGATCAGGTCGAGTTTTTCGGCCGACGACTTTCGTTCATGCTGAAGCGTGGATTCGAGAGCGGCGACCTGCTCCCGCAGCTTCGCATTGGCTTCCTGTTGCCGGACGAGCTCGCTGCGGGCAGCGGCTAAGTCCTTTTCGATCATGGACAAGCGAACATGGGTTCCAGCCTGGCGCGAACGCAGTCCGAGCCACGCAAGCGCGCTGCCAAACAGCGCGCCGAGAACCACGGCGGTCAGCAGTCCGATGGCCATTGGTAATTAGCTGTGCCTGGATTCTAGCGGCTAGAGTGGGTGTGTAGCAAAGAAGAAGTTTGTGCCGTCGAACACACCTCCCAGGGTCTGACGCGTAGGCACAATCAGCATGTCACGGGCCCTGATTACCGCCGCACTGGTGCTTGCCACCGGTGCACTGCCGGCGCAAGTGAAAGTAAAGCCGGCTGCCGCCAAGACTTCAGATCGCGCTGTTGCCTCGGATTACCAGCCCTCCCCGAATTTCGACGCCGAAGCCGAACAGCAACTCCTGCAAATGGCCAATCAGGCCCGGGCGCAAGCCGGAGCCCCTCCCCTGCACCTGGATGAAGGACTGACCCTGGCGGCACGCGCGCATGCCGACGTCATGGCGCAGCAACAACAGCTCTCCCACCAATTCGATGGCGAACCCTCCCTGCCCCATCGACTGGCCACGACCAGCGCGTTGCATCTGGACCGCGCCGGAGAGAACGTGGCTCTGGACCTAACGCCCGAACAAGCGCACGAGCACCTGATGCAGTCGCCGCCGCATCGCGAGAATCTGCTGGATCCCGCCTACGACGTAGCCGGATTCGGGGTGATCCGCAGCGCAGCGCGTCTGTATGTGGTCGAGGATTTTGGCCACAGCCTGCCTGCCTACACTTCCGGCCAGACCGAAGATGCGATTGTCGAAGTGGTGAGCCGCATGCGGCGCTCGGCAAATCTGCCGGTGCTGAGGCGGCAAGCAGAATCCACCTTGCACGATGCCGTCTGCTCCATGGCACAGCAAGACCGCCTGGGGACGCGCGCCATGCATGATCTGGCGCAACGCTACTACGTGGTGAGCTACACCAACATGCACCCGGAAGTGTTGCCCGCCACCGCGAACCGGCTGATCGGCGATCAACACCTGAAGAATGTGGTGGTCGGCGCCTGTTACGCGCGGACGGCCACCTATCCCACCGGGGCGTACTGGGTGGGACTACTGTTCTACTGAGAACTCCGCGAGACTTTCAAACAACCCAGAATTTTGGCAGAACCTGACGTTTGCCCCGTGAGTCAGCCACTGGCGGTCGATCCAGGGGATAACCGGGTTGATTCCGAAAGTTGCGCGTAGTGCGTTTCAGGTTTCCCGACAACGATGAATCGGAGGTAAGATTGGCGCATGGCTAAGAAAACTGGAATGAGTGATTCGTCCCTCTGGATCCTCACGATCGTCCTGCTGGCAGTGGCCGTCTTCATGTATTTCAGGAGATAGCTAGCGACGACCGGAGCGGTCACTCCGGCGATTCCCGAATTTCACGGTTGAGCGCGGCGTCCGAGGAGTTTCCAGGTGTGCGAGCGGTGGCGTTGCGGCTTTGAGAGCCGGACAGACATTTGACGGCTATTTCACCACCGGGGTGGCGTCAGTCGCGATGCAGACCCACTTGCCAGATTTGAACAGCCAGGTGTCTACGAACTGCTCGCGCCGCGTGTAGGGCTTCCCGCTCTCCACACCCTTGACGCGCATCACTCCGGAGGCGATGGCGACCTCTCCGAACACGCGCACATGTATCGATTCCGGCGCGACCTGCTGCTCCTGGGAGTTGGTGGCATGCACGCTGGCAAGGAAGTCGGCCTTGGTCTGTACGCTGCCGTCGTCGTTGACCAGGACAACCGCCTTGTCGAGAATCTCGTCCAGCGCCTTTTTGTCGCCGATCTTGTAGGCCTGGTTCCAGGTTTTCTCAAGCGCGATGATTTTCGATTGGATGGCGGCATCGGAGGAGGTCTCTTGCGCCACTGCAAACCCGGTGGCTGCGAACAGGAAGGTCAGCAAAAGGCTGATGTTTTTCACGGGGCAGTCCTCTTGGACGCAGTATAGGGCAATCGGTCGCAAGGTCGCAGTGATCCTCCGGCGATGTTCCACAGAAGTCACGGGATTGCAGAGGGATGAGGAGTCAGACCGCCACGGGCCCGCGGCTGGCAGGCGATGGGAGCATAGGGATGGTGCTGCTGGTCCGCAGGCTGGCGTTGCTGGACTCTTCGCGAGCTGGCAATCAGGCGCTTCCGCATGTCGTGAGCCGGCCGGCAAGGAAGCGACCGCCGAGGGCTCTGTGCTACTCTCCATCCAAGCCTCTCTCGCCACTTTGCCGGCCCTATGGAAGCCGCGCCCCACATTCGTATCGGCACCGCCGGATGGTCCTACAAGGACTGGGAGGGCGTGTTCTATCCGCCGGAGTTGCAGCGCAAGAAGGTCCATGCGCTCGAATACCTGGCCCATTTTTTCGATGTGGTCGAGATCAATACTTCGTTCTACGGGCACATCAAGCCGGAACTGGCGAAGGTCTGGATCCGCAAGGTCGCCTTCAATCCAAACTTCATGTTTACCGCCAAACTGCACCGGTCATTCACGCACTCGCCGCTGGCGGTGACCGAGCCCACATCAGCCGCGTCGATCCGGCCGACCGACGAGGACGAGGCGAAAGCGCGCGAAGGTCTGGACGTGCTCGCTGCGGCGGGGAAGCTGGCTGCGCTACTGATCCAGTTTCCGGTCTCCTACAAGAATACCGGCCTGAATCGCGAGTACCTGGAAACGCTGTTGCGGCAGTTCATCGAATATCCGCGGGTCGTCGAAGTGCGGCATGACAGCTGGAACAACCCGGAGACGCTGGCGTCATTCGCGCGCGGGGACGTGGCCTTCTGCAATATCGACCAGCCAGTGATCGGGAATTCGCTGGAACCGACCGAGCACGTGACTTCAAGGCTGGGCTATGTGCGGCTGCATGGGCGCAACTACCAAGACTGGTTCGACAACGACGACCGCAACGACCGCTACAACTATCTCTACAGCGAAAAAGAACTCGAAGGCTGGCAGGGAAAGATCGAGACCATCGCGCAGAAAGCGGAGTCCACCTATGTGATCACCAACAACCACTACCAGGGCCGCGCGGGCGTGAATGCGCTGGAGTTGAAGGCCATGCTTGGCGGCACGCGCGTGAAGGCGCCGCCGGGGCTTTTGGAGAACTATCCGGAGCTGAAGAAGTTTGCCGATCCGGACCATGAGGCAGCGGATCCGAATTTATCGCTGCTGGCGTGAGCACAGTTTGGCAAGGAGCCACGGGGTCCGAAGAAAAACCTGGAGAAAATCCTCAGGGTGTCGGAAGGTCGATTTCGACGCAAGATGTCGAGGTTGATGCTGCTTATTGGGGTCCGGATGCTCGCGGGCGGCGCAAAAATGACGCGCCTGGAGTTGTTGTTGCCCGGGGCTGCGCCGATGATCTGCCGCGCTATCGTCAATGGTTTCAGGCGACCAGGGTGGCTTGGGGTGGAGTTCTGCATTGTGTCGGCCAAACGGCAAGGGGCAGGTGATCGACAGCGATTCAACAGTACACGCCGGAATTTCGTTGGAAGAAGTGGAAAGGCTCCTGGGCCAACCTGATTTTCCACGACCGCTACCATTCGGTCATCTGGCAGGCGGCTGAAAACATCGGGGACCCAAAACCCTACACCAACGATTCGCCCGCTACTACAAAACTTTACCTTTCTTGACTGTCTCTTCACCGGTCCTTTGCCGCTTCCGGGAGTCTATGCTTTCAGCACGGACCGCTGTGCGTAGGAGGCACACACCATGAAAGCGGACCGATTCGTCATCAGGCCGAAGTTGCTGGCTGCTCTTGCCTCATCCGCTCTGCTTGCGGCCGGAGTTGCCGCGCAACAGGCGCCCAACCCAAGCCCCTATCCGGAACATGGTCAGGTCATCTCCACCCGCCTTGCAGCCGAAGCGGTCGGAAGCGCGGGCAGCGTTGCTTCCTTGAAAAGGTTGATCTACCGCGTGGATTGCGGTGACCTCTACTACGATCTTCAGGGAGGCCGAAAAGCGTCTCTCGCCGTCGGCGAGAATGTTACCTTGCGAATAGAAAAGCAAAAAGCCTATCTGGACGACGGCAAGAATGGCAAACGTTACAACATAGTCGGAACCGGCAAGTCCGATCAGAAGCAGAGTCCCCAACCAAACTAGAGCGACCGCGCCAGCGCCGACCGACCAGCCGTGCATCGATGAAGGGTCGCTTGGCTATTCATGGGTTGACCCTGGAGAGTATTTCTCCGTGCCTCGGTGGTGAAAACTACTGCGCAGCCACTTCCAGCTTGGCGGCGTAGTGGCTTTCCACGTAGTCGTTCAGGATCGCGAGGAACTCGGCGACGATCTTGTCGCCTTTCAGGGTGGTGAACAGGCGGCCGTCGACGTAGACCGGGGCTTTCGGTTCTTCGAAAGTGCCGGGCAGCGAGATGCCGAGGCTGGCGTGCTTCGATTCGCCGGGCCCGTTTACGACACAGCCCATCACCGCGACCTTCATCTCTTCGACGCCGGTGTAGTGGTCTTTCCATACGGGCATCTGCTCGCGCAGGTAGGTCTGGATCTGCTCGGCCATTTCCTGGAAGAAGGTGCTGGTGGTGCGGCCGCAGCCGGGGCAGGCCGTGACTTGCGGGGTGAAGCTGCGAATGCCCAGGGATTGCAGAATCTGCTGGCCCACACGAACTTCTTCGGTGCGATCGCCTCCGGGGGCGGGTGTTAGCGAGACGCGAATCGTGTCGCCGATCCCTTCCTGGAGAACGACCCCTAACGCGGCGGCCGAAGCCACGATCCCTTTGGCGCCCATGCCGGCTTCGGTGAGTCCGAGGTGGAGGGGATAATTGCAGCGCGCGGCGAGTTCGCGGTAGACGTCGATCAGGTCCTGCACGCCACTGACTTTCGCGCTCAGGATGATCTGGTCGGAGCGCAGGCCATACTTCTCGGCGAGCGCGGCGGAGTTCAGCGCGCTCACTACCATGGCTTCCATGGTGACTTCGCGGGCGTCTCTGGGTTCGGGGAGCAGGGAATTCTCGTCCATCATCTTGGTCAGCAGGGCGCTGTCGAGCGAGCCCCAGTTGACGCCGATGCGGACCGGCTTCTGATTCTTGACCGCGACCTCGATCATGGTACGGAAGTTGTCGTCGTTCTTGCGGCCGACGCTCACGTTGCCAGGGTTGATGCGGTACTTGGCAAGAGCACGGGCGCATTCGGGATACTTGGTCAACAGCAGGTGGCCGTTGTAATGGAAGTCGCCAATGATGGGAACACGGATGCCCTGCTTGTCGAGCTCGTCAACGATGGGCGCGACGGCGGCGGCGGCGTCTTCGTTGTTGACGGTGACGCGAACCAGCTCCGAACCGGCGCGGGCGAGGGCAGCAACCTGCTTGACGGTGGAGGAAATGTCGGCGGTGTCGGTATTGGTCATGGACTGCACCACAACCGGTGCATCACTGCCCACGCGGACGCCGCCAATGGAGGCGGTCACGGTTTTTCTGCGCTGAATGTATGCCATGGGAAGAACCAGTTTATCACGCGAAAAACGGGACGCAGCCCTGAGGCGCGCTTGCCAGGGTTGCTAACCTGCTGATTCGTAAGAATAACCACCAAAGACGCGAAGAGCGCCACGAAGGTCAAATCGTGGTGCTGCCTCGCGTCCTCCGGTGGTGAATGCCTTGGGGACTCCTCAGCCGCCTAGCGGCCAGCGCTTCACGATGTCGTTGTAGATGACGGTGACCGCGAATAACACCAGGAAAACAAACGCGGCCTGGTAGATGCGCTCCTTGATCTGCAGGCTGATGTCGCGGCGCATGAGGCCTTCGATCAGGAGCAGGAGGATCACGCCCCCATCGAGAATCGGAATGGGCAGCAGGTTGAAGATGCCGAGGTTCAGGCTGATGCCTGCGGTAAGGCTGAGCAAAGGCATCCAGCCCTTTTCGGTGACGGCGTGGCCGATGGCGCTGCCGATACCGATGGGGCCCTCCACTTGTTTCATGGAGACCTTGGCCTGGACCATCTTCTGAATCAGTTCCAGCAGCACGAGTGAGTAGCGCTTGTTGTCCTCGAGCGAGCGCTGGAGCGCAGGCACGAGCGAGAGTCTGCCGACTTTCATGAGCGGAGTGCTCTCAAAACCCACCCGATAGCGCTTGGTCTTCTCCTCCGCATCGGCCAGGACGGGTTGCAGCTGGAAGGTCAGTTTCTGGCCCTTGCGCAGCACGTCGACCGTCACGGGGCGATCCTTGGTGACCTGCAGGGTGTCGATCAGCGCCTCGATCATGGGCACGGGCCTGCCATCGACGGCGATGATCTCATCACCTTCCTGGATGCCGGCCTTGGCGGCGGGCATGTTTGGTTCAACTTCCGCGACGATGATGGCCTGGTTGGGACTCCATCCGGCTGAGCCGACTTCCGAGGTGGAGACGGTCTTGGGAACGATGGTTTTCTCGAGCATCCGGCCGTTCCGGTCGATGGTGACGGGCAACTTCTCGTTCGGGCTCAGCATGACTTTCAGGCTGACTTGTTCCCAGGTCGGATTCTCAGCGCCGCCGATGCGGGCGATACGGTCCCCGGGCAGGATCCCGGCTTCAGCCGCCGCCGAATCCGGCTTCACGTAGGCAACCACCCCGGGCTGATCGATGAAGGCGGGGTACTCGTAGTGCACCATGTAGACGACGGTCAGCAGGCCCACTGCCAGCACGACATTCATGAAGGGTCCGGCGATGGCGATGATGAAGCGCTGCCAGCGCGGGTGAGCCATGAACTCGCCGGGATCGCCGGTGCGCTCGTCCATCGGGTTTTCGCCCGACATCTTGACATAGCCGCCCAGAGGAATGGCGCTAATGCGGTAATCGGTCTCGCCCTTGCGGAAGCCGAGGAGGCGTTTGCCGAAGCCGATGGAAAAGACTTCGACCCGGACTTTGAAGAACTTGGCGGCCGCGTAATGGCCCCATTCGTGGACGAGAATCATCACGCCCAGCACGATGGCCATGGTTACCGCAGTCAAAAGAAAATGCGCCATACTGTCGATTACTCCCCCGGTCAGGATACCGAAGTCGCGCGCGGCATGGGGGAGCTACCGCGATGAAGTCGGTGTATGCGCTCTTGCGCAGCGCGCCGCGATTCCAGGTCCGTTTCCAGAACCTGCTTTATAGATTCCATTTTCCCAGTTTTTGTTGCAGAAAGCACGTCCTCGATGATCCTGGGAATTTCATCGAAGCCGATTTCGCCGTCCAGGAAAGCTGCCACCGCCACTTCGTCGGCGGCATTCAGGGCTACGGGCTTGGCACCACCCGCCTCCGCAGCCTCATAGGCCAGTCCGAGACATTTGAATTTCCTCATATCCGGCGGGTAGAAGTCCAGCTGACGTAAGTTCATGACCGGGAAACGAAGGTCGCAGGGAATCCGTTCCGGGTAAGTAAGCGCGTACAGAATAGGAAGGCGCATATCCGTCACGGAAAACTGAGCAAGTATGCTGCCATCCACGAACTCGACCATGGAATGAATCGTAGATTGCGGGTGCACAATGACTTCCACCCGACTCGGAGGTACATCGAATAAGCGGCACGCCTCGATGACTTCAAACCCTTTATTCATCAGGGTGGCCGAGTCGATGGTGATTCGTTTTCCCATCTTCCAGGTGGGATGGTTCAGCGCTTGTTGCACGGTGATGGAGGCGAATTCGGATTGCGGTGTTTTGAAGAAAGGGCCGCCGGAGGCGGTAAGCCAGATATGCTGCACTTCTTCCATCCGTCCACCGCGCATGCACTGATGGACAGCGTTATGTTCGCTGTCGATGGGAAGCAGAGGTTTCGCTTGCTTGCGGGCTTCGGCGGTGATGAGCTCTCCGGCGGCGACCAGACATTCTTTGTTGGCGAGCCCGAGGGTCTTGCCGGCTTTCACCGCTTCGTAGGTGGCTTCCAGGCCGGCGACGCCGACGATCGCACTCACGACAAAATCCACTTCCGGGTGAGTGGAAACCCGCACCGTTCCAGCGGTGCCGTGGACCACTTCGATCTCGCCCAGTCCCTGAGCCTTGAGGCGCTTGCGGAGGGTGTCGGCATTGGAATCGCTGGCGACGGACAGGACACGCGGCTTCCAGCGGACGGCCTGTTCGTAAGCGGCTTCGAGGTTGGAGCCGGCGGCGAGGGCAACGATGTGGAAGCGGTCGGGGTAAGATTCGACCACGCTGAGAGTGCTGCGTCCGATGGAGCCGGTCGAACCCAGAATGGCGATACGTCGCATGCGAATGCTTAGTTTACGCGCAGAAATCCTGAGGCGCTACCACCAGCGACCGACAGGCGTCCTGTCAAGGCAGCTTCCTCCCAGGAACCTGCACAAGAAGTCGAATTCATGGCCCCCGGCGCCACGGTAGGGTCGCGCGCGAAAATCCCCGTTCTTGTTGAAGAGCGCAAGCCTCCAAGGGAAGCCATCCCGAGTCCGCCCGAGAAGCTCTAGTGCATGACGCGCCAGGCGGCCCAGAGCCAGAGCACGGGAGCCGCGAACAGCAGGGCGTCGATGCGATCGAGCATGCCGCCGTGTCCGGGGAGAAGTGTGCCGGAGTCCTTCACGCCGGCTCCGCGCTTGATCAGGGATTCCACCAGGTCGCCGAGTTGGGCGGCCACGTTGAGGGCGGCAGTGAGGAGCAGGATCGGCAACAGCGCCGGCCTCTCCAGTCCGAACATTCCGTCGCTGCGATGAATCAGCCCCCACTTGAGAAAAGCGGTGCTCACCGGCGCGGAATAGTAGATGAGCGCGCCTCCGATCCCGAGGCTCGCGACAAGCGACGCGAGGGCGCCTTCCCAGGTTTTCTTCGGACTGATGCGCGGGGCCATGAGGTGACGGCCCAGGGAGCGTCCGATGAAATAAGCGAAGATGTCGCCGGACCAGACCACCAAGAGCAAATACAGGATCAGGAACGCTCCTGCCCATTGCTCGCGGAGTTGCACGAGCATGGCGAGCGGCAGGGCAATGTAGGCGAACGCGAAAGCGGAGGCCGCCGCGGCTGGATATCCGGTGCTGAGTTGTTCGCGCCGCATCGCGATCGTCAGGAAGACGAAGGCCGCGATGACGGCCGCAAAGGCTGCGACGACACCGAAGAATTCGGTGGAGAGCAGCGGCTTGTCCTGCCCGGCGCGGATGAGCATGAGCAGGAAGAACAGAACCACCAGGCCGTACGTCGGTTTGCGCAAGGGTTGGACGCCGTAGGATTCGGTGAGCTTGAGGAATTCGTGGACGGTAAGCAGTGCGACTACGGCGGTGACAATGGCGACCAGGAAGATCGGCGCCCGCAGGACCAGAAGCAGGACAATGGGGATCAGGACCACTGCCGTCGCGATTCGTTTGATCAAAGGGAAGTCGCCTTGTGCGAGAGAGTGTTCTCACGCCCCTACGGGCGTGTGCCCATGATTGCCCTGTCCCGCGGCTTGCGCCGTGGGGCTTCGTTCTTGCAGCGCTTCGCGGCTCGAGAAATTCGCGATCTCCACCAGCCACGGCGCGGCCCGCGTTCGCCGAGTTTTTCTGCAACCCGCCCAAGCCATGCCCTGGCCAACCCAAATGGATCGGAGCGGCTCCCGATTCTCTGTAACCGGCTACGTCAGCCTCGGGCTGCTTTCGAGGCGTGGTGAGTCGCATGGTCGTCGTTCAGTCCGCCGTAGCGGCGTTCGCGCTTCTGGTATTCTGCGATGCCTTCGAGCAGGTGAAGCCCGCGAAAATCGGGCCACAGCGTCGGCGTCACGTAGATTTCCGCGTAGGCCAGCTGCCACAGCAGGAAATTGCTCAGGCGCATTTCGCCACTGGTGCGGACCACCAGATCGGGGTCGGGCAAGTGCTTGGTGTAGAGATGACGGCTGATGGTCTCTTCATCCACGTGCAAGTGATCGAGACCACCGTTGCGGGCGGCGGCCTGGGCCAGCGATCGGAAGGCGTCGACCAGTTCGGTGCGCGCGCTGTAGTTGAGTGCCAGCGTCAGCACCATGCCGGAGTTCTTTTCCGTGGCTTGCCGTGCGCACTTCATGCGCTCCTGCACGGACTCGGGAAGTTCCTGCTGGCGGCCGATGTATTCGAGGCGAATGTTGTTTTTGTTGAGCGTCGGGACTTCCAGCTTCAGGTAGCGGCCGAGCAGGCGCATCAGGAAATCGACTTCGCTCTTGGGCCGCTTCTTCCAGTTTTCTTCCGAGAAGGCGTAAAGCGTGAGCGCGGGGATGTGGATGCGGGCGGCGGTTTCAACCGTCGAACGGACGGCGGCGACGCCCGCGCGGTGTCCGGCGATGCGGGGCATGTGGCGGCGGCGGGCCCAGCGGCCGTTGCCGTCCATGATGATGGCGATGTGTTTTGGGAGCCGCCCCGGATCAAGCTGCTGGTAAAGTTCCGCTTCCTTGCGATCCAGCCCGGCGGGAATCGTAGCCTGCAACGCCTATCCCCTTCTGATTCAAGAAGCTAACACAGGGGTGTGGAGTTGGCAATGACGGGAGTATGACCGGCGAAGCCGAGCCCTGGCACGGCTTGCAATCGTGCCGCACACAGTCCACAATAGCCGCCCCCGCTTTTTCCCTGTGTCTCCGACAACCGACAACTCGCGGCTCACTCCGGCCTTCTCGCGCGTGCTGGTGCTGCTGTTTCTCTCCGTGTTCATCAACTACATCGATCGCAGCAACCTTTCGATTGCGGCTCCGCTGATCAAGGACGAACTGGGGATCTCAGCGTCGCAGTTGGGCATGTTGCTGTCCGCGTTCTTCTGGACGTATTCCTGCTGCCAGTTGCTCTCCGGCTGGCTCGTCGACCGCTTCGACGTGAAATGGGTATTCGCAGCGGGCTTCTTCCTGTGGTCGAGCGCGACGGCCGTCACCGGACTGGTTCATTCGCTCGCGCTCCTGGTGGTGGTGCGCGTGGTGCTGGGCATCGGGGAGTCGGTTGCGTACCCGGGGTACTCGAAGATCCTGGCGGTGCATTGTCCGGAGGGTCGGCGCGGGTTTGCGAACTCGATGGTGTCGGCGGGTCTGGCCCTGGGCCCAAGTTTCGGATTGTTATTCGGGGGCACGCTGGTGGCGCGCTACGGCTGGCGGCCGTTCTTTGTCGGCTTGGGCTCGTTGTGTCTGCTGTGGCTGGTGCCCTGGGCGCGGTGGATGCCCGCGACCGGCAGGGCGCATCTTTCGCAGGAGGAAGGGGGCCCCGGGATGCGGGAAATCCTGCGGCAGCGTTCCGCTTGGGGAACCGGCATTGGCCTGTTCTGCGGGAACTACTTCCTCTATTTCCTGGTGACCTGGCTGCCGTTTTACCTCGCGCGCGAACGGCACTTCTCCCTGATCGAGGTGGCGAGGATCGGAGGCGGCTTCTTCCTGCTGGCCGCCGTCTCGGCGAGCCTGTGCGGGTGGTTGTCGGATCGATGGATTCGGGCGGGCGGCACGCCCACCCGGGTACGCAAGAGCTTTATGGTGTACGGCGCGGTGGCGTCGGGGTTCTTTCTGCTTGCAAGCGTATTGACTCCCGGAATTCTGTCTCTGATTTGGCTGATGCTCGCAGGCGTGTCCTTCGGACTTACTAGTTCGAACGTGTGGGCGATTACCCAGCGCCTGGCCGGTCCGAAGGCGGTGGGCCGATGGTGCGGCCTGCAGTTGTTCGTCGGAAATTGTGCCGGCGTCGTCGCTCCGGCGGTGACCGGAGTTCTGCTTGATCGGACCAGACACTTCTTCTGGCCATTCCTGATCGTGGCACTTTTCTCATGGCTGGGGGCGCTCGCCTGGATCGTTGGAGTGGGTCCGATCGAGCCGGTGGAGTGGGAACGGCGGGATAGGGCGCCGGCGGCGGAAGCGCTCGCCTACCCCGCCGGATAGCGTCCGGCCTGTCGACGATTCATCGGGGTCTCGCACTCGCGTTCTACCACACCTGCCACCGTGGCTTCTTCGGTGTTGGTGGTGATTGCGCATAGCCAGTGCCGGCACCACGTTATCGTTCGATGTATATCCTTCGAGCGCCATACAAAGAACAGGCCACAGGCAGCAATCTAATGCAGCAAAACTTGGCTTCGCATATACGCCTTATATCCCCATGCCTGAACGCGAAGGAGCTTTACAGCCTTTTCGGTAGTAAACGAACCATCTGTCTTCCCTCTGCCTGGGAACGAGACCCTGTTTCAGACGAAGAAGCTGCTCAGAGTCGAAGCTGGCGTGATCGGTAAGGGGAACACCTGCCCTGAACGGCTCGCGTTTCCAGGATTTGGCGGAGGCGGTCATGGTCGTCAACCACAAAGCTGCTGTTTGGTTCTGCCAAGCGCAGGGTAGACCCTCGGTCAAGGCTGGATCGGGAACAGCGACTCGAGACGCGGGCAGGAGTGCCCGCGCCACACTTGTCAGTTTGTCTGGTCGGCTTCTTCCGGGATGATCCCCAAGACCAGCTTCTCGGTTCCACGCAGGATGGTAAGTTCCGTTTTCGCTCCGGCGCGGACGTCGCTGAGGACGCGGTGCAGGTCGTCTACACCTGCGACCGGCTGGCCTTCGAGCGCGATGATCACGTCGCCTTCGCGCAAGCCGGTTCGTTCCGCTGGGCTATTGGGCTCCGCCGAGAGAACGACGACTCCGGTCTCTTTGGGAAGGTCGTAGTAACGCACCAGGCGGCGATGGATCGGGACGGTTTGTGCGGAGACGCCGATGTAGCTGCGGCGAATCCGGCCGTGGCGGAGCAGGCGGCTGGCGACAAACTTCGCTGTGTTGATGCCGATGGCGAAGCAGAGCCCCTGGGCGGGCAGGATGGTCGCGGTGTTGACGCCCACGACGCGTCCGTCGGAAGCGACCAGAGGGCCCCCGGAGTTGCCGGGGTTCAGGCTCGCGTCGGTTTGAATCACGTCTTCGATCAGGCGTCCGGAATACGACCGCAGCGAGCGGCCGAGCGCGCTGACCACGCCGGCGGTGACGGTCGATTGGAACCCGTAGGGGTTGCCGATTGCGATGACCAGCTGGCCGACGCGCAAGGCCTGTGAGTCGCCGAGGTTTGCCGCGCTGAGGCCGGCGCCGTCAATTTGAATCACGGCCAGGTCGGTGGCCGGGTCGTCGCCGATGGTGCGGGCGGGGAAGCGGCGTCCGTCGGGGACTGTGACCTCGATGCGGCGGGCGTCGTGCACGACGTGGCTATTGGTGAGGATGAGGCCGTCGGGGGTGAAGATAAAGCCGGAGCCCCCTCCGTGGCGCTCCTGCGGCTCGGCGCGGCGGCGCGAACGCACGGATTGATGCACTTCAATATTGACGACGGAAGGGCTGACTTTCTCAACCGCCGAGGTCACGGCGCGCGAGTAGGCGTCGAGCAACGGGCCATCGTCAGGAACAGAAGTGGAGGTCGCCGGCGCCGGCGCTCCGGCGGAATCCGCCAAAGACGAAACAAAATCGAAAGCTCTTTCCAAATGCATGAGGTGATAGATGAGTAAACCGGGATTGCGGATTCAGCGGACCTGGAGTAAGGTCATCCAACTCTTTGGATCCCAAGGTCCATCGAAGGGCTAGGTTTCCGGCGGGAAATAGGGCTGCACCACCGTGATCTGGGCCGCTGCCGGAATCGACGTTACAAACAACCATGCAGTTTGGAAGACAAATCAGTGGATGGTCAGTGCTGGCAGGGGTTTTGCTTGCCATGACCGCTCCGGTCGAACTCCTGGGCCAGGCCCACCCGAGCCCGCCAGCCCAGCGAACGGTAACCTCGTCGACCGTGAAGGCCGCCAAGCAACCGGCTTCCGGACTCCTGACGGCCGACGAAGGCCTGGCAGTTCTGGGGGCGGCGCTCGCGTCGCGTTACAAGGAGGAAGCGCACTCTGATTGCTCTCACCTGGTGCACGCCATTTATGAGAAGGCCGGCTTTCAATATCCGTACGAGAGTTCCATGGATCTTTATGCCGGGGACGGCAGTTTCCGGCGGGTGCTGCGACCGCAGCCGGGCGATCTGGTGGTGTGGCCGGGGCATGCCGGGATCGTGGTGAGTCCGGCGCAGCGGACCTTCTTCAGCGCGTTGCGTTCGGGGTTGGGTGTGCAGGCCTACGATTCCATCTATTGGAAGGGGCGCGGGCAAGCGCGTTTTCTACGATACGTGAAAGCGACGCAGGGTCGGGTATGGGTCGCTGCCAAACGGGTTCCGACACTCGAACCTGCCGGTTTGCGCAGCGGGGGTCTGCAGGGGCCGCTGGTGACCGAGGTTGAGGATCCCGAGGACACCGATGCTGCTGAAGAATCGGGGACAGAACTGAACGCGCCAGCCGTGCTGGCTGCGGTGCCGAGCGTGGTTACCGTTTCAGGGACGCAGCCCAAGGCGGAGCAGCTACAAGCGGCGCTGGTCGGGGAGTTCCGTGAGGCATCGGATGCGGTGCAGGCGCAAGACATCTTCAAACTGCATACCGAACTGGTGGCTTTCGGGCGTCTTGAAGTGCGCAAGGTCCATTTACAGCGTGATTCAAGTTGGGTCGAAGTGCGACTGCAAGCGCTTGTCCCGGTCACGGCTCCGGCCGGGCGAGCGAAGAAGCATGCCGAGGTGCAGCGCTGGAATCTGCGACGGCAGGCAACCGGCAGTTGGCAACTGGTGCTTCCCGCAGATGCCATCTACCTGCCGCGAGAAGACGCGGTGCGCATCCTTGCGCATCAATTGGCAGGCTTGACTGAAGGGAACTCGGACGCTCAGGAACTGGTCAGCCAGAAGGCACAGCTGGCGCGTTCGCTCGATGGGCTGCTGCGCGAATCACCATCCCGCTGATCGTTATGTCCGGGAGCGTGACGGGCGGGGGGCCCTCGACTCTCCGTCACACAATCAAAACCCGAGAGTCCATTGACCAGCGAGTGGCGCAGGCCCCGGAAATCAGGCCGGGGTAAGCCCCGACTATAGCGGTGTCGCCTGCTGCTCGATGTAGCGTTGGAAAAGGCGAATCCAGAAGAGAAAAAAGCCGAGGTCCGAGGACCTCGGCATACGAGTTGGCTGGTTGCCCGGATAGAAACTTGCGGCGCTCTTTCGAGCGCGCGGAAAAACCTTTCGTGCCAGCCATCACGAACGCTCCACCGCCGGCAGGTGTCGGGCGGTCCACGCGCAGCCGGAGTTGGAGTACAACCGGGGGAGGGACGGTTGTATCCTTTTCGAGCAAGCTGCGACTAAGCCGTTCTTCGGGGACGCGTGGTCAGGTCTCTGACCTGCGCCACCAGGCTCGACATCTGCAGCGCGCTCAACTGCGCGACAAACGGTAGAATCTCCGCGATAAACTGATCCTGCGCGAGGTCGCGGATTTCTTCCTGACGGTTGCGCTCGCCGCCCGAAAGCAGATCGGGAACGGTGACTTCGAGCGCGCGCGCCAGCCGTTCCAGAGACGAGAGCGTAGGCGTAGCCTTTTCGTTCTCAATCTTTGAAACGTAGGTGCGGGGAACCGACATGCGAGTGGCGAGCTGGCGCTGGCTCAGCCCGTTTCGCAGGCGCAGCGAACGGATCGAAGCCGCCAGGTTCAAATGTCCGGGGCTGCTTCCATGAGAAGGCGCGGTTTGGGGCATGGGCGCAACCATCACGATTTCGGGCTCTTCTTCGTCGAGCGAAGCGTGACAGCGGCGGCACAGGTCGTTGGTGGTCCGGAACTGAACGAGCAGGCAGTGGTCGCAACGGACGACTTCCCTTGAATCGACCGGGGCAAGAGTCGTGGCCATCTAGGTTTTGGGAGCTGCCAGAGCGGAGGCACTCCGTAGGAGCCGGTGGTCAGGCATCCGACATGCAGGGTAATCTGAGGGATAAGGCCTGTGGATGTCAAGGACATTCTGGCATGAAACGGGCCCGATGATCCCATAAAAACCAAAACAAACCAGCGAAGACCAGGAGAAAACAGGTAAGAAAGCATGAATGACCGAGCAGCGGCATGGTGTTTACTAACTGAGTTCACCCAGTCGGAAAGTCTGCGCAAACATGCACTTGCGGTGGAGGCGTGCATGCGCGCTTATGCCCAGAAGCTTTCCGGCGCGGAGGAGTTGTGGGGCGTGGTGGGATTGCTGCACGACTTCGACTATGACCAGTATCCGAGCCTCGAAGACCATCCCTACCGCGGAAACGAGATCCTCAAAGAGCGCGGTTATTCGGAGCAGATCCGGCGGGCAATCATGTCGCATGCCGAGTACACGGGCGTAACCCGGGACTCGCCCATGGAGAAAGCGTTGTTTGCCTGCGACGAGCTGGCGGGATTCATCACCGCCTGCGCGCTGGTGAAGCCCGGAAAGTCGTTGGCAGAGGTCGAGGCTGCGTCTGTAAAGAAAAAGATGAAGGATAAGGCGTTCGCCCGCAGCGTGAATCGAGCCGACATTGTGAACGGGGCCGCGGACCTGGGAGTAGATCTGGAAGAGCATATTGCGTTCTGCATTCGGGCTATGAAGGGGATCGCAGCGGAGCTGGGTCTGGATGGGAGCGCGGCGAAGACGGTCGCGAATTCGTGAACAGCGTTACCGGGAGCCATTCCGATCTTAGCGGAGGGTCCCGGCGATCTTGCCACTGGCGATGACTTGGGCGATCCGCTCGAAGTCGTGGTACATCACCCGATCCCTGTCCAACTTGGAAGAGACTGCACGGATGGCAGCGTGGGCCTGCTGCAGACGCTTCGAGGTCTTGAGCGGGGCGAGCAAATCGAGTGCCTGGGCAGCGGCCATGGCTTCGATCGCGAGCGTGTTGCGCGCATTCTCGACGATCTTCTTCAGCTTGATGGCGGCGGCCATTCCCATGGAAACATAGTCTTCTTTATTGCCCGAGGTGGTGATTGAGTCGACCGAGGCGGGGTGGGCCAGCACCTTATTTTCGCTCACCAGGGCGGCGGCGGTGACCTGCGGCATCATGAATCCGGAATTCAGTCCCGCACCGGGCGCGAGGAACGGGGGCAGGCCTTCGCTCAACGCGGGATTCACCATGCGCTCGAGCCGGCGTTCGCTGATTCCGGCCAGCGCACTCAGCGCAATCCCCAAGAAATCGAGCGCGAAGGCGACCGGTTCGCCGTGGAAGTTGCCGCCGGAGAGGACGTCGGCGGTGTCGTCTTTCGATTTGGGATCACGGAAGACGAGCGGATTGTCGACGGCGGAATTGGTTTCGATCTCAAAGATGGAGCGGCAGTGCGCCAGCGTGTCGCGCACAGCGCCGTGAACCTGGGGCATGCAGCGTAGAGAATAAGCGTCCTGTACGCGGCCGCAGTCGCGGTGCGATTCGCGAATGGCGCTGCCTTCGAGCAGTTTGCGCAGGTTGGCAGCGGTCGATATCTGGCCGGCGTGCGGGCGGGCGCGATGGATGCGCTCGTCGAAGGCGGCGTCAGTACCCTTGAGCGCGTCGCAGGCCATGGCGCCGATGACGTCAGCGCTATCGACCAGCGTTTCGGTCGCGAGCAGGGCAAGGGTTCCAACGGCGAGCATGGCTTGCGTGCCGTTGATGAGCGAGACAGCTTCTTTGGCTTCGAGGACCAGAGGCTTGACGTTTTCCCGCTTGAGGGCATCGGCTCCCGGGATGCGGCCTCCCTTGCCGTCGTGGCATTCCCCTTCGCCGACGAGCAGCAGGGCGAGGTGTGCGAGGGGGGCGAGGTCTCCGGAGGCGCCCACGCTGCCTTGCGACGGCACCCAGGGAGTTACGCCGCGGGTGAGGAGTGCGCAGATCGTGTCGATGACCACCGCCCGCACGCCGGAGAATCCCTTGGAGAGGGAATTGGCGCGCAGCACCATCATGGCGCGGGTTTCGGCGATCGAGAGGGGCTCGCCGACGCCGACCGCGTGTGAGCGTACCAGGTTGATCTGCAGTTCGCGGATCTGGTCACCGGCGATGCGCACTTCGCTGAGCTTACCGACGCCGGTGGTGATGGCGTAGGAGACCTGGTTGTTGGCGACGAGCTGATCGACGACGGCGCGAGCCGCGTTGACGCGCTCCCGCGCATCGGGATCGAGCAGGACGGGGCGACGGTCGAAGGCGACTTCGCGGACCGCTTCGAGGGTGAGGTCGTTTCCGTTGATGTGCAGGGCGTTCAAGGTCAGTCCAACGTTCGAAAGTTCGAAAGCTTCAAGGTTGCAAGGTAGCAGAGTTCCCGCCTGTCGCGCGAACCGGGGCAGGGTCGGAGGCCGCGAACCTACCTTCCGGTTGCGTCTTGAAACGCCTTCCTGTATTTCTCCGGCAACACGGTCTTGCGCATCTGGGCGTCGGCGACGATGTGAGTGGTCTCGCCTTCGGCGAGCAGCGAGCCATCCTCGATGCGCACCAGTTCGTAGCCGAAGTGAATCACCGATTCGCGAATGTTCTTGAGCCAGGTGCGCACCAGGATCTGGTCGTCGTAGCGGGCCGGAGCCTTGTAGCGGCAGCGGGCGTCGACCACGGCGATGAAACAGTTGTCCTGTTGCTCCATGTCTTTGTAGGAGAAGCCCATCTGTCGCAGCAACTCGACCCGGCCCACTTCAAACCAGATGAAATGGTTGGCGTGGTAGACCACGCCCATTTGATCGGTTTCGGCGTAACGCACGCGGATGCGGCTTTCGTTCACGAGGGGATGGGTTCCGGGGCCGGGCAGGGTGCTGGTCGGGTTTCCGTTCATCCCTGCGAGCTCCATTTCGGCTTGCGTTTCTCGAGAAACGCCGCGATGCCTTCGCGGAAATCGGGGGTCGCGCGGATGGCCGCGTTTTCGCGCACGGCGGCATCGATCTGGGCGTCGAGTTCGGCGCGCGCCGCCTCGCTGAGCAGGCGCTTGGTGTAGAGCAGGGAAGCAGGACTGTTTTCCATCAACTGCGCGGCCAGTGCTCGCGCGCGGGTCAGCAGAGTTTCCGCGGGCACGATCTGGTGGACGAGCCCCAGGCGGCACGCCTCTTCGGCGTCGAACAGGCGGCCGGTGAGCAGCAGGTCGCGGGCAGTCTTCTCGCCGACCTGGCGAAGCAGAAATGCGGAGACGATCGCGGGCACAAAACCGATGCGGACTTCGGTGTAACCAAATCTGGCTTCGGGGACGGCGAGTGTGAAGTCACAGAGGGTCGCCAGGCCTGTCCCGCCTGCGATCGCAGCGCCATTGACAGCGGCAATCGTTGGCTTGGGGAAGTCGTAAAGGGTGCGGAACAGGCGCGCCATGATCTCGGAGTCCTCGAGGCTTTGTTCCGGAGAGCGGCCGATCAGGGCTTGCAGGTTTTCTAGGTCCATGCCCGAGCAGAAGGCCTGGCCCGCGCCGGTGAGGATGAGCACCAGGGCCGTCGACTTGGCCACCTCGTCGAAGGCGGCGAGCAGGTCTTCGATCAGGCCGTAGCTGATCGCGTTGCGTTTGTCGGGGCGATTCAGCGTGATGGTGGCGACGGCGCCGTCGTGCGCGACCTGGAGGGTTTTGTGGCTCATGATGCAGCTTCTGAAGTCTAAACCTTTAACCGCGCCTCCTTCGCCCGGCATGACAAGTCCTGTGGCTTTCGCGTCGCCACCCGGGAGCGTCAATCGGCCGCGGGCGCTTCTGAGAACTTTGCCTGAATGCCTGCGGTTGCCTTCTGGAGAGCATCTAACGAGCGCTTGATGGGCGGTTCGACCCCGCGCCGGGTGAGCGCCTCCAGCAGGTTTTCGGTCGCGATGTTTCCCACCAGCGCATCCTGCGCGAAAGGACATCCCCCTAGCCCACCGATCGCCGAGTCAAATCGGCGGCAGCCGGCGTCATAAGCCGCCAGCACCTTCTCGATCGCCTGCTCGGGACGGCTGTGCAGGTGCACCCCGATTTCCAGGTAGCCGTACTGGTCGAGAACGGCCGACACCACTTCGCGAATCTGCTGGGGGGTCGCCAGCCCGACCGTGTCGGCGAGCGAGATGGTGTGGATGTTCTCGGACTCGAGCAGGCCCACCGCTTCGGTGAGCTCTGCCATGTTCCAGAGATCTCCGTAGGGATTGCCGAACGCCATCGAGACGTAGACGATGGTTTCGAGGCCGGCGTCACCGGCTCGCTTGCCGATTTTCTCGAGCTCCTCGATCGCGTCTTCCAGGGTTTGCCGCTGGTTGTTTTCGAGGAAGGTCGGGGAAATCGAGTACGGAAAGCCGAGCGTGCGGACAGCCTGGGTCTGGATGGCGCGCTCGGCGCCTTTCTCATTCACCACGATGCCGATGACTTCGACGTCGTCGGGAGGATCGAGATCTTTCATGACTTCATCGGAATCCGCCATCTGCGGAACAGCTTTCGGAGAGACAAACGACGCTGCGTCGATGTGCTTGAACCCGGCACTGATCAGGGCCTTCAGGTAGTCGATCTTGATGTAGGCAGGGATCTGGCCCTTGAGGCCCTGCCAGGCATCGCGGGGACACTCCACGAGCTTGACGGAACTAGCGGTTGGCATGCGACGATTTGCTTTCTGGCATTCAGGGTTCCCGGTTACGACTCGAGTTCGGTCCGAGCGCGCGACCGATCGCAGGGTTTGTGACCGACGTCAAAAAGCGGGTGCTTCCGCCGGAGCGCGTGCTGGCCGGTCATGTTTGCAGTACCCCCACCTTGAACTCGGGGACATCGGGGTTCAGGGCGGCAGCCTCCAGCGCCAGCACGACCGCGTCCCGGGTTTCCAGCGGATCGATGATTTTGTCGATCCACAGGCGGGCGGCACCGTAGCGGGGATCGGTCTGCTCGTCGTAGGTCCTCTTTACGGAGTCGAACAATTCCTTCTTTTCCCTTTCGCTCAGCTTCCTGCCGCTGCGCTCGAGTTGCTTGATCTTGATCTCGACCAGGGTTCCGGCGGCCGAGTCGCCGCTCATCACGGCATACTTCGCGGTCGGCCAGGCAAAGACCAAGCGCGGATCGTAGGCTTTGCCGCACATCGCGTAGTGTCCGGCGCCGAAGGAACCCCCGACGATGACGGTAATCTTCGGCACCACGGAGTTGGAAACCGCGTTCACCATCTTCGCTCCTGCTTTGATGATGCCGCTCCACTCGGCGTCGCGGCCCACCATGAAGCCGTTGACGTCGTGGAAGAAGACCAGGGGGATCAGGTTCTGGTTGCAGTCCATGATGAAGCGTGCGGCCTTCTCGGCCGATTCGGTGTAAATGACACCGCCAAACTCCATCCGCTTGTGACCTTCGTGGTCAGTCTGCTGGGCGTGCAGTTTCTGGTTGGCGACGATGCCCACGGCGAATCCGCCGATGCGCGCGTACCCGCAGACCAGCGTCTTGCCGTATTCGGGCTTGTATTCATCGAAACGGCCGGCGTCGACGATGCGCGCCAGAACCTCTTTCATGTCGTAGGGGCGCGCCGGAGAGGAATCGTAGATGCCGTAGATCTCCTCGGGGGCCAGCGAAGGCTCCTCGGGCTTCCTGCGCTCCCAGGGCGACTGGCGCCGGTAGCCCCACTTCTCGACGATCGACCGGATACGGGAGATGCAGGCCTGGTCGGTGGGCTCGCGGAAATCGACCGTGCCGCTGATGGCGGCGTGCATTTCGGCGCCTCCCAGTTCGTCGGCGGAATATTTCTGCCCGATGGCGGCTTGCACCAGCGCGGGTCCAGCAAGAAAGAGGCCGCTGCCGTCGGTCATCAGCACGTGATCGCACATGACGGGCAGATATCCGCCCCCGGCGACGCACATGCCCATGATCGCGGCGATCTGCGGAATTCCCTGGGCAGACATCACGGCGTTGTTGCGAAAGACGCGGCCGAAGTCGTCGGTGTCGGGGAAGACATCTTCCTGCAGGGGGAGAAAGACTCCGGCGGAGTCGACCAGGTAGATGGTTGGGACCCGGTTCTCGAGGGCGATGTTCTGGGCGCGGATGACCTTCTTCGAGGTCATGGGGAAGAAGGCGCCGGCTTTCACGGTCGCGTCGTTGGCGATGATCATGACCAGCCGGGTGTGGACGCGGGCCATGCCGGTGATCACCCCCGCGGCCGGCGCGCCACCCCATTCCTCGTACATGCCCTGGGCGCAGTAGATCCCGAGCTCGAAAAACGTCTTGGGATCGGCCAGCAGCTGAATGCGCTCCCGAGCGGTGAGGCGTCCCTTGGCGTGCTGGCTCTCGATCGCTTTTGGGCCGCCCCCCTCGCGGATTTTTTCCTCCTCGTTCCGCACCTGTGAAACCAGGTCGGCCATGAAGCGCATGTTGGCCTCAAACTTCGCCGAAGTCGGGTCGACCTTGGAGGGCAGGAGGGTCGTCGCGGCGGTGGACTGCGAGACTTCGTTACGGTCGGCCATAGCTCGGTGACTCGAAACAAATTACGGTATACCAGCCGAGCGGCGGGGCGCAAACCGGGCTCGCGGGGGTGTGCGGGAGTTCGCGGGCCGAGAAAAGGGCGGCCCGGGAAGGGATTTCTGCGGGTTGGGGCGAGGGTTGGTTGCCCGGAAAACTTCCGGACATGTTCCGATGTGACCGAACCCAACTCGATACCCTGTTTTACCCCGGGAACCCTTGTGGTAGTGTTGAAAATACCCGATATTCTCTGAGGTTTTGCTAGTTTTCGTGGGCTCCGTGTCGTCAAAACGTAAGCCAGGCGTCTACATCGCGTGGAAGACAGTCACCTACCGCAGCGTGTTGCTGGCGCTGCTGGCGGTGGTTCTTGTCTTGGGAGCGGCGATGCACTTTGCTTTCCCGCAATTCACCGACAGCACGGTGCGGGCGGCGGGCGTCCTGACGACCGACGTTCTCGAAAGAATTGCCGGCATGGCTCCGGCGACCAACAAGAGCGGCGCAGGGATGGAGAAGTCGGCCCGTTTTACCGCCTTGGACGGAACGGTCCGGATCAAGAAGTCGAGCAGCAGCACCTGGATCACGGCAGCCTATGATGTTCCGCTTGAGAAGGGCGATGTCGTGCAGACCGGTTCTGAGGGCATGGCCAAGGTGGTGTTCAACGACGGCACCAACTACACCGTGAAGCAGGATTCGTTGATCGTGATCGAGGAGAATTCGGCCAACGATCGGCAGCAGACCAGCGTCGCGGTGGCGGTCAGCATCGGGACGGTTGATCTGTCGACGGCAGCCTACGTCCAGGGTTCGAAGTCGCAGGTGATTGTGGCGGGCGCAACCGCATCGCTTGCTCCCGAGAGCGCTGCCATGGTTCACAACGACCCCAAGAGCGACCAGCACGAGATTCTGGTGAAGAAGGGCAGCGGCGAGGTTGCCCGCAACGGCGAAGTGGTTCGCCTGGCCGACTGGGAAAAGGCGACGTTCCGGAGCGAATCGGACAAGATCGTGAAAACAAAGGAGATCGGCCCGCCCACTCCGATTTCGCCGGCGAACATGATCGCGATTTTTACCGGCGGCGGAACCATCACCAAGGATGTCTCGTTCTCCTGGACACCGAATCCGAATGCGGCCGGGTATCGCCTGAGAATCTCACGCAACCCGTACTTCACGTCCACGATCGTGGACAAAACCGTGAATACGGCCGACGTGACCGTGACCAGCCTGGGGCTGGGAGCCTATTACTGGATGGTGCAGGCGGCCGACGCAGCCGGAGGGCTGTCGGCCGAGAGCGAGAAGAACCGCTTCACGATCATTCAGAAGGGCAAAGACGCGGTGGCTATCGACCTGGAACTCGATCCCCTGATCCAGCACGGGCACGTGATCGAGGTGACGGGCAAGACCGAGACCGGTGCCCGGGTCATGGTGAACGGGCATGAGGTTCCGATGGTGACCACCGACGGGAGTTTTCACTATTTCACACCGCCGCTGCCGACCGGGGAGAGCCTGATCACGGTCACTGCCCAGGACACGCACGGCGGAGTCAACACCAAGCAGCAGAGAGTGGTGATTCAGCAGTAAGGCAGCACCGCCCCGGAGGCTTTGCCGGGGGGCCAAGAACTTTAGTGTCCGGCAGCGAGCCGGAATTTCCCATAGAATTAAGGAAGGCTTCCGCCGGACAATCCCAAACCCAGATCACCGGACAGGCGGTAGTCCGACAGAAGCGAGAGAGAAGTTAAACGTATGTCATCCAACGGATTCCACTCCAGCTCAGGGCGCTTTCACAATCTCCGGTCGCTGTTCAGCATTTTTTCAAGCGACCTGGCGATCGATCTGGGTACAGCCAACACACTCGTGTACGCGCGCGGCAAGGGAATTGTCGTGAACGAGCCCTCGATCGTGGCCATCAACAAGAACACCGCGGAAGTCGAAGCGGTCGGCAAAGAAGCCAAAGAGATGCTCGGGCGGACACCGGGGAACATCGTGGCCATCAAGCCCATGAAGGACGGGGTAATCGCCGACTTCAAAGTCACCGAGAAGATGCTGAACTACTTCATCCAGAAGGCGCACAACCGGAAGATGCTGGTGCACCCGCGCATCGTGATCGGGGTGCCTTCGGAAATCACGCAGGTGGAAAAACGTGCGGTCATGGATTCGGCCTATCGCGCCAAGGCCAGCGAAGTTCACCTGGTCGAGCAAGCGATGGTGGCAGCGATCGGCGCCGGCCTGCCCATCACCGAGCCCAGCGGCAACATGGTGGTCGATATCGGTGGCGGCACCACCGACATTGCGGTTATTTCGCTGAGCGGCATCGTCTACTCGCGCTCCGTGCGCATGGCCGGCAACCAGATGGACGAAGCCATCATGAATTACCTGAAGCGGAAATATAACCTGCTGATTGGCGAACGCACCGCGGAACAGATCAAGATTGAAATCGGTTCCGCCTACCCGCTGGACAAGCCGCTCACCATGGAGATCAAGGGGCGAAACCTGATCGAGGGCGTGCCCAAGACCATCACCGTCGATGACAGCGAGATCCGCGAAGCCCTGAGCGAGTGTGTCTCGACCATCATGAACGCGATCCGCGTGGCGCTGGAACGTACGCCGCCGGAACTCTCGGCCGACATCAGCGACCGCGGCATCGTGCTGACCGGGGGCGGCGCGTTGCTGAAGAATCTCGACAAGCGCATCCGCGAAGAAACCGGGCTGCCGGTATCGATCGCCGACGATCCGCTATGCAGCGTAGTGCTGGGCACAGGCAAGATGCTCAGCGACTTCAAGCTGCTGAGAAAAATTTCGATCGAATAACAGTTTCGAGTTTCGGGTTTCAAGTTTCTGGTGTGTGCTTTTCCTTGGCTGCCACCCGGGCAGTTGCGGAATGATGGCGTCGCTGGGTACCTGCAGAAACTCGAAACGTGAAACTAGAAACTTGAAACTGCGGCTATGGAATCTGTTTTCGGGCGTTACAAAAACCTGATTGTGCTGGTGGGCGTGTTGTTCGCCCAGGTCCTGGGATTGGCCGTCCAGGTGAAGCGCACCACCGATACCGAATCTTCCCGCCTGATCCGCATCTGGGCCGTCAGTGCAGTGACTCCTTTTGAGAAGGCCCTGGTCTGGGTCCAGACCGGCACCGGCAACCTGTGGCATAACTACTTCTACCTGCGCGGTGTCCGGGCCGAGAACCGCGAACTCAAGCAGCAGATCGAGCAGTTGCGTCTGGCGCAGATCCGCCTGAATGAAGACGCCCAGCAGGCCCGCCGGCTGCAGGTCCTGTTCGGATTCAAGGAGCAGTTCATATCGAAGACGATGCCGGCGCAGGTGATCGGATCGGGCGGCAGCGAGCAGTCGCGCGTCATCTTCATCGACAAGGGCGAATCCGATGGCGTAAGGCCCGACATGGCGGTCATCACCGTGCAGGGCATCGTGGGCAAGGTGCTGAAGGTGTTTCGCGCTTCTTCGCAAGTGCTGCTGATCGACGATCAATCGAGCGGGGTGGGTGCGATCCTCGAAAAGTCCCGGTTGCAGGGAATCGTTCGGGGTACGCCTGCGGGCGAAGTGGTGCTCGAAAAAATCATGACCGACGAGGCGGTGCAGGCGGGTGAAGAGGTGCGTACCAGCGGAGGCGATCGAATTTTCCCCAAGGGACTACCGGTGGGAGTGGTGAGCAGGGTTTCAAACGGAGCGGATTTGTTTCTCAATATCCACGTGAGGCCCTCCGCCAATCTGAACAAGCTGGAAGAGGTTCTGGTGGTGACGAAGGTGGAAGAGAAGGAATCGGTTTTGAGCGAAAACGGCCAGGTCCGCGCGGTGGACGTGCTGGCGCAGCGCCTGCCGTCGGTCCCCGACAAGCCCCCGAACGGCTCCGAGGCGGCGGCTCCTCCCAACCCAGGCGTTTCGAGCGGCGTGCCGGCCGCTGCCAAGCCGGCGGCGCAGAAGCCGAACGTGGGCGCTCCGGTGCAGGTGACAAACCCGATCGCGTCCCAGCCAGCCGCGCCTGCTCGAAAATCAGGCGGCCAGGCGGCAGGTCTGAAGTCGGCGACCGAGCAACACCCGGCCCCGGCTCCCATCACGGTTTCCGGTCCCGACGCGACCGCGCCCAAGCCGAAACCGCCATCTGCTCCCCCCGACACGCCGCCTTCCGCCCCGGCGCCGGATGGGCCTCAGTAACATGCCCATCACTTACACATCCGGGGAGCAGGTTGAAGTCTTCCGATTCAGCATTCCGGTGACCGTGCTGGTGCCGGTGACCGCCTTGTTCCTGCAAGCCTGGCTGCCGCGGCAATTCCCGTTTTTCGCGATGTTCGATCTGCCGCTCCTGGTCACGATCTTCTTCTCGATTTCGCGCCGGAACCCGATTTCCGGTCTCCTGACCGGATCGGCGATCGGCATTTTTCAGGATGCGCTTACCGGTTTGCCGATTGGCGTCTACGGCATTGCCAAGACCGCGGTGGGATATCTGGCATCGTCGCTGGGCGTGAAGCTGGATGTGGAGAACGCGGGCGCCCGGCTGCTGGTGACGCTTGTGTTTTATGTGGTGCACGAGATTGTCTATTTCATGGTGGCGCGCGGCCTGGTGGCGCTGAGCCTGCAATGGAGCTGGCGCCACGAGTTGTGGGCTGCGCTAGCCAATGCCACCGTGGGCGTGATCCTGTTTTTTGCGCTGGACCGGTTCAAGCAAAGAACCTGAGAACGGTGCCGGTTGCCGGCTCCCGGTTCTCAGCGAGGGCGATACGAGGCAAGACCCGGGTCGTGGCAAAGGACCTTGCCCTCCGGAAGGGCGCTAGAATTGGCAGAACTCTTACCGGCAGGCCGGGGATGGGCGAACAGGGAACCAAGGCGGGAAACCGAGAACTGGGAACTGAGATCTGATGTTTGGGCGTGATGAAAAAGTATCGGGGATTCGCCTGACGGCGGTGCAGTACTTCATCCTCGTCATCTTCATGATCCTCGCCTACGGGTTGTGGCGGCTGCAGGTCATGCAAAGCGATTTCTATGCCCAGATGGCGGAGAAGAACCGTATCCGCAACGTGCCCATCCTGGCGCCGCGGGGAAAAATCCTGGATCGCGAGGGCCGCATCATTGTGGACAACTACCCATCGTTTTCGGCGCTCCTGCTGCGCGATTCCACGCGCGATCTGAACGCCGATTCCGACGCCATCGCGCAGGGCCTGCATCTGGATCCGAAAGAGGTGCGCGAGCGTGTCCGCAAATTTACTCTGATGCCGCAGTACCAGCCCATCTTCCTGAAGGATGACATCACACCCGACGAACTGGCCTTCATCGAAGCCCACAAGAACGAACTTCCGGAACTGGACACGATCATGGCGCACCGCCGCCTGTATCCGCGCAAAGGATTCATGGCGCATCTGATCGGCTACGTGGGCGAAGTGACCGAAGACATGCTCAACCAGCCCCAGTTTGAGTTCTACAACCCGGGTGACGTGGTAGGTATTTCCGGAGTGGAGAAACAGTACAACCAGGCCTTGATGGGAAAGAACGGCTCGCGGAGAGCGCTGGTGAACAGTCGTGGCAAGGAAGTGGGTCGCCTGGACGAGACCGCCGCCGTTCCCGGCAATCAGCTCAAGCTCACCCTGGATGTCGATCTGCAGATTGCGGCCGAACAGGCGCTGGGCGACCGCAATGGCGCTATCGTGGCGATGGATCCGCGCAACGGAGAGATCCTGGCCATGGTGAGCCGCCCTACCTTCGACCCCAACGGCTTTGCGGTGCGCATCTCGCGCGACCAATGGAACCGACTGGTCAACGACGACGACCACCCGCTTTTGAATAAGGCGATCCAGGCTCAGCTTGCCCCGGGATCGACCTTCAAGATCATCATGGCGACCGCGGGCATGCAGGAAGGCATTGCGCAGGACATGCGCGTCACCTGCAACGGTGGCGCGTCATTTTATGGCCGCTACTTCAAGTGCTGGGTCGTGGCAGAACATCGTACCCACGGTGCGGTCGACATCAATAAGGCAATCTACCAGTCCTGCGACGTGTTCTTTTACACGCTGGCCGAAAAGCTGGGGATTGATCGCATCGCAAAGTGGGCCATGGCCTTTGGGCTGGGTCAGAAGACCGGCATTGATTTGCCTCAGGAAGTCAGCGGGATCATGCCGTCGGAGGAGTGGAAGATTCGCAACTTCAAACAAAAGTGGTATGCGGGCGAAACGATTTCCGTTGGAATTGGACAAGGAGCGGTGGCCGCGACTCCGATCCAGATGGCCCGGGCGATTGGAGGGATTGCGAGCGGTGGCCTGGTGGTGCGACCGCACGTTGTGAATCCGACAGACTTCCCGTCCAACGTGGTTCCGGCAAGCACAGTGCCGGACCAGACCCACATTCCTCTTGACCCCAACAACTGGACGATCATCACCGACGCCATGGCCAACGTGGTGAATCCGGGAGGCACGGCGGCTCTCTCGCACTTACAGGGGATTGACTTCGCCGGCAAAACCGGCAGTGCCCAAACCATCAGTAACACACTCAAAGCCAAGCTGGGCGCGGAAGGCAAGTCCAAGTTTAAGGACAATGGCTGGTTTGTGGGCGTCGAACCGAGGCGGAATCCGGAGATCGTGGTCTGCACGCTGCTGGAGGAAGGTGAGCACGGCTACTTGGCGGCGCGCACCGCGGCACAGGTGATCAAAGCTTACGTGGAGAAACAGCGTCGCCAGCCCACCAAGATGGCTAAAGATGCGGGCAAGGTTGACATCGGCGCCGTCTGGAACGGGCCGAACGACGATGGCGACAATCTGGACGGCCTGCATGCGGGACATTTTTCTGTGAACGTTCCGAAGAAGAGATTGCCGCTGGCGACAGCGGCTCCGGGTCTCGAGTAGGCGATGGCCTGGCAGGCACCGAATGAGGCAAACGATTAAACGACCGAACGACCGAACGACCGAACGATCAACGATCAACGACCAGGGACCAAGGACGAGCGCCTGAAAAAAATCGGCAAGCTGATGACCGAAAAACGAAGAACCGAGAACTGGCAACCGAGACCTAATTTCTAATGTCACGTTACGTCTCATACCGCGATTTTGACTGGCTGTTGCTGGTCTTCGTCCTGCTGATCTGCGGACTCGGCATCACCGAGATCCACAGCGCTACCGTGCACACCAAGTTCGCCGGAGCGCACATCAAGCAGCTGTACTGGATCGGCGCCGGGGTCGCGGGCATGTTCCTGGTCAGTTTGCTGAACTACCAGGCACTGCTCGAACAGGTGCACTGGATGTATATCGCGGCCATCGCCTCGCTGACGTCGGTGATGATCTTTGGCCAGAAATACCTGGGCGCGCGGCGCTGGATCAAGATGCCCGGGGGCCAGCATTTCCAGCCATCGGAGTGGGTGAAACTCATCCTGATCCTGGCGGTCGCCAAGTATTTCGCCGACCTGCACCAGCGGGAACTCTCCTGGTCGGATTTCATCAAGGCGGGCGCCATGGTGGGTGTTCCGATGCTGATGGTGCTCGCGCAGCCCGATCTCGGCACGGCGCTGACCTACATGCCCATTGCGCTGATGGGTCTGTTTCTGGGAGGGGTCCGGGTCAAGCAGGCGTTGATCGTCTTGCTCCTGGCGGGGCTGATGATGCCCCTGGCCTGGCACAAGCTGAAGCCCTACCAGAAAGAGAGGCTGGTCAGCTTCGTTGAACCGGAAGCCGACAAGCAGGGCTCCGGGTACCAGGTGATTCAGTCGTTGATCGCGGTGGGTTCCGGCGGCCTCTGGGGAGGCACCGGCACGCAGACTCACCTTTCCTATCTTCCCGTGCCCCAAACCGACTTTATTTTCGCGGCCTTTGCGGAGGAACACGGATTCGTAGGAGCTTTAGGGGTGCTCCTGCTATACTTCATCGTGCTGATGCGTTTGACCCAGAACGCACAAACGGCGCCCGACCGCGCCGGAACGTTCGTCGTCATGGGCGTGGTGGCTGTGCTTAGCTTCCATATCCTGGTCAACGTCGGCATGGTAGTCGGTTTTATGCCGGTTACCGGAATACCCTTGCCACTCATGAGTTATGGCGGGTCATCGGTCCTGTTTATGTTTTTGGCGCTCGGCATGGTGATGAATGTCCGCATGCGCCGTTTTGTGAACTGAGGCAGGACGACGACCGGCAAGGCAGTGCTACCGCGCCAGCCATGCGCGGCCCAAAAAATGAAGATTACGATCGTCCTCGCGTAAAGAGGGCACTCACCGGCCAGAAAGAGAGTTGGAGGCCGGGCAGGATTGCAGCACGCGCTGCCGGGCGGGAAACGGCCCCCTCCCCACTGAGGAGAGAGCGGCCACAACCCCGGGGATGCGCACATTGCGATAAGTGCAAAAGATTCCCAAGCTTCCGCAAAGGATTCGCTTCTGGAGTGCTTTCCAGGAGGCAGGCCCACTTGTGCGTGGACCGGTACCCATCGCGACGCTGTTTCCTCCCCATTCCTCCCTGTCTTTGTCCCGGTGATTCTGCCGGCCCCCAAACGGCCCCAGAACCCGGAGTATGAATGACGAAAGAATTGTTTGTAACCTCGACCCCTCACGAAACCAAAGTGGGTCTGGTCGAAGATGATCAGCTCGCCGAGATTTACCTCGAGCGCGAAAACGAATACACCCTGGCCGGATCCATCTACAAAGGACGTGTCACACGCGTGCTTCCCGGCATGCAGTCGGCCTTTGTCGATATCGGCCTCGAACGCGACGCCTTCCTGTACGTTTCCGACTTCATGGAACTGGAAGAGCATGACGACGACCTCACCGACGTCGTGCCCACGAACCGGCCTCCGGTGCAAGAGAGCCGCCCGCTGCCCCAGCCGAGAGCAGAGAGCGCCGCTGCCGCTCCTTCAACCGAAAACGCAGCCTACGTCATCGAGTCCGAACCATTTACAGAAGAGATTTCCGAGGAAGGTCCGGCAACGTCTGCGGCGGAGCCCGGCCATAGCGATGCAACGGCGCGCGACCGTGGCGGGGAGCGCGGAGGATTTCGTGGAGGACGCCGCCGGCGTGGCCGCGGACGCCGTGGGGAACACGGCGACCGGTTCGAACGAGGCGGGAACGATCGCGGGGAGCGCCCGGACCGTGCGCCCTCGGACTCGCGTTATGTGCGACCGGCAGCGCAGGAGTCCCCGGTTGGATCGTCGTCCAGCCGCCCGCGGACTTCCGATTCCCGAGCATCCGAGTACGGTCCGCCTCCCGGATATCAGCCGATCATCCTTCCGGGTGAGTCGATCTCGAAGTATGCGCGCCTGGCGCAGCAGCCGGCCGCGGCAGCCGGTCGGACCGAGCAGCCCCCGGTCAGGCGGGAAGAGACCATGGCAGGTCCTGTCGGGCGCAACTTTCCCGACGATGAACCTCTGTTCGCCACCGGCTTGACCGAGCCGTTGCACGAGCAACATGGCGATCTCGATCACCATGAGGAAGTCGCGCACCAGGAGTGGGAGCGGGAACACGCACTGCAGGATCGGATGAATCTGACGGCGGCATTCGTGGGAGAGGCCGTGACCGGGAGCCACCCCGAAGAGGAGCTCGTGGAAGACGAGGCGGTCGAAGAGGAGACATTCAACGCTTTACCGAAATCCGGTGCCCGCACATTCGTCGAGACCTCCCCTGAACCAAAGCCTGCTGTGGACGCGCCCAGTGTGTACGGCAGTTCGGCCGGGGTTGTCGAGGAGGCCGAGATCATCGACGAAGAGGAAGCCGACCTCACCTCCTACGTCGAGGATGTGGAAGAAGACACAGCGTTCGAGGAGCTGGAGGAAGAAACCAGCGCGGCGGAGGATTACCGTCCGCGCACGCTCGAGATCGCAGCGACCGGCGAGCCCGCCAGCCACTCAAGCCACGAAGAAACCGGGCACGAACACGTTTTTGGGGAAGAGCAGGCTGCGCCGCTCGAGGCGGTGGCCGGCGAGCCCGGAGCTCCTGAAGAGGAGACCGAAGAGGATAGCGTAGAAGCCGAGATCGAAGATGCGCAAGCCGAAGCCGAAGCCCTGTTGGAGGCTGAAGCCCGGGGCAACGGCACGGTGGATGCGCGGGTCGAAGTTCGCAGCGCACCCGGAACAGCCGGCTACACCCAGCGCGCCCGCCGGCCGGAATTCGATCGTCGCCGGGGACGCCGCGGTGGACGTCGCTTCCGCTCCGGAGGAGGCGGCCCGCGCCGGGAGAACTCGGCGGTTCCTTTGATCAGCGACCTGCTGAAAGAAGGGCAGGAAGTCCTGATCCAGATCGCCAAGGAGCCGATCGGCAAGAAGGGTGCGCGCATTACCAGCCACATCGCGCTGCCGGGGCGCTTCCTGGTGTACATGCCGACCGTCAACCATACCGGCGTCTCCCGCAAGATCTCTTCGGACGAAGAGCGCCAGCGCCTCAAAAGAATCATCATCAGCGAGCGCGACAACGGGCAGGGTGGATTCATCGTCCGCACGGCCGCGGCGGGCGCATCGGAAGAGGAGTTGCGCGCCGACATTCGGTTCCTGAAGAACTTGTGGCACGAGATCAAGACGCGCGCCGAAGATTCCAAGGCTCCGGCGCTGATCTACCACGACTTGAACGTGGTCGAGCGCGTGTTGCGCGACCAGGTCACGTCGGACTTTTCGGCCATCTGGGTCGACACCGAGACCGAATACGAGCGCATCCTGCGCTTCGCGAACCGCTTCCAGCCCGCGCTGGTCCGGCGCGTGAAGCTCTACACCAAGGACACCCCGCTGTACGAGCAGTTCGGGCTGAAGGAAGAAATCGACAAGGCGCTGAAGTCGAAGGTTTGGCTGAAATCAGGGGGCTACATCGTCATCAACCAGACCGAGGCGTTGGTGGCGATCGACATCAACACCGGCAAGTACGTCGGGAAGACGGCGCGGCTGGAAGACACGATCGTCAAGACCAACGTGGATGCGATCAAGGAGATTGTCCGGCAGATCCGCTTGCGCGATCTGGGTGGCATCATCGTGATCGACTTCATCGACATGGACGAGCGGCGCAACCGCCAGAAGGTCATGCAGGCCCTGGAAGAGGAACTGCGCAATGATCGGGCACCCTCGAAGGTGCTGCAGTTTAACGATTTCGGCCTGGTTGCCATTACCCGCAAGCGGGTCAAGCAGTCCCTGGAGCGCACCATCGGATCGCCCTGTCCGTACTGCGAGGCGACCGGGTTCGTGAAGTCGGTCACCACCGTCTGCAACGAGATCTACATCGAAATGCGGAAGATGGCCAAGCAGTTTGACCGGCAGGACGTGATGCTGCGCGTGAACCCCGAAGTGGCCAAGGCCCTCAAGGCGCAAAACGGCCGCTGGTTGAACGAAATGGAAGAGTTGACCAAGCGAACCATCATCGTGAAGTCCGACCCGGCGCTGCACGAGGAAAAGTTCGACATCAACTAAGTCTGGGAAATCAAGCGACGGGTGTCTCGCCCGTCGGGCCGGGCACAAGCCCGGCTTTTTCTGCTTGCATGAGATGGGATGGTGGTCTCGAAGGCAGTGTCTTTGGGCAGCAATCTCAGGCGACGGCCAGCGTCTTCACGACAAATTCGGCCCGCTCGCGCAACTTGCGCATCGAGGTTTGCAGGGCTTGGGCCTGAGCGGGTTCGCCGCCCCCCTGGGCCTGTTTGAAAACCAGCCCGCCGGCTTCATGCACCGACCGTGCAACCTCCAGCAGCACCATGAGGGCGTCGGCGCGCAGCTTCCACAGGGAGGTGGCGGGCTGGCATCGCTTCAACTCTTCCAGTTCGGTCTGCATGCGGGCCACGACCGCGACACTCCGGAGCAGGCTGCGGGCCACTTCGGCGCGCAGGCTTTTCTCTTCGAGGTAGTCGGCGCAATAGGCTTCCGCCTCGGCGGGCGTCAGGTTCAGGTTGAAGAAGCGCATGGGGACTACCTGCCGGAACTTGGGATCGGCCACCCGCACGAAGATGCGGATCGATTCCTCGATCCGGCGGAGTTTCGCTTCCTCGAGGGAAAGCTGTTGTGCGGTGACGGGCACGGGGACCAGCCTTAACGGCCCGGGCCCAGGGGCGGTGCGAGCCGGCTTGGCAGCGGCGGCGGCTCCCCCCGAACGAGAGGTGGCGACTGCGGTGGCATTCGCCCGCCGGATGCGGGGACGCTTGTCGATTTCCTTCTTGAGCTTGGAGACGCGGCGGAACTTGTCCAGGGCGGTAATGTAGTCGATCTTCAGCAGTTCGCTCTCTTCGAGCGCCTCGACGTGCTCGACGGTGACGTCAACACCGTCGATGTTGCTCAGAATGCTGCCACCCAGTTCTTCCACCGCATGGGCGAAGTGCTTGATCTCCGAGATGGCCCCATGAAACAGCGCGTCGAATCGTCCTCCGAACGTCACGTTATGAGGCGCGATGGTCGCGAGCACCCCGGGGTGGTAGAAGGAACGTCCGAACGACTGTTTCAACTCGCGGACGCGCGACATGATACCGGAGTCAATCAGGGCATTGAAGTTCTGGAATTCCTGAATCTGCTCGCGCAGGGGTTCGAATTCGCGGAGCAGTTGCACGTGCTCTTCGGGAAGCATGGGAGCATCGGAGTCCGCCAGGATTTCGATCAGCGCGATTTCAAAGGGCGAGAGGGGTAAAGTTCCGTCGAGACCATAGCCCCGGCGCTCCCACTGTCCGAGAACACGCGGGTGACGATACAGGAAAGTCGCGACCAGATCGGTCTTGTCGCGGTCGGTTTCGGCGAAGTCCCGCTTGCGTGTGTAGTAACGAAGCAGGGCTTCGGCGATTTCGGCATCCGTATCGCTCGTGAGCGCTTGCCGAACCATGGCGGGCGTGATGGCCATGTCGAGCAATTGCAGCCAGCGGTGCATCTTGCCCAGGGTTTCGCGCAGGTTGGAATTGGCCTGGTGAATGGCCTCGTCTTCCAGTCCGGGATGAACGGGCAGCTCGCCCTGGAGATAATCACGCAGCAGCTTCTGGTAAAAGCCGCTGACGTTTGCCAGGATCGACAACTCCCATTTCGGGTCTTCGCCCACGCCTACTCCTTGCGGAAACCGGTCTCGCTACCACCTGCGGGTAATCTTAGGGTAATCGAGGTGCGCGAAAACGAAACCTTACTTCGGTGCAAGCACTTCCACGGCGCCCCAACCCTTTCAAGGACAGGCAGATGAAGCCAAAGGCAGGGAAGATGCCCGGCTCTCGCCCGGTCGGCGGGCGCGCCGTTTGCCGGCAAGCACAAAAACGCCGCGGCTTTTGGCGGGGCCGCGGCAGGAGGCGAGTCGCAAATCTCAGGCTCGCATAATACCCTACTATGCCTACAAATACAATAGGGATTAAAGGCGACCCGGTTGGGTCCCTGCGGGGGCCCTTTGCCGCCAGGCCAGGCTTGGTAAGGGATTGAGGTGAAGCGGGAAATGCAGGTGGTCGGGTTCGAGCGACGGGGAATCCCTCAATCGAACACCACGGTCTTATTTCGATAGAGCAGGACGCGGTCATCGATGTGCCAGCGGACTCCGCGCGACAGGACGACCTTTTCGAGATCGCGACCCTTCTGGATGAGGTCCTCAACGGAATCGCGATGGGAAATGCGCACGACATCCTGCTCGATGATGGGACCGTCGTCGAGTTCTTCGGTGACGTAGTGGCTGGTCGCGCCGATCAGCTTCACGCCCCGCTGGAACGCCTGGTGGTAGGGCTTGGCACCGACGAAGGCGGGCAGGAACGAGTGATGGATGTTGATGATGCGGTGCGGGAAACTGGCCACGAACTCGTTCGAAAGCACCTGCATATAGCGGGCCAGCACGGTGAAGTCTACGTGGTGCGCGCGGATCAAGGCGATCTGTTTTTGCTCGGCTTCGCGCTTGTTGTCCCGGGAAACGGGAACGATGAAAAAGGGGATCTGGTAGAAGTCGGCGATGGGCCGGTTGTCGGGGTGATTCGAGAGGATCAGCGGGATGTCGCAACGCAACTCCCCGATCTTGTGACGATAAAGCAGATCGACCAGGCAATGGTCGTACTTCGAGACCATGATCGCCATTTTCTTGCGCTCGCCGGGCTGGGTGAATCGCCAGTCCATGTCGAACTTTTGCGCGATGGGCACGAAATGGCCGGACATTTCACCGAGCGGAATATCGAAGTCGGCGGGGTCAAACTCCACGCGCATGAGAAACCACGACGAATCGGCGTCGGTGTGCTCATCGGTGTGGAGAATATTGCCGCCGTGCCGGTAGATGAAGTCCGAGACGGTGGCCACCAATCCCTTGCGGTCGGGGCAACTGATCAACAAGACTGCGCTGGTCTTCATGGTTTTTACACTGTCCCGTACGGTGGGTGAAAGACGCGGCGAGCCGCGTCTCGATCCCAGGTTGTTATCGCAAGCGACGCTGGGAAATCTCTTATCAAATCGCCGTGGCGACGCGGCTTGCCGTTCTCAGGACAGCCCCCGGCGACCCTTCAGGTCCTTCAGAATCTCGCGCGCGGCGTTCGATCCCGAACCGCCCGTCAGGCCGGCGCCCGGGTGTGTTCCACTGCCGCAGAGATACAGGTTTGTCACGGGCGTGCGGTATCGCGCCCAATCGAGCAATGGCCGCATGGTGAAGAACTGATCCAGCGCCAGTTCCCCGTGAAAGATCTGGCCCGCGGTGAGGCCATAGTTGTCTTCCAGATCCTTGGGCGTGATGACCTGACTCTCGAGCACCAGTCCTCGGAGGTCCGGGGCATATTGCGCCAGGGTCTCGACCACCGTGTCCCCGAGGGCGCCCCGCCGGGTTTCCCAATCGCCCTTCAGCTTGTAAGGCGCGTACTGCATGTAGATCGACATCACGTGTTTGCCGGGAGGGGCGAGCGAAGGATCGGTCAGCGACGGGATGGTGGCCTCCAGGTAGGGTTGCCTGGAGAAGTCGCCATACTTGCATTCGTCAAATGCGCGTTCCAGATAATCGATGCCAGGGCTAACCTGGATGCGTCCTGTGAGCGGCGCGCTGGTGCCGTTTCTGAGGGCAGTGAAATGGGGCAAGCCGCTCAACGCGAGATTGACCTTTGCGACCGTTCCCATCATTCGGTAGTGCTGGAGTTTCTGCGCGAAGTCGGGTGAAAGATGCGTCGGGTCGACCAGCCTGAGGAGCGTGCGTTTGGGATCCGCATTGGAGATGATGGCTCTGGCCGGGATTTCCTCGCCGGACGCGAGGACGACCGAGGTGGCGACTCCGTCTTGCACGCGAATTTCGGCGACTTCTGCGCGGGTGCGGATTTCCGCGCCCGCGCCCTTGGCTGCGGAAGTCATCGCCTGGGTGATCGAGCCGATTCCGCCGGCGGCGAAGTGCGTCGCGCCTGCGGGATGCGAATCGCCGGCGCCGCGAATGAGCAGCACCAGGGCGCTGCCTGCCGACCAGGGTCCAAGGAAGGTTCCGAAGATGCCGCGGGCGGCAACGGTGCCGCGCAGCAGGTCGGTCTCAAAGTACTCGGCGACCAGATCGGCGATGGCCATCGGTCCCCAGCGCAGCAGCCGGTACAGATCTTTCTTGCCCAGTTTGCGGAGTGCGCGGCCGGTCTGCAGCATTCCCCACAGGTCGGTCCTGCTGGGATCGTCGATGTTCGGGGGAGTCAGTTTGAGCGCGTCGCCGATCACGCTGCCCATCTTGCGGATCGATTCCTGCAGTTCCGGATATTTTGCTGCATCTTTCGGAGAGAACCGGGCGATTTCCTGGGCAGATTTATGCACGTCGTTGTAAAGCGTGACCGCGCGGCTGTCGGGAGCGAGCGAGGTAACGCCGATCTCCGGCGTGATCAGCTTCAACCCATGCTTTTCGAGTTGCATGTCGCGCACAATGTCGGGGCGGATGGGGCCTGCCGTGTGCGCCAGGGTTGAACACCGGAAGCCGGGATGGAATTCCTCGGTGATCGCAGCGCCACCGGTTTGCTCCCGGCGTTCCAGAACGAGCGGCTTGAATCCCGCTCTCGCCAAATAGAAGGCAGTGACCAGACCGTTGTGACCGCCACCGATGATGACGACGTCGCGTTTCTCGGCCATGGTCTAGGCAGCCCCCTTGAGGTCTTTGAGAATCTCGAGCGCCGACAAGCGCCCGGGAGCGCCCATGATGCCGCCCCCCGGATGCGTGGCTGATCCGCACATGTAGAGGTTCTTGATCGGGGTGCGGAACTGTGCCCAGCCCGCGACCGGCCGCAGGAAGAAAAGTTGTTCGAGCGAGAGCTCGCCCTGGAAGATGTTGCCCTCGGTGAGGCCAAACTCGCGCTCCAGGTCCAGCGGAGTGACAACCTGCCGGTGCAGGATGATGTCGCGAATATTGGGAGCGTACTCGGCGATCGTGTCGATGACCGTGTCCCCGAACCGGTCGCGCTCGCTGTCCCAGTCCAGCCCCGGGGCGAGTTTGTAGGGCGCGTATTGCACGAAGCATGACATCACGTGCTTGCCGGGAGGAGCGACGGAAGGATCGGTGAGCGATGGGATCACCATGTCCATGTACGGGCGGCGGGAGAAGTGTCCGTACTTCGCATCGTCGTAGGCACGTTCCATGTACTCGACGCTGGGCGAGATCGACATCGCGCCGCGCAGATGCAGACCTTCTCCGGGCATGCACTTGAAGTTTGGCAGGCCGTCGAGCGCGAGGTTCACTTTGCCCGACGAGCCCCGATACTTGTAGCGCCGGATCTCACCCAGGAAATCGTCCGAGATGTTGCCCGGCTCGATAAAGTCGATGAAGGTGTGCTTGGGGTCGACGCTCGAGGAAACGATATCCGCGAAGATTTCGTCGCCGCTGGTGAGCACGACGCCCTTGGCTTTGCCGCCCTTTACGAGAATCTTCGCCGTGGGAGCCTGGGTGCGGATCTCAACTCCGGCTTCCCGGGCTGCGTCGGCGATGGCGTTCGAGATGGCACCCGTTCCGCCGCGCGCGAATCCCCAGGCGCGGAAGGCGCCGTCGATTTCCCCCATGTAGTGATGCAGCAGCACGTAGGCGGTCCCGGGCGAGCGCACGCCGAGGAACGTGCCGATGATTCCGGATGCCGACATGGTGGCCTTGAGCACGTCGGTCTCGAACCATTGGTCGAGGAAGTCGATCGCGCTCATGGTCATCAACTGGACCTGGTTGTACTTGTCCTCGCTGGAGAGGCCCTGGAAGCGCCGGCCGATGAACAGCAGCTTCATCAATTCTCTCGGATTGAGGGTGGCCGGATCGGGCGGCACCATGCCGAGGATGGGCTTCACGAAGCGGCACATGGCCTGCATCGCCTTGCCAAACTCATCGTAGGCTTCAGCGTCCAGCCTGGAGTGACGGGCAATCTCGCGGTGCGTTTGGCCGTGATCGTTCACCCGCCACAGGTAATCGCCGCTCGGCATGGGCGTGAAGGTACCGTCCAAGGGCAGAATCTCGAGGCCATGTCGGGGGAGGTCGAGGTCCCGGATGATTTCCGGGCGCAGCAACGACACGACGTAGGAGCAGACCGAGAACTTGAAGCCGGGAAAGACTTCCTCGGTGACGGCGGCGCCGCCGAGCACGTGGCGGCGTTCGAGCACCAGAACTTTCTTGCCGGCCTTGGCAAGGTAGGCGGCGTTCACGAGGCCGTTGTGGCCTCCGCCGATCACGATGACGTCATAAGAAGTGGCCATGCGCTTTTCGCCTTTAGCTTTCAGCTTGCTTTTGAAATCGGGCAACCGACGGGGAATATGGCGGGAGCAGCAGGGATCTGTGGATCAGAGCCCACTGGGGAGAACAGACCAGGCTATCAAAGTGCCACGCATAGCGGATCAGTCTGACATTCTATCCGACCCAACAACGCTTTGTCTCGAAGATTGCGTCGCGCGCGTTCTTGCTGATTCAGCGATGGAACGCCACCCATGTGGCGGGTGGTCACATGGCCGACGAAGCTCGGTCCTGATCTGCGCGCGAACTTGGTGGCGCACATTCGTTTCACACATGCATTGCGCACAAACGGATGGATGAGGGCGGACAAGACTCTCCCCGTCGTTTAAGTTTTTGCGTCATGCGCACGCTCCTGCTTATAATCGGCGCCAGTCATCAGTTTACTGCGAGGATTTCCTTTGCCCATTGGAACGGCATTTCATGAGCGTACATTTCCTCTCTGCCACAGCCTGAACTACCGCGAGTGGTCGGGATACTACACCGTCAGCGTGTACGAGGTGCATCACGAGCACGAGTACAACGCCATCCGCAACGCGTGCGCGGCGATCGACATCTCGCCCCTCTACAAGTACCTGATTACCGGCAAGCATGCCAGCAAACTGGTGAACCGCGTCATCACGCGGGACATCAACAAGGTCTCCGTGGGGCAGGTCATCTACTGCTGCTGGTGCGACGAAGACGGCAAGGTGATTGACGACGGCACCATTTCGCGGCTCGAGGAAAATGTGTATCGCTGGACGGCCGCCGATCCGAGCTTGCGCTGGTTCAGGCAGAACGGCCTCAACATGGACGTCCAGATCGAAGACATCTCCGAGCAGATAGCCGCGCTCGCGCTGCAGGGGCCGACCTCAGGCAAGCTGCTGAACAACGTGGCCGAGGCCGACATCTCCAACCTCAAGTACTTCCGGGTGACGCGCGGCCAGATCAACGGCGTGCAGGTAGACATCTCGCGTACCGGCTACACCGGCGACCTCGGCTACGAAATATGGGTTCCCTGGAAAGAGGCTGTGAGAGTCTGGGACGCCCTCATGGACAAGGGAAAGCAGTTCGACATCCACGCGGCGGGCATGCTGGCGCTCGATGTGGCGCGCGTGGAAGCGGGACTGTTGCTGATCGAAGTCGACTACACCAGTTCCAAGAAGGCGCTGATCCCGTCCCAGAAGTTCTCTCCCTACGAACTCGGGTTCGGCAAGATGGTGCATCTGGAGAAGGAGAACTTTGTCGGCAAGCGGGCGCTGCATGTAGATCAGAAGAACGGCGTCGCGCGGCAGCTAGTCGGGCTCGAAGTCGACTGGGTCGAAGTTGAGGAGCAGCATGACAAGTTTGGCCTGACCCCGGCGGCACCCACCCAGGCGTCGCGGGTTCCGGTCCCAGTCTATGTCGGCGACCGACATGTTGGGAAAGCGACCACCACCACCTTCTCGCCGCTCCTGAAGAAGTTGATTGCGCTCGCCAGCGTGGAGGCGGCTTATGCAAGGCCCGGCACCAAACTGCAGATGGAGTTGACCATCGAAGCGAGGCGGCTGAAGACGACAGCGACGGTGGTGAAGCTGCCGTTCTTCAATCCGGCCCGGAAGACGTCGGTGCCGGTATAAGGATTTTGTCTGATGGAAAATTCGTGGCAAGAAAAGCAAGAGGCACGGAGAAAAGTTCCCGTGCCTCTTTCGCTGTGATGTGCAGCAGCGATTTTGAGTACCAGCCTTCTCCAGTCGTCTGGGTGGACGCCCCAAGCCGGTCCACGCTTAGCGCACTGAAGCAAACAGAATCATGTCGTGCGGAGTCGTCATATCCTTGGCGGTTTCAGATTCCAGATCGCTCTTGGGCAATGCCCGTCCCCGCTCGTCGCCCTCGGTCCAGATCTGCGACAGGAAATAGCGGTCGCCGTAGACTCGGAACACGAGCTTGGTGCGATCGGCGGGCTTGTTGGCCTGCGCCGCATTGGCGTTGACGATCTTTACGGTTTTGTTATTGAGACCGCGGAGGACCAGAATCTCGTTACCGCCGCCGATGGTGGTAATGGAGTATTGTCCGGCGGGAAGTTCCACGTGATTCACGACGAAGTTAAAGGGCACATTGGCCCGGATTTCCTGAGAGGACTGCGCGAATGCCGATCCCGCTGCCAGCACCAGGCTCAGCACGCCAACGAGTGTAAGTGCCTGCTTTTTCATATATGCTCCTTCGGGTCGAGAACGGCGGAAGCCAAACAGGATCGGTCCAACCCAAGACCCCAGCGCTTCGTGTCGAACCAGTGATCCGTCTCTACACCCTGTCACGGTGTTGATCACCGTGTACGCAATGGGTAAGGCAACCGGCGTGCCAAAGCCGAAAACGCCCAGGGTTCGGTCGCCAGACGACATCCAAGTGATTGATTCCCCGAGAAATTCGTCCCGCAGGAGAAATCTCGTCCGCCCGGAATGAAACGACCGATTGGCTGATTTCACTAACCAAGCAGTTAACCCGTCCGCCCTTCGGTTAATGCTCGCGAGGAGCGATTCGCAGGAATCCATGAAACCGCGTGCACTGGATAGGTCCGTTGTGTTAAAGAAACGCCACGCAGGTTCTGTCGTGAGTGACATCCTTGGAACACGCTCGAAGCTGGTAGGCGTTGCCGGTCCCCTCAAGGACCGGACGCTTGCGCTGCAGACGGCCGAATTGTCGATCGGCCGGGATCCTTCCAATGACCTGTGGACTTCAGACCCCGCCATGTCTCGCAGGCATTGTCTGATTCGCTGTGAGAGCGGGCGTTTCTTGATTCGCGATCTGGGCGGGCGCAATGGCACGCTGGTGAATGGCGTTCGCATCGAGGAACACGACCTTCGTCATCAGGATCGAGTTTCGATCGGTTCCTCGCTTCTGGTGTTCCTGGTCCCGGACCGGAGTGTCCGCCTGGAGGAAAGTCCGGTCGAACTCTCTGAGACCGAGGAACTGGCGATCACGCCCACCTTCCTGCGCAGCGAAGATGCCCTCTACCTGCAACCGGATCGAATTCTTGCGGGGCTGCCCGAGACCGACCGGCTCACCCGCGATCTGAACACCTTGTTGAAGATAGCCAACGGGATTGGAGCCATCCGGGACCGTGAAACACTCGAGTGGCAACTGCTGGGGATGGTGTTCGATGTGGTTCCGGCGGAGCGAGGCGCGGTTCTGCATTTCGGAGACGACGAGATTATCGACTCGGCCATCGCCTGGGATCGAACGCTCGGCCCGGGGCATCCGGTCCGCGTGAGTCGCACCGTGGTTCATCGCGTCCTGGCTGAGCGGGCGGGCCTTATGGTGCGCGACGTCCGGGCTGATGATTCGGTCTCCGGAGTCAAGACCCTGGCTCAGTCCCAGGTCCGTTCGCTGCTGTGCGTGCCAGTGTTTGAGATGGGAGAGCCGGTCGGAGTGATTTATCTCGACAGTCGAAACTCCGGCTGCGAGTTCGACCAGGACCACCTGCAATTCATGACCGGGGTGGCGAACCTTGCCAGCCTGGCGTTGCACAACGTGCGACTGTGGGATGGCCTGCGAGAAGAGAACCGGCGGCTTCGTTCCGAAATCGATCTGGAACACAGCATGGTCGGTGGGAGTGCACGCATGCAGGAGATTCTCGGGATCATCCAGCGGGTCGCTCCGACCACGTCGACCGTGCTCATCCAGGGCGAGAGCGGCACCGGAAAAGAACTGGTAGCGCGCGCAATTCACAACAACAGTTCGCGCGCCGAGCGCCCGTTTGTCGCCATCAACTGTGCCGCTTTGACCGAGTCCCTGCTCGAAACTGAACTGTTCGGCCATGAGAAGGGGGCCTTCACGGGAGCAACGGCACAGAAGAAAGGCAAGATCGAGGTCGCCAACGGCGGCACGTTGTTTCTGGATGAAATCAGCGAGCTTGCGGTGGAGTTGCAGGCCAAGCTCCTGCGAGTTCTGCAGGAGCGGGAATTCGACCGGGTAGGGGGGATTCGGCCCATCAAGGCGGATGTGCGGGTGATCGCGGCGACCAACAAGAGCTTGCCCGAGGCGGTGCAGGCGGGAACCTTCCGCAATGACCTGTTTTACCGGCTGAACGTGGTGAGCATCACAACCCCACCCTTGCGCGAACGGCGCGAGGACATTCCAGCCCTGGCGGAGAGCTTCATCACCAAGGTCGGGAACAAAAGCAACATCCCGAAAAAACGCCTGTCCCAGGAGGCTCTGGCTCTGTTGGTGCAGTACGACTGGCCCGGAAACGTGCGCGAGCTGGAGAACACCATTGAACGCGCCGTCGTCCTCGGAGGCACCGAGGAGATCATGGCGGAGGACCTGCCGGATGCGCTCCTGGAAATGTCGTCTCCCGGCGGGAACCCGGGAGCGAAGTATCTCGGAGCCATCAAGGAAAACAAGAAGCAGCTGGTCCTGCAGGCTCTGGAGCAGGCCAATGGATACTACGTGGACGCCGCCAAGCTCCTGGGGCTACATCCGAATTCGCTGCTCCGGCTCATCCGGAATCTTGGCCTGAAGTCTGCCGTGAAACCGGGGGGTGCACCCCCCTAAGCGCTTCTTTGAGAAGGTCATGAAAGTCAAGGCCGATCCCTCATCCAGCGGAAAATAGGCGAACCCGCCGCCGGACTGCCCTTCATTGACGGGCGGATGCCGCCTCTTTAAGATGAGGCGGCCCGAAAACCAGGCATCTGCCGAATGATCGGTCAAACTATCTCGCACTACCGCATTGTGGAGAAGGTCGGTGGCGGCGGGATGGGTGTCGTCTACAAAGCCGAGGATGTAACTCTGCGCCGGTTTGTCGCCCTGAAGTTCCTGCCCGATGAGGTCGCTCAAGACTCTCAGGCGTTGGCCCGGTTTCAGCGGGAGGCGCAGGCGGCTTCGGCCCTTAACCATCCCAATATCTGCACGATCTATGAAATCGGGCAGCAAGATGGTAACCCATTCATCGTGATGGAGTTTCTGGACGGTCTGACGCTCAAGCATCGGATCGCCGGCAAGCCCCTCGAGACCGACGTTCTGCTCGGTTTGGCGATTGAGATTGCCGACGCGCTGGACGCGGCGCACAGTGAAGGCATTGTGCATCGCGACATTAAACCCGCCAACATTTTCGTCACCAAGCGCGGTCATGCAAAGATTCTCGATTTTGGTTTGGCCAAGGTTACGGCCGTGACCGATTCTTCGAGCCGGGTGGTAGCGACCTACACTCAGACCGGAACTCTGGATGGGCCGCACCTCACGAGCCCGGGAACAGCGCTAGGCACCGTCGCCTACATGTCTCCCGAACAGGTGCGAGGCAAGGAACTGGATGCGCGTACGGATCTGTTCTCGTTCGGGGTGTTGCTGTACGAGATGGCGACCGGAGCATTGCCGTTTCGGGGGGATACCTCGGGGATGATCTTCGAGGCCGTCCTGAACCGTGCTCCCGTACCTCCCATACGCCTCAATCCGGACCTGCCGGCGGAACTGGAACGCATTATCAACCGGGCGTTGGAGAAGGATCGCGATTTGCGCTATCAGCACGCCTCCGACATGCGCGCGGAGCTGCAACGGCTGAAGCGTGATACCGATTCAAGCCGCCACGTTTCTGCCCCCAGCGGAGAAGCGGCAACCGCAGGATCCGCGACCGTCCAGGCGGCGCCTGCAACCAGCAGCGCAACCGTAGCCGCGGGAGCGCAGCAGCGCCCCTGGCGGTATGGCGCAGCCGCTGCGGCAGCAGTCATCATCCTGGCAGTAGCTGGATTGGTTTTGTACTGGTGGATGCATCGCGCCGCGCCAACCCCATTTCAGAACTTCGCCATCACCCAGGTCACCAATTCCAGCCGGGCCGTCGGTACCGCCATTTCTCCCGACGGGAAATACGTGCTGACGGTGATGGACGCCAAGGGGCTGAACAGCCTCTGGCTCCGCAATGTGGCAACCGGAAGCGACACGCAAGTGCTCCCGCCTTCGGCCACCATTCCCAACGTCGCGTTCTCGCCGGATGGAAACTACATCTTTTTCCGCGAAGCCGTGAATGCCATTGGCAGTGACTTCAATGTTTATCGCGCCCCGGTACTAGGCGGCACACCCAAGGCCGTAGTCCACGACGTAGATACTTCATTCACGTTTTCTCCCGACGGCCAGCGCATGGCTTACATCCGGGCTAACAATCCGGAAACGGGTAAGTACCGCCTGCTCGACGCCAATCTCGATGGCAGCGATGAAAAGGTACTGCACATTTCGCCGATGGCTTTTCTTGCTCGCTGGGTGGCCTGGTCTCCCAACGGCAAGCAAATCGCCTATCCCGAGAACCAACCAGGCAATGCGCTGGGTGGAATCAATCTCTTTGATTTGGATACTGGGAAAATAAAGACCCTCATCTTTGCTGATAAAGAGATTAAGGAAATGACGTGGTCCTCGGGTGGGGATGGGCTGTTCGTCATCTATCAGCAAAGAGGGCCGAACTACAACCGACGTCAGATCGGCTACGTTGCTCTGGCAGACGGACAGTTGCATCCCATTTCCCGGGACACCAATAGCTACGCGACTTTGAGTCTTTCGGCAGACGGCAAGACTTTGGCCACGGTTCAGCAAAAAGTCGCGAGCAATTTTTATGTCTTGCCCGGCGAAGGTAGCAAGTCTGGCGACATCGCCCCGTGGGGCTCCGGCGGCGAACACATCCAGTTCTTCAACTGGACCGCCGACGGTGGCCTGCTCACATCCGACCTGAGCCAACTCGTGCGCTTGGATGCGAACGGACAAAATCCCAGCCAGGTAGTGAGCGACCCGGCGGCGAATATTCTCAGCCTGTCTCCATGCGGCACCCGGTACATTGTTTTTCCCTGGGCCTTTCATGACAACAGCAACTCAGTCAGCATCTGGCGTGTGAATGCAGACGGCTCCAATCCTGTAAAGCTGGTGGACGGGAAATTCGATACGTTTCCGGTGTGCTCGGCTAATCAGAATTGGGTGTACTACTGGCCCGGGGTGAAACAGCTTGGGCGTGTTCCTTTAGATGGTTCCGGCAAACCGGAGCCGATTCCCGGCAGTTCTGTGGAAGGTGCATTTCTGGCGGGGCGCGGCATCGGCATTTCACCCGATGGAAAGACTCTCGCGTATGTGGTGGCAATCGTAAATGCGACCGGCCCAATGAGCACGGATAAGATCGCACTGCTGGAGGTAGCGACTCAGAGTTCGCCGCGCATGTTCGACGCCAATCCGCGAATCTCCAAAGGTGTGGAATTCACGGCAGACGGGAAGTTCGTCGCGTACCCCGTTGCCGAAAATGGCGTGGATAACGTCTGGATTCAGCCAATCGACGGCAGTACCGGACACCAGATCACACACTTCAACTCCGAGCGCATCCTCTCGTTTCACTGGTCGCCGGATGGCAAGCATCTCGGCATCCTCCGTGGCCACACCGATTCCGACGTCGTCTTGCTGCAAGAATCCAAGCGCTAGATTGCCCCTTCGCCGTATTGCGCCATCCGGGTTGTCGCTCCCAGACATCCCCCTCTTGAAGGAAGACAAGACGGAGTATACGAGCTGCGGTGGCAGGAAACAGTCCCCACTTCGCTCTCTAATCACTGATTGGCGCAGGAGGTTCCTTGAATGCTTGCCCACAATTCTGAGTGGATGACGGGCAACTCTGAAGTTACGGGCGAGGACGGAGCCCACGACTCGGCATAGAGGCCGGTTCTGACAGGCAGCAGGTTCCGATCGGTCGGTCTTTTGAGCGATGTTCGCCAGGCACGCCATTTCGCCAATTGAAGTAGTCGGTTGCGCGACTTTTCCGCAAGAGCTTGTGCAATCTGATTCCACGAATAGAGCGTTTGCTGCAAGGAGAGTTGCGGTTCGATATCTTGCTGGATCTGGTGAAGCGCGAAACTGAATTCACGCGAAGGACTACATGGTCCCCCGCGCCGAGAGTCACCAACTCAATTTGCCAACGCATACGGTACGATCTCAGAACGTCCGCCGTCGAACCGACGGAGCGCGTCGTAAACACGATCACGTACGTAGCAAATTCGATTTGCGCTGCAAGCACTGATGCGCCCGTTGAATCGCGCGGTCGCTCTTTCGAACTCCACATAACCGGCCCGCAAACGCCGAATCTTGACCATGCAAGACAACCCTCCATGCGCCGAACTGCCCCACTCTGGACAGAGTGCGTGATCGCGGAAGGAGTTGAGATACGTCTGTGGTGTGCAGAGTACGCCACGAAGCTCTGAGGGTAGACGCGAACCAACACATCAGCACCATGTTGCCAAACATGCTCAATCCAGCGATTGAGCAGTACCGGGCATCCGCGAGAATAAGTTCGTGCGGACCCTCAGGCAGACGATTGAATGACTCTCCGCTGCCTTCGCCAATCGTGGCCGTCACCTTGAAAAAGTCACACACCAGACTCGGCCGTCTGATGCTGTACAGAATCCTCCATTGGCTCCTCGTCTTGTCTGGCTCTCTGACGATCGTGCCATCCACAATCCGGATCGTCCGGCTGATAGCTTCTTCGAGCCGGTACGCGACGTTTTCCCGAAGCAATTCGATCGACAACAAACGTAGCCCCTCCTCGCTGTTGCGCAGGCGTTTGAGCAAGGCGACATCCGAAATGTCAGCCCAGTTCGCCAGCTGGGCGCGCACCACCGTCTCCCGCAAAGTGTAACCCCGCGCCACATGCAGGAGTAGCATACGCAACAGCACGTCAGGAGATGGAAACCCACGCAATCGCTCGACCGCACGCGACTGCCACGCCATTTGCTGCCATCCTGCGGGAAACAACGACGCGAGCTTCCAGCTTGCTTTGACGATACACATTCACCAAGGATAGGTCCGCAACCACTAAACCCTGTTCCTTAAGTTAGCGCTATGGGGCGCACTCCAGGGCGCACCCCCATAAGCGCTAACTTAGGCTGTTGCGCAGCATGAGCAGGGCAGGAAGCTCGGCTTCGCGATAACTTCCGGACGGCTGAGGCTGGAAAATGTGGCTCTGCACAAGAATCTGTAAAAAAGTCCAATCTACGCGGCTTTTTGAAGAGTGATGTTTTTGCCCTTGAGGCGTGCCCGATGGCCGCTTCACACCAAAATGGGCCGAATCTGTAAGGTCGCTGTGGAAATGACGCGCCGGATCAACCGTGGAGAGTCCCAAACAGGATATTCGCCGGCGCTTGGAAACCCGCACCAAACGCGGGTTCCCACATTCCCACAGCGACGGCGACGGCGGGGTGCCTGGCAGCGACGAGGCCAAACCCCGCTAAAATCGGGGTCTCTTCCAGATTCCTGCACA
>Ga0137415_10000067_pt1 | contig 78167 bp, 65 predicted proteins | sample CZODoug3_1_1_16f_FD_183082 | JGI IMG/M metagenome (GOLD analysis project Ga0137415, IMG submission 183082) | Vadose zone soil fungal communities from Angelo Coast Range Reserve, California, USA - CZODoug3_1_1_16fungal (Hybrid Assembly) | ecosystem: Environmental > Terrestrial > Soil > Vadose... | reverse complement strand
TGGCAGACCTTTTTCCGCGTAACCCTCCCCAACATCAAGTGGGGCCTGCTGTATGGCGTGATTCTGTGCAACGCCCGGGCCATGGGTGAGTTTGGCGCGGTCTCCGTGGTGTCCGGTCACATCCGCGGACGCACCAACACCATGCCGCTGCACATCGAGATCCTCTACAACGAATACCAATTTGTCCCCGCATTTGCGGTCGCTTCCTTGCTGGCGCTGCTGGCTCTGCTGACTCTATTCGTCAAGTCCGCGATTGAATGGAAGGCGAAACAACAGCTGGCTCGACTGGAAGCCGCGGCGGCGGGGGAGGAGCTCGCGTGAGCATTGAAGCGATTGGCATTACAAAACGATTCGGACATTTCGCCGCCTTGGACAACGTAGATCTCACCATTCCCAGCGGCGAACTGGTCGCCTTGCTCGGCCCTTCCGGCTCGGGCAAGACGACGCTCCTGAGAATTATTGCTGGACTTGAGTTCGCAGACTCGGGGACGATCCGCTTCAACGGCAGCGATATCACGGAGCAGACCGCGGGAGAACGTCGAGTGGGCTTCGTGTTTCAGCACTACGCCCTGTTTCGGCACATGACGGTGTTTGAGAATATCGCCTTCGGTCTGCGGGTCAGGCCGCGCAAGGTGAGACCGCCCAAGAAAACGATTCATTCCAAGGTATATGATTTGCTGAGGCTGATCCAGTTGGAGAATCTGGCCCATCGATACCCGTCACAGCTTTCCGGAGGTCAACGTCAACGAGTGGCCTTGGCGCGCGCCCTGGCGGTAGAGCCCAGCGTCCTTTTGCTGGATGAGCCGTTTGGAGCGCTGGATGCCAAGGTGCGCCTTGAGCTCCGCCGCTGGCTCAGGCAACTACACGACGAGATTCACATCACAAGCGTATTCGTCACTCACGATCAGGAAGAGGCGCTGGAAGTCGCAGACCGGGTCGTGGTCATGAATCAGGGCCGAATCGAGCAGGTGGGTTCTCCAGATGAGGTCTACAATCACCCGGCAACGCCTTTTGTCTATCGGTTTCTCGGCAACGTCAATCTGTTCCATGGCCGTATCGACGAAGGCCACGCGCTCCTGCACAACACTGCGGTGCAGGGCAAGCCGCCCGCCGACAACCAGAGCACTTTGGTATATGTGCGTCCACACTCACTGGAAATCCGCCGACAGCCAAACGGCGAAACTCACTTCCGCGCAACCATTAAACACATCAATGCTGCAGGCCCCCTGGTTAAGGTCGAAGCGGTTACGGAGTGGGGCGGCCCGGTTCATGTGGAGATGTCGCAGGAACGTTTCCGGGATCTGCAACTCACCAATAACGAGTCGGTATTCATAACGCCCAGGGACGTGAAGGTCTTTGATGGCCACTCTTCCGATTGACGCGTTATCCCTCGCTCCGAGGGTCTGAATAAACCCGCATGCTGCGTGGCCTTCGGGCGAGGCATGCCTAGTGTTGTTTATGTCTGGGGGGCGAAGCACGATGACGACCAGAAGAGACTTTCTGAAGAGTGCATCCGGCATGGCACTGGCCGGATCTGCCCTGCAGCCGTTATTGACTTGGGCCACCGCCGACTCTAGTCTTACAGTCCCCGGCAAAGAAGGACTGATCGTCCGCTCCTATCGGTTCCTGGACCTGGAAACGCCCGTCGAATACTTCAGTACCTGGCTCACTCCCGCGGAGCACTTCTTCGTTCGAAACCACATGCATGAGCCCAGTACGCTGGATCCGGCGGATTGGAAGCTGAGTATCGGCGGAGAAGTCGACCAGCCGTACACCCTGACGCTTGCCGAACTGTCCAGGCTCGAAACACACCCCGTGGTGAACACGCTCGAATGCGCTGGCAACGGTCGCGCTTTCCAGAGTCCCAGGGTTGCGGGAGTGCAGTGGCAAAAGGGTGCGGTCGGCACGGCGCGCTTCAGCGGACCGCGTCTGCGCGACCTGCTCGGGCGCGCGGGCGTGAAATCGACCGGGAAGCACGTGATGTTTCGAGGACTCGACGACGTTCCGGGGAAGGTTCCTCCGTTCATTCGCAGCATCCCAATCGAAAAGGCCACGGATTCCGATACCCTGATCGCCACCCACATGAACGGTGCCGCGCTGCCCAGGCATCATGGTTTCCCGGCGCGCGCGCTCGTCCCCGGTTGGATCGGCGCAGCTTCGTGCAAGTGGCTCACCGAAATCAAGGTCCTCGAGAAGGAGTTTGAAGGCAACTTTATGAGCCCCGGCTATCGCATGCCTAACCAGCCGCTGAAACCTGGAGAAGCCGTGAAGCCGGAAGACACTCATCCGGCAACGGCGCTCCCTGTGAAGTCGCTCATCTCCAGTCCCGGCGACGGGGCGACCATCAAATCACGCGCTCTCGACATTCAGGGAGTTGCCTGGGCGGGAGAAGCCGAGGTCGTTCGGGTGGAGGTCTCCACAGATGGTGGCGCCTCCTGGCAGCGCGCGCAGTTAGCCGGTGAACAGGCTCGCTATGCGTGGCGTCTCTGGAATTTCAAGTGGAAAGCTCCGGGGACTGGCGACTACCGAGTCGCCTCACGCGCGACCGATAGCCAGGGCCGCAGGCAGCCGGCCGCCCCTGTCTGGAATCCAAGTGGCTATCTCAACAACGCCGTCGATCAGGTGAGGATTCATGTTCAAGCATAGCTTTGTATGGACCCTCTTGGTTCCGCTGTCGATGGGGTCGGTCCTGGGGGCGCAGTCGGCGCCGGCGCCTGAGCTGCCCGCGGGCTCCATGCGGGCCCAGGCCGCGACCGCCTGCACCGAGTGTCACGATACCCGCATCATCGTTCAACAGCGCTTGAGCAGCGCAGCCTGGACGAAAGAAGTCGACAAGATGACGAAGTGGGGGGCGGTGGTCGATCCGCAGGATCGGGATGCGCTCATCAGCTATCTGAGTACTCACTTCAGCGTCGATAAACCGGAATATGTCGCGGACCGCTTACCAGGCGCCAATCGAACGAGACCGAAGAAATAGCGTTCGTCGTCGGACACCATGCCGCGTACTCCTTGCGGACAACAAAGCGCTGTCGACCCCAGCGTCCGACACGGCCGGAGGACGCTGCCATAGCGCTGCCGACCGATGAGGTCTCGGACGAGGCAAAGGGCGGGGCCGACTGTCTCCCCGTTCTGGTGGATAGAAGGGTACTCGGTGGCATCAGCGGGCCCGGGAATCCACCGAGCACACCGCCGCCTCGAGCGCGCTCTCCAGGTCGTGCAGGTGGCGCTCGTCGGTCAGGTAGCTGATCACCATCATGCGCAGGACGCTGGCTCCGTTGACCACGGTTTCGGAAATCCAGCGCTGTCCGTCGCGTGTCACTTCATCCACGATCTCTCGGTGTAGCGCGGCCCTTTGCTGCGCATCCAGCCGGCTGGATTTCACACGGAAGTTTACGATGGTCAGCATCGTCGGCGCCGCCAGCGCAAAGCTCTCCGAGCGTTCTACCCATGCCGCGAAGTTGCGCGCCAGCTGCAGCTGTCGGTCGATGTGCTCCTCGTAAGCCTTGCGCCCGTGCACCTTCAGCGTCAGCCACAGCTTCAACGAGTTCATGCGGCGGGTCCATTGCGTACTGATGCGAGCATTGTCGAGCAGCCGCGCGCCGGCGGCCTTCGGCATATACGGAGACTCCACCGAGAAGGCCTTTTCGAGGGTCTTCGGATTGCGCGTAAGGATCACCCCCGCCGCGAAAGGAACGGCCAGCCATTTGTGGGGATCGACTGTGATGGAATCGGCAAGGTCGATGCCGCGCACCAGATCGCGATGTTTGTCGGAGAACACCGCAGACGCTCCATACGCTCCATCCACGTGAAGCCATAGCTCGTGAAGACGGCATACATCCGCAATCGCTACCAGGTCATCCACGATCCCCGAACTGGTGGTGCCGGCAGTGGCCACTACGCAGAAAGGCTTTCGTCCCGAGCGCCGGTCCTGCTCGATGGCTTGCTCCAACTTCATCGGATCCATTTGTAGCTGGTCATTGACGGCAACCCGCCGCAGCGCTTTTCGCCCGATGCCGAGCAGGCCGGCGGATTTGTCGAGCGAATGATGCGATTCGGTCGATCCGTAAACCACCGGCTGCCCGCCGATCGAAGCCACACCTTCCTCGATCGCATCCGGAAACTTTGACGCAAGGGCGAGAGCCAGTCCACTGAAGTTCGCTTCGTTTCCGCCGCTGGTAAAGGTGCCGCCGAAATCGCTGCTCCAGCCAACCCGCTCCGCCATCCAGCGGATCGTTTCCAGCTCGATCTTGGAGGCAAGTTGCGACCGTGCCAGTGTAGCCAGTTGAGGGTTGAGCGCCGCGACCAATGCTTCCGCGAGGAACCCCATGTAAGTCGGCGTGGGATTCATGAGCCCGAAATAGTTCGCCGCTGGAACGTGGAAGCCCTTGTCCACCATTTCACGGCAGATGTTGTCGAGAACCGAGATCGGATCTTCGCCCGTCTCTGGCAATGGATCATCGAGAGCGCCGTACGTACGCTCACTGGCCGGAAGTTGAACCCGTCGCTCAGGCAGCGAAGCGAAGTACCGGTCGACCTGGTCAATCAGGCGATAGCCAAGCTTGCGGCGGGTTTCGGAGTCGAAATCGAAGCGCATACCAATTGGATTCCAGCGTCAAGGGAAGGAAGCGAATCGTCCATCCGAATTTGGGAGCCCGAGGAAATCAACCACAACCGGACACCGAGGATCCCAGGGAGCGAGACAGCCACTGTTTGTGAGTCGTGACCAGACCTGCCTTCGATGCTAAGGAGCGCGGATTTCATCAGGAACGCCGGACGCGTGCTTTTCCCTATTTTTCTTCCACGTTCTCCCCGCCCTCTGGGGTTGAGGTCTTTTCCGGACGCAACAACGGAAACAGAATCACATCCCGAATGGTGTGCGAATCAGTCAGCAGCATGGCCAGTCGGTCCACGCCGACGCCGACGCCTCCGGTCGGAGGCATGCCATAGGAGAGCGCCCGAATGTAGTCCTCGTCCATCTGGTGAGCTTCCTCGTCACCGCGCACCCGCTCCTTGAGCTGTTCCTCGAAGCGTTGACGCTGGTCTTCGGGATCGTTGAGCTCACTGAAGCCGTTGGATATCTCCATCTGGCCGGCAAAAATCTCGAAGCGCTCTACCCATTCGGGCTCGTCGGGTTTCTTTTTCGACAGGGGCGATACCGCCACCGGGAATTCGTAGATGATCGTCGGCTGCAGCAGGTGCTCTTCGGCCACCGCTTCAAACAGGTTCGCGATGGTCTTCCCGGTTGGTTCGCTCGGATCGTAGGCCATGTGCTTGCCAGCGCTGTTGAAGCGTGTGACCAGCGCCTTCACAGAATCGCGCGACCCAAACTCGCTCATTTCCGGCTTCGCTCCGGCCTTTTCGGGCCAGAACTGGATGATCGCCTCGCGCATCGTCATGCGCCGCCAATGGGAACTGGCCCAGTCGATCTCCTGATCGCCCCATTTTGCCTTTGTGCTGCCATTCACGTCCTTAGCAGCTTGTTCGATCAGGTTTTGCGTAAGGTTCATCATGTCACCGAAGTCGGCGTAGGCCTGATAGTACTCGAGCATGGTGAATTCGGGATTCCAGCGCCAACCCAGGCCCTCGTTTCGAAAGTTCCGGTTGATCTCATAGACCCGGTCGAATCCCCCCACCGTCAGGCGCTTCAGGTACAGCTCGGGTGCGATTCTCAGGAACAGATCGATATCCAACGCGTTGTGGTGGGTCTTGAACGGCTTGGCCACGGCGCCCCCCGCGATCGGCTGCATCATGGGCGTCTCAACCTCGATAAATCCCTGCGAGTCCATGTAACGCCGCAACGACTGCACCAGCTTGCTGCGTTTGAGGAAAACCTCCCGCACCTCGGGATTCATCACCAAGTCCACGTAGCGCTGCCGGTAACGCAGTTCGACGTCGGTCAGGCCATGCCACTTCTCGGGCAAGGGGAGCAGGTCCTTCGAAAGGAAAGTGATCTCTTCGACGTGGACGGTGAGTTCGCCCGTGCGCGTGCGGAACAGGTAGCCCCTGGCCCCGATGTGGTCGCCGAGGTCAAGCAGTCGATAGAGTTCGAATCCCTGCTCTCCCACGGCGTCTTTCTTGACGTAGATCTGCAGGCGCTGGCCGCCCTGCTGCAGGTGCGTGAAGGCGGCCTTGCCCATCAGGCGCATCGCCATAACGCGCCCGGCGACCCGCACCTGGACGCGCGGAGTCTCCAGTTGTTGGGCGGTCTTGGCCGAGTATTCCTCGAGGATTTGCGGAAGGGTGTGAGTGAAATCGTACCGCCGCGGATACGCCTCCTGCCCGAGAGCTTCAATCTGGTTGAGCTTTTGCTTGCGAAGTTCGTAAATGTTTTCGTCGAGGGCCAAAGGGATCCTTATTGTCGCACGCTGCGCAGGGACGCCCTCTCAGGGGCGAACCGCGTGCGGAGTAAGAAACAGTGATTATAAACAAGCGCGCGGAACGCCCATCCGGAATACCCGGTTCACCCGACCGGGCAACTGCCACACACGCTTAACCCTTGAAGCCGCGCCCCGTTGGCGCTACTATTCCCCTTCCCGATTTTCGACGCGGGAAAGAAGAAGTGGCGCGAGGAAGCCATTGCCTCAGAATTACGTGCCTGTCTTTATCTTTATCGCGGTCGTCGGAACTCTGATTCCGATCACGCTGCTGCTGACGAAACTGGTTCGGCCCGACAACCCGCAGCGGGAAAAGCTTCTGCCCTATGAATGCGGCATCGATCCGGTCGACCGTGCTCGGGGCCGCTATACGGTTCGCTATTACCTGGTTGCCATCCTGTTCGTGGTCTTCGATGTGGAGACCATTTTCCTCTTTCCCTGGGCCGTGAAGTTCAAGGCGTTCGGCCTCTTTGGACTGCTCGAGATGCTGATCTTCCTTGGCATCCTGATCGTTGGTTACATCTGGATCTGGCAGAAGGGTGCGCTGGAGTGGGTGTGACGCTCTTGGTTCGGTTCCGAGGCATGGTGCATTCGGGCAAAGGGCGCCCTGAAAGTGTGTGGTTACAAGAGCAAGTGATCCTCAGTCGTTGACAGCAGAATTTAGGGACTGGTAAAACTAGGCGTCTTTTCAGAGTTCAAGGGGTACGGGGAACAGACGTCTTCTCGAGCTATGCCTGAGGAAACCAAATCGCCTGCACCCACACCGCCGGAAGGGCAGAAGCAGCCGGCGGCCGAGCAGCCCGCAGCGGCCGCCGAGGCCGCCGGCACGCCGCCTGGGGCGCCGCAACCCCCTGGCGCGGCAGCCGAGAAACCCACAGCCGCGCCGCCCAAGCCTGCGGCGCCCGCAAAGCCCGCCGGTCCCGTACCCGCGCCCTGGGACTCTCCCATGGTCGCGAAGCTGAAGCGCCAATTTGGTTCGGGCATGGAAGCGTTGACGTACCTGGGCCAGAACTACCTGCAGGTGGACCGTTCGCTGATTCCGAACATTCTCCAGATGCTGCGCGACGAAGAGCAGTTCGACTACTGCGTCGACATCACCGCGGTTCACTATCCCAAGCGCGATCGTCAGTTCGACATCATCTGGATCCTCTACTGCTTCGCGCGCAACGAACGCATGCGCGTGAAAACGCAGATCGCCGATGGCGAGCACATTCCCTCGGCCGTTTCCATATGGCCCACCGCCAACTGGCTCGAACGCGAGGCCTACGACATGTTTGGTCTCCAGTTCGACGGCCATCCCGATCTGAAGCGCATTCTGCTCCCGGACGGCTGGAAGGGACATCCGCTGCGCAAGGACTACGGCATCATTCAGCAGGACCAGGAGTGGGTCCAGATCAACCTGGGGATCGAAAGCGGCCAATGAGCGACCCAATCAGCTCCGTCTCGCACCTGGACCTCGACGAAAGCAAGAAAACTTTCCTCGACGCGAACGAGCTCATCCTCAACATGGGGCCTCAGCACCCGGCGACCCACGGTGTGTTGCGCGTCATCCTGAGGCTCGACGGTGAGAAAGTTCTCGGCCTGGAATGTGTGATCGGGTATCTCCATCGCGGCGTGGAGAAGATCGCCGAACACCGCACGTACACCATGTTCAATCCCTACGTGGACCGCATGGACTACGTGGCGGCCGTCTCGAACGGTTTGGGGTACTGCGAAGCCGTTGAAAAACTGCTGAACGTCGAGGCTCCGCCGCGCGCAAACTACATTCGGGTCATCCTCGCCGAACTGAATCGCATGGCCAGCCACCAGCTCTGGCTGGGCACGCACGCCCTCGATATTGGCGCGATGACGCCACTGTTCTACACCTTCCGTGACCGGGAAGAAATCCTCAAGATCTTCGAGAAATACTGTGGCGCACGCCTGACCACCCACGCCTTCCGTATCGGAGGCTGCCAGTACGAGACCTACGAGGGTTTCGAAAAAGACGTCAAGAAGTTCATCGCCTTCGTCGCTCCCAAAATCGACGAATATGAAGAGCTGTTGACCACCAACCGTATCTGGGTGGAGCGCACCAAGAAAGTGGGCGTGATCTCCGCCCAAGATTGCATCGCGTTCGGCGTCACCGGCCCCGTGCTCCGCGCCAGCGGCGTCCAATGGGACATTCGGAAAGCCCAGCCCTACGCCGCCTACGCTAGATTCGATTTTGAAGTGCCCACCGGTCAGAACGGCGACACCTACGACCGGTATCTGGTGCGCATGGCCGAGATGCGCCAGTCCTTGCGCATCATCCAACAGGCGGTGGACGGCATCCCGGAAGGCCCCATCATGGCCAAGGTGTCCAAGGTACTGAAGCCGCCCGTCGGTGAGATTTATCACTCCATCGAAGCGCCCAAAGGTGAGCTGGGATACTTCATCGTGAGCGATGGCTCGACTCAGCCCTATCGCGTGCGCGTGCGCCCACCCTCTTTCGTGAATCTGCAGGCGCTCGATCTGATGTGCCGTGGCCAGTTGATCGCGGACGTCATCGCCGTGATCGGCACACTGGACATCGTCCTCGGCGAGGTGGATCGCTGATGCCCGACTTCATCACGAACTACCTCGACAAAAGCGTTCAGGTGACTCCGGGCCAGTATGGGAGTCCGTTCTGGGCTCTGGTTTATATCCTGCTGGTTTTCGGCGGGGTGTCGTTGGCCGTGGTCTGTATGAACTGGCTGGAGCGCAAGATTCTCGCCCACATGCAGATTCGACTGGGACCCATGCGCGTAGGACCGCACGGCCTGCTGCAGCCCATCGCGGACGCCATCAAGCTGATCCTGAAAGAAGACATCATCCCCGAAGGCGCGGATCGATTCGTCTTCTGGCTTGCCCCGATGATTATTCTGTTGGCCGTATTCAGCGTTTACACGGTGGTGCCCTTCGGACCGGCGCATGCGATTACGGACATGAACATCGGGATTCTCTTCATGCTCGGGGTATCGTCGCTGGGCGTGCTGGGGATCGTAATGGCGGGATGGGCTTCCAACTCCCATTACCCGCTGATTGGCGCGCTGCGCTCCAGCGCGCAGATGGTGTCGTACGAAGTGGCCATGGGGCTGGCGGTGGTTTCTGCGGTGCTCATGACCAGTCTGAATGCCGAGGGGACCGGCACTTTGAGCATGATCGGGATCGTCCAGGCTCAATATGCCCAGCATGTGTGGTTCGTCTTCAAGTTCTTCCCGCTCGGCTTGATCGCATTCTTCATCTTCGCGGTGGCGATGGTCGCGGAAACGAACCGCGCCCCGTTTGATTTGCCTGAGGCTGAATCCGAACTGACCGCCGGTTTTCACACCGAATACAGCGGCTTGCGCTGGTCGTTGTTCATGCTGGGCGAATACGGCGCGATGATTGCCGTGTCGTCGATCGCAGTAACGCTGTGGCTGGGGGGGTGGATGCGGCCGTTCCCGAATCTTCTGCGTGGCGGAACGTGGGATCTCACGTTTTCGTTGTTCCCGGCCCTTACCTTCTTCGGCCTCGCTGGCCTGACGTTCTACAGTACGATGGGGATGCCCAAGCACTCCTATTTCCGCGCGCAGACCATCGGTCTCGGAGCCTTGGGCGCGGTCTTTGCGCTGATCGGCCTGGTTCTTCTGGTGCCGCCGGTGCGCGGTCGAGTGCAGGACATCTACTGGTTCATCCTGAAGATCGCTGTGTTTATGTACCTGTATATCTGGTATCGCGGCACGTTTCCGCGTTACCGCTTCGACCAGTTGATGAAGGTGGGATGGAAGATTCTGCTGCCCATGGGCATCGGCGTGTTGATGCTGACGGGCATGGTTGCGTTGCGCACCGAGATCTGGGACTTTGTGTACCAATCCATACGCCGTTTGGTGCACGTCTGACATGGAACAACCCGTAGCCACTACGTTTTTCTTCTACCTGCTCTCTGGGTTGGCGATCCTGAGCGGGGTGCTGGTCATCACGCGAAAAAGCCCGGTTCAAGCGGCGCTGGCACTGATCCTCACGCTGCTGTGCCTGGCCGGGCTTTACCTCATGCTGTACGCGCCCTTTGTCGCGGGCGTGCAGATCATTCTTTATGTCGGCGGCATCATGGTGTTGTTCCTGTTCGTGATCATGCTGGTGAACTTGGAGCGCTCTCAAACGGAAAAGCAGTTCAACCAGCAATGGATCGCCGGAGTTCTGGCGGCGGTCGTCTTGGGGGCACTTTTCATCTCCATCTACACCAAGGGGAAGGCGTTGCTGCTCCGGCCGGTGGTCGAATTTCCCGAAGCAGAGAATACGCAGAAGATTGGGCAGATGCTTTACAGCAATTACATGTTCCCGTTTGAGATTGCGTCTCTGTTGCTGCTGGTCGCGATCATCGGAGCGGTGGTGATGGCGAAGAAGAGAATCTGAGGACTGAGAACGGAACCGGGAACTGAGAACTGGTTTTATGTCTCCGATCACAACGCTCCACTATCTGGTCGTGGCCGCGGCACTGTTCGTGCTGGGCGTCATCGGAGTGCTCACGCGCCGCAACGTGGTCATCGTGCTGATGTCCGTCGAGCTGATTCTCAACGCCGTGAACCTCAATCTGGTCGCGTTTTCGCGGATATGGGGACTCCACGGTCAGGTATTCGCAATCTTCGTGATCACCGATGCCGCAGCGGAAGCAGCGGTGGGTCTGGGAATCCTGATCGCCTTCTTCCGGAATAAGGAGACGGTCAATGTCGATGAAGTGGATTTGCTGAAGTGGTAAAGAGTACCGAGCACTGAGTACGGAGCGGCGTTCGAGGGCTGGCGAAGAGCGGCCAACGACGAGTGACCAACGAACAACGACTCAACCATGTTCTTTCTCGAGCACATCTGGCTCATCCCGCTGCTCCCGGCCCTGGGCGCGACCCTCATGTTCTTCTTCGGCAAAAGGCTGGAGAAGCAGACCGTGAGTGCGGTCTGCGTGGGGACCGTGGCGCTGGCCTTCATACTATCGTGCGGCGCGGTGTGGCAGTATGTCCACACCTATCCGGGAAGCCAGCCTTTCGAGAAGGTGATGTACACCTGGCTGGGCAGCGACACCGGCCACCTTAATTACACGACGCACGACGGATACCCGGCCGAGTTCAAAGCGCAAGTCGGCTTCCTGCTCGACCCACTCTCCAGCATCTGGCTGCTATTCGTCACCGGCGTCGGCACGCTGATCCATATCTATTCGACCGGTTACATGGCCCATGAAGGCGGGTACTACCGATTCTTCGGCTACCTCAATCTCTTCATGTTCTCCATGCTGACTCTGATCCTGGGCAACAACTACGCCCAGCTGTTCGTCGGATGGGAGGGCGTCGGCCTCTGTTCGTACCTGCTGATCGGTTTCTATTTCCACCGCAAGTCGGCCAGCGACGCGGCGAACAAAGCGTTCATCGTGAACCGCATCGGGGACGCCGGTTTCCTGCTGGGGATGTTCGCGATCGCCTGGCACCTCGGCTCGGTAAGGTTCACCGACCTAAACGCGATGGCCCGCAGCGGGCACTATCGGATCGGTGACCCCGTCCTGACGGCTGCGGCGTTGCTGTTGTTCGTGGGCGCTTGCGGCAAGTCGGCCCAGCTTCCGTTGTACATCTGGCTTCCGGATGCCATGGAGGGCCCCACCCCGGTCTCCGCGCTGATCCACGCTGCCACCATGGTCACGGCGGGCGTGTACATGGTGGCGCGCTCGAACGCCATCTTCGTGCTGGCTCCGACCGCCATGAAGACAGTGGCGATTGTGGGCGCGCTGACCGCAATCTTCGCCGCCTCGATCGGCCTGGTGCAGAACGACATCAAGCGCGTCCTGGCGTACTCAACTGTCTCGCAACTCGGCTACATGTTCCTGGCGCTGGGTGTGGGCGCGTTTGCGGCGGGCGTCTTCCATGTCTTCACGCACGCGTTCTTCAAGGCTTTGCTGTTCCTGGGGGCAGGCTCAGTCATCCACGCGATGAGCGGCGAGCAGGACATGCGCAACATGGGGGACCTCTACCACCGCACATCCATCACGCACCGGACGATGTTCATTGCCACGCTGGCGATCGCGGGCATTTTTCCCTTTGCCGGTTTTTTCTCCAAGGACGCGATCCTTTGGCAGACCTGGACCTCGGAGGGCAGCGCATCCCTTTGGTTGTGGTTGATCGGCTTCGTCACGGCGCTCATGACGGCTTTTTATATGTTTCGGCTGATGTGCCTGACCTTCCACGGCCACCCCCGCATGAGCCACGAGGTGGAGCACCACATCCATGAGTCGCCCAAGTCCATGACGGGACCGCTCGTGGTGCTCGCGTTTTGCTCCATTTTTGCGGGAATGCTGAGTTGGCCACATAGCTTGGGCGGAAATGATCGTTTTATGAAGTTTCTCGAGCCTGTCTTTGCCAAGGAGACGGGGATTTTCACCGAGGAGGGTAAAGCGGCACAGCCGGCCGCGGGAAAGAAGGAAGAGGAGCACATAAGCGGCTGGGAATACGGGCTCATGGGACTGTCCCTGGCCGCGGCCTTTGTGGGCGGCGGCTGGGCTTGGAGTGTCTATCGGAGCTCGGACAAGGGCTACGCCGAGCCGCTCGAGGCGGGAGCGAAGCCCCTCTACACGGTTCTTTACCACAAGTGGTATGTCGATGAAGGCTACGACTACCTCTTCACAGGTCGCCGAAGGCTAGGCAACGTGCGCCTCGGCGTGTTAGGCCTGGGTGACGCATCCGCCTGGTTCGACGTTCACGTGGTGGACGGCTTGGTAAATGGCGCGGGTTGGAGTACTCGAACCATCGCCACGATCTCCAAGTGGTGGGACACCTGGATCATCGATGGCGTCGGAGTGAATGGCCCCGCGATCCTGGCGCGCATCCTGTCGTATCCGTTCCGCTTGTTCGAGTGGGGACTGGTGCAGTGGTACGCGCTGGTCATGGTCGCCGGTTTGCTAGGGTTTGTCTTTTACTATGCGTGGAAGTAGCGAGCTCTGAGCCACGGGCCCGGACGAGGTTCGGAAAGCCCGCGCACAGCTGGTCGCTGGTCGCTGATCGCAACCGAGAACTGCCTTTTATGCAGAATCACATCCTCTCGATCATCTTGTTCACGCCGCTCCTGGGCGCGCTTGTCCTCCTGTTCGTGCCGAAGGAGAACAAGGACGCTGTCCTCTGGATCGCGAACATTTTCGCGCTCGGTGGCTTCCTCATTTCGTTGCCCCTGGTGCCGATGTTCTGGGCCGAGCGCTTCCAGCCGGGCTTTAAGTTCATCGAAGGCGCGCCCAACACCTGGATCCCCACCATCGGCGCCGGCTACTACCTGGGCATCGACGGCATCTCATTCCTGCTCATCATGCTCACCACGCTGTTGGGTTGGATTTCGATCCTCTCTTCGTGGACTGCGATCGAGAACCGTGTGAAGGAGTACTACATCTGGTTTCTAATACTCCAAACCGGCATGTTGGGTGTCTTCATGGCGCTCGATTTCTTCCTTTTCTTCGTGTTCTGGGAAGCCATGCTGGTCCCGATGTACCTGCTGATCGGCATCTGGGGCGGGCCGCGCAAGCTTTACGCCGCGATCAAGTTCTTCTTGTACACCCTGGCCGGATCGGTGCTGATGCTGCTCGGCATCCTGTTCTTGTACTTCAACCATCACAACATCACGGGCGTCTACACATTCAGCATTCCTGAGCTTTACAAGACTGCGCCCCAGATCTACGCGCTCTACGGAGCCACCTACGCGACCCTGCTGTTCCTGTCGTTCTTCTTTGCGTTTGCCATCAAAGTGCCGATGTTCCCCTTCCACACCTGGTTGCCGGACGCCCACGTGGAAGCGCCCACCGCAGGCTCCGTCATCCTGGCGGGCGTTCTCCTGAAGATGGGCACGTACGGCTTTATCCGCTTCTCTCTGCCGTTCTTCCCGTCGGTGGTGACGAATCCCAAGGTGCGGGCCTGGATGATTGGCCTCTCGATCGTCGGGATCCTCTATGGCGCATTGGTCTCGCTGATGCAGAAGGATATGAAGAAGCTGGTGGCGTACTCTTCCGTCAGCCACCTGGGCTTCTGCACGCTGGGCATATTCGTGTTGACTCCCATGGGACTGAGCGGCTCCGTGCTCCAGCAGATCAACCACGGTATTTCGACGGGCGCACTGTTCTTGATTGTCGGAGTCCTCTACGAGCGGAGGCACACGCGCGAGATCGCCGAATATGGCGGCATCTCGAATGTCATGCCGGTCTATGCCACCATCACTTTGATCATGTTCCTGTCCTCCATGGGACTGCCCCTGCTGAACGGCTTCGTCGGCGAAGTCACCATTCTGTGGGGAACGTTCATGGAAAACTGGAAGTGGGCCGCCTGGGCCGCGCCCGGAGTGGTCTTGGCCGCAGCCTACCTGCTTTGGCTTTACCAGCGCGTGTTCTTCGGCGCGGTCACCAACCCCAAGAACGAAAAGCTTCATGACCTGACGCCGCGCGAGATCGCGACCTTCGTCCCGCTCATCATCATGGCGCTGTGGATCGGCCTGTATCCCAAGCCGTTCTTCCAGATCCTGGAACAGCCCGTTAACCAGATCGCACGCGATGTTCACGAGCACGCCAGGAATGGGGTCGCGGCGGCTCCGGCTGAATCTCATCCGACGGCGGTCGCGGTGACCGATCCCGATTCGGCGAAAGGGAAGAACTAAGTGTCCGGCAGCATTGCTCAATACTTCACGAGCGTGGACTACCTGCTGGCTCTGCCCATTGTTCTGCTGACCCTCTTTGCCATCGGTATCCTGCTGATCGACCTGATGCTCCCGGCCGAATGGAAATGGGCCAACGCGGTGACTGCGCTGGTAGGGGTCGCGTTTGCGACGGCGGGCACGTGGAGGATCCAGTCCTGGTACCGGACCCAGCATATCGATCGGATTCCCACCGGCTTCATGGATACTTTGCTGGTAAACGGCTTTGCACTCTATTTCTTCTACTTGTTCCTGGCTGGAACCGCGGTGGCCATCCTGATGTCCGTCCGCTATCTCGAGATCGAGCACGAGAACCACGGCGAATACTACGCGCTGCTGCTGTTTTCCGTGGTGGGCATGATGTGCATGGCCGCTGGCTACGACATCGTGCTCATTTTCATCGGCCTCGAACTGATGGCGATTTCCACCTACGTGCTGGTCGGTTTCCTGCGCCGCGACAAACGCTCGAACGAAGCCGCCTTGAAATACATGTTGCTGGGCGCCTTCTCCTCCGGAATCTTTGCCTACGGCCTTTCCCTTTTCTACGGTGTGACTGGCAGTACCAATCTCGAGGTCATCAACCGGCAGTTGGCACAACGCATCGCGGAGAATAGTGGTCATGCGGACCCGATCGTGGTGGTTGCATTGCTGGCTACGGCTACCGGTCTGTTGTTCAAGATCGCTGCTGTGCCCTTTCACCAGTGGGCTCCGGACGCTTACGAAGGCGCTCCTACCGCCATCACCGGATTCATGTCCGTGTCCGTGAAGGCCGCTGCCTGGGCCATGCTGTTGCGTATCCTGTTGTGGGGCTTGTACCCGTTGCGCATGGTGTACCTCCCGCTCCTGGTGTTCGTCTCCGTCGCGACCATGACGGGCGCGAACTTCGCGGCGCTCACGCAGAACAACCTGAAGCGTCTACTGGCCTACTCTTCGATCGCGCACGTGGGCTACATGTTGCTCGGCCTGATCGCCGGAGACGCGACCAGCGTGAATCCCGACGGCATCAAAGGCATCCTGATCTACCTGCTCGTCTACACCTTCATGAACCTGGGTGCTTTCGCGGTCATCACGTCACTGCGACACCGGGACGTGATTGGGGACGAGATCGACGACATCGCAGGACTCTACTCCCGCGCGCCGGTCGAGGCCGTCCTGATGCTGATATTCCTGCTCTCGCTGGCGGGTATCCCGCCGCTGGCCGGATTCTGGGGCAAGTACTTCATTTTCCTCAGCCTGATCGAAAGCGGCCACTACGCGCTGGCATCGCTGGCTGTGCTGTATTCGGTCTTCGGGCTGTACTACTACCTGCGCGTCGCCAACGCGATGTTCATGCGCCAGCCACTCGAGAAGGAATCGCTCCCGCTGAGCCCGGCCATGGGACTCGCGCTCTTGGTCACCGCCCTGGCTACCGTGGCGATCGGGATCTTTCCCAACGCCATGATCCAGGCGGTCAACGACGTGCTTGGCCTGACGCAGACTACGCCGGTGGCGCATCTGGTCCGCTGATTTGAAAAGGACCCATTGGTCGACGTAGGAGCCTCGATCAGAGTCTGCTAATCTTCTTCCGTGAACGCGCGCGAAGACCCGCCGCAGAATCGCAGCCCGTGGGTGGCTGTCGCTCGCTACTCGGAAATCGGATTCATCATTCCCGCGGCGGTCATTCTCGGTTTCTTCTTCGGCAAACTTCTCGACTACTGGCTGCACACGCGCTGGTTCACGGTGGGCGGAGTGATCTTCGGGGCGGTCGTAGGATTCGCCCAAATGATTCGCATGGCGGCCGCATCCTTCAAGGACAAGTCATGACGGGAAGCGGAGCCGAGGACGTTCCCTCCTGTCGTCCCGACCCCGAAGACTTTTTCGGAGGCGCCACCCGGCGGATTCCGAAGTTTTTGTTGTCGATCACCGCAGCCCTGGTGCTACCGGTGTGGTGGTTTTTCGATGTGAGAGTGACCGTCGGTTTCGTCGCGGGCGCCCTGGTCTCCTGGATCAACTTCCAAAGTTTAGCCCGAGGAGTGGCGGGCATCGCAAGCCGGATCGTCGAGCGCCACAGCCGAGAGCGCGGCCAGATCATTGTCCTCCGGTTTGTCCTGCGTTATGTGTTGGTTGCAGGCGTCGCCTATGCTATATTCACAGGTTCGGCTCAGGCCTTCCGAGGCTTTCTGTTTGGCGTTTGCCTGCCGGCGGCAGCCATGCTGATGGAAGCTGCCTACGAGGGCTACACTGCGTTGCGCCGCGGATACTGACGCGCGGCCATCCTGGAGTTCGATCAAGACTGCATGGAGCAACTGGCTTTCACTGAATTCTTGAATCACCTGCTCGGCGGGCCTGTCCTTGCATGCCTGCACGCTTTGGGAATCCAGCCGAGAAATCCCGCAGCGCCGATTGCAAACACCGTAGCCATGGAAGTTGTGGTTGTTCTCCTGTTAACTCTGTTCTTCATCGCCGTACGCTTGCGGCTGTCCGTCGATCGTCCGGGACCTCTGCAACACGTCATGGAGGGTATCGAAGGTTTCGCCGATAACCTCGGCCGCGAGATCATCGGCCATGGCTACCAGCCGTACATCCCATACCTGGTGACTCTGGGCTTATTCATTCTGACTTGCAATCTGATCGGCTTGGTTCCGGGATTTGAGTCCCCCACGACAGTGCCCATCGTGCCCCTCGGTTGCGCCTTGGTGACCTGGTTTTACTACCACATTCAGGGTTTGCGAGTGAACGGGCTTGGATACTTCAAGCACTTCATGGGTCCGGTTTGGTGGTTGGCGATTCTGATGTTCCCGATTGAAATTTTTAGTCACCTCGCGCGAATTCTTTCGCTTACGGTTCGTTTGTTCGCCAACATGTTCGCGGGAGAAATGGTCACCCTGGTTTTCTTTTCCCTGGTCCCTTTGGGGGTTCCGATTATTTTTCAGGGGCTGCACATCGGGGTCGCATTCATTCAGACCTATATTTTTGTGCTTCTCACCTGTGTATACCTGGGAGAAGCGATTGCCCCCGAGCATTGAGGGCCGGTTCTGTTTCATCCTGGCTTTAAACCAAGGTCGCGAGCGTGAGGGCGTCTGCACGAGGATGACGTCAACCACCTACTGGCGACATATTCATGAGGAGAGAAATATGCGGAAAGTTGTCATGTTGGTAATGTTGCTGGTGGCTTGCTCGGTTTTCGCCATGCCGGCATTCGCTCAGGGTTCGGAAGCAGCGGGCGCCGCCGCCACGAACTGGGTCGCGATCACCTCCGGCTTCGCGATGGCGTTCGCTGCGGCCCTGGCGGCTTTGGGACAGTCCCGGGTGGCGTCGGCGGCTTGCGAAGGACTGGCTCGCAACCCTGCCGCTCGGCCGGGCATTCAGCTGGCGCTGATTCTGGGCTTGGCTTTCATCGAATCGCTGGTGCTCTTCACGTTTCTGATCATCTTCGTCAAAGTGGTTCGTTAGCGCGCAATTCGAGTCTCGGAGCGTAAATCAAAAGCCTCTGCCGGCGAGCAGAGGCTTTCTTTTGCCATGATTCAAGGAGCGCCAGCTCTAACCCTTCCGCGCACCGTCCCACTCATGACTCTTGCCTTCCGGGGCGCGCTCGACAGCGTCCACCAGAACCCGGCGCAGGCGGAATCGGCATTCCAGGTCGGCATTGACGATCTCGAAGCCCACCTCGTTGACCCGGGCGCGGCGCAACAGGACTTGGGCGCGCACGTGCCGTACCCCGAGTGAAATATCCAGGTTCGCTTCTGAGCCTATGCGGAGATTGTCTTCCTTTGTGCCCATACCGCCGCCCAGGCTCATCTCCCGGATCGAAATGCTCGATTTTCCCCAGGAACTGCTGATCGTGGCGGACAGCGACTTGGGCAGAACGATGCGCTCGTAGCGCCGCTGACGCACCCAGGGGCAGGCCGGCGCGGCGTCCAGCGCCGCAATGCCCAATTCCCCCTGCTCCAGCCCACTGTCAGAAAGAATCTGGCTTCCGTACCGGGGATCGATCTTGGCCAGCGCCTGTGCCGCCGCAATGCGAATTTCGCGGTGGTTCGTCCACTTCCACATCTTCTTGGCTTCCAGAAGTTCGCGCAGAACGGTGGTTGCCTCGGTATCACGCAAGCGTCCCAACGATTCGATCGCCTTGAGTTGCAGGAACGGCGAGCGCCCTTCCGCCTCGCCCGTGGCGGCCATTACCGCCAGAGGTCCCACCGCGGTGCGATCGCCGCTCATGCCAATCTCGTCCACGGCCTGCGGGACGACCAGCGGGTCGAGGATATCGAGCAATTCGAGCAGCGTTCTGCCGCGATCATTGGCCGCGCCGTATGCGATCTGACGGACCACCACATCGTGATAGAAACGGTTGAACTCGGGCAGCCGAACCGGCAGGAGTTCCAAAAGGGTGAGTACGTCGAGACGGCTTAACAGTCCGACCGCAGACGCCCCGTGGCGGGGCTGCCCGGTGCGCAGCATCTCGCGCAGCTGGGCCAGAGCCGGCCGATCCAGTTCGCGGACCAGTTCGACCATGCGATCGCACTCATCGCGGCGCATGCAGCGGAAAAAACGATCGGCAAGGTGTTCCACTGCCGCCTGGCTCGTTTGCCGCAAAACCCGCAGCAGATCTTGGGGCACCTGCTCAACCCGCAACGCTTCTTCGATGAACTCCGGCAACCGGTTTTCCACGCCGATCCTGGGACGCAGGTCGCCCGCCAGCACCGGGCGAAACTTGGCAACCACGTCCATCGCAGCGCACACTTCGGACACGGCGCCGTAGCTCTTGCGGGTGCTCGCTTCCTGGCTGAGACGGACAAACGCCGCGCTCAACATGCTCTGCAGTTCGGAATCGTCTTCCTTGCAGATCTGGTCTCCTACCTTGCGGATGACCGAAGCGAGCAGGTCGCCCCCCGGGGCGGAGTAGAGATCCGCCAATTGGGCCAGGCCGGTGGCGATCTTGCGCCGAGGCTCAGGGTCCTTCGCTTCCAGACAGGTGCAGTAATTCCTTAGGATGGCGCCCGCCGCTTCCTTGTCGTCCCGCTCCAGCAGCACTTCCACGAACTGGCGAACGTTGCGCGGCGGTACGCAGGGCGCCTCATTCGACATCAGAACGCTCTTCTTGCCCGCCTCGGGCACTTCCGCCCAGAACATGCGGTCCAGGATGTCGGCGTGGGACTCCACCAGCATCCCGGCTTTGCCCATCTTCTCTTCCTGTACGCGCAGGATCTGCCGCAACGTGTCCATCTGCCGGCTCATGTGCTCGAGCATCTGGTGCACGGCATTTACTTTCACTTCACCCTTCTGATAACGCTCCAGAGCGAAGCGAATTGCCATGTGCTCGGCTGCCTTCATCAGCAGCGGCGTGTCATTGTCGGTGTGCACGTTGCTGGCCAGGTTCTCCAGCAGTTGCTGCAAGTTGACCCGCGTGTTCGGGTCAGCGTTGCCTAGTTCTCTCTGAAGATCTTCGGGCGCAACCTTAGGGTTCGTGGAGACCTCGCCGAAGCGGGTCAACAATCGGATGGCCTGAACGACTTCCTCTTCCTGGAGGGGCACGGTCTTGCCGTCCCAGACACCACCGGTCCCGGTTCCTGATCCTCCGCCCCCGGTCACCTTTATCGTGGGGATACTGCCCATGGGCGCGCCGCCCGGTTCGCCTCCTCCGCCTTTGGCTCCTTCTGCTGCGGCAATCAATTGAAGAAGCTTCTGGGGATCATTCAACCACTGCTTGAATTCCGGTCCGAGCGTCTGCGCGGCGATCTGCGCCGCGATCGTGACGTCTCCGGTGGCGGGGTCGGAGGCGACAAACTTGACCTCGTTGATCCTGATCGAGGTTCCTCGACCGTCCCCCAGAGTGTCCTTGATCTGTTTGGATACATCCTGGCCCTTCGAACCGCCGACCGCAAACGCTCGCACCAACCGCGCAAAGTCCTCGACCGTAACTTGACTCGAAAAACTGATGCTGGCCAGGCCGGCGGTCGTCAACAGCTGGGCGAAACTTCGTTCGGCTTGCCCGGCTTCCAGAGGAATACCATCGAGCAGAAGCTTGTTGCCGCAGACGCCCAGCAGGAATCCTTGGTCGCCAACTTTGGGCACGGCCTGCTGGAGTTCATTCCACGCCGTCTCGAACTGGGTTTCTGTGCGCTTGTGGTCGAATCCATAAAGGCGCACGTACTTAACGAGAATGTTTAGGCTGTGGACAAAGGCGCTGGCCGACGCGCCGCGGCCCGCTTGAGATGTGCCTGCGGTCGAGATATGCAACTCCCGTATGTCTCGAGTTCGACTTCAGGTTAATGCGAAAAGTAAGACTCCGCACGTTACGGAGGTAATCGGCTTCGGGCCATGCGAAAATAAAGGTTTACAGAAACCGCAGGATAGACACTTGGATCCCCAGACTTTGGCGGGAAGTCGCAACCAGCCTCAGCCAGCCGTCGGCTTCGCGTACTGGATGCGGCGCGTCCTCGACCAGTGCCAGCGCGCCGGCGCCGACCTAACTCCGGACCCAGTCCACGACCTGCGGGTTGCGCTCCGCCGCTGCCGTTCCATGGCCGATGGCTTGAGGGCGATCGACCCCGATGCTTCCTGGAAAGACATGAAGAAGGCCGGGAAGGAGCTATTTGGCAGTCTCGGCGAGCTGCGCGATGTCCAGGTGATGACCGAATGGGTGCAGAAGGTAGGGCCGCCCGACGATCCGGAGACCAAGGCCCTCCTCGACCTCCTGGCCCGACGCGAACATGGGCAGAAATTGCTGGCTTCCCAGGCGGTCCAGGGCTTCGACGTACGGCAGTGGCGGAAATGGAGCAGGGAATTGCCTCGCCGGGCCGCCCGTGTAAAGCGGGGGAGTGCTGTCTTCAAACATCTCGCTCTGGAACGTTGGACAGAGGCCTACGACCTGCATCGGCGTGCGCTGCGCAATCGCTCCCAGGTTGCGTTTCATCAGCTGCGCATCGGGATCAAGCGCTTTCGCTATATCGTGGAGAACTTCCTTCCCCAGCAGCATGAAATCTGGAGTTCTGAGATGAAAGAGCTGCAGGATTTGCTGGGGGACGTCCATGACCTCGACGTCCTGTGGGCCACTGTGACGCACGGGAATGTCTTCACCAGTGAGGAATCACGCGCCCGCTGGCAGGGCATTGTTCGTGAAGCGCGCGAGACCAGGATAGCGCGTTACCACGAGCAGACGGTGGGTCCAAACTCTCGGTGGCGGGTCTGGCGAGCGGAGCTGCCTCAAGGAGACCAGATTCAGGCCGCCGCCATGGCGCGCTTGAAACTCTGGGCGTCGTTCCTAGATCCGGATTTCGCGCACTCCCAGCGGGTGGCGGCGCTCGCCGTGCAACTATTCGATGGGCTCAGCAGCCTTGGAGTTGCCCCCTCCAGCCCGGAGCACAACCTTCGCACCATCCTGCTCGCTGCCGGGTTGATGCACGACGTTGGGCGAGCCCGGCACGAGAAAGCTCACCACAAGAGCTCGTATCGCCTGATTCGCCGGATGACGCCTCCCTTGGGATGGACCCTTCCCGAACTGCGACTGGTGGCGGTGGTGGCCCGCTTTCACCGCGGCGCCCTACCGCAGTCCCGTCATAAGATTCTGCAGGAACTCGCCCCGGCAGAGAAGAATCTGGCCACACACTTGGCAGGCATCCTTCGCTTCGCGAATGCTTTCGATGGCACCCGCGATGGACATGTGCAGGCTCTTCAGGTGGACGAGAAAAATGGGGCCCTGCTGGTCTCCGCCCCCGGCTATTCTCCGTGGACATCTGCGGCCGAAAAAGTCTCCGCGGCACGGCACCTGCTTGAACTCGTTCTGCGTAAGCCGATTTTCGTACGGGCTCTGAAGCCCGTCTCACCCCGTATTCCGCGGGCTCGAACACCGGTTCCGTCGGGGCCGCGGCGGTAGAAGCTATTCAGTCACTCCCGCCCCGCTGCGCATTCCAGTACAAGCTAGAGAGTTGAGCGCCATGACCCATGCCCTCTTAGTTCGCAAGGCGGTCGAGTGGTTGCGCGGTTACCGATGCGGTGTGGTGCTTTCCGAACAGGCTTGTGTCAGCGGGGAGATGCCCGATGCCATCGGGTGGAAACGGGCGTGCCATTCCGTACTGGTGGAATGCAAGATATCTCGGCCCGACTTCCTCGCCGACCGAGGCAAGCCGTTTCGCCAGAATCCGCAACTCGGGGTCGGCAGCGAGCGCTTCTATCTTGCACCGCGCGGTCTGATTCGTCCCGACGAACTGCCCCCCGGCTGGGGTTTGCTCGAACATCACAATCGCCAGATCAAGATGCTGTGCGCGTCAAGAAAAAATCTGCGCAACGACGAGGGCTTTCGCTGCGAGATGAATCTGCTGTTGGCGAGTCTTCGTCGGGTCGAGATCCGCATCGAACCCCAAACGGTTACCGAGTTCCTGAAGTGGAAGAACCGCATGGCCGAGTACAACCGGGGCCGCTTTCCGGAAGGTGTGACGCCTCCGGACGAAGAGGCGAACTTTTACTTGCAGCCGGAGGCTGCGAACGCCGAGCTCGCGGATCTGAGCGATAGAGGCGCCTCTCCTGGCCGAGGAAAAGCCGAACTGGCGTAGCCGATCGAAGCGCGGCTCCAGGGCCCGCTCGACCGTATGTATTCTTTGGACTCCATCCCGAAAATAGAAAACCGGGCTGGTTGGCCCGGTTTCAGCAAGCGTCGAGTTGAGATGCGGTTACATGGCAACCCGGCGCGACTGGCGGCAAGGAGCGGCTGGTCTGGTTGTGGCCAGTTTCGGTTGCCCGAACTGCGCTTGCCTCGCGTCAGCCAATTCCAAAGGAGCAAAGAACCGAACGCATACACCACTGCAACCGTGCGGCCACTGTCGCGTTCAACCAGAAGACGATGTAATTTCTTCAAGCTATTGAAACAAAGGCTATAAACTGTCTTCAGTGGCGGAGTCCGCGTTCTCTTGTTGGGGACGGGACGTCAAACCCTTGCACAAGTTGGAAGCTAGTTTGGGCCTAAGCGGCTAGGCTTGCATCTGCCCGGACCCTGTCATGGGCGAGTGGAGCGCGCCTCTATCCTTGCCAGTCAGTTCGTAGAGGAGCCGCTTCCGGCTGACACCTGGCCAAAGCCGACCGCCATGTGCCCGCTCGCGAGAGCGGAAGAGTCCTCGAAGCGCCGGAGGCCTACAATTCGCGACGCCCTTCCATCGCTTTCAGCATCGTGATCTCGTCGGTGTATTCGATGTCGCTGCCCACCGGTATTCCCATGGCGATCCGCGTCACTCGCAACCCCTGCCTCTTTAGTTGTTGGGAAAGGTAGGTCGCCGTCGCCTCGCCTTCCACCGTGGGGTTGGTCGCGATGATCACCTCATCGACATCCCCCGACTCCACCCGCCGCATCAGGTTGCTGATGCGCAGTTGCTCGGGCCCGACGCCATGCAGGGGTGACAATGAACCGTGCAAAACATGGTATGCACCGTTGAAGTGCTTGGTCTTCTCAATGGCCGCGATATTCGTCGGTTCCTCCACCACACACACCAGTCGCTGATTGCGGGTGGGACTGCTGCAATAAACGCAGGGATCCACGTCGGTGACGTTGTTGCACACCGAGCAGAGCCGAAGATTGGCCTTAACGTCCCGCACCGCGGCAGCCAGCGCCTCCGCATCCTCATCGCTCGACCGCAGAATATGAAAAGCGAGCCGCTGCGCGCTCTTACTGCCCACTCCGGGCAGCTTCTTCAATTCATCGATGAGACGTGTCATCGGCTCAGCAAACTTGGACATAAGTTGAATCGGGTAATTTTATAATTTTGACCAAACCATCCAGCGTGAAGCTAGGGTAAGAACTTACAAAAATTACCAAACTATGAAGTTAGCAAATCTCACAGCCCAGGCAGTCCGATTCCGCCCAGCATGCCTCCCACCGTCGACTGCATGGCCTGGTCCACCTTCCGGGCGGCCTCGTTGACCGCGGCCGTGACCAGATCCTGTAGCATCTCGATATCACCAGATTTCACGGCCTCAGGATCAATCTTGAGGCTGAGCAACTGCTTTCGCCCGTCCATCTTGACATTGACCGACCCGCCGCCCGAAGACGCCTCGACCACGGTCTCCTGCATCTTCTTTTGCAGTGCCTCGTACTGCTGTTTCGCCTGGGACATCAACTGCTGCAGGTTGAACCCACCCATGAACACCTCGAAACGAGGACGCTGAACCACCCTCGAACCGTCTACTTCTTGTCCCGTTGATCGATAATCGTGCGGATCTCAGCTCCAAACTTCTCTTGCAAGCGCCGAACAATTGGGTCCTCTTCCGCCCGAGCGCGACCCCCACCCTGAGACGCTGATTGCGGGCGCCTGGGTGCAGCCGGCGCCGTTCCGCCGGGCAGCACTTTCAGCCTCATGGCCTTCCCCAGCGCGCCGCTGGCCGTCGCGACCGCGAGCCGCTTTGCTTCCGCGCCCAGCGACATGTCGATCACGGTCGCCGAGGACAAGACTTTGATTAGCAACTCGTTGCCTTCGACCGTCCACTCGCCGGTCTCGAGCATGGAAACCAGCATGCGGTGGCCGGCATCGCCCAAGGCATTCAGCACAGCATGGCGCACGTCATCCAGACTCTGCGGCTGTTTCGCGGCGGGTTCTTCCTGGATTTCGAGTGCGCCATCTGAAACCGGTTGGCCGATTGCATCGGGCGCGGCGCTCCCCATAATCACCGGTGCAGAGGAACTGCCACTCGCTACGATCCGTGGACCGCTCCCGGGCGCAGCTTCTGCCGAAAGTTCCGGCTTGGCGCTGCCTTTGCGCGCTGAATCCGCAGCAAACGGTGAAACATAGTTTCCTCGAGCCGGAGCTGCTGGCGATGCGCTTCGGGTATTCGAGAGGGTCGCCGGTTTAGAGGCGCTACGGCTCCCCCCGCCAACCCCAGCCGCCTCGCTCAGCAACTGCTCGATGGGTAACAGGCGCTGGGCATGTGCCAGCTTCAACAAACCCAGTTCCAGGTGAAATCGCTGTTCCTGCTTGTAGCCGAGCTCTCCGTGCGTGCGCAGCATGATCTGCAGATGGCGAGCCAGGTCCTCTTCGCTGAAGAGCTCGGCGATTCGAGCAACCCGCGTCCGCTCGTCTCCCGAGATCTGCAGCAGAGACGAGTCGCTACCCGCAACCTTGGCGACTACCGCATTGCGCAGGAAGCGCACCAGCTGCCGGGCAAAGTGAACCGGATTCTGCCCCTCGCTGATCAGCTGGTCGGCAAGGCGCAAGACTTCCTCACTGGAAGCTCGCGCCACGGCCTGCATCACCTCTTCAAGCACCCCCGACGGTACCGCTCCCACCAACTGGCGGACGGATTCCGCCGTAAGACGTCCGGTGCTCGAGGCGATCGCCTGATCCAGGATGGAAAGGGCGTCTCGCATGGAGCCATCCCCGCCTTCGGCTAGCAGAGCCAGGGCATCCTCGTCGGCCTCGATCTTCTCCTGGCCCACGAGGTTCCGCAGTTGTCCAAGGATCTCCTCGAATCGTACCGCCCGGAAGCTGAAGTGCTGGCAGCGCGAACGGATGGTCTGGGGAATGTCCTCGGGCTGGGTCGTGGCCAGCATGAAGACCACGTGGCCGGGGGGCTCCTCCAGGGTCTTCAGAAGAGCATTGAAAGCGGCATCGGTAATCTGGTGCGCTTCGTCGAGGATGTAGATCTTGAAACGGTCCCGCGCCGGACGATAGCGCGCAGCCTCCCGCAATTCGCGGATCTCATCGATACCGCGGTTGGTCGCCGCATCAATCTCGATGACATCCACCGAGTTTCCCGCGCGGATCTCAGTACATGACTCGCAGATCCCGCAAGGCTCCGGAACCGGGTGGTCCTTGGAGCGGCAGTTGAGGGCCATGGCCAGGATGCGAGCCACGGTCGTCTTGCCGATCCCGCGGTGGCCGCTGAAAATGTAGCCGTGCGCCGTACGCTCCAGTTCAATGGCGTTCTTCAACGTCCGTGTAACGTGTTCCTGGCCGATGACTTCGGAGAACTTCTGCGGACGGTACTTGCGCGCCAGAACCTGATAGCTCATGGAAGAGGAACTTCGATTATACGTGAATCCGCCGTCCGCCCACGAAACCGGAAGCCCCTTTCCCCGCTCTAGTCCCCTGGCCCTTTCCCCACGACGCTTTTACGCCTTTTACAGCGTGAAACCCTTGCGCGGCGGCCTGCTTAGGGGTAGGCTTTTCGCGGGCAGCGGTCTAGTAATTCAAGGAGAGTTTTCCCATGCAACTCAAACTTACGACTCGCACCGTGCAAGGCATTCTGGTGGTGAATTGCGATGGCCGAATCGTCTTCGGAGAGGAATCGGCGGAGCTCCGCGACACGGTTAAGAAACTGGTCACGCAGAACAACCAGATCGTTCTCAACCTGAGCGGGGTCCACTACATTGATTCGGGAGGGCTGGGTACATTGGTGGCTCTCTACACGACGGCTCACAACGCCGGAGGCGCCATCAAGCTCTGCAATCTGACCCAGCGTGTTGGAGATCTGCTTCAAGTGACCAAGTTGCTCACGGTTTTCGAAGTATTCGACTCTGAAGAGGAAGCGATCCGGTCCTTCCGAAAGGGCGTTGCCGCGTAAGCTCCACTCTCGGAGCCGGGGGATGTCCACCGTCCCCGGCTCCCTTCCCAAATGATCTCGAGAATGGTCTTTGTGCTCGGCCTGCTTCTGGCCGCAAGCGGTTTCCTGTCTCCGCCCGCCGCCCTGGCGGTGGGTCTCGCTTTCGGGTTGATATTTCGACATCCTTTCGAAAAAGAATCGGCACGGTTCGCTCGATTCCTGTTGCAGATCTCGGTGGTCGGCCTGGGTTTCGGCATGAATCTCGACGAAGTGATTCGCGCCGGACGGCGAGGCTTCTTCTACACGTTGTTGAGTATCGGCTTTGCCTTGATCCTCGGCATGGCGCTGGGTACTCTCCTAGGAGTCGAGAGGACGTCCGCTTACTTGATCTCCACCGGCACAGCGATCTGCGGAGGCAGTGCGATCGCTGCGCTTGGCCCCATCAGCGGCGCGACGGACGAGCAGATGGCTGTTTCTCTGGGCGCCGTGTTCGTCCTCAACGCGCTTGCCCTCCTGATCTTTCCGGTTGTCGGAACGGCGCTGAGGCTCACCCAGACCCAGTTCGGTCTCTGGGCTGCTCTGGCGATCCACGACACCAGTTCCGTTGTTGGGGCGGCCGCAAAGTACGGGGTCGAGGCTCTTCAGGTGGCCACCACGGTCAAACTGGCCCGCGCGCTTTGGATTGTTCCCCTGTCCATCGCGACGGCGGCGATAAAAGGCGCCAAGGCAAAGATTCAATGGCCATGGTTTATCGGTTTCTTCTGCCTGGCGGCTCTGTGTAAAACTTATCTCCCCGCGGGCGCAGCTCGGTATGCGATCTTCAGCAAGCTCGCGCGGATGGGCTTGACCGTCACCCTATACCTCATCGGAAGCGGGATCTCGATCGCCACACTAAAGCAGGTTGGCCATCGGCCCTTGCTCCAGGGAGTCATCCTCTGGTTGCTGGTATGTGTAGCGTCTTTGTGGCTGATCCGCATGGGCTGGATCGCGTTGTAGTGGGTTCCCGGGGAGGCTGGGAGCGCGATTGGGGTTACCTTCCGGGCAACAAACGGGAGCCTCGACAGCCACACCTGGATGATCGAGGCTCGCGACTCCTGGAGCACTCTTCCCTGGACTGTGGTCCTAAGCAACCAATCAGTTCAGATCGTCCAAAACCAGCTGGTTGTAGGGCGCGCCGCCCTGGGGGCTGTCGAGGATCACAATCGTCCTCACCTGACCGGCCGTGAAGGTGTAGTTGACGTCCAAGCCGGATATTGGATTCTGCGTACCGGGCTGGGTCACTACGACCTCGTAATTCCCGGCTGAAAAAGAAAGGTAGCTGCTGGCCGCCTGATACGCCAGGCCGCTGATCTGGGGACTCAGCCCGGAGATGCCATTTCCCTGGGTCACCACATAGACGTCAACCGTCATCCCCGCCGATGGTCCCGCATGAATGAACCTCAGCCTCACATTGCCGGATGCGGGAGCGGTATTGTCGTCCTTGTAGGAAGTGAGGGCGATCGTGCTGAAGGCGTTTTCCGAGATCAGCGTTGTGTCCCCGCTGACCAGTGAGGCCGTGCCACTAAAATATGGGTTGGCGGTGGAGCCGGTTTGGAATATGTCAATTTTCCGAGAGCCGGAGCTGACCTTCTGATAGCTGCCAGGCAGTCCGTAAGCAATGTCGGTTAGCACGCTTTTCCCGTCAACTTCGAGGTCTACGTTGGCGGGCGCCCCGGTGGAGGCCTGGACGTAACGAAAACGCGCGCCTGAGGAACCGCAGCCCACCATCAGAAACGTGCTAGCCAGGCACATCAGTACGACTCCGAGCGGAAAAACTCTCAACAGCTTGCCTCTCATTGCTTCACTCCTCGATCGGGATTGGAATAAAGCACGCCTGCCCCTTTGGACCACGTTGGATGCAGGCTCCGCATGTTCGGGATGCACCGGAAGGCAAGAATCGGACCGTCCAAGCTCAAAATGACCAGCCGTCTGCTCGCACCCGACTCAACAATCAAATACCATAGATCGAAGAGGCGGATCCAGCGATGCGCGAGCCTATCGTAAGAGCCATTCGCACGGTGCCTCGTGGCTCCGTATCATCCTACGGGGCGATCGCCCGAGCCGCCGGACACCCGGGCGCTGCACGCCAGGTTGCATGGACGCTCCATGCCTCTTTTGGCCTGCCCTGGCACCGGATTGTCGGCGCGGGCGGAGAAATCAAGCTCCGAGGGGATTCCGCCATTGAACAGCGGTTGCGACTGGAAGCCGAGGGAGTGACCTTTCGCGGCCGTCGGGTCAACATGGGACTCCACGAATTTCGTTTTCCAGGCCGCAAGAACAAGAACAAGAAGAAGAGAGCGTCAAAAAAGCCCGGTAAGTCGACTCGCAGGTAGTCGAGCCCGCGCTGCCGAAGATCTCAGCCAGCGATTCAGAAAGCAGTTATGGCGTCTTGAAGCGCTCGTCGATCTCCACCTGATAACCCGCCACCAGCCGATTCGTCTCGTTGGCCATGCCGACCACAGCCATCAGTTCCTTGAACATGGCGTCGGACATGCCCTTGTTCCTCGCGCCTGCGGTGTGCGACGCGATGCAGTAGCCGCACTGGTTGCTCACACTCACGGCCAGGTACACCAGTTCCTTGGTGAGCGGATCGAGCGCGCCCGGCCCCATGACCTGCTTGATGTCTTCCCACGTGCGCTTCAGCGTGGCCGGATCGTGCGCGATCGCCTTCCAGAAATTGTTGATCCAGTCCGTTTTGCGGGTGGTCATGATGTCGTCGTAGACAGCTCTTACTTCCGGGCTGGCATCTTTATATTCGATGAGTCCAAGGGTCGACACAGGACGCTCCGCTGAGAGATCGTTGGTATCGGGCAACCCGGGACGGCGCCAGCAACCGACGGGAGCCGCCAGGCGCCGCGAGTTGCGAAGGTTGACATCCGCGCCACAGCCGGACCAGGATCACTTGCTTGCTTGCGGCAATTCGCCCCCAAGAAGCGTTCCGAGTTGCTCGGCCGGGCAACGCAAGCCGACGTAAAACTGTCCGAACAGCGCATACACCGCGCTCACGTGATCGAAACGCATCTCGTAGATCAGCTTCTTGAAGACCAGCGGATCGTCGGCGAACAAATCCACCCCCCACTCCCAATCGTCGAATCCGATCGAGCCCGTGATAATCTGCCGCACTTCGCCCGCGTAGCGCCGCCCGACCAGCCCGTGCTCATTCATCTGCCGCGCCCGTTCCTCGATCGACAGCGTATACCAGTTCTTGTCTTCCCCGCGTTTGCGGTCCATCGGGTAGAAGCACGCATACCGGTTGGGCGGAATGGCAGGGAACAGCCGGGGACGCATGGCCTCCTTCTGGCGGTCCAGCGTCTGGCGGATCTCACGTTTCCATTCCTCCGAGTGGGGCTCAATGCCCCGCTCAACCAGTGTCTTGTAGACCTTGGTGGTCGATTCGTACAACCCGAGCTCAATCACCGACAGGTAAGAGGTCGTCGGCTCCCAATATTCACTCAAACGAAGTTGTGCCAGTTGCAGTTCCGCGCGGTTCAGCTCATCAAACGACTCGCGGAAGTGCACCAGCATAAGGTCGCCCTTGTGGCCGATCAGGGAAAACAGCGCAGACTGCCCGCTGGAATTCTGCTCCATGCGGGTCAGCGCAGAGCTGGCCTCACTCACAATTTCCCGCCGCGTTGCCTGGCCTAGACCGCGCCATGCCGTCCAGCGAAAGCGCATCATCTGGTGGAGGGCGCTGTAGCCTTCGATGGTCAACGGGACCGCCGGTATTTCTCCCGCAGCGGCTTCACTCGCAACAAGTTTGGTCGTGGACATGGACAATCCTCAGTTTCCAAACCATTGTACCCGTGTGGATGGAGACGCGGGGAGTCTCAAAAGGCCACCGCCGGGCCGGGGGCGCGAGCCGGCCGCGCGTCCGGGGTCGTTCCATTTACAATGCTCAAATTATTCCAAGGACAGTCTGAAACGAAATGGCGAAATTTCCCAAGTGCCTGTTCGTGGTTGCCTGCCTGGCCGCTTCGGCCGCCGCCCAAAGCCGGCGGCTTTGGGTGCTCAAGGAGCCCGACGCGATCGTCGAGTACGATCCCGCGACCTTCGCCCCGAAACACTCTGTCAAAGTCCCCGAAGAGGTTTTGAAGGCCGCAAGGATTCTGCAGATTAACCAAACGGGACAAATGCTGTTCGCCCCCAACACCGAGGATCCTTCCCCCGATGTTGGCAAGAACGGAGAGCGGTTCTGGTTCTGGGACGGCCAGTCCGCGACCATGTTTGGGCGCGGGATCATGCGGATCGCAGGCCGGGCGGGCTCGAACCAGAAGGTGACCGAGAGCTCGCCCTGGCCTTTCCTCTCAGCCCAAGGGGCCCGTCTTTTCTGGTTCACCAACCAGTTCAACAAGCTGGAGCGGGACCACGTTGATCTCTCAGTCTCCACCACCTTTCACGCCTGGCGCTCCGACCTGGCCGGACGCCAAAAAGAAGACCTCGCATCCATTGACTTTCCCGAATGCCGGTGCCCCACGGGTTCCTGCTCGGAAACCTGTCAGGAGGCCCGCTTCTGGGTCCCGGATGGCGGAGTCGACAACTATTTTGTGCTCACCCGCCTGATCCCAGGGCAGACCGAAACGAAGTACCTCAGCAGCACCCTCTATGAGCAGTCGACGGGCGACGCCTGGGCCGCCACCGACCTGAAACAGCCCTTGCAGCGTGTGCTGGACATGGCCGAGCACGGCTCGGTCATCATCAGCGCGATCCTCGATACGGGCTGCTGCGGCTGGGAAAACCAGAGCAACGACCAAACTTTGCTTCTGACGTATGGCCGGACCGTGGTTTTGTTCGATGAGCGCGCGCAATACAAGAACCCTGACTACGACGTAAGCTTTTTCACGGAGAATGCCAAGCTCTCGCCCCAAATGGCCTCGGTCGCGATGACCATGGATGCGAGCGCGAAGTCGAATGCTCCAATCCAGCTCTCCGAACAAGGCCAGGCGAATCCGCCCGAGTCTCAGAGGATTCGCAAAGCGCTCCTAGACCTCCCGGCGGTCGAAGTCGTAAGCGCCATTGACCCCAGCAAGCGCTCTGCTTTCCTGCCCCATGCAGTGCTGGTAGGGTGGCTCAACGAAAAGGAGATTCTGATCGTCGAGAACCATGCACTGGTGGCGTACGACATTGCGTCGGGAGCCCGTCGAAAGTCCGGCATCAAGATGGACGACCCCGCCTTCGCGTTTGTCCGGTGAAGTCTCGAGTGATCCTCGTGTGGCGTCCTGGGACCGTCAACTGCCGCAGCCTTACTTTTTGCCAACCGGCTCGAACAGGACATCCTGGTAGTCAAAACTGAAGTCCGCCAGCGGTGAGACCGGCGCCATCTTGAAATGCTCGATGCTGCCATCCGGCCGCAGCGAGAAGGTCACAAAGGCGTCCGCGATGGTGCGGTCGCGCCAGTGGGTCTTGAAGGTGTCGTACTGCCAGTGTTCGAGTTCACCCACCATCGTCGGTGTGTGCTCGAAGCTTAATACCAGTTTCCGGTTTCCCGCGCGGATCGTTGCGGTTCCGTACCATGCGTCTGCATAAACACCGGCGTAGCGCTCAAGCGGCAGGGAAGGCTTGGACTCGGCTGCGCGGAAGCTGGTCTGTCTCCTCTCGACCTCCGCGGCGGCCTGTTCTTCGTGGTCCTTCGCCGCCTTGAATCCCGTGATCCAGTCGGTTGGCGGCAACCCGAAGTAAGCATCGACTACGTGGTACAGGACCGAATCGAAGGCGCCCCCTTCCTCCGCGTTCGTCAGTATGACGACGCCCATGTTCTCTTCGGGAACCAGCATGACCCGCGACACGAAGCCCGACACGCCCCCGGTATGGCCGACCAGTTTGCGACCATGGTAATCGCGCAGGCCCCATCCCAGCCCATAGGCAGCAAAGTTCGTTTTCAACGCCACCAGCGAAGGGGAGGGATCACCGGTCGGAAGAATCGTCTGCGGGGACCACATCTCGCGAGACTGTTTCTCACTGAACAGTCGCTGGTCGCTGTCGGGGGGCTTGCCGTGGCCCAATTGCAGAATCACCCACTTTGCCATGTCGGCTGCGCAGGAGTTGATCGCCCCTGCCGGCGCGGCATTGTCCAGATTGCCGAACTCGACCACTTGCAGCTTGCCATCGACCCGAGAATGGGGAAAGGCGTAGTCCTCCCCAGGCTTGAAGGCTGCGTTGCTTAGGTTGGTCCCGTCCATGCCCAGGGGCGCGAAAATGCGCTGCCGGATGAAGTCATCCCACGACGTTCCGGTGACTGCCGGAATAATCTGTCCAGCGGTGATGTAAAGCAGGTTGTCATAAGCATAGCGGCTGCGAAAGCTGGAGACCGGCTTCATGTAGCGCAGGCGCTGGATGATGTCGTCGCGGGTGTAGGTCGTGTGCGGAAAGATCAGCAGATCGCCCTCGCCCAGTCCCATGCCGCTGCGGTGCGTGAGCAGATCCCGGATCGTCATCTCGTGGGAAACGTACGGGTCGTACATCTGAAAGCCGGGCAGCCTCTGATAGACCGGGTCGTCCCACGAGAGCTTGCCTTCGTCCACCAGCATGGCCAGTGCCGCGGTGGTGAAGGCTTTCGTATTCGAGCCGATGCCGAACATCGTGTGCTCATCGACGGGTGTCGGGTCGCCCAGTTTGCGCACGCCGTAGCCCTTGGCCAGGACCAGTTTTCCATCCTTCAAGATCGCCACCGCCATCCCGGGTACCTCGAACTCCTTCATCGACCGGGCTACCCACGCGTCCAGGTCGGCAGGGGCGCTTTGTGCGGGCGCGGCCGGCAAACAGAAAATCAAGGCCAGAAGCACAAGCACGCTCTTCGCAAAACGAGGGTTCAGCATGAAATCTCCTGGGAATGAGACTAGAAGCCCGGAATTTCGGCGACCGAGATTAAACCACAACGGCTAGAAACGCGGCGGGACGAAATCAGGTCCGGGGAACCAGGATCAGCGCGGCACGGCTGAACGGGGCGAGCAACACGCCGCCTAATCCGACCACCGCTTGGGCTTGCGGTCCCACCGGTGAGCCCTCAGCTTTGTCAGCAGAGCTGAGTCGAGCGGTTTTCGATCGCTCATCGCAATGTTCTGGCGTACGTGGCCGAGCTTCCGCATGCCCACGATCGTGGTGCTCACGACCGGGCTGGCCAGGATGAAGTGCAACGCCATTTCCGGCAGGGTGATCCCCGCAGGCACAAGCTGCTTGAGCGCCTCAACCCGCGGCAAGGTCGCGGCCAGGTTCTCTGGTCCGAAATACTTTGCCCGCCAGTCGGTCTCCGGAAACCGCGTCTCCGCCGTCATCTTTCCGCCCAGGCTGCCTTCATCCAGCGGAACGCGCGCGATCACTCCGATGTTCAACTCCCGGCAAAGCGGGAAAAGCTTGTCGTCGGGCGCCTGATCAAAAATGTTGTAGATCACCTGCACAACGTCGACCAGCCCGGTGCGCAAAGTCTTGCAACCATTCTCCGGCTCCCAGCGATTCAAACTCAGCCCAAAGGAGCGTATCCAGCCCTCCCTTTTGAGCTTCTCGACGGTGTCGCGGAACTCCGGCTCGTCCGTCCAGCCCTCGTCCCAGACATGAAATTGCAGCAAATCGATGCAATCGACACCCAGCTTTTCGCGAATCCGTTGGGCGTACCGGAACACATGGTCGGCGGGGAAGACGTCCTGGTAGTTGTCTTTCGGGGACGCCGGCCACTTCAGATTTTTCGGCGGTATTTTGGAGGCAGCATAGATGCGCTTTCCCGGATTGCGAGCCAGCGCCTCGCCCAGCAATCCGTCGCTCTTCCCGTCACCGTATGCCCATGCCGAGTCGAAAAAATTGCAGCCCAGGTCGATCGCTGCCTGGATCGCCTGCCGCGACTCCTGGTCGTTCGATTCGCTCCACCCGCTCATGCCCCACAATCCATGGGCGATGTCGCTGACTTCGAAACCGGTACCGCCGAGGGTCCGATATTTCATACGTCTTTCTCCGATGCAAGGCTTGGCAGGTGGAAATTGTTTGTGGAAACTCGGGAACAAGATTAGCAGAACGGGCCGCAAACTGTGCTGCCTCGAACCTTAGCTTAACGTCGGGCAGGCCAGATGCTCGAGCTGGGTCGGTTGATCGCATACACCACTGAAAGAATCACGAACGACGCCACCAGCAGCACCAGCGACGTCTGACCCGCCGATGAATAGTCCAGCGCCTGCACGTTGTCGTAGATCGAAATGGAAACCGTCCGCGTCACTCCCGGAATGTTTCCACCCACCATCAGGACGACTCCAAACTCTCCCAACGTGTGCGCAAATGTGAGTACCACGCCCGTGAGCAGGCCGCTGGAGGAAAGCGGCAACACCACCCGGAAAAATGTGCGCCAGCGCGATGCGCCCAGCACCGCGGAAGCCGCCGTCAGCTTCGGGTCCACCGCCGCAAACGCCGCCGAGATTGGTTGCACCATGAACGGCAGGCTGTAGACCATCGAAGCGATCACGAGCCCGCCAAAGGTAAAGGGCAGCCCGTGCCCCCAGATCCAGCCATACATTCTTCCCAAAGGGCTTTTGGGCCCCATCGCGAGCAGCATGTAAAACCCTAGCACGGTTGGCGGCAAGACCAGCGGCAGCGCCACTACGGCTTCCAGCAGGAACTTCCAGCGCCAGCGGGAAGACGCCAGCCAAAAGGCGATTGGAACCCCGATAACAAGCAGCAGTCCGCAAACAACCACGTCGAGTTTCAGAGTGAGGAGAAGTGCTTCCCAATCCATGGTCGATTCATTCCGAAAGCCGGCTTGGTGGGTGCGCCTGCTGTCCCTTCCCCGGTCCCCAGGGGGTCACTATTTTTATCACGTCCCGGGCGGAAGGAGTTCCCTGAAGATTGTCTGTGCGTCGCCGCAGATCCGTGGGCGGCGTAAAATGACCATTTGGCCTCGCCCTCTGAATTCGACAATCTGCGCGTCGTCCTGGTGGCTACGCGCAACCCTCTCAACCTCGGTGCGGCCGCCCGCGCCATGAGCAACTTCGGCTTTCTGCGCCTTCGAGTCGTCAACCCGTACCAGATTGCGTTCCGCGAAGCACGATCGGCAGTCGGCGCCGCGGCGCTGCTCAAAGACGCCGAAGAGTGCGAGGATATTGCCGAAGCCGTCTCGGATTCCGCCCTCGTCGTCGGGACCACGGCGGTTCGCCGTCGGGAACTGCACCATGTCCTCCGTCCACTGAAAGAAGGCGCCCGCCTGATCCGGAGAAAACTCAGGTCCGAACCCGTTGCACTCTTGTTCGGCTCAGAAAAAATGGGCCTTTCCAACCAGGCTCTGAGCCATTGCCACTGGCTCATGCGCATCCCATCCCGCGAGCAGCATCCTTCGATGAACCTCGGCCAGGCGGTTGCCGTCTGCCTGTACGAACTGGCGCGCGCCGGCAAGACCGCATGGCAGCCCGTGAAACAGCATCCCGCCACCGCGGGTGAAGTCGAACGCATGACAAACGTTCTTCTCCAAACCCTGCAAACGAGCGGCTATCTCAACCCGCGTACTGCTACTTCTGCCGACGCAAAAATACGCCGACTCGTGCGCCGCCTCAATCTCGAAGCTCAGGATGCCGAGGTGTGGCTCGGTATGCTGCGACAGATCCTGTGGAAGGTGCGATCACGAGAGTGAGCACGGCTCGCGAGGATCCGATGCCTTGTAGCGAGGAACCAGGACCGATTCGGTTTGCATGTGCGCTCGTCTGCGCGATGATCTTCCTGGGTGGCTGCGGCCGTGCCTGGGCGCAAACCGAGGCCAAACCGACCTTGCCTGAGCTGGCCACCAAGCGCGGTCTCACGGTCGGCACGGCCGCCCATGTCCGGACCCTCGCCGATCCAGCTTACGCGCAGGTTGGTCGGCTCCGAGTTCAGTCAACTGGAACCCGAGAACGAAATGAAGTTTGGCCCCGTGCATCCCCGTGCGAATACCGATCCCGCCTGCAAACTCGTGCAAACCTGGGGCTTCACCGACAAGCAGTCCTGGATTGAAGGATTCTACCCAGGATACGGTTGGGCGCTGGGGTGGGATTCCAACTCCCAGAAGAAGCCTGCGTATGGCTCAATGAGCAACGCCCAAAGCCCAACGCCCTGAGCGCGCCCTACATAGGACTCAGCCGGGGGCTCCGAGCGATCCCTCAGGGCAGGCCAAGCGAGCGAGCGATCGTCTTGCGGTACTCCCGGGCCTTCGCTAGGACAGCGTCTTCCTTCACAGTGAGCAGCCTTCGGTCACGCATCACCACCCGACCGCCGATTACGACCGTCTGCACGTCGCTGCCCTTCAGGGCATACGCTAGCTGGGCGTAAACGTCGTACATCGGCACAGCGTTCGGTTCGTCCAGACTGATCAGGATTAAGTCCGCCTTTTTGTCCACCTCCAGCGAGCCGATTTCTTTCTGCATATGGAGCGCGCGCGCCCCGTCGATCGTCGCCATCTCCACCACGGCCTTGGCATTCAGGGCAAGTGGATCCATCTTCGTGATCTTCGCCAGCTTCGCCGTCAGGTCCATTTCCTCCATCAGGTCCAGGTCGTTGTTGCTCCCTGCCGGACCGTCGGTTCCGAGCCCTACCGCAACGCCCGCGGCGCGCATCTCGGGCACCGGAGAAACGCCGCTCGCCAGCATCATGTTGCTCGATGGGTTGTGCACGCAGCCCACTTGCCGTTGTGCCAGGATCTTCCGGTCGGCTTCATCCACAAAAATGCAATGCGCCGCGAGCACGTCCGGCCCCAACACGCCGATCTTTTCCAGATACTCGACAGGCGTAGCCCCATTTTGTTTCTGGCTGTCATCCCATTCCTTCTTCATCTCCGCCACGTGAATCAGGATCGGCGCGTGGTATTTTCGCGCCAGCGTGGAAGCGTCTTTCAGTGTCTTGCCGGAACATGTGTAAATTGAATGGGGTGCCACCGCCGCATGAATCAGCGGATCCCCTTGCCACTTCTTCAGGAACTTCTCGGTATAGCCGACCCTCTCCGCTTCGGTCTTGTTATCCGGGGCCGGAAAATCGATCCACGTCTCACCGAGCACGCCCCGCATCCCCGCCGCCTTGGCTTCCTCGGCAACCGCATCCTCGAAGTAGTACATGTCGGCGAAGGTGGTGACGCCGGAACGAATCTGCTCGGCCGCCGCCAGCCGGGTTCCCCAGCGCACGAAGTCCTCGGTGACATTCTTCGCTTCCGCCGGGAAGATGTATTTATGGAGCCAGTCATCGAGCGTCACGTCGTCATGCAGTCCGCGGAACAGCGTCATTGGCGCGTGCGTGTGGCCATTGATGAACCCCGGCAGAACCAGCTTGCCGGCGGCGTCAATCGTTTGCGAGCTTGTATATCTGGCTTGGATCTCGGCTTGCGGACCGACGGCAACGATGGTGTCGCCTACGACGGCCACCGCTCCCTCGTCATAGATGGCCCGGGTTGCGTCCATGGTGACGACCAGTCCGCGGGCAACGATCAGATCGACCTTTTGCGGCCGCAGTTCCTGAGACCAGAGCGTGAGACTGACGAAAGCGATGGTGCCGGCAAGCAGAGCTCTCGACCGGAAGGTTTCGGATTTCATGACCACGAGCTTAACTGCGGCTCCGTCTGCGATGCAAAGATTTCCGCACATGCGCCCGTGCCGCCCGACGGCCAATCGATCGTTCCGTCGCTGCGAGATCGGTAGAAGGTGTTCAATCGATAGCGCGGGAAGGACGCGCGGAAGGGGCAAGAAAGGAGGTTGGTGAGGATCTTACTTCTCCATCAACAGAACTTTCTCCGCGTTGTCGATTTCGGTCAACTTGACCTCGATCACTTCATTCATGCTGGTCTGGACCAACCGGCCGACGAACGCGGCTTCGATGGGTAATTCGCGGTGGCCGCGGTCAATCAGCACGCAAAGCTGGACCCGGCGCGGACGCCCATGCGAGAAAAGTGCGTCCAGCGCGGCGCGGATCGTGCGGCCGGTGAACAGTACATCGTCCACCAGGATGATGCTTTTGCCTTCGATGTCGAGACCGATGTCCGATTTCTGTACGACCGGCCTGGGCCCGAGCGTGGAGAGATCGTCGCGGTAGAAAGTGATGTCCAGGGTCCCGACCGGAACCGCAACCTTCTCCACGCGCTGCATGAATTTTGCCAGGCGCTCCGCAATCGGAACTCCGCGCCGACGAATGCCCACGAGTCCGAGTTGTTCCACGCCCCCATTTTTCTCCACAATCTCGTGGGCCAGACGGACGAGCGTTCGTTCGATCTCGGAGGCGGACATGAGCTGCGCCTTTTGGCGCAACGGGGACTTTGGAGGCGAGCTCTTGGTGGCCATAAACGGGTGAATCATACGCGGGCCCGGTGTGCTCGGCAAGGACAGCTCTAGCAGGTGCCGCCAAGCCGACTGAGCGTCCGTTCCGTGGTGACGAGTTTGGCTCCCAGGGCTTGGAGTTCTAGGATGGTCCGTCGACCCTGTTCGGGGTTGAGCGTCTCGATCGCATCCTCGACCACAGAGACCGCCCGACCCCGTTCGAGCAGCCCCTTCGCGGCGAAGCGGACACAGTACTCCGTGACCACTCCAAACACGGCAAACTCCGCGTGCCGCGGAAGCCGCTCCAGCAGGGAAGTGGCATGGCGGGTCTCGAAGATGTCCAAAGTCTGCTTTTCGAGCAGCACCTGTTGATATTGCGAAAGGTCCTGCGGCAAAGCACCGGCGGCCTCGTTCGGAACCCTTGCGACCCGGTCGGTCATGGCGTGGGCGACAAAATCGCTGCCCGGAGTTCCTTGTATGCAGTGGGGTGGAAAGAGGCGGAATTCAGGATCATTTTCAGAGTGGTAGCAGCCGTGCGACACTAGAAAGACGCGCCCTTGGCGAGCAGTGTCGGTGAGCTTCTGAATGTTGGGCAGCAGTTTTTCTGCACCCGGCACATACATTCTGCCCCCGGGCAACATGAAATCCGCCTGGGTGTCGACCGCCCACAAAACCAGATCGCTAAACGCCATGCCCTTCCGCTCGCCTCGGCCTTTCGAACGTGAGCCAGCTTATACAGGGGTTGCGACAGATTACAAGCCATTCGTGGATGAGAAAACATGGCCGAGCCGCTCCGGTCCGCTCGGCTTCGGGCACTCGCCTTGCTCCCGCGGGTCCCCGGCGCTTGTTTCCTGGGGATTCATTTGTATACTGGCGGCCTCAGAGCGCCGCGAGATTTGTAGAACCGGGTTGGTTTGCGCGCCTAACAGGTCTCGATATCAGGGGTGAGCGGAATGGCCCAGGAAGCGGCAGGACAAGGGAAGTCCGAAAATCGACTCATAATCCGCAATATTGGCTTGCTCCTCAGCGGAGATCTGGAGAAGCCGATTCTCGACGCCGACACTGTGCTGGCCGTGGATGGCAAGATCGCTGCCATCGGCAAAGAAAAGGACGTCGACACCCGGGGTGTCATGACCGCCGTCGATGCCAAGGGCACGACCTTGGCGCCTGGCCTGATCGACAGCCACGTGCACCCGGTCGCCGGCGACTGGACACCCCGCCAGAATCAGCTCGGCTGGATCGACAGCTACCTGCATGGGGGAGTCACCACCATGATCTCAGCCGGGGAGGTGCATACGCCCGGTCGCCCCAAAGATGTGGTCGGCTTGAAAGCCATGGCGATCTTTGCCCAACGCGCCTTCACCGCGTTCCGGCCCGGGGGTGTGAGGATTCATGCCGGGGCGCCCGTGCTGGAGCACGGGATGGTGGAAGAGGACTTCAAGGAACTCGCCGCCGCCGGTGTCGCCATGCTGGGCGAGGTCGGCCTGGGCAGCGTAAAGGACGGCGCCACCGCCCGGCAGATGGTGGCATGGGCGCGCAAATACGGCATGCAGAGCACCATCCATACCGGAGGACCATCCATTCCCGGTTCCAGCCTGATTGACAAAGACATCGTGCTGGCCGCCGACGCCGACGTCATCGGCCACATCAACGGTGGCCACACCGCTTTGCCCGACGATCAGATTGTGAGTCTGTGCGAGAATTCGCCCCGTGCCCTGGAGATCGTGCACAACGGCAACGAGCGAGCCGGGCTTTTGACGCTGCGCACGGCCCGGGAGCTGAAACAGCTCCACAGGGTGATTCTGGGCACCGACTCCCCCGCGGGGTCAGGCGTGCAGCCCCTCGGAATCGTGCGGCTGATCTCCATGCTGTCGTCGCTGGGCGATGTCCCGGCAGAACTGGCAATCTGTTTCGCCACCGGAAACACCGCCCAGATCCGCAACCTCAACTGCGGGATGGTGGCGGCTGGACGTGACGCCACATTTGTGCTGATGGACAAGGCTCAACATTCCGCCGGGAGCACGCTCCTCAACAGCCTCCAGGCGGGCGATCTGCCCGGCATCGGAATGGTGATCATCGACGGCGCTGTGAGCGCCGGACGCAGCCGAAACACGCCTCCAGCGACCCGAGTGCCGGAGATCGTGAAGTCCTGAGCAAAAGCTTGGGACCTGTGCGTTACCGCAGGCCGTCCTCTCCCTTGATCTGGTCCTTGGTCAGGCCGCCCACCCGCGGCAGCGGTCGCCCGCTGTCGGTGACCGCGATCGCGACCATGATCTCGTTCGCTCGCGGTGCATCGTTGATCCGTACTTCCATGCCATCAAAGTGGCTGCGGACGAAAGCCGCGTCCTTGTGACCGAGCGGAATATCCAGCGCCACTCCCAGTCCTCCACGCTTCTTCGAAGACGGAATCAAGGCCGCGCCTTTGCCGAGAACTCTGCGCACCGGCGCCCCCAGCTTGGGGTGCAGGATCGCCGCCGCATGCTCGATCTCCCCGTTCTCGCCCACCGCGGCTGCTTTCCCGTAGCTCTCCGCCGTGTTTGCCGGGATGCCCAAGGCTGCGACCGCTCGCTCGGTGAGCAACTCCCCCAGTTCCTCGCCGATTGTCATGAGTGCGGATAGGTCGTCCACGTACTGGCCGGCATACGGATTCTCGATGACAGCCACCGCGGCTGCCCGCCGAGTGGGCGGATCCACCTTGCGACCCATCTCGCTTCGGGTCTCCTCCACGAAGGTTGCGATCTTTCGGATGCTGGCCTTCATCGCAGTCCGTCCTCTCCCTTGATCTCAGATCCCTTCAAGCCGCCCACGCGAGCGTGAATTCTCTGCCCGGTGGTCATGACCAGAGCGAGCAGTAGCTCGTCAGCACGGGGAGCGTCGGCCAGCCCAACCTCCATCGCATCGAAGTGGCTCCGCACATACGAGGCGTTGATGTGCGTGATGGGCACATCCAGCCGCGTCCCCGGCCCGCCCACCTTCTTGGTCGACGGGACAATGGCTTTGGCGCCGCCCAGAATCTCGCGCATGGCGTAGCCTCCGGGCACATGCCATAGCGCTCCATGCTCCAACTCGCCCGCGCTGCCCACGATGGCGCCCTTCCCGTAGCCTTCCACAATCCTGACGTCACCGCCCAAGGCGGCCACAAGAGAGCGCGCCATGTCCAAACCAAGCGGCTTGAGATCGTCCATGAAGCCCGCAATGTCGGGGACATATCTGCCGGCGTAGGGATTCCGGATCACTGCGAGCGCCGCGGTCCGGCGCTGAGAATTGGCCGGAGCGGGCCCGCCCTCGTGGAAAATCTCTTCCACTACAGTAAGCTTTTTTCGAAGCTCGACCTCAGGCATTCACGAGGCTCCTGTGGTCGTGAGTGGGAACAGCAAGGGTTTTGCCTTCGAGTCGCCCAACCATGGTACGGGTCTCGCCACCCAGGTGAAGAGCGGCGGCCCGCACGAGACCTCGAGACAGGAGCCGGCGAGTCACCCTTTCACCAGCGTCCAACGCCACCGCAACTTCGTGCGCCGTCAGTCGACCCACAGCTTGCGTCACGAGACGCTCCCCCAGGTCGCTGTCGGGCGCCAGCTCACATGCCCTCACGCGAACGACATTGGGGTGTTGCGGCAAGTCAACGGCGTTGGCGATGATGGTTGCGGCTGCGTCCGCCATGGCAGCCCGTTCCGCCAGCACGGTTACGGCGTCCGCGATGCCGAGTGAGAAGCTCCGCCCGCGCCATCCGCTGGTCGCGATACCCCGCACCGGCTGGCCGGCATCCAGGATGGCTCGACCAAACAACGATGGACGATCAGGCCTTTCGACCATACCGACGATGAAATGCTGGCCGGGCTCCAAATGGATGGCGATGTCGCCCCCATCGTTCACGTAAGCCCGGTCGAGGGTCGCCGCCGCAGTCATGGCGCCGAGAATTTCCTCCGCGACCGCGCCCGCCACCGCGGCCATCGGAGTGATGAACGTCTGGGTCGCGTACGGTGCGACCGCTGCGGCCATGCGGCGGGCGATGATGCCGGTGGGCAGAGGCGCATCCGCCTGGAAGGGCTGACGCAAAATCGACAGTTCACTGCACAGCTCATCGAGCACGTGGACGAATCGCTCTGCCGCCGCGCGGTACGCTGCCTGAATCTGGCTTCGGTCGCCGAATGCATCCACGATCAGATCGATCGGCCCGTCGTGAAGATAAAGCCGCCGCCCATCCGGCAGGAGCCGGATCTGTGCTCGATCCCTCATGACTCCGACCCCGGCGCTTTGGCGGGAGCCAATGGCCACGGATTCTCCGCACGCGCCGCCACGTGCCGATGCCCCTGGTCGGGCATGATCGAAGCGAGTGGCCGCACGTGATCCATATATCCGCCCAGTCCTCGGTAATCGTCGAGCTTCAGCGTAAATTCGATCGGCGCAACCAGCGCAGGAGTGGGAACATACCCGAACGCGCCCTCGGGCATCCGACTGACGTCCACCATGAACGTGATCCCACCGCCGGGCCAAATGTAGACTGGCGCGCCGCCGCAGGTCACCCGCGTCAACCGATCTCGCACCGAGTGTGTCAGCCGCACGGGATTCTCGGTGACCCCGGCCCGCAGCGATCCCCCGGCGCCGCCCATGAAGAGCACCGTGCAAAGTGCAGGCTCGCAATTCTCCCTGATTCGAGCCACAGATTCCTGGAGCGCGCCAGGGAGCTCCTTCTCGACCGGCTTCAGTTCTTGGTCGAGTTCGAAGTAGGAATGGTGCTCGCCCGTCGTGCTCACCATCAGCAGTCGAAGGCCGGCCCAGGCGACCCTGCGGTTGAAAGGCTCGAGAATCGACAAAGGATCTTCAATGTTCGTGCCGCCCCAGGCCGTTCCTGGTTCCGCCACCTGAAAGTAGCGGCCCGGAGTCGATCGCCGGCCCTTCATCTGGATGCCAGTCTGCGGCACTCCCAGCAGCTTTCCCGCCTGATGCTCCGAGAGGACCCCCGTGATGTGATCGTCCACGACTACGACCTCGTCGACCTTCCCGAACCACTGCTTTGCGAACATCCCGATGGTTGCCGACCCACAACCCACCCGCATCCGCTGCTCGCGAACGTCGTCGACCAGCGGCGGTTTCCCGGCTTCGACAACCACCGAGGCGCCGTCGTCAACCTCCAGCTCAACCGCTTTTCCGTTGCAAAGATTCAAAAGCGTGTCACAGGTGACAGTACCTTCCTTCCGACTGCCGCCCGTGAGATGTCGCACTCCACCGAGAGAAAGCATCTGCGAGCCGTATTCACTGGTAGTGACGTGCCCAACCGCTTCCCCTTGCGCGCGTACAACGTTTTGCTCCGGGCCAAGGTGCCGGTCGGTGTCGATCTTCAGCTTCACACCGCAATAGCTGAAAATGCCCTCCGTGACCACGGTGACCATGTCTATGCCTTTGACTTCGGAAGAAATAATGAAGGGCGCAGGCTTGTAGTCCGGATACGTCGTACCCGCTCCGATCGCCGTAATGAAGGTTCCCGGTCCGGCTACGATGTTGCCGTCCCACTCATGCTCGCGATGGAGAAACGGAACGATCGAGCCGCCGCGCGACAGCGCCCGATCAAGCACTACGTGCGGGTCCACCCGAACCAATTGGCCGTCATGGTTCGCGTACCGGTCGCAGGCGCCCAGCCTTCCCGGCTTGATGTAGCAGAGCACTGGGCAGGCATCGCAGCGGATGGCATCGTCGTCAGGCACCATGCCCTCCCTGGCGGCCAGCTTCCAGAAGGGCGGCACGAACGCGGTCCGGGGTCGCCGGCACCCGATGGATCCGCACGCCAACGGCGTCGTGGATCGCATTCAGGATCGCCGGCGCGGTCGGAATCACTGCTTGCTCCCCGATCCCCTTGGCACCGAACGGCCCGATGGGCGAGGGATCCTCAATCAGAATCGATTCGACCGGCGGCAGATCTCCGGCGGAAGGAATCAGGTAGTCATGCAGATTCTCGCCTTTACCCGGGAAAAACTCCTCCAGGAGCGCGTGACCCAGCCCTTGCGCCGCTCCGCCTTCGATTTGGCCTTCAATCAAAGTGGGATTGATGGCGCGCCCGACGTCATGGGCCGCCGTGATCTTCAGGACGCGCACGGTGCCGAGTTCGGTGTCGACCTCGATCTCCGCCATGTGCGCGCCGAAGCCGAACACTGCATAGGGCACACCCTGACCATTTTCATCGAGAGGACTGGTCGGAGGGTCGAACGTTGCCTCCGCGGTCACCACATATCCGTATGGATCGAGCGGCAATCCCGACAGCACCAGCGTCCGCTGCGTTTCGCCGTCTTCTACGGTCACCAGGCCATGCTTGAGCCCCACGCCCGCCCCTTCGCCTGCGTCAGCCAGCTGGAGGATGGCTTGGCGCAGTTTCCATCCAGCCATGGCGGCTGCCTTGCCCGTGACAAAAGTCTGTCGCGACGCCGAGGTTTTTCCGCAGTCTGGCGTGATGGCAGTATCGCCGGAAACCAGATCAAAGCGCTCGATCGGAGCGCCCATCGCATCCGCGCAGATCTGCGCGACGATCGTGTTCGAGCCTTGGCCGATGTCGACAGCCCCCTGGTGGAGCGCGATTCTTCCATCCGCCTTCAACCCCACCCGCACAGTCGACGGGTTGGGAAGGGAAGTGTTGCCACAGCCGTACCACATTCCCGCGAGCCCCACGCCTCTCCGGGTTGGCCCGGTCGGGCTTTGGTTGAAGGCGGCAACCCGCGCGCGCGCGGCTGCCCACTTCGGCCGCAGAGCTTCAAAGCAAGCGCCCATCCCCACGCCCGCCCCCAATACTTGGCCCGTCACGGTTGGTGTAACGCCGTCCAGCGCGTTCAGGACGCGGAATTCCAGCCGATCCATTCCGAGCCGGTCCGCCAATTCGTCGTAAACCTGCTCTTGGGCGATCGCCGTTTGCGGCACGCCGAAGCCTCGGAATGCTCCGGCGGGAACCAGATGGGTATGCACCGCCCGAGTGAGTGCGCGATAGTGCGGAACCTTGTAAGGTCCCGACGCATGTACGGGCACGCGTGCCGCCACAGTGGGTCCCCAGGACGAATAGGCGCCCGTGTTGAAGTCGGCGGCGAAATCCAAAGCCTGCAGTCGGCCGTCGCGGGTTGCGCCAGCACGGAGATGCATCCGTGCCGGATGGCGCTTGGTGGTTGACATCATCGACTCAAAACGCGAGTAAACCATCCGCACCGGCCGGTTCAGATGCCAGGCCGCCAGCGCAAGAAAAGGCTGAACCGAAAGGTCGAGCTTCGAGCCGAAGCCGCCGCCCACCGCGGTCGGGATGATCCGCACGGCTTCTGGTGCGATCCCAAGGATCTTCGCGATGTCCGCCCGGTCCATGTAGGGCGATTGGGTACAGGCTTGAATTTCGATTCCTTCTCCGACGCGTCGCGCAAACCCGGCTTCGGGCTCGATGTAGGCATGCTCGAGGAAACCAGTCTCATACTCGTCTTCCACCACCACGTCCGCTTCGCCCAGCGCCTTGTCAACGTCCCCCCGTACCACGCGACCACCCGTGAGCACGTTGTTCTTGCGCTCGGCATGAACCAGGGGCGCACCCGGAGCGAGCGCCTGATCGATGGTCGCGAGCGGCGGCAGTTCCTCCCAGGTGACCGGGAAGTCGGCCGAATCAAACGCCTCGACAACTTCCCGCTCGCCAACCACCATGGCCACCGCCTCGCCCCGGAAGCGGGCCTCGAGATGGGCAAACACGGGCTGATCGGCAAACGCCCCAATCACGCCGTAGCAGTCCACACCCGGCACATCCTTGGCCGAAAACACGGTGTGAATTCCCGGATGGGTGGCCAGGAATGTTTCGAAATCTCCCAACCGAAATCGGGCGCGATGGTACGGGCTACGAATCGCACGAACCGTGAGCGCTCCAGCTGGAGTCTCATCGGCCCCAAAGATCTCCGTGCCGTCGACCTTGCGCTGACCATCAAGGCGAATCAGACGCGCGCCCACCGCCCTGCCAGCACCCGGAGAGGCTTCCTCCCTATCCTCAACAGAAGCGTTCAGCACCGCCGCGACGATCTTCTGATACCCCGTGCATCGACAGAGGACTCCGCCGATTGCATCCATGACCTCGCTCTGGCTAGGATTTTCGCGTTTCTCCAGCAGCGCAGTGGCTGAAACGAGCATGCCCGGCGTGCAAGCCCCGCACTGTGCGGCCCCGTGACACAAGAAGGCCCGCTGCAATCGATCGAACAAGGGCGGACGCCGAGCCAGTCCCTCCACCGTTGTGACCTCGCGCCCCTCGGCCTGCGCCGCCGGAACCAGGCACGCGCACACCGGCTCGCCATCGAGCAGCACCGTGCAAGCGCCACAGTCCCCGGCGTCGCACCCCACCTTGGTCCCCGTCAGGCCAAGTTCGTCGCGCAACACCCGCGACAGACGCTGAACTGGTGTAGTCGCAGCCGCGACGGGCGTCCCGTTGACCGTGAAGGTCAGAATGGCTTCGACATCGCGCACAATGGGCGGAAGGGCCACCATGTCAGCCAGTCTCCACGCAGGCTTCGAGCGCACGTCGCACAAGAGTCAGCGCCGCATCGCGGCGATACTCTGCGGTGGCCCGCACATCATCGATCGGGGACAAACGGCCCAGGTGCCGAGCAAAAGCCAGCATGCCCAATCCGGCAGACGCCTTGGCCCCCACCAGGTCACGCTCGAGCTCGGTCAAACGTTGCGCCGTCACCGAACACGCGCCGACGGCAATGCGCGCCTCGGCAACGTGGCCCGCGCCATCGGTCTCGACCACAGCCGCCACCATCGCGATCGAGATCACAAGATAGCGCCGCGCCCCCAGCTTCAGGAAGGCAGAGCGCGCCTGGTCGAGACCACGGGGAACCATCACGCTCGCCAGCATCTCGTTTGGACGCCGCAGCGTTCTGCGGTTTCCGACGATAAATTGACTCAGCGGCACTCGCCGCGTGCCCGTGGTCGAGGCCAGTTCAACTTCCGCATCCAAGGCCACGAGCGGTGGAACTCCGTCCGCTGCGGGCGACGCGTTAGAAAGATTGCCGGCGACGGTCCCTCGGTTCTGAATCTGGATGGAGCCGACTTCGCGGGCTGCGCTCTTCAGGGCGTCGAAACATCGGGGCAGCGGACTGCGGATAAGCTCGCTCCAGGTGGTGAGCCCCCCGATGCGAATGTGGTCGGGCTCGAACGAGATGCCCCGGAGCTCTCCGAGAGCTGAGATATCCACCACCGGGCCGGAAACCGGCCGATCCCCCAGGGCGGGGAAGAAATCGGTGCCTCCGGACAGAATTTGGCCTCCGCACTGGGCCAATGTGTGGACGGCTTCATGAAGCGTCCTGGGCCTGAAGTACAAGGTCTTGATCCCCCGGAGCGACGGGCCGAAAGGCCGATCGGGCCATGCTTGCCGTCAATTTGTATACGAATGCTATCGGTTTGTACAGGACGGCGCGGGCGGGGGTCAGGAGCCTAGTACAGCATCCCGGCAATCGACGCCGACATGAGGTTCGCCATCGTGCCCGCCAGCATGGCGCGCAGGCCGAGGCGGGCAAGGTCGCCCCTGCGGTTGGGCGCCAGCGCGCCGATACCCCCAATTTGAATCCCAATCGAACTCAAGTTCGCGAAGCCGCACAAGGCAAAAGTCGCAATCGTAAAAGATCGGGGATCAAGCATACCCCTCTCGGGACCGAGCAGGGAGAATGCGACCAGTTCATTCAGGACCATGCGCGTGCCGAGCAAACTGCCAATGATGGGGCAGTCACGCCATGGGATGCCGATCAGCCACGCAATCGGTGCAAACAGGGTCCCAAAGATCTTTTCCAAGCTGGATGGAAACCACCCGACGCCGAGGTGCGTCAGCCCGTTGTGAATCCCTCCGAGAATGCCATTGGTTAATGCAATCAGGGCCAGAAACGAAATCAGCATGGCGGCGATGTTCAGCGCGAGGTGCAACCCATCGGTGGTGCCCCGCGCCACCGCGCCCAGCAGGTTCTCGCTTTTCTCGGCCGCAAGCTCCTCCTCGCTCATCACAACTCGTCCGGCGGTTTTCGGTTGCTCGGTCTCCGGTACCAGCATTTTCGCCATAAGGAGTGTGCCGGGTGCCGTCATGATCACCGCGCTCAGCAGGTGCTTGGGATCGATTCCAAACGCGATGTAAGCAGCCATGATTCCGCCCGAGACGTGCGCCATCCCGCTGGTCATGACCGTCATCAGTTCCGACTGGGTCAGATCCGCCAGGAAGGGTCGAATCGTTAACGGTGCTTCGGTTTGACCCATGAAGATGCTGGCTGCCACATTCAGCGATTCGGCGCCGCTCGCGCCCATGAAGCGGGTCATGACCCGAGCGACCTGCTTGATGATGAACTGCATTACCCCGAAGTGGTACAGAACCGCGAAGAATGCCGCGATGAAGATGATGGTGGGCAGCACCTGGAAGGCAAAATAGAAGCCCAGCGAAGAGCCTTGCTTCCCCAGTTCCCCGAACACAAACTTTGAACCTTCGAACGAATAGGCGAGCAGCCGGTTCACGGCGGCGCCGGCAGCCTGAAACAGGCGTCGCCCGGCATCAACCTTCAGAACAAATATCGCGAACGCGATCTGCAGTCCCAGCCCCCAGGCGACGGTCTTCCCGCGGATCGCCCGCCGGTTGGTCGAAAAGGCATACGCCAGGCCCAGCATGGTCAGAAGACCAAGAATCCCGGTAAATCGCCCCATCAGTTTTTCTCCCCGGACTTGGTGATCACTCGATGAACCAGCGGACGCCTGTGGGTCGGAGGCGCGTCCCCGATCTGAAAGCTTTCCTGCAAAAGCGTCTTGGCCCGCGCCCCCCGGGCCTCGGAGTTGTAATGAACCGTGCACAGCGCCTCACCAGCCGACACCGAGTCCCCAACCTTCTTGTGCAGTACGAATCCGACTGCCGGATCGACAGAATCTTCCTTCCGCTCGCGGCCCCCGCCCAGGATGACGCAGGCCGTCCCTGCCTGCTCACACTGGATCGCCGTCACATACCCACCCCGCGCGCTGACGAGCTCCAGCGTGTGGCGAGCCTGCGGCAAGCGCTTTGGATCGTCCACCACCCTCGCGTCGCCACCCTGCAGTTCCACCATCGCGTGAAACTTGTCGAGCGCCGCCCCGGACGCGATAAGTTGCCTGGACATCTGCTTCCCCTCCTCGACGGTTGCAGTGCAGTTGCCCAGATAAAACATCCAGGCGGCCAGGTTCAGGCACAGCTCGCACAAGTCTTTCGGGCCACCACCCCGCAGGACTTCGAGGACCTCCACAACTTCAAGTGAGTTGCCCACGTAACGCCCCAGCGGCTGATCCATATCCGTGATCAGCGCCGCCATCTTCTTGCCCATGCGCTCGCCCGTCTCGACCATCAACTCCGCCAGGTAGACCGCGTCTTCCTCCTTCTTCATGAATGCCCCCGAACCGGTCTTGACGTCCAACACCAGCCCGTCAATCCCTTCCGCCAGCTTCTTGCTCATGATGGAAGCGCAAATCAGGAAGGGACTCTCCACCGTGCCGGTCACATCCCGTAGGGCGTACAGTTTGCGGTCCGCAGGCGCAATCTCCGCGGTCTGGCCGATCATGGCGCATCCGCAGGTCTGAAGCACCTTCCGAAACCGCGCCACGGACAGATTCACGTTGAAGCCGGGAATGGCCTCCAGCTTGTCCAGCGTGCCGCCCGTGTGGCCTAGTCCCCGCCCGCTGATCATCGGAACGATGAGGCCGCCCGCAGCCGCCAGTGGCGCCAGGACAAGCGAAGTCTTATCCCCCACTCCACCGGTGGAATGCTTATCGACCTTATAGGATGGCAGGTCGGAAAAATCCAGTACTTCTCCTGAGCGCAGCATCGCGTCGGTCAGCGCGGCCGTCTCGGCTCGTGTCAGGCCCTTCAGGAGCGCAGCCATCAACCATGCGGATGCCTGGTAGTCGGGAATTTCGCCCTGGGTGTAGCCGCCAACCAGAGCATCGATCTCGGCCCGCGATAGCTCCGCCCCGTCTCGTTTCTTCCGGATGAGGTCGACCGTCCGGATGGGAGTGGTGCTCGGCGGCGCGCTCATTTTAGACGGAATCCTTCGGGCAGAAGCTCGGTGATGTGCGCCTGTTTCTCGCCTTTCGCTCCCAGGAAAAACACGACGGCATCCGGCCCAAATTCGTAAATGACTTGCCGGCATGCCCCGCACGGGGAGCAGGGAACGCCGTGATCATTGACGACAGAGATGGCGCAAATTTCCAGCTTTGGCCCCAATTCGGCGACCGCCGAAAAAATGGCCGTGCGCTCCGCGCAATTCGTCATTCCGTACGAAGCGTTTTCGACATTGCACCCCGAGAATAGCTTGCCGGTGGTGGTCAGCAAGGCGGCGCCCACGCGAAACTGAGAGTAGGGTGCGTAAGCTTTCTTCATGGCTGCGCGAGCCGTTCGCAGCAACCTCGCCCGCTGTTTTTCGGCAGCCGCTCGTTTTCCCATAGATTCGAAGAATCAGAAGTTCCAGCCAGGACGACAATTGCGCGCCTGATTGTAAACCTGGATCCGCGATTGCAGAACTGTTTCTTGGATGGGATCCATCAAGATTTCTCGGGTGATTCGCGCACACACCGGCACTACAGATTCGCGAACAAAGCCTCAAGTTTGCCATCGTTCAGTTCGCCGTCCGTCCGTACGCCGGTGCAAATGTCCAGCCCAAACGGGCCGACTTCCTCGATCGCCTGCTTGACATTCCCCGGATTCAGACCGCCGGCCAGAAATATGGGAACATCGACTCGCTCTCGAATTTGACGGCTCAAATTCCAGTCATGCGTGCGCCCGGTCCCACCCAATTCTTTCGTGCGCAGCGCCGGATTTCCTGAGTCGAGCAGAATCGCGTCAACCTGCGGCGCGACTCGGCAAGCTTCCTCCACGGACTCGGGACCCAGCACGTGGATGACCTGCACGATCGCGATTCCCGGCAGTGCGCGCCTTAGGTCGGAATGCGAGCCCCGGATCAGCCGATCGACGATCTGCAGGGTGTTGGTGCCGCAACGTTTTTGCTGAGCGATGATGGCATCCACATCCTGCTCGCTGGTGAGCAGGAACGAAGCTACCGGCGGCGGTACCTTGGCAGCAATCGCAGCAATCTGTTGCTCGGAAATCACCCCGGGACCACTGGGCATCTTCGACACCAACCCCAGTGCAGCCGCACCATGCCCGACAGCCAGCCTCGCCTCGGTGAGGCTGGAGATGCAGCAGACCTTCACTCTCGGTCGTGTGCTCGGTTGCATCCGTCGAGGGTACCAAAATGCACGCCCGGCAAGCGGTCTGGCCACCGGCTTAGTCCGCCGAGTTCTTCGACAGGCGCTCGGCTTCCCGCTGTTCGACAGTTGCCTGCGCGCTACGCGCCGTGCGGGTGTAGATCTCCGCCATCCGGCGGTGCGGCTCCGGCTCCTGAGGTCGCAGCTTGGCCGCTTCTCCGAGATAGTGGAGCGAATCGGAATATTGCCGCGCGCCCTGGCTTTTCCGGGCAAGAGCAAGCGTGGCGCGATAGAGCAGATCAGAAGTTCCGGAATCCTGCGGATTGAGCTGATGTGCGTCGCGCAGCGCTTCATAGCCCTGCCGATCTTCACCCAATTTCAACAGAACGGCTCCGTACAGGGATTTCAATTGAAACAAATCGGGCCATCGCTGGAGGGCTCCGGCAAGCGGCGCCCGCGCCTCCCCAAACCGATTCAGCTGGTAGTACACCAGGGCGACGTTGTACTGCATTTGGGGCGATTGCGGAGCAATCTCGGCCGCCCGACGGAAGGGCTTCAGGGCCGCCTCAAGGTCTCCATGCTGACCGTAGATCGTGCCCAGCGCTGTCAGTTTTTCCGGGTTGTCGGGATCATAGAGTTGCTCGCATAGCGCTTGCGCTTCCTCGCGCGGGCCTTTCTCCAGTTTCTCCGCACATTCCCGCCTCAGCTGGCTCTCATTGTCGTCGCGCTGGCGAAGTGCCTTCGACGACGCCAGGGCCTTTTTCGCGTCCTGCTCGCGCCCTTGCCGGCGATATACGAAGCCCAACTGGTAGGGAACGCGAGAGTCCCGCGGATTGACCTTGGCGGCTTCCTTCAGCCACTTTTCCGCGGACGTCAAATCGCCCTGCTTGAAGTATGCGAACCCAAGGTAGTACGCCGTATCGGGAAAAGGAGGTTTCGCGACGGCCCGATTCAGATTCTGGATCGCGCTGTTGAAATCCCCCCCCTCAAGATCCAGTCTTCCCAGGTAGTACAAGACGTTGGGATGGTTTCCAACCTCGCGCCGCACCTCTTCAAACTCCCGGCGCGCTTCCTCGGACTTGCGCATTTCAAACAACGCCACGGCCAACGGGAATCGCGCCCTCAGAACCTGCTTGGGATCAAGCGCCAGGGCAGCCCGAAATTCGCTCACGGCCTGGTCGTAGCGATCCTGTTTCAGGGCGTCGTAGCCCTTGCCCAGGTGCGTTTCCAGGGCGTCGTCCGGGGCCGTCGGTTTCGGGGCGGACCTTTCCTGACACCAGACCGGGACATCCCCGGCTAGGACCAGCGCAAGTACGGCTAGCAGGACCGCGATCGTTCGCTGAATACGCCGATTCCCCATGTCGCAACCGCCCGGCCGACCGCCGGGGAGGACTGTGGAGGACTATTATAGTTGCGCTTTCCCGGTGTTCACTGGATCCGCACGCCGGGACCGGCTGGTGGCGCGCGCGCTCGGAAGGCGCTCTATAGACGTATTGCGGGTTTGGCGTACAATGCCGCGCATGACGATCCCGCAGCCATGCTGTCTCGTTCTCTCGGTGCTCACGGCCGCTGCCATTTCTGCACCCGCACAGGAGATTCAGAAGCTGGACCCTGCCCTCGAGCAGATCGTGCCTCCCAAAGCAGTCGCGGAACGGGTAGCCACCGGTTTCGACAAATGGACCGAGGGCCCGGTCTGGACGCGCGAAGACAGTCTTCTGTTCGCGGAAATTCCAGCGAACAATATCATCCAGTGGGTCCCGGGCAAGGGCGCGAGTGTTTTCCTTCATCCCAGCGGATACAAAGAATCGGCTCCGTTTGGAGGCCCTGAGCCCGGCTCGAACGGGATGACGCTTGACGCGGACGGTCGCGTCACGGTCGCAGGGCACGCCGGACGCAGCGTGTGGCGCTTGGAATCCGTCGACCCAAAGGCGCAGATTACAGTCCTGGCCGACACCTATCAGGGTAAGAAGCTCAACAGCCCGAACGATCTTGTATACAAATCCGACGGCTCACTGTACTTCACCGATCCCCCGTACGGCTTGCCCGCCCAGAGCGACAACGATCCGAGCAAGGAACTGCAGGTGAACGGCGTCTACCGCATTCCTGCCGCACGTCAGCAGCAGCCGGGTTCGCCGCCGGAGCGGGATAAACTGCAACTCATCATCAAAGATCTCCCCAGGCCCAATGGCATCGCCTTGTCTCCTGACGAGAAATTCCTTTACATCGCCGACTCCGGCAAGAAGATCTGGATGCGTTATCGCGTCCAGCCCAACGGCTCGGTGACCGACGGAGCGCTTTTCCTCGACCCGTCCAACGACCCAGCCGCCGGTAGTCCCGATGGCATACGGGTCGACCAGAAGGGAAACGTCTACGGTTCCGGTCCGGGCGGCGTCTGGATCATTTCTCCGGAAGGCAAGCACCTCGGCACGATCAAGATTCCCGAGCGAGTGAGCAACGTCGCCTGGGGCGACAAGGACGCCAAGACGCTCTACATCACAGCCAGCACCAGCCTGTACCGGATCAAACTGAATATCCCGGGCGTTCGGAACTATTAGCGTCCTCCGAACCTTGACGGTCGCGGGGGCCACTGTTAGATTTCGATCGCACGGGTGGATTTCCAGGGGGGAATTGCTCTGAGTCGGCCAGAGAAGAGGCAGCCATCGGTCGATCTTCGCCGACGCAACTTTCTGAAGCGATGTTGTCAGGGGGCCACCCTGGTTTCGGCAACTCTTCGATCCCGCGCCTTTCCGCAGGCTTTCCGATTCGATTCGCAAGGAGCACTGTTCGCGGCGGGCGAACTTCATCTGCACCCACACTATCGGTCTCAGCGCCCTCTGGATGCCACACTCCTCAAAGTCAAAGCCGGACTCGATGCCTTTGTTACCGAAAAGTATGCGGATTGGATCGATGCAGTTCTCAAAGAGTGGAGCTCGAATCTGCTACAGTCTCCCCGGGACCTCACGAGCTTCGAGAAATTTCTCACGCAAGACTTCTCAGGCACATCTCCGCAACATTTTGAAGAACGGCTGGTGCGGCCCGGCGGCGCGCTGCAGGCCTATCGACGTAACTTCGCTCCCCAACCCACACTCGAGAAAACTGCGTTCCTCACGGAATTGCGAGCCGCGCTGAGCGCGTTCCAGAAGTTCTTGACGGCCGATTTTCAGGTGACAAGTATTGATGGGGGGCCTTCGCGCTCCTCGTCTTCCGATGCGGCCAGCCGGCTGCAAACGCGCATTCGCTACGAACTGGTGGGAACAGGTCCTGGTTTCTATCGTGAGCAAAGAGCGGGAGAGTGGGACCTTGAATGGGCGTCCATGGGTGCTGGTGAACTCCGGGTCTCGCGCTGGCAGTTCGTGGCTGAGACTCGCAGCCGATCCGCGAACCCCGTCTACATCGATATCGCTGCCCAGAGCCTCGGCAGCAACCCGTCGTACGCTGCGCAATTACTCCCAGGAGCCGACCACTGGCGTACCGTGCTCGACGGGGCATGCGGCATCGACATCTACGGTCACAACGGCGTCTCCGTCGCGGATATAGACAACGATGGATTCGACGACCTCTATGTTTGCCAGCCCGGCGGGCTTCCCAATCGTCTCTATCGCAACCGGGGCGATGGCACATTTGAAGACATCACCGCAGCATCGGGCCTCGGGATTCTCGAAAACACCGCGTGCGCGCTCTTCGCCGACGTCGACAACCACGGCCGGCAAGATCTGATTGTTGTGCGTACGAATGGTCCGTTGCTGTTCCTGAACGAAGGAGGAGGCAAGTTTCGCCAAAAACCGAACGCATTTCAGTTCGTCAGTCCCCCGCAAGGTACTTTTACAGGCGCCGCTTTGGCCGACTATGACCGCGATGGCTGGCTCGACATCTACTTCTGCCTTTACGCCTACTATCAAGGTGCCGATCAGTACAAATACCCCCTTCCTTACTATGACGCACAGAACGGCCCCCCCAACTTCATGATGCGCAACCAGCGCGATGGAACGTTCCGCGATGTCACGGCCGAGTCCGGCCTCAACCAGAACAACACCCGTTATAGCTTCTGTTGCGGCTGGAGCGACTTCAATCGTGACGGGTGGCCCGACCTTTACGTGGTGAACGACTTCGGGCGAAAGAATTTGTATCGCAACAACGCCGACGGAACCTTCACGGATATCGCACTCCAGGCAGGAGTCGAAGACACTGGGGCGGGCATGAGCGTTTGCTGGTTCGACTATTACAACGATGGCGCGGAGGATCTGTACGTCGCAAATATGTGGACGGCAGCGGGACAGCGCACCTCGTCCCAGGAAGTATTCGAAAAGGATGCTTCCGAGAAAGTCCGGTCACTCTATCGCAAACACGCCATGGGTAATTCGCTCTTCCGGAATGCACGGGACGGCCGATTCCATGACGAAAGCGCAGCGGCCGACGTCCAAATGGGCCGTTGGTCGTGGTCGAGCGATGCCTGGGATTTTGACCACGATGGCTATGCTGACCTGTACGTCACCAATGGCATGGTGTCAGGGCCGTCGCGCGACGACCTGAATAGCTTCTTCTGGCGGCAAGTGGTTGCCAAGTCGCCGCAGGACGCCATGCCTTCCTCTGAGTACGAGCAAGGTTGGAACGCGATCAACGAACTCATCCGCGCCGACGGAACCTGGAGCGGTTACGAACGCAACGTCTTCTACGCGAACAATCGCGATGGGACATTTTCGGACGTGTCCGGTGTTGTCGGACTCGATTTCCTCGAAGACGGCCGGTCCTTCGCGCTGTCCGATTTCAATCACGACGGCCGTTTGGAAATATTTCTGAAGAATCGCAACGGTCCCCAATTGCGCATTCTGAGAAACGTGCTTCCCGATCTGGGCCCGTCGATTGCATTCCGGCTTCGCGGCGTCAAGAGCAATCGTGACGCGATCGGCGCGGTCGTCACGGTACAAACTGAATCGACCAGGCAGACCCGCAGTCTGCAAGCCGGATCCGGTTTCCTCTCCCAACACAGCAAGGACGTATTTTTCGGATTGGGGGGAGCCAAGGACTCCGTGCGCGCCTCGATTCGATGGCCCAGTGGACTATTGCAGGAACTCCACGATCTTCCGATCAACCACAGAGTTTGGGTGGAAGAGGGCGCCAAGCAATTTCGCGTCGAGCCGTTCCAGGACGCCACGCCCTGGAGCAATCGATCGGTTACGTCCGATCCCGCTGCGCCCGAGTCTCTCCCCACATCCGCGGAAACCTGGCTGCTCGCGCCCGTGACAGCACCCGACTTCACACTACCGGACTTGACCGGACAACCCCACGCGTTGGCTGCACTTCGCGGCAAGCCAGCAATCGTCAATTTCTGGAGCGCGAAATCGGCGGATTGCGTGGAACAACTGAAGGCCCTCGAGGGAGTACACGAACGCTGGGCGAACCAAGGCCTCCATTTGCTTACGATCAACATCGATGAACCGGGTGACGTCGCGAGCATCCGAGCCGCGGCCAGCGTGAGCCCCTTTTCGTTTCCGATTCTGCGCGCGTCCGATGACTTGGTAGGCACATACAACATTCTTTATCGCTATCTGTTTGATCGGCACCGCGATCTGAGTCTTCCAACCTCATTCTTGATCAGCGAGAAGGGCGAGATCGTGAAGGTGTACCAGGGACCGACTAGTTCAGAACACATCGAACAGGACTTCCTTCGGATTCCGTTGACACCAGCGGAGAAACTAGACAAGGCATTGCCCTTCTCCGGGGTCACGGATATGGCGGAATTTACGCGCAACTATCTCTCCCTCGGCTCAGTTTTCTACCAGAGCGGCTATATGGGTCCCGCAGAAGCGTCATTCCAGCAAGCTCTCCGGCAAAACCCTGACAGCGCTGAGGCAGCGTATGGGCTTGGAAGCGTGTATCTCAACCAAGAGAAGACCGCCAAAGCGCGGCAGACGTTTGCGCAGGCAATCAAACTTCCTTCGAGCTATCCGGGCACTCTTCCGAATGCATGGAACAACCTGGGCCTTCTGGCGACACGGGAAGGGAAGTACGCCGAGGCCATTCAGAACTTCCAGGAAGCGCTTCAATTGAGTCCTGATCACCTGGTCGCGCTCACTAATCTTGGCAATGCATATCGACAGCAGAAGCAGTGGGAGGAGGCCCGCAAGACGCTTGAGAGGGCGACCGTCATCGACCCTCAGGATCCGGAGGCCAACTACGGCCTCGGAATGGTTTACGCGCAGCTTAACGATTCCGATCGCGCCTACCACTATCTGCAGAAGGCCCTGAAATTCCGTCCCGCCTATCCCGAGGCATTGAACAATCTAGGCGTGCTATACCTGCGCACTCAGCGGCGCGATCAGGCGATTGCAAGCTTCGAGGAATGCATGCGGGTTGCACCTGCCTTCGACCAGTCGTATCTGAATCTCGCCCGGGTCTACGCTTTGGAAGGTGCGCCAGACAAAGCTCGCGCCGTTCTACTGCAACTGCTGACGCAACATCCTGATCATTCGCAAGCGCAGCGCGCACTTGCCGAACTTCCGCAATAGCGATGGACGCTCCCTGCGATCAGGAATCAGATTGAGTCGTCAACCCAGCCCGATAGGATGCTGATCGCAAATGCCTGGCGCCGCGGCTAGTGCTGTCCGAGTTGTGATGGTGGCGTGGGCGCAGTCAGCAGGCCAACAAACATCTTGTAGAACTTCTCCCTGTCCAGATCTACCTGCACCTCTACGGGCTGAACATCGACCTTCGGTTTGTCGTGGTCCGTCCACGTTAGGGTGTTGCCGTAACCGGCGCCACGTTCAAGTTCTATATCCATGTAGCGAGTTTCTTTCTTTGTAATCAGGCCAGGATCAAGCCACGCCAGCACCGCCAGCTCATCCCACAAATAGTTGTATTCGCCATGAAGGCGCGCATACTGGCCGACGTAGTGCGCGGCTGGCGAGTTGCTCGCCTTGATCTGACTGATCAGGTCAGTGGTCATTCGTGTCTTCACCGAAATGTCTACCGGCGTGCAGACGATCTTTGTCCACGGCGCCCGCAGCGTGATATGAGCTGCTTCGGGATCGAACCAGAGATTGAACTCACGTCGTGGCGTGTTGATGAACTCAGGATCGCCCGTCGCCGGGCTCAAGCTCGCTCCCATGAAGATCAGTTCCTTGGCCAGTCCCGCAAATCCTGGGTCGATGGAGATTGCCAGAGCGAGATTGGTCATGGGCCCACCCGCGTAAATCGTCACTTCGTGCGGATACTTGTGCACCATGCGCAACAGGAAGTGCGCCGCATCCTCGTCAATGGCCTTGGTGGTGGGCTTGCCCTCCGGCATGTCTCCCAGTTCTGCCGGGGGGTGATACATGCGTGGAGTCCATGCGCCCAGCCACGCGAACGGACCATAAAGCTGCTCGAGGATCTCCGTCTCTTCTTTGCGCCGAACCAGCGGGTGCTCGGCTCCCCTCACAACCGGAATATCAGTTCGCCCGATGAGTTCCAGCATGCGCAGGGTGTGCGCCACCTCTGCGTTGAGCCACATGTCTCCCGTCACCACCGTGATACCCAGCACCTCCGTCTGCGGAGACTGGATCAGCAACAAAGTCGACTGCAGATCCGTTCCAGCAGGCCCGGCGGCGTCCTGATCAATGATGATCTTTCGCTTGTCCTGTCCCCAGCAAGTGATGCACGTCACCAGCGCCACCGCCACCCCTACCAACCGGAGCCCGCTTACTCTCATCATTCACCTCGTTCGAACATCCGAAGTCCGTATCCGCACTGATACTTAATTCCAGCCGCAGCGTCCCTTACGTGGTTCCTGATAGCCGTCCGACCAGCAATTCAAAGAACCTGGGTGAATCCACGTCGACCGCGACTTTCGCGTTTGGGACAAACTTGTCCCGCACCACTGGAGAAGTCCGGGTGCTGGCCAGAGTCGGCGCTGATCCACGAATGGACATGCTCAAAGCAGCTTGCTTCTCCACCTCCGGACGCCGCCGCAAGTCGCCCGCGCTGGGACTGTAGCCCAACGTTTCGCCCGCGGTAAGCTCGCCGGCAGTCTCGACATCAACGTAGTACTCCTTCCATTTCAGAATAGAAGGATCCAGAAAGGCCGCTACGGCCAGCGAGTCGTGCATATTGGGTCCAACTAGAAATCCCTGTTCGCGGTTATGCTGGATCGCATTGCGAGCGATCTTGCCCGCGGCCTGGCTGACTGCATTCTGTCCCGCCTCCAGTACGCGCACGTGCTCATCTGTCAGCGAGGTCTTGCGCGTGACGTCGAGCCCCACCATTGTGACCGGAATACCCGACTGGAAGACGATTCGCGCGGCTTCCGGATCCACGTAAACGTTAAACTCGGCCGCGGGCGTTATGTTCCCGCCGGAAAGGGAGCCGCCCATCATCACCAGACTTCGCACCATGCCCGCCAGTTCCGGATCGGAATTCAAAGCGGTCGCGATATTAGTGAGCGGCCCAATTGTTACGAGCGTTAGCTCGCCGGGATGCTTTCGAACGATGTTCCGAATGATTTCCGACGCGGGCTCGGCAACCGCTTTGATCTTCGGTTCAGGAAAGACCGCTCCACCCAATCCATTCTCCCCGTGCGCATAGGCGGCAGTAACGAGTCGGCGCACCAGAGGCGCTCGGGCACCGGCAGCCACCGGAATCTCCGTGCGGCCCGCGATTTCCACCATGCGCAGTGCATTGGGAAGTGTCAGTTCCAAGGGGACATTGCCGGCGACCGCTGTGATGGCTTCGATCTTCAGCTCCGGCGAACGCATGGCCAGCAGGAGAGCAAGTGCATCGTCCACCCCTGGGTCGGTGTCGAGAATGACGTGGAGCGGACCATGGCCAGCCTCGGAGCGCCTCTGGCGCGCTGCGGGTTCTTGCGCGGCGAAAGACTGGCTCGCGAATCCACTGAAAGCTAGGGCGGTGGTTGCCGACGTCACGAACTCGCGTCTCGTCCAGCGCGGAGATTGCTTTGTATCCATGATCCTCACTTTCAATTCTGCTTTGAGACAGCAACGCGTCAATTGCCGATGGCGGGCTCTAAATACTAAAATAAGCGGCCACGGTGCGTACGACCGATCTCATTTTGCCTCTCCACTGTGTCTTTGTCCTATGGCCCGTTTCCACCTGATCGCACCGCGGTCGAGAACCTTTCGGATTGCCGTCGCGATCTGCAGCCTGGCATGGGTCGCGGTTTTCCCCTCCGCAGTCCAAGCACAGTCCAAGGACCGTGCCTCAGGCACTGTACAAGGAACCGTGCGTGATTCACAGAAGCATCCAATCGCCGCGGCCATCGTTCGGCTGCAGGTGACCGGTAGACCGCAAACGGCAACCACGACCACAGGTTCCGATGGGGCCTATCTTTTTCCGTCATTGAAACAGGGCGCGTACACGGTGCGCGCCGAAATGTCCGGCTACGACGATGCCACTTTTGCGCCATTCCTTCTCAAGCCTGGAGAGACGAAACGGATCGATCTGGAATTCGGCCTTCTGAAATCCGGCAAGCCCCCAAACCCGCCCCAACCCGAGTTTTTCGACGAGCCTCAATTCACCGTGGCCGGCGTCAGCGACACCACAAATTTCGGCGGACACGGCTCCGACACGGTTGTGCGCACCACCGAAACCCTCGCGAAGGAGACTCTGTCGTTGGGCGGGAAGACCCCCAATGCCTCATCGCCTCCTTCCTCCAATGCCGCAAGCGAAAAAGCTCTGCGGGAATCAGTGAAGCAGAATCCGGAAAGCTTCGACGCAAATCACGAACTCGGTGCATACCTGGTTGCCGCAGATAAAACCCGCGAAGCGCTTCCTTTCCTCGAGAAAGCCTCCCGCTTGAATTCCGCCAACTATGAAAACGCCTATCAACTGACGCTTGCCTATGCGAATGCCGGCGACTCCACGCGCGCGCGCGCGAATGTTCAAACCCTGCTTGCTCGCCAGGATAATGCCGAACTCCATCACCTGCTCGCGGACGTCGAAGAGAAGCAGGGCCGTCCCCTCGAAGCCGTGCGCGAATACCAGCGTGCCGCCGAACTGACTGCGAGCGAACCCAATCTTTTCGACTGGGGAGCTGAACTCCTGATGCACAGCGCGGTCGAGCCCGCCACCGAAGTCTTCACCAAGGGCAATCGACTGTTCCCAGGTTCCTCGCGCATGCTGATAGGCCTGGGTGTCGCCTGGTACGGCCGCGGTTCCTACGATCAGGCCGTCCAGAACTTGTGCCAGGCTTCGGACCTGAATCCTGCAGACCCCGCGCCCTACCTCTTCCTGGGGAAGCTGCAGGCGGTTGACGCCACCGCCTCAAACGAATCTGCAAACAAACTCGCGCGATTTGCCAAGCTTGAGCCTGAAAATGCGGTGGCCAACTACTATTACGCCGTCAGCCTTTGGCGGTTGAGGAAAGGATCCGGCGACGCAGAGAATTCATTGCAGGTTGAATCCCTGCTGCAAAAGGCTGCCCATCTCGACCCCAAACTGGGGCCGGCCTTCCTGCAACTCGGCATTCTCTATTCGGAGCGAAGAGATCTCCCCCGAGCGACCTCCTCTTATGAAAAGGCGATCGAAGCCAGCCCACGCCTTGAGCAAGCCCACTACCGCTTGGCGCAGGCCTACCGTCAGGCCGGACAACCGGTGAAGGCGCAAAAGGAACTGAAAGCCTACGAACAAATATCCAAGGAAACCGCCGAGCAAGTTGTTCGCGAGCGGCATGATATCCAGCAATTCGTCTACACCTTGCGGGATGGAGCGACAGCTCCCGGGGTGAAATAGGCGCGAATCTCTCTAGCGGTTTCGCAAAATGCCTGACCTTTTGTTCGAGAGCCTCCGAGCTCAGTGACTCGGCGGAGCAGCCGCGGTCATCAATCCCACAAACATCCGGTAGAACTTCTCGGTGTCGAGATCCATTTGGATCTCCACCGGCTGTACGGTGACCTTGGGTTTATCCTTCTCTGACCACGTCAGTGTGTTCCCATATTCCGATCCACGATTGAGGTCCACACTCATGAACCGTGTCTCCCTCCTGGTGATGATGGTCGGATCGATCCAGGCGGCCGCGGCCAACTCGTCCCACATATAGTCAGCGCCCGGTGAGGTCTGCTTGAAACGCGCGACGTAGCGCGCCGCCGCTGTTCCACTGGGCTCAATTCGCTTGATCAGTTCCGGCGTTACCCGAACCTTGATCGAAATATCGGTCGGCGTGCAGACGATTTTCTTCCACGGCGCCCGCACGACGATGTCCGCCGCCTCCGGATCGAACCAGAAATTGAATTCGTGGCGTGGATTGTTGGCGAACTCCGGGTAATCCGTCTGCGGGCTCAAACTCCCTCCCATGAAGACGAGTTCCTTCGCCAATTGGGGAAATTGCGGATCAATGGAGATCGCGAGCGCCAGGTCGGTCATGGGCCCGCCCTCATAGAGAGTCACCTCGTGCGGATACTGGTGCACCATCCGAATCAAAAAATGAGTGGCGTCCTCGTCCGCAGGCTTCGTGGTCGGCTGTCCCTCCGGCAAGGTTGGGACAACGAATGGCTCGTGCCACCACCGCTCGTCCCACGCTCCGGCGTATGCGACTCTCCCATCCCGTTGTTGACGTATTTCAGCTTCCTCGCGCCTGTGCACGAGAGGGAAGACCGCTCCCGGCACGACGGGTATATCCGTACGTCCGATGATCTCGAGCAACCGAAGCGCGTGCGCGATCTCTTCGTCGCGCCACTGGTCCCCGCTTACCACAGTGATCCCGAGTACTTCGACCTGAGGAGACTGGATCATCATTAGAAGTGTCTGCAGATTGCTGCCGCCGGGTCCAGCGCAGTCCTGGTCGATAATCACCTTGCGTCGCGGTTGAGCCCAGGCGAGGGAACTAACCAACCATAGCGTGATTGCCATGCAAACTCTGCGAGGCTTCGTCATTGACGTGGAGACCGCGTCATCAGATCGACGTAAAGTTTGTAGAACTTCGCCGTGTCCAAATCGAATTGGACATTCGCCAGTCGCAAGTAAGGCGGAACGTGCGCCGAAGAGTCCCAGAAGATCGTCTTCCCGTAACTGGCTCCGTGATCGATGTCGATATCCATGTAGAGTCGCTTTTGCACCGTGATGATCGACGGATCGATCAAGGCAGCACCCGCAATTTCGTCCCACATGTAACCGCTCAGCGAATACTTGGCGAGATAGCGCGCGACGGGGGTATCCGCCTTGGTGACAGTCGACCGCAGTTCGTCAGTCAAACGCGTTTTGACCGAAATATCAATCGGCGTGATGGTCAATTTCTTCCAGTGTGCGCGCAGGACGATTTGTGCCGCCTCCGGATCAAACCACCAGTTGAACTCCCGCCGCGCGTCGGTCGCGCCGGGATCAATCGCTCCTTTGTCTGCATAGAGGCCGCCGCCCATCAGGACGAACTCTTTTGCAAGCGTCGCGACCGAAGGATCGAGCTTCAGCGCCAGCGCATAGTTCGTCAGCGGACCGCCCGCCCAAAGCACCACTTCGCCGGGATACTTGTGCACCGTCTTCACGATGAACTCTGCGGCGATGCCCGACTGCGGCTGGATCCGAGGCTCGCCCTCGTCCATGGGAGGAACAACGTCGGGTGCGTGGTAGGGCTCCTCGAAGATGGTGGAACGCTGGGCCGCGAACCGCTCCGTCCAGCACCCCTTATATTCCAGCTTTCCGTAGTGGGCCTCCCAGCGCTCGCTCTCTTCTTTTGAATTCAGCAGTGGAAATTCCGCTCCAGCGATGACGGGCACATCCGTTCGTCCCGCAATCTCGAGCAGACGCAACACGTGCAGCGTCTCTTCCCGCACCCATTGGTCGCCGCTCACGGTCGTAATACCCAGAATGTCGAACTTGTCCGATTGCAGAAAGACCAGCAAAGCCTGCTGATCGCTGGTGCCAGGACCGCGGGCGTCCTGATCGACGATGACCTTGATTTTCTGGGCGGAGGCGGTGGCAATGAGAGCAATCCAGAGAGATGCCAGAACAAGTATGCGGATGGGACGTGACATTTTTCGCTCGGACCGAGATTTACCCCGCAAGCTTGAGCGCAGGCTGATCTAACTTGCACAGTCACGCCCCGGTACCCGAAAAGCTCAGCCTGCCCAAGATATGACGTGCGCGCGAGACCACTTTAGAACGTGATTTTCAGCGCTAACTGGATCAAGCGCGGATTGTTGACCGTGTAGATGATCGTTCCAAGATTGCCGTTGACTTGGCTCCCGAATGGGGAGGCGAGATCGGCATTCGGCAGTCCGAACTGGGGATGGTTAAACAGATTGAAGAACTCGGTCCGGAAGTCTGCCCCAACGCGCTCGGTGATGGCGAAGCGCTTGATCAGCGAGAAATCGGTATTCACGAAGCGTGGACCGGAAAGCGGCGTTCGGGAGGCCGTGCCCAACTCTCCGACCGGCGCCTGGGTGAAACAATCGGGGTTGAACCACCTTTGAATTGTTTGGTGAACACTAGTTGGGTCACAGGTCTGGATCGGCCGGTTGTTGGTGGCGAAGTTATCTTCGAAGTTCACCCCCGACTGGTTGACGCTGTTGACGATGAAAACCGGGAACCCGGTGGTGATCTTCTCGATCACCGTGGCCTGCCAGCCTCCCAATAACGCGTTAACCGGTCCGTTCCAGCCGCTGCCAATCGCCTTACCTTTGCCGAAAGGCAGGTCGTAGATAACGCTTGCCGTGAACTGCTGGTTGAGGTTGATCTGCGACAGACCCCAGTCATTGCGGGCCGTGCCAGGCAGGGGCCAGTAGGTCGCGCCGCTGGAGGACCCCAGTCCATCAGGATACCCCGAGTCGAAGGTGTGAGACCAGGTATACCCAAGGAGCGCGTAAAGACCATGCCTCGCACTCTTGGTCTCCGCTTTGATCTGGAGGGAGTCATAGCGCGCCGAACCCGTGTCACTGCTGTTGGCGACGTAAAAGATGTTGTACGGCGCACTAAACGGCCCACCGCCCGGGCTGCATCCGAGTTTGTACGCAGGATTGTAGGAGGGCTTTGCTGGGTTGCAAGCGTCGGGCGATCCCACGTTCATATTCAAACCGTCCACCAGGATGTGGGTGCTGTGAGAGCCTGCATAACCCGTCGTGAGCACAACGTTACCGGGCAGTTGCTGTTCAATGTTGAGGTTATATTGCTGAACAATTCCCTGCTTGAAGTCGAGGTTCTGCGACCAAACCGTTCCGCCAAAGGTGCTGACCGTGGGAGGCGTGGTGAGAACTGGAAATCCAGTCGAGATGTTGCAAATGTTGGCAGCTGGACTGGCAATAAGGGTAGGCGGCATACAGAAGAATGAGCCCTGAACCGATTCCGCGAAGAACGGCGGGTTCTCCCAAAGCCCTTGACCTCCTTGATTCCAGGACGAGTCGTGAAAAATCGCGTAACCGGCACGCAGGGCAGTATTTTGCCTTCCCAGTACTTTCCAAGCTAATCCTATGCGCGGCTCGATTGCGGTTTTATCGAACTGAACGCCAACCCGCCCGTCGGAGTTCACTCCCGGAATCAGTTGATTGCAATCGGGGGAAGGCGTGCAGGTGGAGTAAAAGTTAAAGTTCGCCTGACGATTCTGAGCTTCCGTGATGGGTGTCACTAAGGCCCAGGCGACTCCAAGGTTCAAGGTCAAGTTCGGGGTGACGCGCCAAGTGTCATCCACAAAGGGTCGGAAAAGCTTCCAGCGCCGTCCCGTCGTCGCGCCCTTGAACGTTTGATCGTGCAGCCCGAAGGTGTAAAGCCCCATCGCCAGATCCGCCATGGCGTCTCCCGACAGCCCGGTAACGCTGAAAGAACCGTCTTGGAAGGCGTTCGTCATAACGTTCATCTGATTGGCGCGGAATCCCATACCCACGCGGATGTCGTGCTTGCCACGAATCATGTCGAAGGAGTCGGAAATCGAGAACACGTTGGTTCCACCCTGGAACGGAGCGAACCCACGATCTCCCAAACCCCAATATCCGCCGTTTAAGGAAACGGCCGTCAGACCGCAGCTGACGCAAAAGGTCGTCGATTGTGTCAGTCCTTGCGGCGCATTGGGGCACTTGCTGTTGATGTCCGCCCCCGGAATTCCCGGGCCAATGTTGGCCGCCGCACAGGAGCCATCACCCTGCGATTTAATCACGTTGAAGATGCGGTTGAAGCCCGCGTTGAACTGGTTGATGTTGTGATCGGAGAAAATGTGGGTTTCCGAAATCGCCGCGTTGCGCCCATGGTTCGAAATGTTCTGATTGCTGGCGAAGGTACTCGGTTCCGCGAATCCCGGGGAACCTCCCGGTACAAAATTCACCGCCTGGTCGTAACTGAAGCGGGCAAACAACGAATCCTTGGTGGAGAAATTGTGGTCCAGCCGTACATCAAATTCTCTCTCGTCCAGCTTCCGGACCGGTACACTGGCAAAATTGAAGCCCGCCCCCGATGCGGCCTGGCCTGAAAAGAGGGCGCCCGGATAAAGCTTCACCAGTTCCGTGCCCACGGGATCCTTCAAACCGTCCGGAATCACGCTGCAGGGCGTGCCTCCGGCCTGATGTCCTGACGAGTTGATTGCCAGCGGCGTGACTCCGTCAGGCTGACACTGGAAAGGTTGCGGGCCCATGCCCGTTGGGGGCACGGGATCCAGAAGCGTGTATGGATTGGTCAGATGCGGATGACTGTTCGGATCGCTCGGATTGCCCCGAGCGATCCCGAACGCGTCGCTGTTAAAATTGCCCGTCAAATTTTCGGATGTGGGAACCAATCCTGCGAATGGGACTCCCTTCCGCTGGTTCCTGCCCTGGTAGTCAATGAAGAAGAAGGTCTTGTCTTTCCGGATGGGCCCGCCCAGCGCTCCGCCGTACTGGTTCAGATTGAATTTCTCGCGCTCGGTGGCGAAATAACTGCGGGCATCGAGCGAAGTATTGCGGAAGAACTCGAACAGGGAACCATGGAACTGGTTCGATCCCGATTTCGTGGTGACCAGCACGGTCGGGCCCGAACGGGTGCCGTACTCAGCCGAGTAGTTGTAGGTCAGAACCTTGAATTCCTGGATGGCGTCAATCGACGGCAGAATCGAAATGCCGCCGGCGGTGAGTTCGTTGTTGTCGTTCCCATCGAGCAGCCAGTCCGTGCTCTGGGCGCGCGATCCGCCGACCGAAAGGGAATAGGAACCGCGGGTGGAGACCTCGCTGCTGGGACCGCCATTGAAGAAGCTATTCGGGTTGGTTTCCTGGGTTACGCCCGGAGTCAACGTCGCCAGCTGGACGAAGTCCCGTCCATTCAGCGGCAATTGGGCCACCTGCTGCTCCGTGATGACCTGACCCAACGTCGGATTGGTGGTCTGCACCGCCACCTCGCTTGCGCTTACTTCCACCGTCGTCGTGACCGACGCCGGCGTCACGGTGAAATCCAGTTCGCGATGCTCGTCGACTTGCAGGCGAACGTCTTTCTGCTCGACAGCCTGGAAGCCCTGGGATTCCACTCGAATGGTGTAGTAGGCGACGGGCAGCAGTGGGATGAGGTAATGTCCCGTATCGTCGGTTTTGGTTTCGCGGGAAAGGCCCGTTCCTTGCGAGGTAACTTTCACCGTCGCTCCCGAAACCACCGATCCTGTCGTGTCCACAACCGTGCCCGAGAAACTTCCGCTCGCCTGGCCGTACAGGAGTGAGCAGGTGGAAAATACACAGGAACAGAAAAAGCCAGCGAGCCATGCCCGTTTGTGCGACATCGAATTTCCCCCTTTATGCGACCCCATCTAACGACAAACGGAACTCTCCCTCCCCACCGAAGATTGGAGTTCCCGATGTGCGGCCTTATATCTGGTATGTCATTCTAAAGTCAAGACAATTTGCCGCTTCACCCGACAGGCGCCGCCTGCAAATGCTTCGAATGTCAGCCAGAAGTGCCGAGTCAAGGAGCATCGCAATCATGATCTCCGATTGTGGACACAACAAAATTGGTTGCGACCAAAGATGCCGTCGTCGCCACGTCACGCTTAACCCTGGGATTGCGACATCCACTCTGCATCAAAGCGGGCGCGCTCGTAAAAAGATTTCTGCGTTCCCACCCCGGTCGTTGAAAGCCCTGCGTACAGATTGGCGCGCTGCACTGCTTCCCGCTCCGGCAGCCCTTCCCCGAGAAACACGGCAAAGCTCCCGATGAACGCATCGCCAGCGCCCGTGCTGTCGATGGCCTTCACGGGGAACGCCGGCAGATGCTCCATCCAGTCACGCCCCGCAAGCAGCGAGCCGTTCGCTCCCAGTGTGATGATGGCCCGTCGAATCCCACCCGCCACGAGTCTCTCGGCGCACTTCTTCGCGTCGTCGAGATTTCGAACCGGCATCCCGGTGATGGTCTCGGCCTCACTCTCGTTCGGAACAAAATAATCGAGGCCGGTCAGCGCCTGCATGTCGACCGCCTGACCCGGGGCAGGGTTCAGGATGCAGCGAATCCCATGCTTTCGCGCAAACGCAACCGTGTAATAAACGGTCCCCAATGGGATCTCGAACTGAAGCACGATGCAGTCGGCGCTCTTCAGGGTTTCCGCCGCGGCATCAACATCGGCCGGCTCAATCGCGTCATTGGCCCCCTTGACGACAAGAATGCGGTTCTGTCCGCTCGGGTCGACAAAAATTGGCGCGACGCCACTCGACAATCCCTCGACCTGCTTCACGTGGGTTGCATCGATACCAAGCTTCTTGAAGTTCTCGATGGTCGCCGGCCCGAACAAGTCGCTGCCCACTCGCGCCACCATAAAGACGTCTGCGCCGCACAGACGGGCAGCCACCGCCTGGTTTGCACCCTTACCGCCGAATCCCAGATCGAATTTCTGCCCGAAGATGGTTTCACCGGGCTTCGGAAACTGCGCCGTGAATGTCGTCAGGTCGATATTGGCGCTTCCAACCACCGCAATGCGAGGGCGTTTCGCCATGTGTCTCTTTCCAGGACAAACTTGCGGACGCCGAGTCTATTGAGCGCCCCGGATTGTGTCAACGAAAGCTTTCGGAGGTTTAAGCAGTTCTCGCCTTGAGGATCCGCGCAATTTACTCGCCGTAAGGCACCCAGATGTTCTTTACCTGCGTGGCGTGTTCCAGGAACCACCGTCCTTCGCCTTGCTTCGGATCAAACCAGTCGATGGCCCGCCCTTCATTGGTGAACACCTGCTTCAAATTTCCAATTGAGAACGCCTTGGCCGCGGCAGCGCTGGCCTCGTCCGCGAAGCACCACACTCCGTCCACATCGTCGTGCTCGGCGAGAGTCTTGAGAAGTTGTGACGTGTAGCCCGTCACAATATTGACCGCGCCCCCCGGCAAATCACTGGTATCGAAAATCTGATACAGATCTCCAAGGATGAGCGGATATGCCTCCGAAGGGACCACGATGACAGTGTTGCCCATGGCCAGAACCGGCAGCAGGAGAGAAAGCAGTCCGAGGAGCGGCGCTTCCCTTGGACAAATGATGCCGACCGCGCCGACCGGCTCCTTCATCGCGATCGCGATGGTGCGGAACGGAGGATTGTGCACAGCGCCGTCGAACTTGTCGGCCCAGGCGGCGTAGGAAAAGATTCGCTCAAGGCCCAGGCGTAGTTCCTTCACTGCCTGGTCCGTTCCAACCACCGCTGAAAGGCGAGCAGCGATTTCCTCCCGGCGCAACGAGAGATTCTCGGCCATGTAGTAAAGAACCTGTGCCCGGTTGTGCGCCGTAGTCTTGCTCCAACTCGCAGCCTTGCGTGCCGCTTCCACCGCGTTTCGAATATCTTTTCGATTCCCAAGCGGAGCTTCGCCCAGCAGTTCACCCTTCGTTCCGCGCACTTCCATGCTGTAGCCGGAATCGGGTCTCGCTTGCTTGCCGCCGATATAGAGTTTCACCGTTCGGTCGATCGCGAAGTCCGCGCGTTGCTGTCCGTCTGAGTTGGTGACCAAACGCTCCGCGCTGCCCAGCACAGGAGCGGCCTTGAACCACGAGGGTTCGAGATATTCCAGCAGCCCTTCTCTGCCGCCCTCGCGACCGTACCCACTCTCGCGATAGCCGCCAAACCCGCACGAGGCGTCAAACAAATTTGTGCAATTGACCCAAACCACGCCCGCCTTGATCTGCGCCGCGACCTGCAGCGCGAGATTGATGCTCTCACTCCAAACGCAAGCCGCCAGACCGTAGACGGTGTTGTTGGCAAGTTCCACCGCTTCCGCCGGCGTGCGGAAAGTCATGGCCGCGAGAACCGGTCCGAAAATCTCCTGCTGCGCGACGATCGAGGTGGGGTGCACATTGCTGAGCAGCGTGGGAGGAAAGTAAAGTCCGCGGGCTGGCATTTCGAGTTGCGGTTGCCAGCAGGTCGCCCCTTCCGCGACGCCTTGCTCCACCAACTTCCGGATGCGCTCCAGTTGCACGGGAGCGACGATGGCGCCAATATCGATGGCCTTATCGAGCGGCGAGCCCACGCGCAGCGTGTTCATCCGGTCGCGGATCTTTTCGACCAGCGCCTCGGCAATGCTCTCCTGCATCAGCAACCGTGAGCCCGCACAACAGACCTGACCCTGATTGAGCCAGATCCCGTCCACCAGACCCTCCACCGCGCTGTCGAGATCAGCATCTTCGAAAATGACGAACGGAGACTTGCCGCCCAGTTCCAGCGAAAGCCGTTTGTGACTCTGCGCGGTCGCGCTCCGGATCGCCCGCCCCACTTCGGTGGAACCGGTGAAGGCGATTTTGTCGACATCAGGATGTTTCACCAAAGCCTCGCCGGTGGACCCATCCCCCGTGACGATGTTGACCGCCCCCGGCGGCAGCCCGATCTCCTGGCAAATTTCGGCAAAGGCAAGCGCCGTGAGTGGCGTAAACTCGGCGGGCTTCAGAACTATGGTATTCCCGGTCGCTAGCGCCGGAGCAATTTTCCACGCCAGCATGAGCAGCGGGAAATTCCAGGGGATGATCTGCCCCACAACCCCGCAAGCCGTGTACCCGGGGAACTCCGAGTCCAGAAGTTGCGCCCAGCCCGCATGATGGTAGAAGTGGCGAACGACCAGGGGGATATCGATATCGCGGCTCTCGCGGATCGGTTTCCCGTTGTCGATTGTTTCCAGAACCGCGAGCCTGCGGGAATGTCTCTGCACGGCTCGGGCCAACGCATACAAGTAGCGAGCGCGCGCGTGCGGCGTGAGGGACTGCCATTTGGGGAGCGCCTTGCGGGCTGCTTGGACGGCTGCGTCCACATCTGCAGCCGACCCCTGAGCGACCGCCGCAATCTTCTCGCCAGTCGCCGGATCGGTAGTGTCGAAGAACCTGCCATCAACCGGTGGTCGCCATTCACCCTCGATGAAGTGTCCGAACCGGCGCTCGTGCCCGTCCAGCCAGATGAGCACATCCTTCGGGTCTTCCGGCGCCGGGCCGTACTCCATGGTGAGGAACTTCTCGGCTATGCTCATTCGAGTCGGTTCGACTCCTTCTACGCTGATTATGCAATCGGATGCCGGTACTCTGCTGAATACCGCCCGGTGGCAGAGTGCTCGAGCTGTCGTTCAATATCGTTCAGAAGGGAACTCGCACCCAAGCGGAACAGTTCCGCTTTCATCCAGGGATTCCCGAGTTCTTCTTTCATCAGCGACAGCCATTCCGTAGATTGCTTCGCTGTGCGAATCCCGCCTGCGGGCTTGAATCCCACCGCCATTCCCGTCTCCTGGGCATATTCCCGGATAGCTCGCGTCATGACGAAGCCCACGGGAAGCGTGGCGTTCGTGGATTCCTTGCCGGTGGAGGTCTTGATGAAGTCCGCGCCCGCCATCATCGCCACGAAGCTGGCCCGCGCCACGTTGCGCAGGGTAAGCAGATCGCCCGTTCCAAGGATGGCTTTCATGTGAGCTGCGCCGCAGGCCTGCCGGAATGCAGCCACCTCATCGTAGAGTTCCTGCCATCTCCCACCGAATACGTGCGCCCGCGTGATCACGATGTCGATCTCGTCGGCTCCAGCCGAGACGGAGCGGCGAATCTCTGCAACCCGCTCTGCAAGCGGGGAAAGCCCGGCCGGGAACCCGGCGGACACCGCCGCCACTCGGACCCCGCTACCCTCAAGCGCCCGCGCTGCCGTTTCCACGAACCGGTGATAGACGCAAACGGCAGCTACCTTAATCTCCAGTTCTTTGATGCCCAATCGCTTCACAAGCTCGTGCTGGAGTGGTTGCCGCGCCTTCGCGCAAAGTCGCCGCACACGTTCATCGGTGTCGTCACCGGACAGGGTGGTCAGGTCCATACAGGTGATGGCGCGCAACAGCCAAGCCACTTGCCATTCCTTCTTCACGGTGCGCCGGGTAACATGCGTCTGCGCCCGCCGTTCGACCGCGCTGGTGTTCACGCGAACCTGCTTCACCCAGTCGAGGTTCAGGGGAATGCCGCGATTGGATAGAAGAGGGCGCCCTGCCAATGTCGCGATGGGCGCTTCTGAGGGGGGAGCGGATTTGTCTGGAGTCCCGTCGCTGGGACGGTGCGCGACTCCGTAACCCGGGCTGCTCTCCTGTGCCATCCAACCTGCATTGTACGGCAGACGCCCTGGAATCGGGTATGCCGCGCTTCAAGCGCTGGCACCCTTGGCCTTGACACGGTTTCGGTCGAAGTCTAGGCTACGGCGCGAATCAATTCCGGAGAAAAACGATTCTGAAACCCCGAGGCTCTGCCAGGTTGCGCATTCCGCATGTCTCTGTTCTGTTCCTCATTCTGATCGGAACGGCGTTGGCCGTACCCGCTTCCGCCGCGACCAAGAAGATCATCTTCGACACCGACCCCGGATCCGACGACGCCATGGCGATGATGCTCGCCCTGAACTCGCCCGAACTCGATGTACGCGCGATTACCGTGGTTCCTGGGAACGTAACCGCAAGTATGGGTTTAGAGAACGCTCTGCGCATGGTGTCGCTGGCGAACCGTTGCGATATTCCCGTGTCCACCGGGGCGCAGCATCCCCTCTTTCAAAAGCTGATTACCGCCGAGTTCTGGCACGGGAAGAACGGCCTCGCCAACGTCGAGCTCCCGCCCAGCAAGTGCACCGTCGACCCACGTTTTGGACCGGATCTCATCATCCAGATCGTCCACGCCGCTCCCCACGAGATCACTCTGGTTCCTGTAGGCCCTCTCACCAATATCGCCCTGGCGGTTCTCAAGGATCCGTCCATCGTTCCCTTGGTAAAAGAAGTCGTGCTGATGGGGGGCTCGATCGCCGGCGGCAACGTGAGTGCTGCCGCCGAAGCCAACATCTACAATGATCCCGAAGCCGCACAGATCGTCTTCCAGGCCGGATGGCCCCTGACCATGGTCGGACTGGACGTGGGCGACAAGACGCTGCTTTCTCAAAAGCATCTGGACCAGCTGGCCAGCACCCGCGGTCCCATAAATGATTTCATCCACGCGGTGGCCAAGTATCTGGTGGATCTTTCAGCGAAATTCGGCTCTCCCGGCACGCCCATGTACGATCCGCTGGCGGTAGGCGTGGCGATCGATCCCACCCTTGTGAAAGCCCCGGAGATGCACGTCGACGTCGAAACCAGAGGTGAATTCACTCGCGGCGAAACCGTGGCCAACCGCCGCGGCGAGGTCGAGCGGAATGTCCTGCGCGGGGATCACTACGTGATCGAGGCCGTCGACAAAGTCGCACCCAACGCAAAGGTCTGCGTCCAAGTCGATGCCGACCGGTTCTTGAAACTCTTCGTCTCAAGAATTCAGGGTAAGTAAACGGGCAGAATGTCTGTCGAATGCGTGCAGCATCCGAAGCGCACCGCAGCGCTTCCATCGGATCGTCTCACGAGAACCGCCTAAGGAGAAACGATGTTCACACCACAGAGTCTGGGCATTGCGCTGTTAATGATGATCACCAGCGCCATTTGCTGGGGTTCGTGGGCCAACACCTACAAGGGCGTCAAGAACTATCGTTTCGAGCTCTTTTACTGGGACTACGCCGTGGGCATCTTCCTGGTTTCCCTGATCCTCGCCCTCACCATGGGAAGCACCGGCCACGATGCGAACAGCTTCGTCAACAATGTCCACTCCGCCGACACTTCGAACATTGTGTACGCCCTCATCGGCGGAGCCTGGTTCAACCTCGCCAACCTCCTGCTCGTGGCCGCGATCGACATGGCGGGACTGGCCGTCGCCTTTCCAATTTCGATTGGCATTGCCCTGGTCGTCGGTGTCGTCCTGACCTATGTGCAGCAGCCCAAGGGAAATCTTACCCTGCTGGCGCTGGGCGTCGGCTGCGCGCTGCTCGCCGTGATTCTGGACGGCAAGGCCTACGGGAATCTGCCCACTGCCGGACGTACGGTCTCGAAAAAGAGCCTCGTCACTTGCATCGTATCGGGAGTCTTGATGGGTCTTTGGGCGCCCTTCGTAACCCACTCCATGACTCGCGGAAACACCTTGGGGCCCTATAGCGTCGCCGTGTTCCTCACGCTAGGCGCCTTACTGTCCTGCTCCATCTGGAACATTTATTTCATGAAGCGTCCACTCGTCGGAGAGCCGGTGAGCTTCAGCGGATTCTTCCGCGGTCCCCTCTCAGGACATTTGCTGGGTCTTCTCGGTGGATTCATCTGGGGCACAGGCACTGTCTTCAACCTGGTGGCTGCGAGCTTCACCGGCGTTGCGATCTCGTACGCCATCGGTCAGTCCGCTCCCATGGTCGCGGCACTCTGGGGCATCCTGGCTTGGAAGGAGTTCGACGGCTCGGGCTCTCGCGCCAAGCTGTACCTGGCCCTCATGTTCGTCTTCTACGCTTTGGCGATTTTGCTGGTCGCAAGGGCCAATGGGTGAACCTAACTGCGCGGCATGTTCCCCCCTGCCAAATCTGTCCCCGCGTATGCGTAAGGCGCGAGCTGACAACCGGTCAGCCGGCCTGTGTGGCGGTGGGAATCCCAGCATATGGCACATTCTAAGTGCTTTCTAATCAATCATGATTCGTACCTGTGTTTGCTGCGCTGAATGTAGCCCCTGTACAAAACCGCACACGCAATGCCGTCACATCTGCTTTTGCTTTGGCACAGCGTTTCCAGCCCTGCGACGCCCAGCCGTGGCGCCGGGAAGCCGCTGGCGCCTTCGGTTGTTCAGGCAGGGGGCCCCGTCAGGGCACCCTGAGAGCCTGCGACGCCCGACTAGTTTCCGCCGCGAAACTGAGGCCGCGAGAGCCGATGAATGCTGACGGAAGACCCAGAGGTCGGGGTCAGAATGCTCGGTTTGAGGTTATCCGAGAAAGTAATAAAACATTTTCAAAGTATATTGTTTTAGACAGAAAGTGTCTTACGATGGGTCCATACTGAACAGCCAAGACGACGACTCCCTTTCGCCCGCACGTGATCAGTGTCGCCTCAGAAACGGTATTTTTGCGACGGAAGACAGTAAGGAGGGCATATGGGCGCGGCCATTCGGCCATTTTCGGAATAGTAATTCGTCTAACTCTGTGGGAAACTCAAGAACATGGTTACTCCCGGCAAAAATCGCCCCCCAAACGAGCCGGTAACACTCGGAAGTTGCACAGGTAGATTTGTGGTAATCGGTAGCGACCGCGGCAAACAAATCAAACGGCAGCGCCCCTGAGAATGAGGGTTCTCGAATGGAAACGAAGGAACTAACCAAGAGACAGATCGAATCCGTGCCTTGTCCCACTTGTGGTGCGGCCTCCAAGGAAGCCTGTGAACTACATTCGGGCGCCTTGCGCAGCGAGCCCCACGGGGATCGCAGACTTTCCGCAGCCGAGGTCGTTAAAGCCCGACCAAGAACTCACTGACGCTCGCTAGACGAGTATTGCACTGTACCCAGACAAGGTCGACCGTGGGGCGTTAACTCGATTGCTAAAGTACTCTAGTTCGGAATTACGGTGATGTATATAGCTGATCGTCTCAGGCGGCAGCGGCGAGAGCTTGCGTGGAGAGCTTGGTCATCAAGGCGTTACGATGCTTGCGAGTGAAGGTCCACTGAAAGGGAGAAGCAGTTTGCTGATAATGCTTTTGGAAGGCCAATAGTCGCTGCTCGAGCTGGGCCAAGGATAGAAAGTCATTAGGAGTGAGCACTTTTCTCTGGACGATGGAGAAGTAGATTTCGATTTGGTTGAGCCAACTGGCGTGGATAGGGGTGTGCATCAAGACGGCGTTGGCCATTGTGAGCGGATGCGCTCGGCAGCCTTCTGCCCGCGATGAGCGGAGCAGTTGTCCATGATCCAAAAGACGCGGTGGGCAGACTGGTAAGGCTCTTG